>Ga0070714_100002573_pt1 | contig 13367 bp, 6 predicted proteins | sample LARL83metaG_FD_65450 | JGI IMG/M metagenome (GOLD analysis project Ga0070714, IMG submission 65450) | Corn, switchgrass and miscanthus rhizosphere microbial communities from Kellogg Biological Station, Michigan, USA - LAR L8-3 metaG | ecosystem: Host-associated > Plants > Roots > Rhizosphere ...
CCGCCGCCGCTGGGCAAGGCGCTTGCATTCTCTACCCTCGTCGTCGACCGCGACGGCAAGCTGCTGCGGCCCTACGCCACACCGGAAGGGCGCTGGCGAATGCCGGCGACGCGCGAGAACGTCGATCCGCGTTTCTTGAAGCTTCTGCTGGCCTACGAGGACAAACGCTTCAGCGCGCATCACGGCATCGATCCGCTCGCGCTCGGCCGCGCTTTCGCACAGCTAATCGCTCACGGGCGCATCGTCTCCGGCGCCTCGACTCTCACCATGCAGGTCGCGCGGTTGCTCGAGCCGCGTGCCGAGCGCAGCTTCAGCGCAAAGCTGCGGCAAATGGTGCGTGCGGTCGAGATCGAGCGCGCCTTGTCGAAGGACGAGATCCTCGCGCTCTATCTGAGCCTCGCACCCTATGGCGGCAATCTCGAAGGCGTTCGCGCGGCCTCGCTCGCCTATTTCGGTAAGGAACCGCGCCGACTGACGCCCGGCGAGGCCGCCATGCTGGTCGCGTTGCCACAATCGCCGGAGCGGCGTCGCCCCGACCGGTCGAGCCGCGCGGTGCGCGAGGCGCGGGATCGCGTGCTCGCGCGCGCCGCCGCTGCCGGCATCTTTCCTGCGGACGAGATCGAGCGCGCCAAGCACGAGGCGGTACCTGACGCACGCAGGCCCATGCCCATACTGGCGCCGCATGCGGCGGACGCGGCGCTTGCCGCTGCCCCCGACCGGAACCTTCATCGCTTGACGATCGACGCGGCGTTGCAAACGAGCTTGGAGGAGCTTGCGCGCGAGCGCGCACGCGCCCTCGGACCTGATATTTCGGTTGCGATCCTCGCCGTCGATCATGCAAGCGGCCATGTCCTGGCGCGCGTCGCTTCCGCCGACTATTTCGATACGCGCCGTGCCGGCCAAGTCGACATGACGTCGGCGGTTCGCTCGCCGGGCTCGACCCTCAAACCGTTTATCTACGGGCTCGGCTTCGAGGACGGCCTCATTCATCCCGAGACCCTGATCGAGGATCGTCCCGTCCGGTTCGGCGGCTATGCGCCGGAGAACTTCGATCTCAATTTCCAAGGCACGGTGACGGTACGTCGTGCCTTGCAACTCTCGCTGAACGTTCCCGCGGTGGCCGTGCTCGATCGAGTCGGCGCGAGCCGCTTCGCGGCACGGCTTGAACAAGCAGGCGGATCCTTCACGCTTCCGCCGAATGAAGCGCCGGGCCTCGCGATCGGTCTTGGTGGCGTCGGGGTGACGCTTAACGATCTCGTTGCGCTCTATGCCGGGTTGGCCCGGCTCGGCACCACAGTGCCGCTCACGGAGCACCGCGCGAGCGGCGATGAAACAGCGACCTCGCGCCGGCTGTTGGATCCGACGGCGGCCTGGTACGTCGGCAGCATCCTGCTGGGCACGCCACCACCTGAGAACGCTGCCGGCGGCCGCATCGCCTTCAAGACCGGCACGTCTTACGGATACCGGGACGCGTGGTCCGTGGGCTTCGACGGGAAACGCACGATCGGGGTCTGGGTCGGCCGGCCCGATGGCGCGCCGGTGGCAGGCCTCGTGGGGCGCGCGGTCGCGGCGCCGATCCTATTCGACGCGTTCGCACGTGCCGGCAAGCCGATGCCGCTGCCTGCGGCGCCCAAAGGCGCGCTCGTTATTGGAATGAGCAAACTGCCGCCGCCGCTGCAGCGCTTTCGTGGAGGTCTGCTCGCGGGCGAGAGCGCCGAACCGCAGCTTCGGATCATGTTTCCACCCAATGGCGCCAGGCTCGAACTTGCAAACGATAGCGCCGGCAAGCCCGATCCGATCGCGCTCAAAGTGACGGGCGGAAGTGGGGCGCTGACCGTCCTGGTCAACGGCCTGCCGTTGCCGACTGCAGCCGGACGGCGCAACTTGTCCTTCGAGCCACAAGGCCCTGGCTTCGTGCGCCTCACCGTAGTGGATGGCCGCGGCGCGACCGATAGCGTCGTGGTGCGATCGCAATAGTCCGTAGTCCAACGTGTGTCCGAATTGCAACGTCTTCAAGAAATCCGATTTGCTCGTCCAATTCAATACTTGTCACCGGCCCGGAAACCTCCCGAGCATGAACAAGCTAGTTGTTGTATTTGAATTAGAATAAACAACGGAGCAGAAATTCGTCGCGCTGAAATTGGAAGACTTGTGCGACGACGTTCGTTTATGTCTCCAACATCAGTTGTTGGGGGCTGTCATGGATAAGACAAATCGATGTTCTCATCGCATCAGAGCTGCAGTGAAGATAACATCGTTTTTGCTCAGCTATCTTGCATTCGCGGCCGCGAGTGTAAATGAAGTGAACGGGCAGGCATCGCCACCTGGGCAAACCGGGCCGGCAACTGAGTCTGCGTCTCCGCCAGCCGCGCCAGCAACTCAGCCTGCATCTCCGCCGATCGCGCCGGCAGCTCAGCCTTCATCTCCGCCGGCCGCGCCAGCAGCAGAATCTGCATCTCCGCCGGCCACGCCAGCGCAGGAACCTCCTTCCGCACAATCGGGCACGTCGTCATCCCCCGCAGGTACGCCGGCGCAATCGGACACCACATTGCCGCAGGTCACCGTTGAGGCCCCACGTTCGAAGCCGCGCCCCACGTCGACAGTGCAGACATCGCAGCTGAGCGAACGGCCGCGAATGGCGCCAGCGCAAGTCGCGCCACCACCAAGCGCGCCCGATTCAGCCGCGGCGATACAGGCGGCCTGGCCGGCCAGCCAAACGCAAGATGCGCGCACGGGTACGGTCGGCGTGTTTGCGAACAGCACGTCGGCGGCGACCAAGATCAACACGCCTCTGGTCAACATTCCGCAGTCGCTCAGTGTGGTGACGCGGGAGTTCATCTCCGACAACAGCTTTCAGAACCTCACCGACGTCACGCGCTACGTGCCGGGCGTCGCCATCCACCAGGGCGAAGGCAACCGCGACGAGCTCATCATCCGCGGCGTGGACTCGAGCGCGAACTTTTTCGTCAACGGGTTCCGCGACGACGTGCAGTACTTCCGCGATCTCTACAATGCCCAGAGCGTCGAGATCCTGAAGGGACCGAGTGCTATCACCTTCGGTCGCGCGTCCGGCGGGGGTCTGCTCAACCGCACGCTGAAGGAGGCCGACGGGCAGAGGATATACGAGGCGACCGCGCAGACCGGATCCTATGACAACCGGCGCTTCACGCTCGACGCGGGGCAAGCCGTCAACGAGGTGGCCGCCGTGCGCCTCAATGCCATGTACGAGAAAAGCGACACGTTTCGGGATTTCGGCTGGCTCGAGCGCTGGGGCATCAATCCGACGGTAACGCTCAAAGTCGACGACGCCACCAAGGTCCGGTTCAGCTACGAATACTTCCACGACGACCGCACCGCCGATCGCGGCAATCCATCACAGGGGCGAAGCTTCGTACCGCCGTCATCGACGTCGTTATATCCGGCCTTTCCGTTCGCTCCCGCCGGTGACCTGACCGCGTACTACGGCAGCCCCAATCTCAACCGCGCGAAGGCCACCGTGAACACCGTGATGGCCTTTATCGACCACGATTTCGAAAACGGATTGACGGCGAAGAACGGGACCTATTTTGCCGACTTCAAGAAGTTCTATCAGAACGTCTATCCCGGCAACGGCCCGCTGTCGGGGGCGGTCAATCCGACCGATACCTCGTTCAATCGCGCCGCCTACAATCACATGACGAACCGCCAGAATACCTTCAACGACACCGACTTCATCTATAAAGTCTACACGGGGCCGCTGTTTCACACGATCGGCTTCGGAACGGAACTCGGCCGGCAAGCCGGCATCGATGTCCGCAACACCGGAATATTCCCGAATGGAACCAACACGGATGCGGACAATCCGTTTGAGCCGACGTATTTCGGGGCCGTCAACTTCGTGCACCAGTACCCGGGATTTTTTTCCCCCGGCGTCACCACGGCCGATGCCAACAGCCTATACCAGCTCGACACTCAGTCGGCTTATGCGCGCGATACGATGGAGGTCACGCCGTGGTTGCAATTGATCGGCGCATTGCGCGTCGATCGCTTCGATGAATCTGCGCTGGACATGAATACGAAGACGCTTCGCAACCGCGTCGACAAATTGGTGTCGCCGGCGAACGCCGTAATCATAAAGCCGGCTGAAAGTCTGTCGATCTATTATTCCTACCAGGTCTCCTATCTTCCGTCCTCCGGCGACCAGTTCAGCGCGCTCAGCGACGGCACCGTCATCCTCAAGCCGCAGGGGTTCGTCCAACGGGAAGTCGGCGTCAAGTGGCAAGCCCTGCCGCAGCTGCTATATACCGCCGCAGCGTACGATTTGATTCGTACCAACGTTCCGCTGCCCGATCCGAACAATCCCGGGTTTTTCATCTTATCTGGCAGCAACAGGATTCGCGGCTTCGAGACCGAGCTGAAGGGTTATATCAACGACCGTTGGCAATCCTGGCTCGGTTACGCCTACACCGATGCGCGGGTGACGAGCGACACCTCGGCCACCATCCGCGCAGGGAACCGCATCCAACTCGTCCCGTACAACCAAGTCTCGTGGTGGAACAAGTATCAGATCACGCCGGTCTGGGCCGCCTCCCTCGGGGTCATCTACTTCTCGGATTCGTATGCCTCGTCGGACGACACCGTGTACCTGCCGGGTTTCGTGCGCTTCGACCTCGGAGTCTTTGCCACCATTAACGAGACCTGGAAGGCGCAGATCAATGTCGAGAACTTGTTCAACAAGGGCTATTGGGCCATTGCGGACGGAAATAACAACATCTCGCCCGGTCAGTCGCGGACGATCCGCCTGAAGCTCACCGCTCGGTTTTGACGCCGCAGCGGCCGGTGGTCCAAAGCTGAGCACTTCCGCGAGCCCTGCGATTCGATCATGGCCGCCGTTAGTTTCGCTTGATTCTCAAGTCATCTGCGGCATGGCAAAATAGATGGGCGCGGAGGCGCTCGGCCAAGCGGGTGAGCACGCAATTCGTCAGTATACCGACGAATTGAATCCACCGCGAAGCCCCGGCGAAGCGCGGCTAGCTCACCGACGCCAGGGGTACGAGATGACCTGGTTGCCTCGGTCGTCAATTCCAATGGCAGGTTGTGCAATGCTCCCCGCTCAGCACACTTTAGCGTGACTGCGCTTGTCGTTGCGCTGACCTGGGTCACTTTCAAAGCATTGATGATCATTGTATACCGAACGGGAAAAGCGGAAGAACGCTTGGAGAGAGACATGGACGCAAAGACCGACGAGGCCGCAGGGAAGTGCCCGGTGATGCACACGACTATTGTGGGCAGGACGAACCGCGACTGGTGGCCGAACCAGCTGAACATTCAGGTTCTGCACCATAACTCCACCCTGTCCAATCCGATGGACAAGGCGTTCGACTACGCCAAGGAATTCAAGAGCCTCGACCTGAAGGCCGTGATCAAGGACCTACACGCCTTGATGACGGACTCGCAGGATTGGTGGCCGGCCGACTTTGGCCATTACGGGGGCCTCTTCATCCGCATGGCATGGCACAGTGCCGGCACGTACCGCATCGCCGACGGCCGCGGCGGCGCCGGCGCAGGCCAGCAGCGTTTCGCGCCCCTCAACAGCTGGCCGGATAACGCGAACCTCGACAAGGCGCGCCGACTGCTGTGGCCGATCAAGCAGAAATACGGCCGGAAAATCTCCTGGGCCGACCTTATGGTTCTCGCGGGCAACGTCGCGCTGGAGTCGATGGACTTTAAGACGTTCGGTTTCGGCGGTGGTCGCGCCGATGTCTGGGAGCCCGAAGAGCTCTACTGGGGTCCCGAGGGGACGTGGCTGGGGGACGAACGCTACAGCGGCGAACGCCAGCTGCAGAATCCTCTCGCCGCCGTGCAGATGGGTCTGATCTACGTCAACCCGGAAGGGCCGAACGGCAAGCCGGATCCGGTCGCGGCGGCCAAGGACATCCGGGAAACATTCTTTCGTATGGCGATGAATGACGAGGAGACCGTCGCGCTGATTGCCGGCGGCCACACCTTCGGCAAAACCCACGGTGCCGGCGATCCGTCGCTCATGGGCGCGGCGCCGGAAGGTGGCGCAATCGAGGATCAGGGCCTCGGCTGGAAGAGCAAGTATGGCACCGGCTTCGGGGCCGACACCATCACCGGCGGCCCGGAGGTCACCTGGTCGCAGACGCCGACGAAGTGGAGCAATCACTTCTTCGACAACCTGTTCAACAACGAATGGGAACTGACCAAGAGCCCGGCCGGGGCCTGGCAGTGGAAAGCCAAGGGCGCCGCGGCCACGGTGCCGGATGCCTTCGACAAGTCGAAGAAGCACATGCCGACCATGCTGACCACGGACCTGTCGTTGCGACTCGACCCAACCTACGAAAAGATCTCGAGGCGCTTCTACGAGCATCCGGATCAGTTCGCAGACGCGTTTGCCCGCGCGTGGTTCAAGCTCACGCACCGCGACATGGGCCCGATCCATCGGTATCTCGGCCCGCTCGTCCCGAAGGAAATACTGATCTGGCAAGACCCAATCCCGGTTGTGGATCATCCGCTGATCGGGGAGCAGGATATCGCCGCTCTAAAGGCCAAGATCCTCGGATCCGGCTTGTCCATGTCGCAGCTGGTCGCGACGGCGTGGGCGTCGGCGTCGACGTTCCGCAGCTCCGACAAACGTGGCGGCGCGAACGGCGCGCGCATTCGCCTTGCGCCGCAGAAGGACTGGGAGATCAACCAGCCGGCTCAGCTGAAGACCGTCCTACAGAAACTCGAAGCGATCCAGAAGGACTTCAATGCATCGCAATCTGGCGGCAAGAAGGTTTCGCTCGCCGATCTGATCGTTCTCGGGGGCAGTGCGGCGGTCGAGAAAGCCGCGAAGGCCGCCGGCCACGACGTGAAGGTCCCCTTCACGCCGGGGCGCATGGACGCGTCGCAGGCGCAAACCGACGTCGAGTCCTTCGCCCCGCTTGAACCGCTGGCTGACGGTTTCCGTAACTATTACCACAATCGACACATCATGTCGCCGGAGGAGGCGCTGGTCGACAAGGCACAACTGCTGACCTTGACGGCGCCCGAGATGACGGTTCTCGTCGGCGGCCTGCGCGTCCTGGGCGCAAATGCCGGGCAGTCCAAGTACGGCGTCTTCACCAAACAATCGGAGACGCTGACGAACGACTTCTTCGTCAACTTGCTCGACATGCGCACGCAATGGCAGCCACTAGCTGGATCCGAAGACGTGTACGAAGGACGCGACCGCAAGACGAACCAAGTCAAGTGGACCGGCACGCGTGTCGACTTGATCTTCGGCTCGCATTCCCAACTCCGCGCCATCGCGGAAGTCTATGCGTGCTCGGATTCGAAGGAGAAGTTCGTGAAGGACTTCGTGGCAGCGTGGGGCAAGGTGATGAACCTCGGCCGCTTCGACCTCACCTGATCTCGGCGGACAGGACTTCAAGGGTCGTACAGTGCTGCCTCACCCGATCGGCGCTACGCAAGTGCTGCGTAAGCGCTGCCCGGGGGCGCCGCGGCATCAAGCCTGTGCCTGCAACACCGGCTGTTTCATCGCGCTTATCCGCAGACAGGCGGATGCGGGCCACCTCCTTTCCATAGCGAGCTGGGGGAAGTGCACCCCGCTAGACGCCACGCCAGGCAAAATAAATGGTCAACCCCGCTCCGAGTACGACAACGAAGCCTTTGATCAACCGTTGATCGAGCCGCTGCGCCCAGTGCGCGGCCATGTAGGAGCCAACCGCCGAGCTTACGAGCATCGGCAGGGTCTCTGGCCAGCGCACCACGTTGGCCACGATGAAGGCGAGGATCGCCGTGACGGTCATTACCCCCACCAGCCCCATCTTGAGGCCGTTCATTGCATTGATGTCCCGCATGCCGACCAGAGTAAAAGCGGCGCCCGGCAAACAAGAGGGCTGGAAATGTCACCAAGCTTCCGCCGCCCGCGAGCGAGTTCAGGGCTCCGCCGAGGAACGCGGCGGCAATGAGGATGACGGTGGTCACGAGGTGTGTGCGGGTTGTAGTGCGAGGCAGTTAACGCTCTACCGTAGCACGTTGAAGTGCTAGGTGGCGCATAATGTTCGAGTGTTGCTATCTATCAAAAAATAGTCTCACAATATTGCCGTCCCGCGTTTCGGGTGAGGAGCAGTTGTCGATCTCAAAGTCTGGAATCGGAGCCTCGGTCCCGCGCAAGGAGGATGATCGGTTCCTGCGTGGACGAGGACAATATGTCGGCGATATCCGCATCCCTGGCGCTCGCGAGGTCGCATTTGTGCGCAGCCCCGTGGCCCATGCCCGGCTCAAGGAAATCAACATCCCCAAACAATTCCAAGAGGTCGTTTTCACCGCTGCGCATCTGACCCGCGTCAGGCCCATCATTTCGGCCCCGCCGCTTAAGGGTTTTAAACACTCTGTCGAACCGATCCTGGCGGCTGACAAGCTTCGCTATGTCGGCGAAATGGTCGCAATGTGCATGGCACCGACGCGCGCGGAAGCAGAGGACATTGCCAGCGCCATCACGCTTGAATTTGACGAACTGCCCGCCGTCACCGACATGCTCGAGGCTTGTCAGCCCGGCTCGCCCCTGGTGCATGAGCAGTGGGGCGACAACATTTTCGTCGAGTTCAGCGAAAATGGTCCGGTTGACGACGTCGCCAAGACCGCGGCGATTAAGGTCACGCGGAATATCCGTACCGCCCGCCATTGCATGTTCCCGATGGAGGGGCGTGGCATTCTCGCCTTTCGTGATCCGCGGCTGCGTTATCTCACGCTCATCACATCGACCCAGTTTCCGCATTCCGTTCAGACGGGCCTGTGCGAATGCCTGGGCCTGGAGGACGGTGCGGTCAGGGTGATTTCGCCCGACGTAGGGGGCGGCTTCGGATACAAAGGATTGTTGTGCCGTGAAGAAGTCGCACTCGGCTGGCTTGCGTTGCAGGTCGATCATCCCGTGCGCTGGCTCGAAGATTGCCGGGAGCATCTCAGCGCAAACGCCAATTGCCGGGAACATCACTATCAGATCACTGGTTACGCATCTCAAGACGGCAAGCTTCTGGCGATCGACTGCATCGGATACGTCGATGCAGGCGCATATTCCTCCTATCCGATTTCTTCGGCACCCGAGGCCGCGCAAATTGCCAACCTGCTGCCCGGGCCGTACGTCTTCCCGACCTATCGGTGCCGTTCTGCTGCCGTCGCGACCAACAAATGTCCGATCATCCCCTACCGCGGGGTCGCACGATCGGGCGTCTGCTTGGCAATCGAGGTGGTGATGGATGCCATTGCTCGCGAAGTCGGGCTGGAGCCGTACGAAGTGCGGTTGCGAAACATGGTCCGCCCCGAACAAATGCCATTCGACAACGTGGTCGGCAAACATTTCGATAGCGGCGACCATCCCGAATGTCTGCGGCGTGCAGTAGCGGCCATCCGTCTATCCGAGATTCGGGCACGCCAGAAGACTTCCGAGCCAGACGGCCGACTGATCGGCGTCGGTTTGTCATTCTTCGTGGAACAGGGCGCGCACGGAACCTCGGTTCTCGCCGCGTGGGGACGGCCGATCATTCCCGGTTATGAGCAGGCCAATGTGCGGCTCACCGCGGACGGCAACGTCGAAATCCGAGTAGGCACGCATTCGCACGGCCAGGGACATGAGACGACTTATGCTCAGGTGGCGCACGAGATGCTGACCGTCGATATCGATCGGATCAAAGTTCTGCAAGGCGATACGCTCTACACGCCTTACTCGACATCCACTTGGGGTTCGCGCTCGATGGTACATGGCGGCGGCGCCGTGGCGCGCGCCTCACGCATCCTTGCCAAGCGGATAGCCCACATCGGTGCGTGGCTGCTGCAGGCCGATGCAGCGACCGTGCGGATCGAGGATGGCAAGGTCGTTGCCGGAAACGGCAGCATCACTTTACGCGAGGTAGCGCGCGCGTGGTATTTGCAACCGCAAAACCTTCCCGCCGACGTCAACACAGGCGGTCTTGAAGTCACCGAGGGTTATCGCGCCGAGCGCGATAGCGGGACTTTCACTTATGCCACCCACGCTGCAGTTGTCGCGGTGGACCCTGGCACCGGCATCATCGAAATTCTGGATTATGTCGTCGTGGAAGATGGCGGCACCCTGGTGAATCCCATGATCGTTGACGGGCAGATCTGCGGTGGGACGGCGCAGGGAATCGGGACTTGCCTTTACGAAGTCATGCCGTTCGATGCCCAAGGACAGCCGCTCGCCTCGACGCTGCTGGATTACATGCTCCCCGGCGCGACGGAAGTTCCGGACATTCGCGTGCTCCACATGCACACGCCTTCCCCCTACACTGAATTTGGAATGAAGGGTCTGGGCGAAGGCGGTGCGGTCGGTCCGCCGGCGGCAATAGTGTCGGCCGTGAACGATGCGCTACGGCCCCTCAACGTCGAGGTTCATGATTTGCCGCTCACCCCCGAGCGCATCCTTTCCGCTATCGATGCCACCGCCGGCCGTGGCACGAACGGTTGATCAACCCGAGAATTTCGAAGCCCGAAACCGTCGGACCCCTATGGTCGCGGTCATGCATGCGCAACGGAGGGTGTAATGAAGAAGACGCGTGGGGCAAGGCGGTTTCGCGAGCAGAAATGGCTGCTGGATTCCGTCGTCTCGACGATTGGCCTGGACTGGGATCTGCTGCGCATGGCCACCGTGACGGCCCCAATCGGATTCGAGGGTATGGGCGATTGGGCGATCGTTGCCGGCAAGGCAAAGCGCTTCGATGATATTTCGCCGAGCTTCGAGGAGGTCGCGGCGGGCCGCGAAGCCCGCGCCCATGAAGCTGAGCAGCAGGGCAATGAGGTCACGGCACGGGAATGTTATCTGGTCGCCTCGATTTATTATGGGGTTGCGCAATGGCCGATCGATGAAATCAACGAGCGCAATCTCACGTTGAATGCACGCAAACTGGATTGCTTCGCGCGATACGCCGTGCGGGCGCATCACAAGATCGAGCGGGTTGAGATTCCCATGGGCCGGCATATTTTGCCGGGCTGGCTGCATTTTCCCGTGGCGGGTAAGCCTCCATACCCGCTGGTCATCATGCTGCCCGGCATGGATACGTTTAAAGAAAAGCTCGTCTGGGGCTACGGCGACAAAATGCTCGAGCGTGGCTTTGCGGCGCTGGCAATCGATGGGCCGGGACAATCCGAGCCTCTGATGCATGGCCTGCGGGTGACGGCCGATAACTTCGCCGACGCCGGCCATGCTTGCATTGCCTGGATCGACACGCGAAAAGATCTCGATCAGACTCGGATCGGCGTGTTTGGCCGAAGCTTTGGCTCTTACGCAGCGACCGTCCTGTCCAACGCGATTGCCGATCGCCTTCGTGGGGTTGTGGTCGGCCTTCCCTGTTTCGAACCGGGCTTCACCAAGATTTTCGAAGAGGCATCGCCGACTTACAAAAATCGCTTCATGTTCATGGCTGGATATGAGGACGAGGCGGAGTTCGATGAATTCATTCAAGGCTTCGATTTGCGAACGCGGGTTTCCAGTCTGCGCTGTCCATTCATGGTCCTCGGCGGGGAACTCGATGAACTGGCGCCGATCAAGCATGTCTTCGAAACTTGCAAGAAGGTGCCTGGACCGGTCGACATCGTCGTCTATCAAAATGAACGGCACGCGCCCGGACGACTTCCGGCGTCGCAACTGGGCCCGCACTGGTACGCTATGATGGCGGATTGGCTGGCGGCACGCGTCCGCGATCGTGTTCCGATTGAAGGAGCGCGTTACCGCTACGTGACCGCATCGGGGAAGGTGGAACAGCGTTCGATGTCGTGAAGATGCAATGAGCGCAAACACATTTCCGTTGCGGGCGATAAGGCTAGCTCGCCATACTTGGGCGAATGCCGCACGCTCAACTGATCGCAGACGCTAGGCGGACGAAGTGGAGGACTTGATATGAAAGGTTACAGTTCCATGATGGTCCAAGCCGCGGCAATCGCGGCCTTTGCATTGAGTTTGATCACCGGCGCGGTCGCGCAATCGACCATTCCGATCGGCCTGGTGCAGCCGCTGACCGGCGCCTTCGCGGCAGCCGGCACCGATGTCGTGAACGGCGCTAAAATTGCCGCCGACGAGATCAATGCCAAAGGCGGCGTGCTCGGTAAGAAGCTCGAGCTCATTATAGAAGACACCAAGAGCAATCCGACGGAAGCCGCCGCGGTAGCCGAGAAACTCATCGTTCGCGACAAAGTGCCGGTACTCATGGGGGCTTCCGCATCGACGGCAACATTGGCCGTGATGCCGAAGCTGACGGAATACAAGGTCCCGATGCTGGTCGAGACGTCCTCATCGTCGAAAATCACGATGGCCGGCAATCCCTATATTTTCCGCATCGCCCCGCCGTCCGAAGTCGAAGCGGTAGTATTCGGAAAGATCGTCAAAAGGATCGGCATTAAGAAGGCCGACTTCCTGGTCGTGAACAACGACTGGGGGCGGGGCACCGCCGATGAATTCAGCAAGATCCTCAAAGACAATGGCATTGCCGTCGGCCTGGTGGAGCGGATGGATCAGGGCGCGCAGGATATGAACGCCCAGCTTGTGAAGTTCAAAGGCTCCGGCGCCGACACTCTGTTCGTGACCACGGCTGTCGAGCAGCTGTCACTGGTGCTCAAGCAGGCCGCGTCGCTCGGCCTCAATCTGCGCATCATAAGCACCGGTGGATCGCAAAATCCCGATCAGCTGATCACCAACGTCGGCAAAGCCGCCGACGGCACCTGGCATCTCGTTTTCTTTGCACCCTGGGCGCCGGAGGCGACGCCGGACCCCGCCGCGGCGAAGACCTTTGTTGCAGAGTGGAACAGCAGAGGGCTGCCATTCGGAGGACTTACCTCGAGCTTTCGCGGTTATGACGGCATCCGAGCCATCACCGAGGCCATCAAGATCGCAGGCAAGGCGGAGCCGGAGGCCATTCGCGCCGCGCTGTGGAAGGTGGATATTCTCGGCCTCAATGGCCCGATCAAATTCGAAAAGGACGGCCCGCAGGGACAAGAAAGCGGCCAGAGCACGCCGAACGTCTATCTGGTGAAGATCGACAACGGCCAGGTTACCGTTCCGAAGATCTAGAGCAGCCGATTTAGATCGCTGAGAACAAGCCGGCGGCGAGGAAGGGCCGCCGCTCTCGGCAGTGTCGGAGAGGCTTCCTGACTAGACTCTGTTAAGGCAGGTCGACCCCGGTCTTCTGGTGATCGGGTGAGCAGTGCTGTTCATCGCCTTCAATCTGAAGTGTAGTGCTGGCGCACCTCGCGGAACGAGACAAGGCGCTTCTGACCTTCGTCCCACAGTGCCAGCCGCACACATCTGAGGCTCTGAAGCAGGGTTAAGCGACCGATGCCGTCGAGATCCGGGTAGTCGCGCAGCACGTGCGGCA
>Ga0070714_100002574_pt1 | contig 13367 bp, 13 predicted proteins | sample LARL83metaG_FD_65450 | JGI IMG/M metagenome (GOLD analysis project Ga0070714, IMG submission 65450) | Corn, switchgrass and miscanthus rhizosphere microbial communities from Kellogg Biological Station, Michigan, USA - LAR L8-3 metaG | ecosystem: Host-associated > Plants > Roots > Rhizosphere ...
GTGCTGCTGGCGGCCGAAGTCGTCGACGAGGAAGAGGCCGCCGTTGGCCTTGAGCTGCAGCGAGGCCTCGTAGAAGCCCAGCGTCTTGTCGAAGCCGAGGTCGAGCATCTGCGGCTGCAGCTCGCCGCCCACCTTGACCACCGGCCGCTCGGTGAGGATCCAGCGGGCGTCGTGGGGAGGCACCTCGCGCTCCACCGGGCGGTGGTGGATGGGGTCGAAAAAGCGGATCACCTCGCCGTGCACGTACAGGGCGCGGGGCACGAAGAGCGGCTGGCCGAGGATGCGGGCGCAGGCCTCGGCGATCGAGGTCTTGCCGTTGCCCGGCGGGCCGTAGAGGAAGATCGCCTGCCGCGCGCTCAGTGCCGGGCCGAGGCGGTCGAGCAGCGAGCCGGGCAGGACGAGATGGGCGAAGGCCTCTTCGAGCATCTCCCGGTCGACGGATAGGTCGATGCGGGCCTGGTGGCGGGCCACCGCGCTGTAGACCTCGACGGGCACCGGCGCCGGGCCGGCGTACTGGTTGAGCTCGATGAGCTCGCGGGCGCGCTCCCGGCCGGCGGTGGAGATGAGGTACTGCATGCCCGCCGCCAGGGGCTCACCCGGCGCAGTCGACGCCGCCCGCATGCCTGTGGAGCCGCAGTAGCCCTCGTCGCTGAGGAACTTGAGGACCCCCTCGATGATGGGGAAGGGCAGGCAGGTGTGCTTGGCCAGGTCGCGCCCCAGCATGCCGCCGTTGAAGTAGAGGACCTTGAGGACCAGGTCGCAGAGGAAGCTGAAGGGCAGGCCGGCCTCGTCGGCCGTCCGGGGCACCGGGGGGAAGGCGATGGGGGTGGGCAGGGGAGTGGTCGCTGCGGCCATCCCGGGCAGTCTCACATCACTTCGCCGGGGCGTCGCCCCCGGGGACAGGGCTGTCATGCATCCGTGGCGGTACCGCCGACGCCCCGCGAAGGCGCGCCGAAACCTGGCCGGCCTCGGCCGGCCCCGGCGGACTTCAGTCCGCCGAGAGAGGGTGCGGGGGAGATCTGCTCCCCGGCATGGCGAGCGTCCGAGCTCGCCGAAAGCCCCGCGGGGGAGATCTGCTCCCCTGCATGGCGAGCGTCTGAGCTCGCCGAAAAATGCTACGGTCCTCGGCGCCATGCCGACCGTCCCCATCGACGAGGGCCCGCGCGACCGGCGCCGCGTGGGGCCGTTCTGGCTCGAAGAGGGTACCGGCCTCGTCGTCGTCGGGGCCGCCATCCTGCTGGTCTTCGCCGCCCTCTACGTCCTGGCGACGCTCAACCGCCCCCACTGAGGCGTCCCCCGGCCGTAACGCGCGGCCGATCGGTCCGTTCCACGCTCGTGCCCGGCCCTGCCGGCCAGGGCGCATGACCCTATGAGCCAGCGCTCCACCGCCCGAGGCAGCCGCGCGACCACCGTCAACGGTCGCCGGCGCCGCAGCAGCCTCCAGCAACGCACCGGCCTGCGCCACCGCCGTGGCGTGCGCATCGCCCTGTTCGCGCTCGCCACTCTGTGCGGGCTCGGCCTGGTGGGCGTTGCCGTGGTCTACGCCGAGTACCAGAACCTCAAGTCGCAGCTCCCCAGCGCGGCCACCCTGGCGGCCATGGAGCCCTCCCAGGACTCCTTCGTCTACGCCGCCGACGGCTCGACCATCGCGGTGCTGCACAACAGCGACTACCGCCACCAGCACGTCGCCCTCACCGACGTCTCGCGCTGGCTGAAGCTGGCCACCATCGACGTCGAGGACAAGCACTTCTACCAGAACAGCTCCTGGGACCTCCCCCGCATCCTCAAGGCCGCTTACGACAACCTGCGCGGCAACGCCAACGCCGGCGGCGCCTCGACGATCACCGAGCAGCTCGCCAAGATCAGCTTCCTCTCGCCGGAGCGATCACTCGACCGCAAGATCAAGCAGGTCATCCTCGGCGCCGAGATCGAGTCCGAGTTCACCAAGGACCAGATCCTCGAGATGTACCTCAACCGCATCGCCTACGGGAACCACGCGATCGGCGTCGAGACGGCGGCGGAGCTCTACTTCCAGAAGCACGCCAAGGACCTCGACCTGGCCGAGGCCTCGATGCTGGCCGGCCTGCCCAACTCCCCCACCACCTTCAACCCGCTGAACCACGACGCCGGCGTCGACGTCAACCCGCTGGCCAAGGCGCGGCAGAAGGTGGTCCTCGACGCCATGGTGGGCAACGGCGACATCACCCGGCAGCAGGCCGACGACGCCTACGCCGAGAAGCTCACCTTCCACCCCTTCTACGACTCCGAGCCCAGCGTCTATCCCAACTTCATGCAGTTCGTCCGCTCCTGGCTCGACGACAACTTCGGCGACCAGTACCTCAACCCGGGCGGCTGGGACATCCACACCACCATCGACCCGGCCAAGCAGAAGATGGCCGAGACCTCGCTGCACAACGGCGTCACCTCCATCGCCAAGCAGTTCAACGCCCACGACGGCGCCCTGGTCAGCCTCGACCCCCAGACCGGCGACGTGCTGGCCCTGATCGGCACCGCCGACCAGAACGATCCGGTCATCAAGGACCGAAACCTGGCCCTGGAGCAGCGCCAGCCGGGATCGACGATCAAGCTGTTCACCTACACCGCGGCGATCGCCTCGCGCGAGTTCACCATGACCACGCCGATCCTCGACGCGGCGGTGTCGCTGCCCATCCCCGGCGCCGCGCCGTACTCGCCGAAGAACTACGACCGCAGCTACCACGGCGTCTGCGAGCTGCAGAAGTGCCTCGGCAACTCCTTCAACATCCCGGCGGTGAAGACCGAGGCCAAGGTGGGCATCCCCTTCATCACCGACCTGGAGATCGCCGCCGGGCTCAAGTCGCTGGCCACGCCGAGCAACCGTCCCTGCCCGACCTGCTACGCGGCAACCCTGGGCGGCATCACCGACGGCCTGACCCCGCTGGAGCTGGCCGACGCCGTGGCCACCATCGCCGACGGCGGCATCCAGCACGACCCCACGCCGGTGAGCAAGATCACCCAGCGCGGCACCGGCAAGACGGTCTTCGCCCAGGACCCGGTGAAGAACGGCCACCGGGTGATCCCCGAGAACGTCGCCTACATCATGAGCCAGATCACCAGCGACGACCGCAACCGCTACGCCGAGTTCGGCCCCAGCGGCCCGCTCACCCTCAAGGACCGGCGCGTCTCGGCGAAGACGGGAACCACCGAGAACTTCGTGCTCAACTGGACGGTCGGCTGGACGCCCCACCTGGTTGGTGTCGTGGTTGTCGGAAACACGACGGCGAGCTGCCTCAACCCCAACGACTACAACGCCTTCAAGGCCAAGCACCCCGGCGTCGACCCCAACGCGCCGTACACCGCGTCGGACATCAAGGGCTACGGCTTCACCCCGCTCAGCGAGTGCGGCCCGCTGCAGGGCTCGACGGGCATCACCGGCGCCGCGCCGATCTGGCACGACTACATGACCCAGGCCACGGCGAGCCAGCCCAAGGACTGGTACACGCGTCCCGCCGACCTGGTCGCCCAGGGCACCGGCGACAACGCCAACTTCTACATCCCCGGCACCGAGACCACCTGCTACTACTACGCGCCGCAGCCGGACCCCAACAACGCCTGCCAGTACAGCGGCACGACGCCGCCGACGCCCAAGCCCTCGCCCAGCCCGGGCGCGCCGGCGAGCCCGACGCCCGCACCGCTGCCCGCGCCGGGCGGCCCGCCGACCCAGAAGCCGCACCCCTGACGCGGGGCGCGGCCTCCGGGCGGCGTCCGTCCGCGGGCTAGCGGTAGACCTCCAGCACCGTCATCGAGCAGCGGTCGTTGAAGTCGGTGATGGTGTCCTTGTTGGCGGCGAACACCGCGATGGTGTGCTTGCCGGGCGGCAGCGCCCCGGGGGCGATGTCACCGCCGCAGAGGTGGGTGTGGGTCTCCGCCTGGTTGGCGAAGATGCGCAGGCGCCCCACCGGGTTCTCGTCGACGAAGACCCGCGCCTCGACGGCCCTGTCGGCCTGGTGCGCATAGCCGGAGAGCCACACGCAGATCATGTGCTGCCCGCCCTTGGACTCGTAGGTGCCCTTGGCGATCAGGCCGTCGCCCTGCTGGTTCTCGCACTTGGCGTTGTCGAGCACCTGCGTGACCGACGACGGCGACTGGAACTCCATGACGGTGAGGCTCCAGTAGTCGTTCTGGTCGATGATCGTGTCCTGGCCGGCGACCAGCTTCAGGGTGTGGCTGCCGGCGGAGGCCTTGATCACGCGGTCGCCGCCGACGATGTGGATGTGCTGGTCGGACTGGTTGGCGAAGATCTGGATGGCCGCCACCGGCATGTTGTCGAGGAACAGGAAGGCCTCGACAAACTGGCCCTTCTGCTTGGGACGTCCCGTCGCCGCGATCGACACCAGCAGCGGGCCGCCGTTGGAGTTGAAGCCCTGCTGCGTGTAGTTGGGAGGGCCGCCGGCGTTGCCCCAGCGGTCGAGGCGGACCTGCGGCGGCTTGGACATGTCGCTGACGTCGAGGGCGAGCATGTTGACGGTGTCGTTCTGGTCGGTGACCACGCCGTCGCCGGCGTTGACTCCGAAGATCGACTGGCCCTGGGGCAGCGGCTCGGTCAGGGCCCGGCGGCGCAGCAGCGGCGCGTGCACGTTGGCGGGGTTGACGTGGGTCCACGTGCCCAGCGCGGACTGCGGCTTCCCGTTGACCTCCGGCTCCACCTTGAGGGTGCGGTTGGCGCTGCCGGTGCGCGCCGAGCACTGCCAGAAGAGCATCACCGGCCCGGCGTCGCCGAGGTCGACGACCGCGTCGGGCACCATCTTGCCCCCGCCGCTCTGCTTGCGGCAGGGGTAGTTGCTGTAGATGCCGGCCACCAGTGGCGTGAGCTTGGTCCGGGCTTCCGGTTCGGTCGCAACGCTCATGTCGCATCCCCAATGACGCGCTGACCGGCGGGTCACCGGGCCCGCCACGTGGGCGCACAGCGTATACCCGAATAGACTTCCGCGGATGACATCGACCGCCCCTCCCGGAGACGGCGCCGAGCCCCAGTTGCCGCCGGGCCCACCGCCCGTGGCCCTGGCCGTCGGGCTCGACCTGGTCACCCGCTACCGGCTGCGCCTCACCGACTCGCGCGACGGCCGCCTCGGCCTGCTCGGCGGCGACGCCTACCTGCTCGGCGCCGCCGCGTGGACCGGCCGCCGCGCCGCCTTCGCCGGCTTCTACCGCCCCCCCGCCGACCCGGCCGAGGCGGCCCGTGACCTGGAGCAGCGCATGCGCGCCGCCGAGGCGTGGGGCAACGAGCGGCTCGGCGCCCAGGGGGCGGAGCGCTGCGACGTGCTGCTGGTCGCCCTGGGCCGCGTCGACCGGCCCGCCGTGGTGGCCTCGGGGCTGGGCGGCGTCTCCGTGGGCGCGCTGTCGGTGGACGAGGCCACCGGCGACGTGCAGGTGCTCGCCCCCATGCCGCGCAACCTGCCCAGCGCCGGCGAGGTGCGCGCCCACGCCCGCGCCGTGCTGCAGGGACGGCCGGTGCCGACCCTGGCCGCCGTCGACCTCGCCGAGCGGCAGACGGTGGCCGGCGGCTATGCCCAGCCGGCGCGCCGGGCGCTGGCCTCGCAGACCGTCGTCACTTACGGGCTCATCGCCGTCTTCGTGGCCATCTGGCTGCTGGAGACGACCATCAAGGTGCGCGGCGTGGCCACCGACGAGGCCATGGGCGCGCTGCTCAACACGGGCCCGGAGTCGCGCGACTGGTGGCGCTACGTGGCCTCGGGGTTCCTCCACCTGCCCTCGACGCCGGTGCACATCCTCTTCAACGGCTTCGCCATGCTCTACATCGGGCGGCTCGTCGAGCAGCTCTACGGGCGGCTGGTGCTGCTCGGCGCCTTCCTCGTCTGCGTCGTCACCGGGGGCCTGCTCTGGGTGGCCGCCACCGCGGTCGGGGTAGCCTCGCCGGGCTCCGGTGTCGGCGCCTCCGGCGGCATCATGGGGCTGATCGGCCTGCTGCTCATGCTGGGGCGCGTGCAGGGGCGCGACGTGCCCGTCGGAGTTGTGGCCAGCATTCGCCAATACGCGGTGAGCGTGATCATCCTCAACGTCTTCATCGGCTTCCTGCTCCGCGACTCGATCAACAACTTCGCCCACTTCGGCGGCCTGCTCGGCGGCGTGCTCCTCGGCCTGGTGGTGGCGCCGCGGGCGGGCGTGGGCGGGCGCGAGCTGCGGCGCTGGGAGCAGGCGGTGCTCTGGGTGGTCGTTGCCGCCGGGGCGGTGGCCCTCGGGGTGGCCGCGCAGCACGCCTACTCGGTGCTCACCGCGCCCTCCCCCTTCCAGCTCCCGGGCATCCAGACCTGACCTAGACGGTCGGCTATGACGCGACTTGACACGCCGCGTCGCAGAGCGTCATACTCGGCCCCGGCAAGCCTTCTTCCTTCCTTTCCGGCTCTTCCCCTCCAACCGGGGGAGGTCCTTTCCCAGGACCTCCCTCTTTTCTTTTGGCGGGGTGCGCGCGCCCGCTCAGGCGGCGCCGGCGGCCAGCTCCTCGAGGTGGTCGAGGGCGTCCTGCAGGCCGGCCTCCATGCCCGACTGCAGGTGCGCGTCGCGGTAGGCCTGGTTCTTGTGCTGCACCAGGATGGCCAGGCGGGTGCCGCCGCCCTCGCCGTCGGTGAAGGTGGCCGTGGTCGTCGCCGCCGCCTCCGGCATGCCCTCGAACACCTCGGTGGTCACCAGCCTGGCGTCGGGCACGATCTCCAGGTACTCGCCGTGGAAGACCACGGGGAAGCCGCCGTGCGCCGTCATCGCGTAGCGCCAGCGGCCGCCGACGCGCAGGTCGATGTCGATGCTGTCGACGGTGCCGCGGTCGGCGTGCCACCAGCGCGCCACCAGCTCCGGCACGGTGTAGGCGCGGTAGACGAGGTGGCGCGGCGCGGCGAAGTCGCGGGTGATGAGGATCTGGTCGTCGCCGGGGAGCGTGACCTTCGCGGTGCCCTTGGTCGTCGTCGCCATGTCAGTGTTCCTCCTGGGCTGTGAGCTCGTCCAAAACCATGTCCATGCGGTCGAAGGCCCTCGACCACGACTGCTCGTAGGCGCGCACCCAGTCGTGGATGGCCTTGAGTGGCTGTCCGTTGAGGCGGTAGAGGCGCTGCCGGCCGGCGTCGCGCACGGCCACCAGGTCGACCTCGCGCAGCACCTTGAGGTGCTTGGAGACCAGCGGTTGGGGCAGCCCCAGCGTCTCCACCAGCTCGCCCACCGACAGCTCCCCCGACGCCAGCGCGTCGAGGATCTGCCGCCGGCGCGGCTCGGCGACGGCGTTGAAGGCGTCGGTGGTGGTGGCGGCCCTGGGCATGGCCTGGACATTACATTCCCATATCGGCATATGTCAAGCACGCGGCCGCGCCGTGTGATCTCGCCCAGCCGCGAAGGCGCCCCCTAGCCCACCGCGTGCTGCGTCGCGCCGGCCTTGCCCCAGAGTCCCTCCAGGTCGTAGAAGGTCCGCTCCCCGGGCAGGAACACGTGGGCGATCACCGAGTCGAAGTCGAGGCAGGCCCACGACGCGTCGCGCAGGCCGGCGACGTTGAGCGGCCGGACCCCGTTCTCCCGTGCCCGCTGTTCGATACTGTCAACAATGGCACGAACCTGGCGGTCGGTGTCGCCCTCGCAGATGACGAAGAAGTCGGCGATGGTCGTCTTGCCGCGGAGGTCGAGGATGACCACGTCGCGCGCCTTCTTGTCGGCGGCTGCGGCGGCGATCAGGTCGGCCAGGTCGGAGGGGGTCATCCGCAGCGCATTATCACCGCTGGTCGCGGTTTCGGTACAGACCGCGCTCGGCGATGATCCGGGCCACCGGCGCGGCCACCATGCCCTCGATCGGCTCCCCGGCGGCGACGCGGCGGCGGATGTCGGTGGCGCTCACCGGCGGCGAGTCGACGTCGACCAGGCGGGTGCGGCCCGGGTCGAAGCCCAGCGCTTGCGCCTCCTCCTCCCCCAGCGGCGGCACGCCGGCGCGGTTGACCAGCACGAAGCGGGCCCGGGCGAGCACCTCGGCGGCGCGGTGCCAGGTGGCGATGTCGCGGGCGGCGTCGGCGCCGAGCACCAGCCAGAACTGCACGCCGGGGAAGGCGCGCTCCAGCTCGTCGAGGGTGTCGACGGTGTACGACGGACCGGGACGGCGCGCCTCGACGTCGACGACGCGGACGCCGGCGTGCCCCTCGGCGGCGGCGCGGACCATGGCCACGCGGTCGTCCACCGAGGCCCCGGCGGGACGGCGGTGGCCGGGCAGGTTGGTGGGCAGCAGCCACGCCTCCTCGGCGTCGACGCTGCGGCGGACCTGCTCGAGGATGGCCAGGTGCCCGGCGTGGACGGGGTCGAAGGTGCCGCCGAGCACGGCGACGCAGCGCGGCGCGGACATCAGCGCTCCACGTCCTCGTCGCTCCATTCGAACTCCACCGCGCCGATGCGCACCGTGTCGCCCTCGCCGGCACCGGCGCTGCGCAGGGCGGCGTCGACGCCGGCCTGGCGGAGCCGGCGCTGCAGGCGGGCGACCGCCTCCTCGCTGTCGAGGTCGGTCATGGCCACGGCGCGCTCGACCTCGCGGCCGCGGACGGCGTAGACCTCGCCGTCGCGCTCCACGGTGAACTCGCCCAGGCCGCGGCGGCGCTGCTGGTAGACGCGCTCCGGCGGCTGCTGGTGCGCCGCCGCCTCGGCGCGCTCGGCGGCCTCGCGGGCGCGCTCGGCGACGACCCGCTCGGCGGCGGCGCGGAGCAGCTCGCGGGTGCCCTCGCCGGTGGCGGCGGCGATGCGGAACGCGCCGGGCAGGGCGCCGCCGAGCAGGGCCGCGGCGGCCTCGGCGCCCTCGGCCACGTCGACCTTGTTGAGGGCGACCAGGGTGGGCTTGGCGGCCAGGGTGGGGCTGAAGGCGCGCAGCTCCTCGGTGACCTGGCGCAGCGCTTCCAGCGCGGCCTCGGCTCCCGCGGTGGCGTCGACGAGGTGGACGAGCACGCGGGTCCGCTCCAGGTGGCGGAGGAAGTCGAGGCCCAGGCCTGCGCCCTGGGAGGCGCCCTCGATGAGCCCGGGGACGTCGGCGATGACCACGGTGTGGCCGCCGTCGAGCTCGGCCACGCCGAGGTTGGGCTGCAGCGTGGTGAAGGGGTAGGCGGCGATCTTCGGCCGGGCCCCGGTGAGGGCGGCGAGCAGCGTCGACTTGCCCGCGTTGGGCAGGCCGACCAGGCCGGCGTCGGCGATGAGCTTGAGCTCGAGGTGGACGCGGCGGGTCTCCCCCGGCTCGCCGAGCTCGCCGATGCGCGGCGCCTGGCGGGTCGAGGAGGTGAAGCGGGCGTTGCCCCGTCCGCCGCGGCCGCCGCGGGCGACGACCACCTCGGCGCCGGGCTGGTCGAGGTCGGCGAGGACCTCGCCGGTGTCGGCGTCGGCGACCACGGTGCCGGTGGGGACGGGCAGGACCAGGTCCTCGCCGCTGCGCCCGGTCTTCAGCGCGGCGGCGCCGTTGACCCCGCTCGGGGCGTGGAAGCTGCGCCGGTCGCGATAGCCGCCGAGGGTGGCGACGCTGGGATCGGCGCGGACGATGACGCTCGCGCCGGCGCCGCCGTCACCGCCGTCGGGGCCGCCCTGGGGGACGAACTTCTCGCGGCGGAAGCTGACGTGCCCGCGTCCCCCGCTGCCCGCGGCGACGCTCAGGGTGACCTCGTCGAGGAAGAGGCTCAGGCGGTCGCGCTCTCGGCGGGGGCCTCGGCGCCGACCGGGTCGGCGAGGCGGGCCTGGGGCAGGGCGAGCACGTTCACCCGGGTGCGGTCGTGGCCGGTCTGGTCGAAGGCGACGGTGCCGCTGCGCAGGGCGAACAGGGTGTGGTCGCGGCCGACGCCGACGTTCTCGCCGGCGAGGATGCGGGTGCCGCGCTGGCGGACCAGGATGGTGCCGGCGAGGACGAGCTGGCCGCTGCCGCGCTTCAGGCCGAGGCGCTGGCCGCGGGAGTCGCGGCCGTTGCGGGAGGAGCCGCCGCCTTTCTTGTGGGCCATGGGTCAGGACTCCGGGGTGGTGTCGGGCTTCTTGGCGCGGGGCGCGCGCTTCGGCTTTTCGGCTTCCGGCGCGGCGGCGCCCTCGTCGGCGCCGGCGCTCTCGGTGGTCTCTGCGGGTTCCGCCTCGTCCGCCGCCGACTTGGCCTCGGGCTCGGCCTGGGGCTTGGCGGCGCGGGAGCGGGTGCTCCGCGGCTTCGCCGGGGCCTCCTCAGCGGGGGCTTCAGCGCCGCCCCAGGCCTCGGGGGCCTCGCCCGCCTCGGTGGCGGCGGGGGCGGGGGCCTCGGCGGCGGGCGCCTTGGCGCGGGTGCGGGAGCGGGCCGGCTTCTCCGCCGCGGGCGCCTCGGCCTTGGCCGCGGCCGTGGCCTTGGCCTTGGGGGCGGGCTTCTCGACCGCCTTGGGCTCGGGCAGCGGCTCGCCGGCGGCGAGGACGGCCTCGACGCGCAGCTCGGTCAGGTGGCTGCGGTGGCCGTGGGTGCGGCGGTAGCGCTTCTTGGGCTTGTACTTGAAGACGCGGATCTTGGCGCCCTTGCGGTGCGACACCACCACGGCGGCGACGCGGACGCCGTCGACCACGGGGCTGCCGATCTGGGTGCCGTCGTCACCGGCGACGAGGACGACGGGCTCCAGGGCGACGACGCTGCCAACCTCGGCGGCGAGGCGGTCGACGACCAGGCGGTCGCCGGGGCTGACCCGGTACTGGTGGCCGCTCTGCTGCAGGATGGCGTACATGCGTGACTTCAGGTGAGGGAGTGAATCGATCAGGGGCGCTGCGGGCGGGCGCGGTGAATCCGCCTCCCGAAGACCCGGGCGCGAACGCGCAGGATAGCAGACCTCAGGCTACGGCTTGCGCGTCGGCAGCGGGGTCGCAGTGGGGCGCGGCGTCGCCGTCGCCTTGCCCGAGGGCGAGGGCGAGGGCGGCACCGGTGTCGGCGTGGGCGCGTCGACGGACAGCGCCGCGGTGTCGCCGAGGCTGAGCACGGCGCCGGTGGAGTCGGTGAGCTGGGCGGTCACCGCGTAGCGGCCGCCGAGCGCGGTGGGCAGCACCTTGGCGCTGAAGACGATGGTCAGCGCTCCGGGGCGCGAGGAGTTTGCTGCGGGCAGGGTCCAGCCGCCGTAGTAGACGATCAGGGCGCCGCTGATGGGGTCGACGGGACCGCTCCGCGAGTAGTTGCCTTCGAGGTGCTCGGTCTTGTTGAAGACGATGCCGCCGGGCAGGGTGACCAGCACGCCGACGCCCTGGGCCGGCCCGCTGCCCCGGTTGAGGATGCTGACGTGGTAGTGCACCAGGTCGCCGCGCTTGACGCTCGACTCGTCGACGGCGACGCTCATGGTCAGGTCGGAGGAGGCGAGCAGGTGGACCTTGGCCGCCTGGCCGACCACCTCGTCGTTGCCCTCGCTGAAGACGTGGGGGACCAGCGTGTAGTCGCCGGGCGCGCCCCCCGCCTTGGCCAGGAAGTCGATGGTCAGCACGGCGCGGGCCTGGCTGCCGTCGGCGTTGACGCCCGGCTGGTTCATGGTCCACTGGCCCCAGAGCGGCGAGACGCTGTTGACCGGCGGGTCGGAGGGCTGGGTGCGGGTCGCCCCGCCGGTGCCGGAGATGCTCGTCGTCGACTGGTAGCGGAAGCCGCCGGGCAGGTCGACGCGCACGGTGACGCTGCTCGCCGCTCCCGGCCCGTGGTTGCCCACGGTGGCGGTGAAGGGGACGAGGTCGCCGGGGCGGACCTTGGTCAGGTCGGCGTCGCTGGTGACGGTGGCGCGGATGTCGGCGCTGGAGGAGCCGCAGGCGCTGAGCAGGGCGACCAGGGGCAGCGCGGCGAGGATCCCCAGAACCGGCGCGGCGGCCCGGCGCGGCCGGACCACGGGCAGCGCGCTCAGACCCGCTGCGGCGTGCGCACCGTGGTCAGCGGGCGGCGCACCGGGCGCGGCGGCGCCAGCGGCACGTCGGGCGCGGCGGGCAGCGGCACCGAGTAGCCGGCCTCGCCGAGCAGGCGCAGGGCCATGGCCACGTCGAGGCCGACCACGGTGTCGACCCGTCCGCCGACCGCCTCGACGAAGTCGCTGGCCCCGCCCTGGATGGCGTAGCCGCCGGCCTTGTCGAGCGGTTCGCCGGAGGCGACGTAAGCCTCCAGGTCGGCGTCGCCGAAGCTGCGCATGCGCACCGCGGAGCGGCTCACGCCGAGCGCCTCGGCGCCCTCGGGCGCGGCGATGGCGCAGATGCCGGTGAGCACGGTGTGCCGCCCGCCGCGGAGCTGGGTGAGCATCTCCCGGGCGCGAGCGGGGCTGCCCGGCTTGCCGAGCGGGCCGCGGGGGCCGATGACCATGGTGTCGGCGCCGATGACGAAGGTGCCCGCGGGCTGGGTCTGGGCCACGGCCAGCGCCTTCTGGCGGGCGAGGAGCTGGACGGCGAGGTCGGCGCACATCCCCGGCGGGGGCGCCTGGTCCTCGGGCGGCTCGACCACGGTGAAGCGGATGCCGACGCGGGCCAGCAGCTCGCGGCGGCGGGGGCTCGACGAGGCCAGGACGATCCGCGTCATGGGCGCGCGACGGACATCGGCGGGGAAGTCAGCATGTGTACCTGGGGTCGGAATGGCGTCTCCCGGCTCGAAAGCTGGGAAACGGCCCCGACGCAGCCAGGTTTGACGCGGCCGGGTGCATGCCCATCCTACCAAGTCCTGGCGAATTCGTCAGTGTGCGCCCGGGCTCACCTAGCGTGATGCGAGCACAGTCACAACAATCGAAGCAATCGCGGCAGCGCTCGCCGCGACGGCGAACGGCGTGTCGCGGCCGCGGGTGACGCGCCGCAGCGCCATGGCCACGCCGGCGTAGAGCGGCACGCCCGTCAGCGCCAGTGCGGCAGCGGCCGCCGCGGGGATGTTCGACCACCCCGGCGGGGCCAGCAGGACAGCGGCGACCAGGGCGGGGACGGCGAGGAGCAGGGCGCGCATGGCGCGCGGCGTGGCCGCGTCCTCGCAGCGCGCGAGCACGGGCGCGGCGAGCAGGAGGGCCGCCGCCGCGAGGGCGCGCCCCGCCGCCAGGCGGCCGCCGGGGAGCCCGACCACCACCGGGAAGGACAGGGTGGCCGCCTGGGCGGCGAGGGCCAGCAGCGGCACCCCGGCGGCCGCGGCGGCGACGAGGCGGGCGCGGGGCCAGAGCGGCGCGGTCCCGGCGGCGACGCCCGCGGCGAGGAGGAGGAGCACGGCGAGCAGGTTGGCGGGCGCGCCGCCGCCGGTGGGGAGCTGCGCCGCCGGGTTCTGGGGCAGCGGCACCAGCGCGGCGGCGAAGAGCAGCAGGGCGGCGGCGCTGAGTGCGCCGGGCGTCCATCCGGGCTGGTCGGCCCGCCGCAGCCGGGCGGTCCAGGCGACGCCCCCCGCGGCGGCGCAG
>Ga0070714_100002575_pt1 | contig 13366 bp, 9 predicted proteins | sample LARL83metaG_FD_65450 | JGI IMG/M metagenome (GOLD analysis project Ga0070714, IMG submission 65450) | Corn, switchgrass and miscanthus rhizosphere microbial communities from Kellogg Biological Station, Michigan, USA - LAR L8-3 metaG | ecosystem: Host-associated > Plants > Roots > Rhizosphere ...
AGCGTGCTCGCCCATTCGGTGAACATGTACGGCGGCGCGATGGCGACCCGCGTGCTGAACAGCAGCAGGACCATGACGATGCCGAAGTTGGACGGGTTCATGAAGTGGCGCATCCGCCCGGCGATCGGGGCCTGCAGCACGTGCTTCTGGGCGACCGCCACCACGATGCCGAAGAGCACCGGCCAGAACAGGCGGTTGGCGTAAAGCAGCATGTTGACGGCCAGGCCGGTGATATACGCCGGGAGCAGGAACTCCAGGACGCCGCGCGGGCCGCGGCCGGTGAACCGCAGGGGACGCTGCTGCGCCCAGGCGCTGATCAGCTCGAAGGCGATCTCGGTAGTGCACGCCGCGAGGACGGCCAGGATGGGCCACAGCCAGGGCTGCTCGAATCCGAGCACCGTGTAGCCGAGCACGTTGAACGCGCTGATCGAGATGGCGAAGTTGCGCAGCGCGAGATATCGGGGGTCGAACGGCTTGGCGGTGGCGCTCACTGGCCAGGCACCTCCCTTATGTCCTTTACGTCCTTTACGGCAGCGGAGAGGAGAAGGAGATCGTGCGTGCCCGGGCTGAGCCGCAGCGTCTGCTTGATCAGCCGGCCCGCGCCGTCGCGCCAGCTCAGCTGCACCGTCACCGGGCCGTCGTAGGAGCCGAGACCGAAGTAGGCCTCGAAGCTCCGCTTGCCGCCGCTGCCGCTGCCGCCATCGAGCTGAGAGATCTGGGTCTCCCCGGGGGTGGAGATCCGTACGGTCGTCCCGTACGCGGGGGTGCCGGCGCCTTCCAGGCCCTGGCCGGGACGGCCGCCGGCTACCGGCCGGTACAGCTCCAGGCCGAGGTAGTGACCGAGACGCGGTGACTGGTTGGCGTAGAAGGCGGGCGGCCCCCACTGCCGCGCGATTGCCAGGTCGAGCTGGCCGTCCGCGCGGGTGTCCGCGGTGGCCAGGCCGCGGGTCGGCGTAGGCACGCAGAGTCCGAGCTGGCTGCTGATGTTCACGTAACTGGCGGCCGGCACCTTGGCGTAGAACGCAGGACACTGGTGCCCGGCGATATCGTCCCCCTGCTCGACCAGGGGCCAGTCGGCCGGGTTCGTGAGCAGGTCGTCGTTGCTCATGGCCAGCTCCTGCAGCCAGGCCCAGCGGTTTATCTTTCCCTGAACGAAGCCGTCGGTCTGGACGACGTCCAGGTTCCCGCTGTTCAGGAAGTCGCCCATCTTGACGTCCCAGGCCCAGCCGGTCCACGCCATCCCCAGCTGCTCCGCGTTCTGTGCGAACGGCGCGTATCCGCGGGCCAGATCCTGCTGCATCTGCGCATCGCTCGACGCCTCGTTCGTGAAGGCGAAATTGCTCTCCTGCAGGCCCCAGGGCGTCGTGATGTTGCTCACCACCATGTCGAACTTCCCGTTGCCGCCCAGGTCGCCGAAATCGACGCCCATTCCCTTGAACGAGTCCTCGCCGAGAACGAACGACTTGGGGGTAGTAGGCTCGCGGCGGCCGATCGCGGCCGCGAACCTGATGTCCCCGGGGGCGGATTCGTTGTAGAGCAGGTGATCGGGCCCGAAGTCGTTCGCGATGTAGAGATCGGGGAGCCCGCTGCCGGTGAGGTCGGCGGTGGCCGCCGCCAGGGTCCAGCCCGTCGCGTCGGCGTACGGTATCGCCTGCGGCACCTTCTGGTAGCTGACGGTGGGCTCGGGACCCGCGGTACCGCCGGTCCAGCGGAAGATGTAGTCGCCGCCGCCGTTCTTCGCGTTCGACAGGGATGAGGTCATCTGCACGTTGTTGATGCCCCTGGGGTCGAGCACCGCGGAGTCGGGGAAGTAGTTCCCGATGAACAGGTCCGGGTGCCCGGTGCCGTCGAAATCGGCCACGGCGACCGCGTTCGTGTTCCAGTCGGGCCCGTCGTACTGCCCGTTCGCCGAGACCCCGGGGAGCAGTTCGACCGGCCGGTAGGCGGCCGGCGACGGCCGGGGCGCCGTGGACCGGGCCAGGAAGACGACCGGGGACCTGCCCCAGTAGAAGACGAGGAAGTCCGTCCGGCCGTCCGCATTGAAGTCGCCGGGTACGCATCCCATCGGGGCCATCGCGGAGTTCATCGCCAGCGGCGCGGCGTTCAGGACGAACGGGGTGAAACGGTCGGCGGCTGGAGCGGTCGGCGCGTACGTGACGATCACGTCGTCGGTCCGCGTGTCCACGATGCACATGCCGTCGTCCCGGCCGTGTCCCGTGACGTCGGCCAGGGCGATGCCCGCGCCCACCGATGAGATCCAGGCCTGCAGGTGCTGATAGGCGGGATTGACCTGGCGGGTCGTCTGCGTCGGATGATAACCGGGCGGCATAGCGATCGGCATCGGGGTGAACTTATAGTGCGCCGCGAGCTGGTCCACCGCGGTGGCAGAAACCTGCGGTACCTGGGCGGCGAAGAACAATCCCACGGATACCGCCAGGGCCGCGATTGCGGGAGTCAGACGGCGCAGTCTGGTCCGGGAAAATGACATGGCGGCTCCCTAAGAATGACAGGTGCGCAGTCTGCGGCAGCTCAGTTTCTGCGGCAGCCCGCTTTTTCTGCGGCAGCCCGGTTTCTGCTGCAGCCCGGTTTCTGCTGCAGCACTGTGCCGCACGGCGGACAGGCCCGCGTTAATGACGTGCTAAATAGCGTGTTAAATGACGGGCGCCGATTGAATCAGTAGCCGAAACGGCTCTCTGTAAAACGGGCTCGCTATCCCTAGCCAGCTTTGCATGCAGAGCCCCCCTTCTTAGAAAATATTACCGCCCTGGTGTCGCATGAATTCGTCTCGTATCCTGGCCCGCCACCGCTGGTACGTGGCCACGCTGTCGGCGCCGCCACTCGCGGCTTCGCCGTCGGCGGCGCGGCCCGTGGATTCGCTGCGGGCGCCGCCGGTTGCTTCGCACAGGCATGAGTCCGTCCACGCCGCCGCGACCGCGGGCTCCGCGCCGGTCAGGACCTCGATGGCCTGAGCCGCGGCCTCCGGCACCGGGCCCGCCAGCAGATGGGCCTTCGCCGCGAAGGCAGCCCCCTGGCCGAGCTGATCCCGGTAGCCGTCCGCGGCCCGGGCCAGTTTCTCCACGACCTCCGCGGGCTGAGCGCCGGTGTAGCCAGCCGCCAGGCCGATGCCCGCCCACAGGTCGGGCCGGCGCGGGCCGGGAAAGTCGCTGATGATCATCGCGATCCGGGCGGGATCCGCGCCGGCGTAAAACCACAGGGCCCGGCCGGCCCCCTGATCGCGGATGGGGCGTACGTCGCCGCGGGCCGCGGGCTCGATCCATTGCCGTTCGAAGACATCGCGGGCGCCGAAAAATGCCTGGTGAAACCCCCAGCCATCCCACGTTAGCCAGCGCAGTACCGGCTCGCCGAAGCGCACTCCCCGCCACGGTCGACGGCGCAACCGCGCGAAAGCCCAGCCCGCTCCGACATGGATGAGGTGCGGGTAACGGTCGCCGTGATCGCGTGCCAGTTCGCGCAGCCGGCGACCACCGGAAAAGGTGATCATATCGGCGAGGGCCGAACTCATCGCCGCTCCCTCGACGGCGAAGCCTCGCAATTCCAGCGGTACGTCAGCCGGATTACTGCCCGCCCGTGGCGCGATCGCGTAGTTGTAACCCGCCGCGAAGCTCTCTACCACCGCGTCGAGCCTGGACTGGACGCCGGGCTCGGCGTCGGAAAACGCGCGGCGAGGCGAGTCCAATTGTTTCGGCCGCAGTCGCAGGAGACTGGAGAGCACCGGGGAAGTCATCGCTGCGCCATTCGCGACGGCCGCCGGGACCTGGCCAGCCAAGAACCCGTAGGTATGTTGTCTAGTCGTCTCACGGGTCCTCCCCGAGTTGACCACAGACTCAGCCGATAGACTAGATATTTTTGAATCATCCTGTCAAGGCCTGACTTGACTCCAGCTAGACGGCAGCATCGACAGGCGAGCCTGCTGAACTCAAGAAAGCCTATCTAACTTGAGGTATTGGACCCGTCTGAGTCTGGTCGAGGGACGGATGAGACCAGAGGGTGCACAGGAAAAAAGACTGGCTAACTATCTAAGAGTAAAGTGATCTACGACAAGCCGGAATTGAGCAATCCAGGAGAAAAGCGGAGGCCGGGCCGCCCGGTACCATCGCCCTGTCGGACGTGCCCCTGTCGGACGTGCCCCTGTCGGACGTGCGCAGTGTCCCGGTAACGACGGGACGGGCCGGGAAGGATCGCATGATGGCCGACGCGACGGACACGCTCGGGCTGCGCACGCCCTGGGATGGCGTCCGGGCGCCGCGTGCCGCCAAGGTATTCCGCGCCGTCACCGTGACAGCATCGACCGCGAGCATGCTTGCGCTCGCCGGGTTCGCCGCGATCCCGCGGCGCACGCTCCACGGGCGCCAGGCTGCGGCGCCGCCCTTTTACCGCCGGGTGGTGCGACATCTGCACCGGCTGGGGCCGGCCTACGTCAAGTTCGGCCAGATCATGGGCACCCGGCGGGACCTCCTTCCGGCGGCGCTGTGCGACGAGCTCGGGAAGCTGCACGACCGGGTCCAGCCGATGACGGAACGCCAGTTCCGTCGTGCGCTCGCCGCCGCGTACGGCGATGACCTGGACCGGCTGTTCGGTACGGTGGACCCGGTGCCGGTCGCGAGCGGCAGCATCGCCTGCGTCTACCGGGGGATCCTGCGCGACGGGCGGACCGTGGCGCTCAAGCTCCAGCGGCCGGGTATCCGCCGGAACATGACGCTGGACCTGTCGGTCATGTACAGCATGAGCGCGCTCGCGGAGCGCCTGCCGCCGGTCCGGGGCGTCCCGGCCCGGCAGCTGACCGGGTTCGTCTGCGCGGCGATCCTCGGCCAGCTCGACTTCGGGCTCGAGCAGGAGAACCTCGGCCGCCTGCGGCGGAACTTCGACGAGCTCGAGTACATCTGGATCCCCGAGACCCTGCCGGACCTGTGCCGCCCGTCGTGCCTGGTGATGGAGTTCATTCCCGACCTCGTGGCCAGGCCGGCCGCCGCCATCGACCCGGACCGCAGGCCGGTGCTGGCCGCACGCACCCTCGGCGCCGTTTACCAGATGCTGTTCATGGACGGCTTCGTCCACTGCGATCTCCACCCGGGCAACGTCTACTACCGCGGCTCCAAGGTGGTGGTGCTTGACGCCGGATTCAGTGTCCGGCTGCCGGATACCGTGCGCCGCCTGTTCACCGAGTTCTTCCTCGGCCTCGCGCTCGGGCGCGGCCGCCGCTGCGGCGAGGTGGTGGTGGAGAGCGCCATGCACGTGGCTCCCGGCGCGGATATCGAGGGGTTCATCGCCGAGATCGCGGAGCTCGTCCGGCGCAATACGGGCGTCCCGGCCCGGGATTTCCAGCTGATGCGGTTCGGCACCGACCTGTTCAGGCTCCAGCGGGACTTCGGCCTGTACGCCGCGTCCGAGTTCGTGTTCCCGCTGTTGTCGCTCCTGGTCATCGAGGGCACCATCCGCGGGCTCCACCCGGAGATCGATTTCCAGGCGGCGGCCCGGCCGATGCTGCTCAGGGCCGCGGCCGCCACCGCGCATCTCGAGTCCACCCGCTGACCGCCGGAAAGCCGGCCGCCGGTAGCCCGCCCGGTACCCGGCCGAGCCGGGCGGGTGCCACGCCCGCCCGGCTCGACGTTTTACGTTTCCGCTCGTCAGAGATCGTCAGGGGCGAGGTAGCCGCCCATGGCGAACCGGAGGCTGGTGAGGTAGGCGACCGGCGCGCCATCGGGGTCGGTCACGTCGACGAGCGGCATCATGCGGTAGATCTGGCCCTGGCCCGGAGCGCCCGCGGGCGGGATGGACCGCACGTCGTCGATGGTGAGGATGATGGGCTCGCGGTTCATCAGCGTCATGCCGAGCCTGGGCATGTCGAACAGGGCGCCGACCGCCATCCGGCAGGCCTTAGCGGATGGGCCCTCGTCAACGTACGGATCGAACGGAGTGCGTATCTGCCCCGCGGACAGGCATTCCGGGTTCAGGGTGACCGTGATCCGGCCCAGCTCGTCGTTCTCTCCGGTCATCTTCATCTCGATGAGGTTCGTGTACACCTCGGCGGCCGCCCATTCGCTGCTGGTGGGCATGGAGCGGACCACCCGGACCCAGCCGGTGAACTCGACGGTGTACTCGCCGACGCCGGGTATGGCAAACGTGTCGGTCGAGGTGATCCCGAGGTTGTCGATGCCCGGCTCGGTCGGGCGCCACGGCACCACCGGAGTGCCTGCGTACCTGTCCGGCACGCCTTCGGTGGCGACCGGCCGCCCGAAGCGGATCGTCGGTGTTGTCATGATCTGCGTTCTCCTCGTCAGGGCAGCTGGGTGGTGGTGTAGTCGCAGCAGGTCTGGCCGGGCCGGTCCGCGATGCCGTCCTGGTTCATGTCGATCTCGCCGTCGACGGTCGAGTAGACGTCCCGGGAGTTCAGGTCGATGCTCCCGTCGCCGTCCCAGTCGTTGAGCTTCCCCTTGAAGGTGCCGAGGATGAACGCGTTGGTCAGGTGGCCGATCTCGGCGTCGTGCAGGGTCGAAAGCACGCCGTTGCCGGGCTGGAGGACCTCCTCCACGGTGCGGCCCGCGACCCGGGCGAGGTTGACGTAACCCCAGCCCTGGAAGCGCCCGCGGACGTAGCGGATGGCGGCTTCTTCGCGGACCTGGAACCTCGGCTCGAGATGCCAGGTGCCGTACCGGGCGAAGCCGATCTGAGCCCGGCGGATGCCCTCGGCCGGGTCGTCGGCCCGGCCGGACTTGAAGAACGTCCTGGGGACGAGCGACTCGAAGAAGAAGTTGCCCCGGTCGCGCCTGGTCCGGTCGGTGAAGCCGCGGAAGAGGTAGTTATCGCAGTGCGGGGAGCCGTCCCGGTGCAGCCCCGAGATCGTCTTCGCGATCACCAGTTGCCGCTCCCTGGTGGTCACGTTGGGGCACGCGTGGGCCTGTCCGTAGATGCGCGCCAGGCCCTGGGGGGCCAGCGAGATCTTCCCCCAGTGCTGGTTGGAGTCGTCCAGCCGGACGTACAGGTCGCAGTGGATCAGGAGGTAGATCGTCTCGTCGAAGGTGCGGCCGGGGGTGTAGCGGGCCGACCTGCCGTCGAAGGCGGGGTCGCCCGTCTGCAGTTCGCTCTTGAACAGCCGCGCCCATTCCGCGATCTCGGGATCAGCGTCGTGCATGAACTGGTTGAGGGAGGCCACCGCGTTCGGGCCGCCCAGCTTCTCGATGGCCCACAGCGCGTCCCAGCGGATCTCGCGGTCCGGGTCGTGCCGCACCGCCTGCCCGAGCAGTTCGATCGCGTCCGGCAGGTCACGGTCGGCGTACTCGTATAGCGACTGCTCCCGGACCACCGGATCCGGGTGCGACAGCGCCTGTTCGCGCAGTCCGGCGTTGGTCCGGTTGTCCAGCCTGATCGCCGCGCCGCTCAGCGCGTAACCGAAGTCGCTGGCCCACGCGGCCGGGTCGCCGGCGACGAAACGCGGATCGACCGCCGACAGGGTCGTGCGGTAGCTCAGGTTGAGCGCGTCGCGCTGGTCGGCCGTCAGGTCGTCGACGAGGACCGGCGCCGCCTCGCTGGGCACCGCGTCTTCCCACGCACCCGGATCGGCCTGGGCGAGAGCAGCTGGGGACTTGTGGCATAGGTCAAGTGCCATATCTTCCCTCCTTGGCGCGTCCGCGCCGTCTGTAGCACGACGATAGGAAGAAAGCCGTCTCTATGCTTCTCTCAAGTTGCTCTCGAGCGAATGTCCAGCTCATTAGGGGCATTGGCAAACTCACTTTAGTTAGCTATAGTACCTGCGACGGTGAGGGAGGGATCCTCATGCCACCGCCTGCCGGTCACCGAGTCAGGACCTGCATCGCGTTGCGGGCCCTCAGCTCAGTGCCGGTGGAGGTGCGTCCGGTCCCGGCCTCGGCCGTGCGCTGGCGAGTCACCGGCTCGGCCCGGCACCCGGTCGCCCGGTTCCTGAACGCCCGGCCGCGCCCGCCCGGCGGTCCCGAGGCCGAGCTCGTCGTTCTGGGCGAGAGCTGGACCCGCGACGCGGCGGTCGCCTTGCTGTCCGCGGTCACGGCCCGCACGCCGGTCATCGCGGGGTGGCCGGGGCCCGCTGGCCGGCTCCCGCCCGGCCGGCCTCCGCCCGATCGGCTCCCGCCCGGCTGGGACGCCGCGATCCCCACGGCTGCACCCGCCCGGCGGGTCGTGCTCGTGCACTCGGGGGCGGGCGGCGGCAGCCTGCTGCGCGGGCTCGCGGCCGGCCAGGCCGGACTGTCAGCCCAGGCCATCGAGCTGCGCGCGCCGACGTCGGCGGCCATGCGCACGGTCATGCGGCTGCTCGGCGACGCGCCGTACGCCGGAGACGATCTCACCGTGCATGGCGACGGGACGCTCACCGCACCCGGGTGGGAGCCCGCCGCGCTCCCGGCCGCCTCGCCGTGTCTCGACGGAAGGCTCGTCCTGGTGACCGGCGGCCTCGGCGGCCTCGGCGCGCGTACAGCCGTCAGGCTCGCGCGGCTGGGGGCGGTACCGGTCGTCGCCGACCTCAGGTCCCCGGACGAGGCGGCGCCGGACATCCGCCGGTACCTGGCCGTGCTGCGCCGGCTGGCGCCGGCCGCGCGCACGGTACAGCTCGACCTGAGCGACGCCGGGCTCGTCACCCGCAGGCTCGCGGAGCTGCGGCCATACGCGATCGTCCACTGCGCCGGGCGCATCGTCGGCGGCACCGGCCGGCCCGTCGGCGCCGACGACATCCAGTCGATGGTGTCGGCCAAGGTCGACACCCTTCGCCAGGTCGTCCGGGCCGTCGATGCCGAGGACCTGCGCGCGGTCCTCGCCTTCGGCTCGATCACCGCGCACGGGGCGCACCCCGGGCTGTACGGCTACGCCCTGGCCAACGAGCTCCTGCGCCGGGAGACGGCGCGCCTGGCAGCCGCCTACCCGGCGACCCGCTGGTGTACCGCGGAGTGGTCGCTGTGGTCGGGAGCCGGAATGGCGCGCGGCGTGGCCCGGGCCGCGGCCCGGCGCATGGGAATTGTTCCGGTGCCGGTCATGACCGGCACCCTCGCCGTGGCCCGCCTGCTCGGCGCGCTCGCGGCGGCCGGAGCTCAGCGGCTCCCGCCGAGCCTGGTCATCGCGGGAGAACAGCCGGGTGCCGAGGGCGTGCGGGCGGGCCGCCCCGAGGGGCTGCCCGGCATCAGCGCGTCCATGGTCATACCGCCGGGCACCGACCCGGACGAGGCCATGCTCGCCACGGCCAGCGCGGCCGTGCCGGGCACCAGCCTGCTCCGCACCACCCGCGCGCGGGCCAGGACGCCGCTTCCGGCGGACGCCGTCGTGCGCGCGGTTGTCCGCGGCGATGCCGTCGAGTGCGTCGTGGTGCGCGCGGGTAACCGTCCCGGCGCTCCGCTGCGGAGCGGCCGCTACCGAGTACAGCCGAACGACTGAAGGGTAACTGGGGTTATGCCAACCGAGTACGTGCCGGCCGGCAGCGGCCTGGTGAGCGTGAGCACCGCCGTACCGGTACCGCTGCCGATCGTGTGGCGCGCCATGACGCGGCCGGAGCGGGTACGGCAGTGGTTCGGGGATCTCGACCAGCCGATGGCGCCGGGTGCCGCGGTACGCATCGACTTCGGCGACGGCGACTTCTTCGACGCGCACGTCGACGAGTTGCGAGCGGAGGAGGCGGTCAGGTTCCGCTGGCGCTTCCTCGGCGTCGGCCAGGAAGCGGAGGTCCGCTGGGAGCTTGGCCGGGGCGGCGCGGGGACCGCGGTCACCGTGACGGACAGCTGTCCGGGGCGCCCGCCGTCGGAGCTGGCCCAGCTGGACGCGGGCTGGCGTGACTTCCTCGGGCGGCTGGGCCGCTACCTGGCGACGGGAGAGTCGGCCCGCTACGCGTGGCGCGCGGTGATCGACGGCGGCACGAGCCTGCCGGCCGGCCCGTGGCGGCCGCTGAGCGACTCGACCGTGACCGACTGGCTGCCGGTCGCGTTGGAGGGCGCCGAGCCGCGCTGGTTCTTCATCGTGGACGACAACGGGCCGCGCCGGTTCGCGATCCGGCAGTGGGATCTCGTCGCCGGCCAGTCGCTGCGCTTCGCCGTCGTGATCCCGGAGGCAGGGAGCACGCACTGCGACGTGCGAGCCGAACCCGCCGGCGGTGGCACCTGGCTCACCGTGCGCCACGACGGCTGGCGGCAGCTGGCCCTCAGTGACATGCGGGCCCGCGGTCTGCGCCACCGGTTCGCGGCCGCCTGGACGGCCGCCCTCAAGATCGCCGCGGACTACGCGGGCCGGGCCGCGCCGCGGAGCGCGCAGTGAACGCCATGACGACCGAGCTTGAGCGGGCCGCAGGCACGAGGGAACAGCATCTCGGGGCGGTCAGGCGGGTGATCTACGCCATGCGTGAGCGGCTCGCCGAGCCGCTCACGCTGCAGGAGCTAGCGCGCATCGCGTACCTGAGCCCGTTCCATTTCAACCGGGTATTCCGGCTCGTGACCGGCGTACCTCCCGGCCGGTTCCTCGCCGCCCTGCGGATGTCGGAGGCCAAGCGGCTGCTGCTGGAAAGCCAGCTGAACGTTACCGACATCTGCGTCTCGGTCGGTTACAGCAGCCTGGGCACGTTCACTACCCTGTTCGCCCAGCAGGTCGGCGTCGGGCCACGGGAATTCCGGCGGCTCGGCACCGCGTTCGGCCACCGGGCGGTCGCCGAGATGATCCCGGCTCAGCCGCGCGATACCCCCGGCCGCATCAGCGGGCACGTGAACATTCCCGACTGCGACAAGCTCGTCATGCTGGGCCTCTTCCCGCGTTCGCTGGCCCTGGGCAAGCCGGTCGCCTGCACCAGCACCCGCGGTCCCGGGGGGTTCCAGCTCGCCGGGGTGCCCGACGGTACCTACCGCCTGCTGGCGGCGGCGCACGCGCCGGACGCCACGGTCAGCGAGGCGCTGGTGGCCGGCTGCCGCTCGGGCCTGTGGGTCGGTATCACGGACACCCCGGTCACCGTCGAGAACGGGCAGGCGGCGCGCCCGGCCCGCATCACGCTGACGCCGACGGCCGACACCGACCCTCCGATCCTCACCGGGATCCCGTTGCTATCCATGATGCCGCCCGCGCGGGCTTGCGGCACGACCGAGGGGTGACCCATGAACAGCGCAGACCTTGACCTGGCCAGCTCGCTGGCCGGACTCCCGGCTCCATTCATTTCCATCACGGGCCCGCCGATGGACCTCACCGCCCAGGCGAAGACGTTCACTCCGCTCGGCGGCTCGGCTTTCCCCGTCGCCCAGGACCGATGGGAGCGGCTGGTCACCATGGCAGTCATTCCCGAGCCCGCGGATCGCGTCTGGGCCGCGCTCGCCGAACCCGTGCACCTCAGGGAGTGGTTTGGCGTCCTGCACGGTGACTGGACCGTGCGGGGGCGCGAATCGACGCTGGATTTCGAGGACGGCGAGTTCTTCTACTGCCGCACCGCGAAGGCGGTGCCGCCGACGCCGGCCCGGCCAGGTGTCCTGACCTACCTATGGCGGTGGCTCGGCATCGGGCCTGCCGCCTCGGTGACCTGGACGCTGGCCCCCGGCCCCCAGGGCACCGTGGTGACGGCCGTCGAGGAGGCCACCAACCCGCCGTCCGACTGGCGGTCCTGGAACGGCATGGGCTGGCCGGGAATCCTCGACCAGCTCGCCCGGTACCTGCGTACCGGCCAGAACGCCCGCTGGCCGTGGCGGCGGATGGGACCCTACATCCAGATCCCGCTCCCGGCCATGCCCTTCCAGGCCTGGGAGGCGCTGACCAGTCCCGGCGCCGTCAAGCACTGGATGCAGCGCTCGGCGGGGTCCCTCGCGGTCGACGACGAGATGACGCTGACTATGGGGGACGCCAGCGGCACCGTCCTGCTCCGCGTCACGAAATCAGTCGACACCGGGCAGGAGTTCCCGTCCTACCTGCCCTACGTGGAGTTCCAGCTGCGGCGCCCCGGCTGGACCGCGGCCCTCGGCGGGCGGATGTGGGTCGAACCCGCCGGCCTGGGCGAGAGCCTGCTCCAGCTGTTCCACTACGGCTGGGAGGGACTCGACCTGCGGGACCCGCTGGCCGAGCGGAAGGTGCTGACCGACTTCTGGGTGAACTCCGCCGCCCGGGCGCAGCTGGTCCTGTCCGCTCCGCAGGCACCGCCGGCCGGCCCGCACGGCTGGTCGATGGGCAGCGTCCAGGCCCCGGCGAACCAGCATCACGAGAACGGGAACGCGACTCCCGTGGACCAGGGTCCTAACGGGCACGGCCGAGCGAACGGGCCGGGCGGCCCTGCGGCGCCTCTCGCCGCGGATCCGCGTGCCGCGATGGAGTTCGCCGGAAGGTTCACCGGCGACCTCAGCGGGGCCATGGCCAGCCTGATGACCTTGCTCGGCGTGCGGCTCGGCCTGTTCCGCGCGCTGGCGGCGGGGCCCGCGTCCAGTGCCGGCCTGGCCGAGCACGCGGGACTCGCCGAACGCTACGTCCGCGAGTGGCTATGGGGCATGGTCAGCGCCGGATACGTGTGCCTGGACGCGCGGACCGGGCAGTTCACCCTGCCGGCCGGTCCCGCGGCGGTGCTGGCGTCCGAGGGGTCGCCGATGTGCCTGGCCCCGGCCGCCGAGCTGATCCCGCCCCTGATGAGCATGCTCGACGAGGTTGCCGCGGCGTTCCGTACCGGGGACGGGATCCCGGCTGACCGGTACCCGGACGAGCTCTTCGGCGCGATGGAGCAGATGAGCGCCACCTGGCTGGACACCATGCTGGTCGGCCACTGGCTGCCCGCGGCTCGGCTGGACGGCCAACTGGAGCGCGGCGGGAAGGTGGCGGATGTCGGCAGCGGCGGCGGGCGGGCGGTGATCGCGATGGCACGCCGGTTCTGCGCGGCCGAGTTCGACGGCTACGACCTGCGGAAGCTGAACGTCGCGCGGGCCCGGGCGGCCGCCGAGGCGGCCGGGGTGACCGACCGGGTACGGTTCCACACCGCGGACGCCGCGGCCAAGCTGACCGCACCGCTCGACCTGGTCACGATGTTCGACGTGCTGCACGATGCACCCGATCCCTACGCGCTGCTGACCGCGGCGTATCAGGCGCTCGCCCCGGCCAGCGGCGCGCTGCTCGTGCTGGAGAGCAACGCCGCGCGGGACCCCGAGGACAACGCCGGGCCGCCAGGAACGATCCTCTACGCCACGAGCGTCCTGTACTGCCTGCCCACCGCGATCGCCGAGGGCGGCCCGGGGCTCGGCACCCTCGGGCTGCCCTTCGACGAACTGCACGTGCAGGCCGGCCGCGCGGGCTTCACCACCATCGAGACACTGCCCGCTGGCAACCCGCTGAACACGCTCTACCTGCTGCGGCCCTGACGGTGAGCCGCCAGCGACGCGCGGTCGTCATCGGA
>Ga0070714_100002576_pt1 | contig 13365 bp, 7 predicted proteins | sample LARL83metaG_FD_65450 | JGI IMG/M metagenome (GOLD analysis project Ga0070714, IMG submission 65450) | Corn, switchgrass and miscanthus rhizosphere microbial communities from Kellogg Biological Station, Michigan, USA - LAR L8-3 metaG | ecosystem: Host-associated > Plants > Roots > Rhizosphere ...
GAGGGCGAGCGGCGGACGCTCCCGGCGAGAATATTGGCGACGCCCAGCTTCTTCGCGGCCGCCGGTGCATCGTCGGCTTTGACCGCCTCAGACGACGTACGGCCGGCAACCTGCAGGCCAATCCGCGCGAGCGCGCTCCGAATTTCCTCGGCAATCCCGTCCGAAAAATAAGCCTGAGCTGGATCGCCACTGAGGTTCGCGAACGGCAGGACGGCAACGCTGTTCCCCGCCACCGGAATACCGGGCCTGAGCATCAGCAACGCTCCAGCTCCTGCAGCGCAGGCTGCCGCGACGGCGCTCGCGCCGATGATCCCTCGACGGCTGAATCCGCTTGCGGCGTGAGCCGGGCCGTTTCGAGCCAACGGCTTGCCCGACATTGTCGCCCGAATGGCGGTGAGCAGCTGAGCGTATCTGGGGTCGGAACCTGCTCCCCTCCAGCCGATCAGAGAGATAACCTGCGTCTCGCCAAAGCCGAGCGGCGGGTCGACCTTGTCGATGCGCACCGGTAGATAGACGCCTCGGCGCTGTGCCCGATTGGCTTCGTCACGAACGAACTTGCCTTCAGGCGCAATTGACCGCTTGCTCCACACAACGAGCACGCACGACGCCGCGTCGAGCTCTTGCTGGATGCGATCGCGCCACTCATCGCCGCCGCCGATCTCCGCGTCCCACCACACCGACCAGCCGTCCGCTAAAAGTGCGTCGACGAGCGGCTTAACTCGACGGCGGTCCTCGGCCTTGTACGAGACGAATAAGTCCGTCATCCGCTGCCCCCAGCGCAGTGTAGCATTGGCCACGGCATCTATGCGACAGCTTGAAGGAATTGCTCAAGCCGCGCGACCTATGTCTGCAATGGTTCAAAGCAGACCTTCGCCGGGCGCAAACCAAATTATAGGGAGGCACGACCCTGCGGATGGCGGATGACAGCGCGTTGATGGAGATTGTGACAGCAGACATCGGCGGGACACACGCACGTTTTGCGATCGCCTCCATTCAGCGCGGTCAGATCATGAGTGTTAGCGAGCCGGTTCTCCTCCAGACGGGGGCGTTCGCCAGCTTTGAAGACGCGTGGAAGGCGTTCGAGCATCGTGTGGGGAGGCGGCTTCCAAGTGATCTTTCACTAGGAGTTGCGGCTCCTGTCGCGAACGGTGAATTCTCCCTCACGAACAGTCACTGGCAATTTGACCGGGCGCAGATCGCGTCCCAGCTCGAGTTAAGCTCGGTTCTAATGATCAACGACCTCGCCGCGGTGGCGCACGCGATATCGGCTGTCGATGACGAGCAGTTTGCGCACGTCTCGGGACCCGATGAGCCCCTCCCGAAAACAGGCGCGATCACGATTGTTGGTCCTGGAACAGGTCTTGGCGTGGCCTTGCTCGTTCGCGAGGGAACACAAGGATATCGGGTGATGGAGACTGAGGGCGGACACATGGATTTCGCCTCGCTGGATGTGGTCGAAGACAAGATACTCGCTGCGCTTCGGGAAAAGTTCGGCCGAGTATCAGTCGAGCGACTGGTCTCCGGGCCAGGCTTGCTCAACATCTACGAAGTGCTTGCCAAGTTAGAGGGTCACGTGGAGCTCATTCGGGACGAGTCGGCCCTGTGGTCAAAGGCGCTTGACCGAACAGATCAACTCGCAGTCTTGGCGCTGGATCGATTCTGCATGTGCCTGGGCGCTGTCGCGGGAGACCTTGCTCTGGGACATGGCGCATCAGGCGTCGTTATCGCGGGCGGCATCGGCAAGCGCATCGGGGAGCGGCTGGGATCTTCAGGCTTTGCGAAGCGGTTCGTCGCCAAAGGCCGATTTGAACGCCGCCTTTCCGCGATTCCAGTGAAGCTCATCACGTGCCCCGAGCCGGGCTTGTTGGGAGCCGCAGTGGCTTTCGCTAGGAAGCATGCTTGAGCCGTGATGGCTCGCGACCGGCCAACTCGCCGCCGTTGGAAGCAATGATCCGACTGTACAGGGTGGCGCTGTCCTTGGGTGTACGCGCCTGCGTCTCGAAATTGACGTGCACGATGCCGAAGCGTTTGGTGTAGCCTAGGGACCACTCGAGATTGTCGAACAGCGACCACAGCATGTAGCCCCGAATATCGACTCCGGACTCGATCGCGTCCGCGACTGCTCCGAGATGCTCTTCCAGATATTCACATCTCAACGGATCATGGACGCCGCTGTCACTCGCCACGGGCGGGTCGTAGAATGCCGCACCATTCTCCGTGATGTAGACTGGAATTGGGCCGTAGCGCTCCGTGAATGATAGCAGTAGGTCCTTCAGCGCGGGCGCATGCACTTCCCAGCCCGTCTCGGTATGCGTGGCCATTCTCTGGAGAACGGCCGTTGCTCGCAGCGGCCATTGCAGTGGGTCGTGCCTCACCACATTGCGCGTGTAATAGTTGATGCCGACGAAATCGACTGGCTGGGCGATGTCGCGAAGATCGGACTCGGGCCAATCCGGCCACGCCTCGCCAAAGATCTCCCTCAGTTCTTCTGGATAACTGCCCTTCAAGGCAGGATCGAGATATTGCCGGTTCATGTAGGCGTCTGCACGACGCGTAGCGGCCACATCGTCGGTACTGCCGCTTGCTGGATATTTCGGCTCGATGTTCACGACGAGGCCGATGTCGTGCGCGCCTACCTGCCGGTAAGTCTTCACGGCCGCGCCGTGGGCACGCATCAAATTATGACTGGCGATGGGCGCTTCGAACCTGTTGCGGTGACCCGGCGCTAGGGCACCATGAAGATAGCCGCCGTCGGTGATCACCCACGGTTCGTTGAGCGTCACCCACTTCTTCACCCTCCCATCGAGCCTCTCGAACATGATCCTGGCATAATCCGCGAACCAATCGGCAATATCGCGATTTAACCAGCCTCCACGGTCGTCAAGCGCGGCCGGTAGATCCCAATGGTAAAGCGTGCAGAGCGGTTCGATCCCGTTCTCCAGCAGTCGGTCCACCAGGCGCTCGTAGAAATCGAGACCGGGCGGGTTGATGCGTCCGGTCCCTTCAGGAAACACCCGGCCCCATGCTACCGAGAAGCGATAGGCCTGCAAACCGAGCTGCTTCATCAGCGAGACGTCTTGCTCCATGCGATTGTAATGGTCGCAAGCGACGTCGCCCGTGTCGCCTTTCGAGGCCATCAGCCGCGGATCGTGGCTGAACCGCTGCCAGATGCTAGGCCCCGCCCCATCCGCAAGCGGCGAGCCTTCGATCTGGTAGGCCGCGGTCGCAGCACCCCACAGGAAATTATCGGGAAAACGCCCCATCATGCATCCTTGTCAACTAAGTCGGTGTTCAGGTTTGGGGCTGGCATTTGAGCCGTCTCGATCCACAGCGGCTGTCCAGTTGCACGAATGTGGAGGCCGGCTTTCGGCCAATTCGTCAGGCGTCCATTGATGCGCACAGCGGGTGGGTCACCGTCGAATGGCCAGCCGATCACGAAACCCCCGGGCGGTCTTGCAGTGCCTGCTATCGTCGCGGCCAAATTATTCCGGTCACCCCGCATCGCAAAGTCGAGTGAGCCGTATGGGGTGGCCAGTCCGCGGATTGCCGAGCCGCGCCCAACCAGCCAGCTCGCTGTCAGCCCTCCACCAAGCACCAACGCGCCCCGGTCCCGGCGGTCCCACGCGAACATGTCGAGCGCCGAGCGGATGAAATCCGATTCAACCCATGCGTGCGGCATGTCCCCGATGAAACGGACCTGGCGCTGATCGCGGCCCACGACCTCCGCCCACTGGTTCCATCCGGCTGGGCGCCGACCGGCCATGAAGAATGCAAGAAGCCCGTCGATCCTATTCCGCCAGCCAAGCCGGACGAAGGCGCCGATCGTCCGGACCTCGTACGGCGTGTAGTCGGTCCAAGCCCGCTCTCCCGAAGATCGCTCCTGAAATTCCGTCCAGTAGCGGCCGAACGTCGCCTCGAGCATCGCCGGATCGAGCCGATCTTGCTCATTGCCTGGATCAAGCGTGATCGTCGTCGAGGTGGGATCGAAGTCGCCAAGGCTGGTCGCTCCGGGAATGAACGCGATTTTCCAGTAATCGCGTGCCGCAAGAATTGCCGAGTGAAGGTCTGTCGCAAATTGGTCTCGAGAGGCCGCAAGTCCGGCAGTCTCGGGACTTCCCAGAATGGCGCCGAGCGCAGCGGCGTCGCGATAGCCGCGAAGCGCCCAGAAATCGTCCCACAGGCTATATTGAGGCTTCGCCGAATAACCCTCATGGCTGATCGACGCGGGCATCAGGCCGAGGTGAAGGCTCGCCTGCCCGCTCCGGTTCCTGCCCGTCCGCTGGGAAAGCCTTAGCTCATCCATGTAGCGGTCGGCGGCGAGCACGTGCGGCCATTCGCGTTGCAGCGCGGCTCGATCATGCGTGAACCGGTAGAGCTCGCTGACGAGGAAGATGTATTCGCCCTGGCTATCGTTTTCCGGAACCGGATCGGCGCCGCGAAAATCGATGCAGCAGGGGACCTTGCCACTGGCAAACTGATGAGTTCCATACCAGTCGGCAAAGGCGCGCGCGACGTCTGGGCGACCCATGCGCAGAAGTGCTTCCGACATCATCGCGCCGTCACGGATCCAGGACCGGTCGTAACTTCGGGTACCGGGCTTGAGCATTGGGCCGTCCCGGCTGATCAGCACGTGGGCAAGGGCCGTCGCCACGGTGTCGGCGAATGGCTGCTTCGCGGGCGGGACGGAAATCGCGACATGGCGGAGGCTTCGCCGCCAATAGTTGAGCGTCTCTCCCATGCTGACGCCGAACGGCGGAACGTTGGCGCCTGCCGGCATTGTCAGCACGATGGTTCGCGCGGCGCCCGGCGCCAGCGTCCTGTGATAAACAATGTCGGCGCCCGCCATGTCCGGGCCCGCGCTTGCCGGCTGATCCACGCGCTCCAGGCGGGCGTGCGCTGCGATATTCAGGCGGCGGCGTTTCGGTGGATCGCCATCTTCTTGCGGCTGAACAATAGTCACGACGCTTCCGGACTTCTCGATGGCCGAGATGGGGCTTGCGCCGCCCTTTTGCGAAAGGAATTGTGACGGCGGATTGACCTGCCAAGGCCTGACGCGAAGCCGAAGCTCGAAGACCCGCCGAGATCGTGAACGATTGGTCAGCGTGTAGGCTGCGTACGCTGCCCGCCCCGCGTGATCCGCCAGCAGGGTTGTCTCGAGGATGAAGCCCGGTGCTGACCATTGGACGGTGGGCACTGGCAGGCGGTCATCGGCAAGGCGGTGTGTGAGCTCGACGGTCGCCCAATCAAAGGTCTGCCCCCTGTCGATCACCGCGGGTGCGATCGAATAGCCGCCCTTCTCGAACTCAATGGCTGCATCCTCGTCGATAAGTGCTGCAATTCCGTGCCCGTCGGAACCGGCGAGCGTCCAATAGGACTGCTCTCCAGTGAATGAGCGCGGATAGGTCCCGCGCGGGAAGGCCTTTGCCAGCGCCTCTAACGCGAGGTTCCTTCGATCCTCGCTAGCGGTCGACGCCGTGGGCTCGCCCGACAAGGGAACGATCCGCAGGTTCTTGATGGCGATCGTCCCGGCGCCTCCGTCGCGGTCGCGCGCGACCACCAGCTCAATTCCGTCGACGCTGCCAAGCCGATGATCGCTCGCGGGGCCCCAGGCAAAGCCGATGTCGCCGGCGGGGACGACGACTTCTTTCCAGTCGCGCGAAGGTCGGAGGTTGCGCCAGACTTTCCACCAGACATTGTCATCGTGGGTGAGTTTGAGCTGAAGGTCGTTGCGTCCACCGTGCCCCCGCATCTGGAATCGGATCTCAAAATTGCGGGCAAGTGTCATATCGGCCTTGCGGCGGATGAACGCATAGCCGTTCACCCCGTCGAAATCGTAGCTAAGCTCGATTGCATTTCCATCCGACCGGCTCGCAGCAGCGACGTCGTCGGACGCGCCCGCGGCCCATGAGTTCGGGCCCGCCACGAGGTCGCCGGTGATTGGACCTGCCGCGCCAAGCAACAGGAGCGTCGGGAAGATGACCGCGCGCCTCACCCTTTCACGCTTCCAGCGAGCAGGCCGTCCAGATAGTGCCGCTGAAGCGCCAGGAACAGGATCAGGACGGGCAAGGTGGTCACGACCGACCCGGCCATCATCAGTTCGTCGTCCTGGACGTGTTCGCGCGAGAGCGCTGCCAGCGCAACCGGCAGTGTGTAGAGATGCTGATCGGCAAGCACGATCAGCGGCCACATGAAGTCGTTCCAGCTCCCGAGGAACACGAACAGGGCGAGCGTGATCAGGACCGGCTTCAAGGTAGGCAAGACGATGCGACGCAGGATCACCCCCTCGCTTGCCCCGTCCACCCGTGCCGCCTCAAGGAGCTCAGTCGGGATGGAAAGGCAGAATTGGCGCACGAGGAAGATGCCGAAGATTCCGGCGAGCCATGGGACGAGAGCACCGGCATAACTGTTCACGAGGCCCATCGCCTTGAGCTCGAGATACAGCGGCAACATGCCAATCTGACCAGGTACGACCAGCAGCGCGACGAGCGCCTGAAAGACTGCGTCGCGGCCGCTGAATCGGAGTTTCGCGAATGCATAGCCGGCGGGAACGACGAACAGCAGTGCGAGGATGGTGGCGAGACTTGAAACCAGCAGGCTGTTGGCCAGAAATCGGCCGACACCATAATTCTCGAAGAGCGTACGGTAATTGACGAGGGTCGGCCTCGCGGGGAACAGCGGGGGCGGAAATTGTGCCGCTTCGCCGGGAGCCATGAAACTGACGGCGACCATCCAGATGAGCGGCATCAGCACGATCAGTGCGACGAGGGCGGCAATGAGAGTCAGGATTCGGCCGCGGATCATATCGCACCCGCTTTCCGCGCAACCCGGAGTTGAACGAGCGTGACCACCAGGATGCAGAGGAAAAGAATGAAAGCGACGGCTGAACCTGAGCCCAGGTTCCACCATTTGAAGCCCTCATCGAACATGAAATAGAGGACCGTGACGGTAGCCCCCGCGGGGCCGCCCTGCGTCATGACGTACGGCTCCGCGAACAATTGGAACATGCCGGCCACGGTGAGAATCGAAACAAGGAGGATCGTCGGGGCGATGGCCGGAAGCGTCACGTGCCGGAAGCGCATCCAGAAGTTCGCACCATCGACCCGCGCTGCATCTTCCAGGTCTTTCGGCACCGTTTGAAGCGCCGCCAGGAAGATGACCATGTTGTACCCGAAGGTCTTCCACGTCACGAACAGAAGAATGGCGGGAAGGGCCGTCCTGGGGTTGCCCAGCCAGTCTACTGGAGCGACTCCGATCTTGCCCAATGCGTAGTTGATAAGGCCGTAGCGTGTGTGGAGCAGGTAATTCCAAACCACCGCCGTCGCGACCAGCGTCGTCACGAAGGGAGCGAACAGCGCAACTCGCCAAACGGGCCGCCAACGCAGGGTCTTCGCATTGACCAGCAGCGCCGCCAGCAGCGAAACCGCGACCAGGAGGGGAACCCCGATGATCACGAACCACATCGTGTTGGCCATCGCCTGCCAGAACAGCGGGTTCCCGATCAGTCGCGCGTAATTCTCAAGTCCGATGAAGCGCAGATTCCGGAGGTCGGCTAACGAGTAGATGTCGAAGTCGGTAAAGCTCAGCAGCAAGGAGGCGAGCGCAGGAATAACGAAGAACAGGCCGATCGCGGCAAGCGCCGGCCCGGTCATGACCCACCCGGCGCGCGCTTCCTGACCGGTCTGTGACAGTCTCACGCGGCACGTCTCCGCGACAACATCCAGCGGCGCTTTTCGAGGAGACGGTCGGCCCGCTTGTCCATTTCGGTAACGGCTTCATCGATGTTCATTCGTCCGCGAACGAAGAGCTCGGCGACAGTCTGCATCTCGGTCGCGATCCGCTCCCATTCCGGAACCTTCGGAAGCGGGCTGGTGCGTTCGAGCTGAAGCGCGAATGCCTCGGTGATCGGGTCCGAAAGCAGGCCACTCGAAGCCCATACGTTCCGGGTCGGCGGCAAGTCCCCAGTCAATTCCTGCAACCTTTGCTGTCCCGCCGGTGCGACGAGTTGCATGATTAGCCGCCACGCCGCCCCGGCGTTACGCGTGGACTTATAGACAACCAGGCTTGAGCCGCCCGGTGTCGAGCGGCCGGGGCCAGCGGGTCCCGGAAACGGCGCCGTCGCCCAGCTATGCTGGAGTTGCGCAGGCAACCGGCTCTTCATGTCGCCGATCGTCCACGGGCCTGACGGATAAACGGCGAAATAGCCCCGCGCGAACTCATTCCACACGTTTGAAATCTGCGCGGCGCCGGCAATCGGGGCCAGCTTCTCGTCGAATAGGGACTTGTAGAAGGCAAGAGCTGTGCGGAACTCGGCTGCTCGGAACGCGCCGCGGGTTCCGTCGGCGTTCAGCAGGCTCGCCCCGGCCGACAGCGCCATCTGGGTGAGATGCTCATATTCGTTGATCGGCAAAAGGATCGCGAACCCGCCGCCGCCATTGTTCGCCTGCACGGCGTGCAACGCCGCCTTCCACGAGTCCCAGCGGTCGGGCGGCGATGCAAAGCCGGCCCGCTCGAACAGGTCCCGACGATAGAATTGAAGGCGCGTGTCGACGTACCACGGGAGCGCCATCAGGCGGCCGTCAATGCGATTGGTCTCGACCACACCGGGGAACTGGCCGTCGACCAGCCGCGTCAGTTCAGCAGGCACAGGCTCGATCGCGTCGATTGCCGCCAGCTCGGCGATCCAGCTGTTCCCGATTTGCCCAAGGTCCGGAAGCGAACCGCCCGCAAAGGCCGTCAGCAGCTTCTCGTGCGCTGCGCTCCATGGAAGGGGCTGGATCCGGACCGGGGGAAGACCTGCGCGACGAACATCGGCAAGCAACTCGGGCATTTTCTCGGCCTCCGCCCCCATCGCCCAGAATTCGAGTTCGGAGCGCGCGCGCCGCGTGCATCCCGCGATCGCCAATGGCGCAAACGCCGCTGCCGCAAGGACCTGCCGCCGCGACAGGATCACGCTGCCCGGTCCAGCCAGCCGCCGGTGAAGCCGGCGCGCCTCAGCCCGGCGATCAGCGGCGGCGAGCGCCGCATTGCGCGCCAGATCAGCTCGTTGCGATAGTTGGCAATCATGCCGACGATCGGGCCCTGATCGATGCCGAGATAATCGAGGTCCACCCAACACAGGCCGGGCACGACGCGACCGCTCCGGGCCTCAGCCGCCGCAGAGCCCTTCAACGTCGGATTGAACGAATCGAGAAAGCCGTACTGGCCATAGATGGCCGCCCCGAAGCGGCGCTTCATGGCCGCCAGCCCGGACAAGACCAAAGCGGGTTCGAATGCGATGGATGAGGCCATCGCGGTCGGTGCTAGGGTACCGTCATCGCGCCGGTCCGGGCCTCGTGCGGCATAGCCGAAGAATTCTCGCTTACGCCCATCGATGACCGCCCGGAAGTCACCCGGCCCATCGCACGCTGTGAGCCCCCAGCAGTCGGGTCCGTACGCGACCCACCGCCCAGGATTGGCGATCGCATAGTTGCGCTGGGCGCGTGTCGCGCGGCGGCTATTCTCGAAGAGATCCAGATCGTGAGCCCGGAGCCAGGGATCGCGGATTCCCCGAAAATCCACCCACAAGTGACTATACTGATGGCCGAATAGCGAACCGAAGGACAGGTGGCGCTCGCCCCAATGATCACCCCAGCTATAGTCGAAATTGGCGGTCCAGCGGTGCCACACGCCAGGATCGATCGGATGCGTCGGACTCCCAATCGCGAGCAGGTATAAAATGGTCGCCTCGTTGAAGCGGTCCCACTGGCTCTCGATAAAGCCCTCCTCCGGGGTCCAGCCCATCGAGACGAGCGGCCCTTTCCCGAGCATCCAAGGCCAGTCGACGCGGCCGTTGAGATACTCCGCGAGGCGACGGATTTCCGCTTCTGCCGGGTGATTGCCGCCGTAGTGGCTGGCCGCGAAAAGCACTCCCGCCAGCAATAGGACGGTGTCGATCGAGGACAGCTCGACACTCTGGAACCGGTGCCCACGCTCCATGTCGAGGAAATGGTAGAAGAAGCCCCGGTAACCGGTCATTCCGGCCACCGCTGCGCCTTGAGGCGCGGTCGCGAAGAAGCGCAGCGTGTTGAGCGTTCGTTCGCGCGCCTGCTCCCTGCTGATCCAGCCGCGCTCCGCCCCGATCGCATACGCATTGAGCGCAAAGCCTACAGCGGCGATCGAACAGAAGCTTTTTGATGGCCAGCGGTCCGGCACCAGTCCGGTTCGTGGATCGGCTACGTCCCAAAACCACCGAAAGGTCCTATGCTCAAGATCCTCGAGCAAGCCGCCGTCATTCGCCGTCCGGTTTCCTCTGTTGAGGGCTTGCGCGCCTGCTGCCCCGAGGCCGACAAGCCCCAGGGCGGCGAGCTTCATCAGGTCGCGGCGAGTCTCAGCCATTCCAAACACGAACCCTTAGGGCAGCAGCCGTTCCGATCAAAAGCGCACGTTAGCGCCGATTTGGAAGGTCCGCGGCGGGCCCGCCAGCGAGTTCGGAGTGACCTTAATCGTGTCACCCGGGCCGAAGAAGTTGTTCGCGCCGCCGAAGTTCGCCCTGTTGAAGAGGTTGAAGACCTCCGCCGAGATGCCAAACTCACGACCATCGCCTAGCTTGAACAACTTCTGGAGCCTGAGGTCGACCTGCAGGAAGTACGGCAGGTGTTTGCTGAACGCGAGCCCGATTACTCCGGGCTGGAACCCACGCGTCGCATCGATGACAAAGAACGGTGCGCCCGAACCATAAGTTACAAGCCCCGAGAAACGCAGATCGAGTGGCAGGTCGGTGATCCAGTTCACGACCACGTGATGCTTCTCGTTGCCCGCATTCGGGACGAACGCCGTCGCCGCAATATCGGGCCGATCGAAGTTGAAGCCGCTGCCGCCCGGATTTCCGTTCTCCTTTGAGCGCAGCACTCCCGTATAGGCGATGCCGCCTCCCCAGCCCGAGTCCTTCGAATAGGGCTTGTCGACGGTCAGGAAGATCGCGTCATATTTGGTCTCGCGCGTGTTGAACGCGGCGACGACATTGGAAAACCCGTTGATCAGCGGGATGAAGTCGAAAAAGCCGTTGCTCGGGTTGGGCACTGCCGAACGGTTGAGCGGCGCGTAGCCGATCTGGTCCTTCCCGATGATGTGATTGAATGAGAGGGAGGTCTGGAAAATCCCGAACTTCTGCCGCACGCCGATGCTGAACTGATCGGTGAAGGGCGTCTTCAGATTGTTGGGGATCACTCGCAATTCGGAAGTTCCAGGCGCCAGCGGATTTGTGGCCAGACTCGCGAGCAACGCCTGGAACCCGGCGGGGGTTAGGAAGCTGGGATCGAACTTGATGGTCGGCTGGCCGCTGCGCGGCAGTCCGTCCTGCGAGAACAGCAGGGTCCCGTGCTGGAACTGCGACAGGAGCTGCTCCTCGGCAGCGCTGCGGAACAAGGTTCGGTCGTAAAAGCGGCCGTAACCGCCGAAGAAGACGGTCCTTTGATCTGCATTCAGGTCGTAGGAGAAGCCGATGCGCGGAGCGATGTTGTTCCAGTCGGGATGCCGGTTGTGCCCCGTGGAAATGAAATCGTTGACGTTGAAGAATGCCGGCTGAATCCGCGGATCGGCCCCAAGAGCCTGAAGCGCCGCAACCGCTTTCGCCGACGTGACGAAATGATTGTTCTTCGCGTTCGTATCGACGTCCCACCGAACGCCACCGTTGATCAGCAAATGCCTGTTCACTTCCCAGTCGTCCTGGGCGAACAGGCCGATCTGCGTCGTCCGGGCGCTCACGTTGGGATTGCCGCCGCCGAAGTTCACCAGCTCGGGGAAGCTGAAGTTGAGGTTTCGGGTGGGATCGAAGGTGAAGGTGAATTGCGGATTGGCGTCGGGTCCGCTTCCGCCGACGTGATACTTCTGGAACGACAGCTTGCCCCCGATCTTGATCAGGTGATGACCGTTCCATTGGATGTTCGTCAGGCTGAAATTGTCGCGGAACGTGAGCCCCTGCTGCCTGACGTTCTGGAAGTCGGCGCGACCGCCGATGGCTAGGACGCCCTGGAAGATCTCGCCGAAATCGGTGGTGTTCGGAGCGCCGAACGTAAGATCGGATTTGAGGTAATCGACGGTGGCCTCATTGAGGAAGCCGTTGCCGTTCCAGCGATCGGTCAGCTTCGCCGTATAGACGTTGTTCTTGACGTGCGTGCCGCGCGAGAAAGCATTCTGCCCGCCGACATCCCGGACGTCGGTTTCCTTGCGAAGGCTGCCTGTCAGCTCGAGCGTGTTGTTGTCGGTGGCAAGATAGGTGAGCTTGCCGAAGCCCAGATGTTCACGGAACGGCTGCGCGAACGTTCCCGCCAAGTCCTGCGGATTGAATGGAAGGAGGGGCCCCTGACTGTCGGGCGGCGTGCCAGGCACCACCTGGGCCGTGCGATCCTGGTGGTTTGCTTCGTAGTTCACGAAGAAGAATAGCCGATCCTTGATGATCGGGCCGCCAAGCGCGATGCCATATTGGTAGCGCTTGAATGGTACCTTCGGATCACCGCGCTGCTTGGTGAAGAAGTCGTTCGCAGTCAGGTGCTGGTCCGTGTACAGGCCGAATGCCTCGCCGTGGAATTGGTTCGTGCCAGACTTGGTGACCGCGGTGATGATTGACGTTCCTGCGTCCTCATATTCCGCCTTGTAGTTCGACGTTAGGACTCGGAACTCCGAGATTGCGAGTTGCGAGAACGGGTTACCGGAGCTGACGTCCTGGCCGACGATGCCGCCTTGCTGGATGTTGCTGCGCAGGCTCACGCCATCGATGAAGACATTGACCTGCGGGCCGTTGAAGCTGTCGCCGTTCGAATCCAGTCCGACGCCGCCCGCACCGAACGTCTGGCGAAGCTGAACCGGAAATCCACCGGATTTCATGATCCGAATTCCAGGCGCGAGCTCGGCAAAGTCGATGAAATTGCGGCTGCCTTGCGGAAGATTCTCGATCTGCTGGGGCGTGACGTTGGTCGCCTGCTCTGACGTCCGGGTTTCGACGAGGCGCCGGCCGGTGACGACGATGCTGCTGCCCGACGGGGTCGTACCGGGGACGCCCGCCTGCGCTGCGCTTTGAGCAGGGGCGGCGAGGTCCATGTCGAGACTGGCGGTTTGACCCACCGAAACGATCACGCGCTGAGTGACGGCGTTCGCGCCTCCAGCGCCGAAACTCACGTCGTAGGCGCCCGAGCTTAATCCGCTCAGCACATACGACCCGTCGGGGCCTGCTACCGCGCGCGTAACCGCGCCCGTGTCGACGCTCTTGGCCACAACCGTCGTGCCTGGCACGGGGGCTGCCTTGCTGGTCACGTGGCCGCGGATGGTTGCCGTGCTCAGCTGCGCGAACGCGGGCGCGGCTGCCAATAGCGACGTTGCAAACAGTGCCGC
>Ga0070714_100002579_pt1 | contig 13362 bp, 12 predicted proteins | sample LARL83metaG_FD_65450 | JGI IMG/M metagenome (GOLD analysis project Ga0070714, IMG submission 65450) | Corn, switchgrass and miscanthus rhizosphere microbial communities from Kellogg Biological Station, Michigan, USA - LAR L8-3 metaG | ecosystem: Host-associated > Plants > Roots > Rhizosphere ...
CCGGGGCGGCTCGGGCATCGCGCGGCGCAGCCAGACGGCGGCGGCCGCGGGAATGGCGCCGAGGCCGAGCAGGAGGCGCCAGGTCAGGTTCGAGTCGGCCCCGCCGCCGAGCAGGGCCAGGGCGGTCAGCGGACCGACGATGAGGCCGACCGCCTGCGCCGAGAAGACCAGCCCGATCATGCGCCCGCGGTTGCTGTGATGGGAGTACTCGCTCATCAGCACCGCGCTGACCGGGTAGTCGCCGCCAACTCCGAACCCGAGCAAGAACCGGAACACGACCAGCGTGGCCAGGTTCGGGGACAGTGCCGAGCCAATCGCTGCGAGGACCATCATCGCGGCAGAGATCCAGTACACGCGGGTGCGGCCGATCACGTCAGCGAGCCGCCCGCAGGCCATCGCGCCGAGGAAGGCCGCACCCAGCATGACGGCGTTAAGCAGCGCGAGCTGACGAGCGTCGAGGTGCCACTGGCCCTTCAGCAGGGTGGAGACGATACCGATCACGAACAGGTCGTAGGCGTCGGTGAAGAAACCGATGCCGGATACCAGCAGTGCGCGCCCACGCAGGCCGCGCAGTGCCGCCTCCATAGGCGATCCGGTCAGGGCCGCGGGCCGGGGCTCGGGCGCTGGCGTTCCCATCTGTCTCCTGTAAGTCCACTGGCCGCCACCGGGCCGACCACGCACGCTCGCATTCAGTGAACAATTTATGTACTTCGCGGAACTTTACGCCAGCTCGTAGGTTAATGGAGGATGAACACAAGGCGTTGACGAGGTGAATTTGCCGCCTGGCACGCCAATATAGCCGTGGACATCGCGGATATGATCGCCCCTGTGCCGGAAGTCCGGGAGTGCGCTGTGTGCGGGAATGAGTTCATCCCCGCGCGCGAGCACGCCCGTTTCTGCTCAGCCCGGTGCCGGATGGCGTGGAACCACGAGCACGCTGGCGTGGCCGCGGCGCCCGCAGCGGCCATCGACTGGTCGGTCGCTGCCATGGCCGAGGCCGCGGTGCGGCTGTCCGCCTCCGGGACATGGGACCTGGCTCACGTCGCCGAGGCCTTGAGCGACGCGGTCTGGTGGGTCACGCTGGTCGATGCCACCTTGGTCCGTTACCACCCCCGGAACTACGAGGGCGCGCTGGCGGGCAGGAGCGCCCGGCGGCGCGAGACCGAGCAGACCCTCGAGGGGCTGCGCTACGTCCGCAACCAGCTCGGCCGGTCCGCCGACCCCGCCAGCCTCGTCGAGCGCGCCGCAAGCGGTGACCCCGCGGTCAGATGGGCCTGGCGCTCGCTGCCCCAGCCAGACCTCGCCGGCCTCGGATTGCGGGCACGGAGATGGGAGCTCAGCAGGTACCGCGCCTATCAGGAGCGACTGGCCGGGCACGACATCACGGAAACCTTCACCTGGTGCGCCGAGTTCCTGACCCTCGCGGCCAGCCTCGCCGGGGAGCCCGGGGTCTCCCGCTCAAGGACGGCCGGGCACGTCCATGACCCGGACCCGGCGGAACGCGGGCCCGTGGCCTAACGGCGCGGCACGGAAACCCCTTCTTCCTGCCCCCGCAACGTCCTGCTTCCGCTGCTCACCAGGGGGCGGTTAGATTGCTGACGCGCCACCAATCCAAGGAGCCGCTGACCGTGCCGATTCGGCACTGTCCCAGCGCGGAACCGATCCCGTCTTAGGGGGTACCCATGAGCGACAACCAGGTACGGATGATCGTCCTGTCGACCGACAATCTCGAAGAGTCGATCAAGTTCTATACCGAGGTCCTCGGCTTCCCGCTGAAGTTCCGTGACGGCGCCCACTTCGCGGCTCTCGACGGCGGCTCCGTGACCCTTGCCCTGGCCACAGCGATCGATCACCCCATACCCGGCCAGGTCGTCGTGGGCATCAAGACCGATGACGTCGACGGCGTGGCCAGGGCGATCGAAGAGAACGGCGGCGGCATCGTGAAGGGCCCCTACGACGACGCGCACGAGCGCCGTGCCGTGGTGTACGACAACAAGGGCAACGGCCTGGTCTTCTACAAGTCGCTCCCGCGCTGACGGCCGCGGCGGCAACAACGCGACAACGCAGCCTTCGTGGCCCGCAGGGCGAGTTTTTGTACGAAACGTATGAGACCTAGCGCAAACCTTGGGCAACCGACCCGAAGACGGCGGTATCGGCCGGCTCAATACTGGCCGATAAGCACAAGGGACGGCGATCACTGCGGCATCAGCGGTATCAGGAGCGTCCGCCCAGCAGCGTAGGTTCCGTCTTTACCCTCCGCACCCTCCGCGAAGGAGCGCACCGATGACACTCGCCGGCACGTTTTACCGGATGCACAGCTTCCAGGGAAGGCTGTTGCCGTCCACCCGCCTTGAGGCGTCCCTCTACGACGCCGAGATCATCGGCGAGGTGCCGCGCGAGATCAACGGTGCGCTCTACCGGGTCGGCGGTGACCGCTACTACCCCACGCGCGAGGACGACGCGGTGATCAACGGGGACGGACTGTTCTCGATGCTGCGCTTCGAGGACGGGCACGTCGACTTCCTCTCGCGCTACGTCCGGACCCCCCGCCTCCTCGCGGAGATGAAAGCGCGCCGCCGCCTCTACGGCAAGTACCGCAACAAGTACACCGACGAGCCGGACGCCCCGCAGGCCGACCGGGACAACACCGGAAACACGTACGCGCACTACCACGCCGGCCGCCTCTTCGCGCTGCGCGAGGACAGCCACCCGTTCATGCTCGACCCCGAGACGCTCGACACCCGCGACAAATGGGATTTCAACGGCAAGCTCAAGTCGATCTCCGTCTGCGCCCACCCCAAGCTTGACCCGGTCACCGGCGAGTGGTGGGGATTCGGCTTGTTCGCGGACGGGTCCTACATCGAGCCGGTGATGGCGCTCCAGGTCGCCGACAAGGACGGCAACCTCATCCGCGAGGACACCTTCAAGACGCCGTTCCCCGGCCTCAGCCACGACTTCGCGGTCACTCGCGAGCACGTCATCTTCGACGTCATGCCGCTGACGGTGGACGAGGACCGCATGAAGGCCGGCGGCGACTTCTACAACTACGACCCGTCCAAGCCGAGCGCCTGGGGCATCATGCGCCGCGACGGCTCGGTCGACGACATCCGCTGGTTCCACCTGCCGAACACGTTCAGCGGGCACATCATGAACGCCTTCACCGAGGGCGACAAGGTCTACGTGGACGCGACGATCTCGCCTGGCAACGGCTTCTCGTTCTTCCCCACGACGATCGGCACGCTGTCCACGATTGAGGAAGGGATCGCGCAGATCACCCGTCTCGAGTTCGACCTCGGCGACGAGAACAGCGCGCCGAAGCAGTACCACGTCCCAGGCTCGATCGGCGAGATGCCGCGCAACGACGGCCGCTACCAGATGAGCCGCTACCGCTGGGGGTACTTCCGCCACGAGAAGGGCATCGCGACGCTCGACTGGGACAACAAGACGGTCGCCGTGCACGAGGTCGCGCCGGGGGCCGTCGCGCAGGAGCCGCTGTTCATCCCGCGCTCCGCGGACGCGCCAGAAGGCGACGGCTGGCTCCTGTCGATGGTGAACATCATGCCGGAGAACCGCGCGGAGTTCTGGGTCCTCGACGCGAAGAACGTCAGGGCCACTCCCCTAGCCCGCGTCCTGCTGCCCTACCGGCAGTCCTTCTCGTTTCACGGCTCGTTCGTGCCAATGGAGCAGTTGAAGCACGCGCTCTGAGGGGAGGCTAGCCGCGAACTGAGCGGAAAAACGCGTGCCCGTGTTCGAGACTCCGGGGAACGCCGGGGTCTCAAACTCACGCGCGGGCGGAGCGGACATGAGAAGCCTCGATGGCCTCCTTCACACGACCCGTCTGGACGAGCAACATTGCCAAGTCGGTGTCGTTGCCGCCCGCCGCGCAGCCGGGCTGACGCAAGACCTCAATCGCTTCGTCTAGCTGGCCGTCCTCAGCGAGCAGTGCTGCCAGAACGTTCGCTACCCACCACTCACCAGCATCGGGATGGCTGCGGAGCTCGGAGATGGCTTGATCGCGCCTCCCCGAGGTCGCCAGCACATGCGCCCGCAACAGGAGCACCTCATCCGGCGTCCACCCGGGCTGTGCCGCGAGCTCAACGGCATAGGCGAGAGCTTCGTCTGCCCGGCCCTGGCTGACTAGCAGGTCCGAGAGCATCCGGGCGACCCAGTCCTCGTTGCCATGCTCCGCCGCCGCACGGCGGAGAATCTCAATCGCCTCATCCGCGCGCCCATGCTCTGCCAGCAGCGCGGCCGCAATCGCCGCAGTATTCAGCGATCCTTCCTCGATGAAGGGGCTGAGTTCCTGGACGGCTAGGTCGACCTCTCCCTGACCGGCAAGGAACGAGGCGAGCCGGTGCGCGGCATGGCAGCCGCCGCGTCCTGCCATGAGGTCTCGTAGTTCACCCAGCCGATCGTGGCGGATCATCAGGTCGGCCAACTGCTCGACGTGGTTGACGTTCACCGCCAGGCCAGCATCGATATGCGTCCGAAGGAACAGCATCGCCTCGTCGGCACGGCCCTGCCGTTCCAGCACCCTGGCCCGCAGTTCCACGGGATGGTGCGACGGGCGACGGTCATGCGGACTAGCCGACGGCAGCAGTTCCAGGATCAGATCATCACGCCCGAGTCCCTCGGTTAGGCGGACAAGCGCTCCTGCGTGAAACCAGTCGCTGGTCCGTGGCCCCAGCAGATCGATGACATCATCAATGCGTCCGTCCCGCGCGAGGAGGTCCGCTAGGCAGTTAATCGCCAGCCGGTCCCCGGACTCAGCCAGCGGACGAATCAGGCTGATTGCCTCAGCGGCGCGGCCCCACCCGGAAAGAAATCTCGCCACCGTCTCCGCCGCTTTCGTCCAGCCAGTATCGGCATACGGCGTAAGGACGTTCAGGACGGCTGTCCGATCTCCGCGGCTATCCAGTTCCTTCGCCAGGCCGCACGCGCAGAACCAGTCCCCTTGGTTCGCCTGGACCCGTACTTCCTCCTCGTGGCCACGCTCGATGAGCGTTTTCACCACGACCGGATGGACCCATCCGTCGTAAGTCCGGCATTGATGGTCAAGATCCGCTGCGTCCATAAGGCGGAAGCGTAGGACCCGGTACCGACACTCCAGGCGGACCGGCACGATAAGCCGGCCCCCAGGAAGCCGTAGGAGCTGGCGCTAGCGGGTTACTTGCGGCGGCCGATGAGCCAGTAGGCGGCTGAGCCCAGGGTGTTGGTGCCGCCCCAGATCTTCCAGAAGAGCTTCGGGCCGCGGACGTGTTCCGCCGGGCGCTTGCTGATGTCCCGGACGGTGAGCGTGCCGATGACCGCCTGCGCTGCCGTGAGGGCGATGACCACGGCCCTGCCGCGCGGGTCGAGCTTCCGCATAGCCACGATGTTCTCCTCCGCTACAACTTCGGTTCACCAGAAACCATAGTCGTGCGGCGACCGCCCGCGCCGGCAGGGCCAGCATCGTGTCCGGCGTCGTGACCGGAACGATGCCAGCGCGCACCGGCACATCGCGCGATGAACCAGGCAAATTCAGTCGCCCGTCGAGCGGCCGGACGGCAGGCTGTACGCGTGACAGCACAGTCGTGGGACGAGTTGGACACGGTCGCGTGGAGCGAACTGCGGCATAACTACGGAACCGCCACGGACGTGCCGGACTTGCTGCGGGCGTGCGCCGACCCGGATGCCGGGCTAGCGAGCGAGGCAATGTGGAAGCTGCACAACGTTATCTTCCATCAGGGCGGCTGGATCTGCCCCGCCGCCCCGGCCGTCCTGCCGTTCCTGGTCACGCTGGCCGCGGATCCCGGGAGCAGCATCCGGGTCGAGGTCATCGAGCTCATCACGAACCTGGCGCACGAGGCAGTGCGGGTCCCCGCGAAGCACGTTGACCCGGCATGGCGTCCCGGCATTGACGCAGCGTCTCCGTCGCTGCTCGGCCTCCTCAGCGACGGCGCCGCGACCGTCCGCCGGGCCGCGGTTTACCTGGCAGGCAACGGTGGCCTTAACGCCGAGCGCGCGCTGACTGCGCTGCGGGAACGGCTCACGACCGAGCCGGAAACAGGGATCCGGTACGACATCGTCGTCTCGACGGCGGCCGCCGTCGCCGCCAACCGGGAGAGCGACACGGCACTCGATGTCCAGCAGGAACTCACCGCGATGGCGGCCCCCGGCACCGAGGACCTGCAACTGCGGCTCGCCGCCGTGCACGGTCTAGCCGAACTCGGCCAGCCAGCGGAACGGCACCTGCCGTTGCTCATCCGCGCCGCGACCGACCCGAGCACCGCCGGGTGGGGCGAGAGTGCCTGGTTCGGCCCGGCAGCGGCCGGCCTGGTGGCCGCCACCGGCGCGCTGTTCGCCGAGCAGCCGGCTGTGGCCCTGGAATTCTCCGTCGGCGTGAGCCAGCGCGGCGACGCAGCCCAGCGCAGGGCGGCGATCGACCGGGTTGCCGTCCTGACCCAGGAATGGCGCGTGGTCGGCGACGGCCTGCTCCCGTACCTGGCCGGCGAGCTGGCCGCCGCAGAACCAGAAGTCAGGTTCTCGGCCGCGTACCTGCTCGGCGGGCTGGGCCGGGACGCGGCAGGCTACGCGGACCAGCTCGCCGCGCTGGCCGACGACGAGACGCCCGCGGACGCCGACCTCGACGACGAGGGCACCGTCAGCGACGCCGCGGTGTGGGCGCTGGCGCGGCTGGGCGACACGAGGGCCATCGCGCACGTGCGGTCGCGGCTCAGTGGCAGCCGCCTCGGTTTCCCGCTCCAGAGCGCCTTCCATAGCCGACGCCCGCCGCTCCCCTGGCTCCCGCTGCCCCACCTAAGCGCAGTCGTCCGCGCCGCCGACCCGCACGCGGAACTGCTCGACGCGATGATCGGCTGGATGCGCGCGGCTGGGGACAACCCCGCTGCCGCGGCGCAGTTCTGCGACATCATCAGCACGTGGGGTACGCAGGCCGAGGCGGCGGTGCCCGAACTGCGCCGCATCCTGGGCTGGGCCGAGCCAGACCGCTTCCCCGGTCCCGCCGCCGCGAAGGCCCTCGGGACGATCGGCCCCACGGCCAGTGCGGCCAGCCAGGAACTGCGGCGGCACGCGGCGGCGGGATCGCACCTGGCGGCCTGGGCGCTGTGGCGGGTGTCCGGCGACGCGTCGGCGGCCGCGCCGCTGCTGGCCAGCGGCGTCGACGGGGAAGCGGGCCGGCGCGGGCTGCTGCAGTACCTGCCGGACTTCGGCCCACTCGCCGCGCCGCTGGAGGGCCGTCTCCGCGAGCTTCTCCAGGACAGGAACGACTGGGCCTGCGCCGAAGCCGCCCAAGCACTCTGGCGCATCACCGGCGACGCCACTGCGGCCGTGCCGGTGCTCGCGGCGCTGACCAGGCCGCTCAGCGAGGGAAAGTACCTTCCGGTCACGCTTACGGCGATGCGGTACCTGGCCGACATCCCTGGCGCCACGGCGCTCGCACCTGAGCTAACGCGGACCGCCCAGGCTGTCCTCGCCAACCCGCGGCGGCTAGGGAATTCTGGCGCGTGGCGTGCGTTCACGGAGGATGACGAAATCCGCGCCGCAGCGGCCGTGTTCGTCACCGCTAACCGTTGTTCCGCATGTCCATAATGCTGGCCATGAACTGACAGATAGGAACGCTATGCCTGAGGCAAACGACTGGAACCAAGGCATCGTCGCGGAGTTCCGCGCCAACGAAGGCCGCGTGGGCGGTCCCTTCGAGGGCGCGCCGATGATCCTGGTGCACCACGTCGGCCGCACCAGCGGCAAGGAGTACGTCAACCCGCTCGTGTACCTGCCAGGCGAGAACGGCGACAGCTCGATTTACATCTTCGCCTCCAAGGGCGGCGCGCCGACCCACCCCAGCTGGTACCGCAACCTGATCGCGGCGGGCCACACCACGGTCGAAGTGGGCGCCGACACCTACGGGGTCACCGTCACCGAGGTCACCGGGGACGCACGCGACCGCATCTACGCGGAGCAGGTCAAGCGCATGCCCGGCTTCGGCGAGTACGAGCAGAAGACCGCAGGCATCCGCACCATCCCCGTGCTGCGCCTCACGCGCGACTAGCCGCACTCAGCCACCGGGTACCGCTTGATGCGCGACTTTCCCGGTCGACCCGGCTGAGGCTCACCTCATCCAGAACGAGTTCTTGCTCCGCGTCCTCCCCGCCACCGTGTGCGGTGGCGGGGAGGACGCTTTTCGCGGGCCTTTTCGGTAACCACTGGGACGCGCACTAGTCGACCAACGTGGACGAAGCGTCAACAAGGTACGTGCCTGGCTGTCTGTTCGAGGCCCGCTGCCAGCGCGCGGAGCCTGACTGCATCCGGCCCGCCGGTCGGTGGTCCAGTGCCTCAGTCGGCGTCGACCACGGCCCCGCACGCCTCCCCGTATGCCGTTTTGCCGGGCATATCGCATTGGTCCCGGCGGACTTAACGTGGATGCTTTGCAGTACGTGGAAGTTCCGCACGTGCTACGCGTGCTTTTCTTCCACGTAGTGCAAAGGTTCCACGCTCATTGCGCTGGCGGGCTAACTTGGCTTCCCGTCACCGGCCATTCCCCTTACCGCCGTCCCCGGCCGGACACTTGGGGCGGGGCGGGGCGTCGCCGGCTCACCGCGGCGACATAGGGCCACTTAGCGTTCCGCAAAGCCCCCCAAATCGCCCGCCGGCACGACGCTATGTGGCCCTAAGACGACGGGCGGCCGCGGCCGCGAGCACTAACTTCCGTCACCGGGCATTCCCCTGCCGGATTTATCGCCCGACCGGTGATATGGGCGTAGGGCGGCGTGGAATTCGCGGCGCAGGGAGCGGATGCGGTCGGGGTCCCGGCCGAAGTGGACCGCGTTTGTCAGCAAGACCGCCCATGTGCCGGTTTCCGTATCGATCGCGAGGCTGGTGCCGGTGAAGCCGGTGTGCGACACCGAATCGGGCGGCCAGGTGCCGCGCAGGATGTCGTAGCCGTCACCCTGGCGGACCCAGCCGAGGCCGCGGTAGCCGTCGAGTCCGGCGGTCTGGAGGCGTTCCGCCTCGCGGCGCAGCCGCGCCGGCACCGCGACGTCGTCCTCCCCCACCCACCAGGCCGCGAACGCTGCCAGGTCCGCCACGGGGGCGAACAGGCCAGCGTGGCCGGCGACGCCGCCCATGAGCCGGGCGTTCTCGTCGTGCACGACGCCGGTCCACGGGGCGCCGCCGGGGCTTCGCTCGGTCGCGGCGAAACGATCGCCCGCGGCGGCGCGCCTGTCGTCACGGTGTCCCCCTGCTGCGGAGCTAGCAGCATCGCGCCCTTCGTTGCTGGGCCCCCGATCCGCATAGCCCGCATCGCCGCGTGGTGCGTCGGCACCAGCTTTAGCGGCACTAGCCGGGACGGCACCGCCGACCGAACCCATCCGAGTATAATAATTTGTATTATACTCGGTATAATACTGGGTCGAAGCCATGCCGAGGGGGCTGGTGACCAGGTGGCTGACGGCGGCGTCCAGCGGTTCGCCGGCCACTGCCGCCGCGATCTCGCCGAGGGCCATGAAGCCCAGGTCGGAGTACATGACCCGGGTGCCCGGCGGCGCTTCCAGGGGCGTGGCGTGTAGGTCGCGGAGCAGTTCAGCACGGCTGGCGCACCACTCGTAGAACTTGCGGGTGTCCGGCAAGCCCGAGGTGTGCGTGAGCAACTGCCTGACCGTGCCGTCGCGCAGCGCCTCGAAAGACGGCAGATATCGTCCCGCTCGGTCGTCCAGCCCCAATTCGCCCTGGCCGATCAAGGCTAGGACGGCGGTGGTCGTTCCCACGACCTTCGTCAGCGAGGCCAGGTCGAAGAGCGTGCCGGGCCGCATGAGCCGCTCCGCCCCCGGCGTCGCGTCCGCTTGGCCGACAACCCGCGTTGCTACGGCGGCCGGGCCCCGGCCCACGGCGGCGACGACCCCGGGGACGCGGCCATCGCGCACGGCGACGTCGATGATCGCGGCGGCGGCGTTGAGTCCGCCGTCTGGGTCCAAGCCGCTGTCCGCCCCTTGCCCGTTGGCCGGCTCAGTCACGACTTCCTCCCGCTGTCGTTTCCTGACCCTAGTCGCCACCGTCTTCGTGACCAGCCGCCAGGCCTGCGCAGCCGTTGGCCTTCTCGTGGCCGCATCCCGGCCGCCGCCCGCGACACCGCCTCACCGACAGCCGTGTGGCCTCGCCCGCTGGCCCGTCGTCGACCTAGTCGTGGTCAGCGTCTCGGCCGCCGCGCCCGGCATCGCTTTCACTGGCGGCTAGAGCGTCAACGCTGGCACTGGAGCTGGGCCTCTCGTACTTGGCGTCCAGGCCGCCGCGCCAGGCGAGCAGTGCGGCCCCAATCTCTGGCGGCGCCTGCGGGCGCACCGCGCCGGTCAGTTCCGCGAACCGGTCCCAGATCACCGGGGCCCCCAGCACGCCGCCCAGACCGCAGACCGGAAGCGGGCCTAGGTTCACCCGCAGCGTCTGCGCGAGGGCGGCGAGGTGAATCGCGGCTCGCTCGGCGATGTAGCGCGCGGTCTCGTCTTCTCCGGCGAGGTCAGTGATGACGGGGGCGAGGCGAGAGAGCAGCGGCCGTTCTGAAGGATGGGCGTGCACTTCGGCCACCAGCGCGGCGAGGTCGCCGCCGGATACCTGCACCACCGCGTCGCGCAGCGCAGCGGAACCGCCCATGCCGTCTTCCCAGCGCAGCGCCGCGTTGGCGGCCGCGCGGCCGATCCAGTACGCGCTGCCCTCGTCGCCGAGCAGGAAGCCGTGCCCGCCCGCGCGGGCCCAACGGCGGCCGTCCCAGCCTGTCGCCCCAGATCCCGTGCCCGCGAAGACGGCGATGCCCGGCCGCGCACCGAACGCGCCGAGCAGCGCGGTCTCGCCGTCACCCGTGACATGGACCGGCCGGCCCGCCCTGCTGCTCAGTTCCGCGGCGAGCCTGGCCCGGGCGGCCGGTGACCGCAGCCCCGGAAGGCCGATCCCCGCCGCGGTGGCGTCCCAGCCTGTGACCAGGTCGAGCAGGCGCTCGGCGACGTCCTCGGTGAGCAGCGCGTTCATCGGCGGCGCGATCTGCCGCCGGACGACCTGGCCGCCCGTCACCAAGACCACCCGCGTGGCCCCGCCGCCGGCATCGACGCCGAGCAGGCGCCCCGGCAGCGACCCGGGCACGCACAGCGGGACCGGTGCCGGGACGTTGCCGTCGGGCGACGTCACAGGCTCGTTATTCATGAACGGAATCTTCGCCGAAACCGGCATATCTTAACAAGCATGATGGTGTTTCCTGGTGAACCGCCTGCGCTGTCCGCGGACGCTGACCCGGTCCTGGACCTTTCCGCGACGCCGCCGACCGAGGCGCGCAACGCGGCGACCAACGGCATCGACCTGCTGCCCACGCCGGACATCCTCAGCCTGCTGCACGCCGAGGACCAGTCGGTGCCCGACGCGGTCCGCCCGGTGCTCGGCGTCCTAGCCGCGATCGTGGACGAAGCGGCGGACCGGGTTCGCCGTGGCGGCCGGGTGCACTACTTCGGCGCGGGCTCCTCCGGGCGGATCGCGGCGCTTGACGCCGCAGAACTGGGGCCGACGTTCGGGCTGGCGCCGGGGGTCGTCGTCGCGCACCTGGCGGGCGGCGAGGGGGCCATGTTCCGGGCAGTGGAGGGCGCCGAGGACGACGAGCAGGCGGGCGCGGTGGACGCCGGCGGGGTGACCGCCGCCGATATGGTGATCGGGCTGAGCGCGAGCGGCCGCACGCCCTACGTGGCGGGAGCGCTCGCCGCCGCGGCGGCGCGGGGCGCGTTCACCGCGGTCGCGACGTGCAACCCGGGCTCGCCGCTGCGCGCGCTCGCGCAGGCCGCCGTTGTCGCTGACACGGGCCCGGAGGCCCTCGCGGGCTCGACCAGGCTCAAGGCGACCTCCGCGCTGAAGCTGATCCTCAACGGGTTCTCCACGGCGCTCATGATCCGCCTCGGCAAGACCTACTCGAACCTCATGGTCGAAGTGAGCGCAACCAACGACAAGCTGCGCACGCGGCGGCTGCGCATCCTGCGCGAGGCGACAGGCGAGCCGGCTGATGTGTGTGAAGCGGCGCTCGCCGCCGCTAACGGTGACGTGCGCGTGGCGCTCGTCGCCCTGGCCGGCGGCGTGAGCGCGACGGATGCCCGCGCGGCGCTCGTCGCCGTGGGCGGCGGCGTCCGGGCGGCGCTAACGGCGCTCGGCGGCGGCGCGCGGTTAGCCCGGCGGCCTGGGGTGGCGTGTGCGGCGGACGCGCTTGGCCTGGGCGGCGGTGAACGTCCGCTCGAGCGCGTCCATTGTGCGCGGCCGGTCGCGTTGCGCCAGGGTAGCGAACAGGCAGTCCACGACGGTGAGCTGCGCTATCCGGCTCGTCATGGCACCGGAGCGGAACACCGTCTCGCGGGCCGCCGTCAGCAGCACATGGTCGGCTACCTCGGTGATCGGCGACCAGGGGAAGTTGGTGATGGCGACCGTGGTCGCGCCGTGTGCGCGGGCCTCGGCGAGCGCCTCGATCGTGTCCACGGTCGTGCCGGTGTGCGACAGGCCGATGGCCACGTCGCCCGGACCGCGCAGCGACGCGGACGAAATCGCCATGTGCGGATCGGGCCAGGCCTGGGCGGGCCGGGCGATGCGCTGCAGCTTCATCCCCAGGTCGCCGGCCACGAACCCGCTCGCGCCGACGCCGTAGATGTCGATCCGGCTGGCGTCCACGAGCGCGTCGACGACCGTGACGAGCACCGCGACGTCGAGGCGGCTCGCGGTCTCGGTCACCGCGGCCGCGTCGGCGTAAGCGATCTTCTTGGTGATCGTCACCGGGTCGTCGTCCGGGTCGATGTCGCTGGACGCGGCCACGACCGCGGTGGCGTCGTCCGCGGCGACCGCGCCCGCCAAGGCCAGCCGCAGCTCGGGATAGCCGCGCAGCCCGACGGCGCGGCAGAAGCGGATCACGCTGGTCGGCGACGTGCCGCAGGAACTGGCGAACTCGGAGATGGACCGCCACGCCACCCCGCCCGGGTCGTCGAGCACGGCCTGGGCGACGCGCCGCTCGACCGGGGCCAGGTTCGGGAGCAGTGACCTGATGGTGATGAGTATCCCGACATCAGGACCCCCGGTCCGGGACGCGTCGGCTGCCATGGCCCCACCTCCGTGGCGGGTGTTACGTGACCCCGTTGCCCCAGGTTACCGGCTTTTGCGGCATCTTTGCCGGGGCAGTCGAGCACGGACCTGAGCGAGCGCCGCCGCGCGGCGGACAGCGCCTGCGAGATTATGCGGCTTGACTGTTGAATATTCCTTTGACCTGGAAATCAACGCGCTGGTATTCCTTGAAGTATGCAGCGCGCATTCTTCGCTGCCACGGGGTGCCAGCGCATTAGCTGAATGCCGCCAGGAGCACTC
>Ga0070714_100002580_pt1 | contig 13355 bp, 12 predicted proteins | sample LARL83metaG_FD_65450 | JGI IMG/M metagenome (GOLD analysis project Ga0070714, IMG submission 65450) | Corn, switchgrass and miscanthus rhizosphere microbial communities from Kellogg Biological Station, Michigan, USA - LAR L8-3 metaG | ecosystem: Host-associated > Plants > Roots > Rhizosphere ...
GCGCCGACGAACGCCGCCGCCATATATGCCACTGAAGCGCCGGCTACCGCGACTCGCTCGCTCGATGTGATTCTCTGCGCCGGTGCTCTGGCGGCAAGGACCACGCTCATCGCGGCGCAGAGCAGCATGACTTCACGACAAGACAGACGCATACCTAACGAATCTTGCGCGCGGTGCGGTCGCGGCCCATCTGGTGAAGGACGAGCCCCGTGACGGCTCCGCTCGCGCCGCGCACGAAGGTGATCTGTGCGTCGACGTCCTTCGCGAAGAAGTCATTGGCGCTCGATGGCAAGAGGCGTCGCTCGGTGCCGACCGTCGAAGTGATATCGAGCGCGCCATCGGCCGCCTTGACATCGAACTGGAGGCCTGGAATGAACTCGTACACGCCAACGAACGGCGCGAGCGCCGACGCGGAGAGCGTGATTGCCGTGTGCGGCGCGGGCGGGAGCGAGGACGGCGGCACCATGCCGATGAGACGCATGTACGACGAGAGTTGGCTGTAGTGCTCGGCCAGGTCCGTCTCGAACCCGAGTAGGTAGCTCACGTCGACGAACGAGTCGAACGCCTGCACGCGGTCGAGGGCCGTGTCGCAGAAGCGCAGCGACGCCTTCAGTCGCCTGACGAGAGTGTCCTTCGGCCAGCGAGCCTTTGTGGAATCGGAGAGCGAGTCCTTCGCCGCCATTGGGTGCCGCATCTTGCCGAAGGTGCCGCACAGCTCGTAGTTCGCGCGCTCGAGGTGCTGCGCGATATAGCCGATGCTTTGCTGTTTCGGCGTCGGCCGATAATCGTAGCGCGAGGCGGGAATGGAGTCGAATGCCCGGGCGAGCAGGCCTCCGTATCTGTCGGCCACGTTCTGGTATGCGAGGCGCACGCTAACGGGCGGCGTCGACTGGGCCGCGAGCGGAGCCGCGGCTACGAAGGAGAGCACGGCAACTACGCGACGGAGGAGGGGCATTGTTCCGCGGTGTCTGGGTCAGTGGACCAACCTTCGAAAGCCAGGATACTCCCCCTCCGCGTTTGTGTTCCCCGGCCTCGATCCTGGATGTCGAACGCGGGCTCAATGCGCACTGATGGACATCAGCGGCGGCGGCCGACGTACCCAACGAAGATGAGCGAATCACCGCGCTACGCGTCACTCACCTCGGCCGAAGCTTGCGATAGCTGATGCTCTGATCGCGCGGCGTGCACATGTGCCGCCAATCGGTGCCGCGCTGCACCGGCTCGCACTGCTCGGCGTGCAGCACGCTGTCGGTGAACACCGTGCGCGTCGGCTGCGCCGGCATCACTTCCGCGTTGGGACGAAGGTCGCCGTCCACGCGAACGAACATGAGACGCCGGCCCCATGGCGTGAGGGCACGCTCGGCCGCACTCGCGCCGTCGGTAAATTCAACACGAACGGCCAGATTGCCATCCGTCGTGACGCGGAGCGTGTCGACGTTCGCGCTCACCCGCAGGTCCACCGGCGTCTGGACCGTGCGCGATTCCTCGAAGTGCTGGCTCGTGTCGGCCATCAGCTGCACTCCGGCCGGCGCGGCGCTGATATGCACGACGACGACCTGACGGGTGAATGACGTCAGGTGAAGCGTCACCTGATGGCGGGGAGCCGTACGCGCAGGCATCCCGATGACGATCGCGGCGAGCGGAAGGAGTCCGAGGGCTTTCATCGTGATCACGAGGGCCTCGCCTGTCGGTTACGCAACTACTAATACTCGAGCCATCTTGGTTGTGCAATCAGGCAAGCAGTTTCAGCGCAGACCGGCCCTCCTGCTCCACCTGCTTCAGTGTGCACTGTCGCGGCTCCTTGTCGGGACGCCAGCGCAGAAAGGACGTCCCATGTCGAAAGCGGCCGCCGGAGAAGTGATCGTACTGTACCTCGACGACGAGCTTCGGCGCGAGCGGCTCCCATTCAGCCGACCGTTCGGTGCTCCATCGGCTCGGGCCGCCGGGCGCTCGACCGGTAAAGCCCGGCTTCTTGACCAACTTCTCGAGCTTTGGCGTGAGCGCCGCCCGCTCCGCCGCTTTCATGCTCGAGTTGAAGCCGACATGGTGCAAAAGCCCGGCGTCGTCGTATAGCCCGAGGAGGAGAGAGCCGACAATCTTGCCCCGGCTTGCGTAGCGGAATCCGCCGACGACGCACTCGGCGGTGCGCATCTGTTTCATCTTGCGCATCGCGCGCTCCCCGGACTCGTAAGGCTGATCGAGGCGTTTCGCGACGACGCCGTCGAGGCCTCCGCCGACGGAGCGAAACCAGCGCTTCACGGCCGTCATGGTGTGCGCCGCTGGCGACAGCCACACCGCGGCACCGGGCGGCACGGTCGATCGATACCACTGCTCCAGCGCCTTGCGCCGCTCGGCGAGTGGTCGTTCGACGAGACGCTCGCCCTTGCCATCGACGAGCAGATCGAAGGCGACGAATGCCGCCGGATGTTCGCGTGAGAGCTTCTCGACGCGACTACTGGCGGGATGGATGCGCAGCAAGAGCTCGTCGAACGAGAGGGTGCCTTCCACCGGGACGACGATCTCGCCGTCCACGACGAATTGCTCGGCGCGTAACGACTGCATCGTCGCGACGACATCGAGGAAGTACCGCGCGAGCGGCTTGCCCGCCTTCGACATCAGATCGACCCGTTCGCCGTCCCGAAAGGCGAGGCAGCGAAAGCCGTCCCACTTCGGTTCGTATTGCCATTCCTCGCCGACGGGCAGCTCGTCCACGAGCTGCGCTTCCATCGGTGCATAAGTGAGAGGAAGTGGTAACCCCCATTTGCGTGGTGCGCGCTTCGACCGCGCGGGCGTCATGGCAGTGGGGCGAGCTTCGGCGGCCGTGCCCCGCGCCTAACGGCGCCGGCAACTGGGATGTACTCGAGCTCCTGACTCTCGCGCACCTGCCGCAGCAGCAATCCACCGCGGCTCATGTCGCCGCGACCGACGAACTCGCGCGGGAACATGAGTCGGTCCCCGAGCGCGGCAACGAGCGTATCGCAGTACTTGCCAGTCGCGATGCTGCCGAGGAGCACTACCTGATCGTCCGTGCCGAGTGAGGCCGCGATCGCTTCGACATCGCGACGCAGCGGCGTGAGATATCGCTCATCACCGCCGCCGATGTCCACCTCGGCGAACGCGCAGAGGTCGTTTCTCGTCACCCGCGTGGACGGCGACACGAGACCGCGCTCGGTCGTGATGACGAGCGTGCCGGGATGCGACGCCGTCGCGCGGCCGAACGCGCGGGCGTACGCGAGCTTTCCGCGAAAGTACAAGCCGCTCAGGAAGCTGAAGACCTCGCCCAGCTCGACGCCGTCGGGCTCGCGCAGTGCGTGCGCGAGTGGGAACTCGGCTCGCGGGTTGAGAATCAGCTTCGCCCGCTCGCCGTCACAGCGGGCGGGGGAGAGGAGGAAAATGCGGCTCGGCATTAACGGTGGACGGTGGCCTGGTCTTTGGTCTGTGGTCTGTAAACTGGCAGTCTGGAATCTACCGCCCACCGCCCACCGCCCACTGTTCACCGTTCACCGGCCGCCGCCCACCGGTCACCGGCCCCATACAGCTTCAACGCGTTCTCACGCAGCACCATCCGCGCGAGCGTTTCCGCGCGCGGGCGATCTATCTCACCGTCGCGCATCATGCCCGTGAGTGCCATCGCCAGTGCTCGCCTCGCGGTGGACACGCCGAGGTAGGTGCCCTCCTCCCAGCCCTGATCCGGGCCGCCGTCGAAGGCGTCCGTGCCGAACAGCACCTTCTCCGGCCAGGCCGTAAGCCACGACCTTAACGTGTTTGCCAACTCCCGCTGCTCGGCGGCGAGCACCATCATCGAGATATCCGCATAGACGTTAGGCTTGCCGAGCATCGACTGGGTTTGCGCGAAAAGCGGCCAGCCGCCATGGATGATCACGAAGTTCGTGCCGCGGAGCGTCGAGTCGTTGAACACCGTCTCGAGCTGGTGCGGCGCGCTGCCGCGGGCTGAGTAAAAACCGCCGAAGCTGTCCAGCGTGTGGATGTGCACCGCCATCCCCAGCCGGCCGGCCTCACGCGCGATCTCGTGGAAGAGATAGTCCTCGAGGGCGCGATACTCGGATTCCTTCGGCGCGCCGCCGGCGACGTATTGCGCGTAAACACGGCGCGCTTCCGTCTCGTTAGGCTCGGCGAAGTTGAGTGGACGCAGATAGGCAATCTCGAACTTCACGGCGACGGCGCCATTGCGGCGCTGGCGCTCGAGTGTCGGCCGAAGCACCGTGGTCAGATACTCGTCGAGCGTCGCCGGCAATCTGGCGACGCCGAGGTCACGCAGGTATCGCTGGAGCAGCGCTGTTTCCTTTGGATAGAGGCTGCGCGTATCGGGCGTCCGCGTTGCTTCGGTGCGCGTGTCGAGAGGAAACATGAGTGCGTCGTCGAACGCGACCCAGCGGAATCGCGGCGCGGTGAGTCCCGGTCCGATAGCGATCCGGTTCGCGAGCATGACGTCGATCCCCCCGCGGTCGAGCACCCACGATGGATACCCTTCACCGCGACTCTTCAGCTCGCGTGCGCGTCGCACGTGCAATGCGGCGCGGAAGACGCTATCAGAGCCACGATTGGGAATGTCGAACAACGCTGCTTGTGCAGCGCGCCACTCCGGATTGTCGAGACGGAGCCGCCAGGGCACAGGGAAGGGAGGAATGCCGTCGAGGGGCAGAGCGTCGAATTCGGTGTCCGCTGCTGCACCCGCCGGAATCGGGCGCATGGGGTGCGCGTGGTTATCGATGGCACGGATCTTCGCTATGTATGTGGCCAGCGCCGGATCCAGTGGATTCTGGGCGCGCAGGGCTCCCGACCATGCAAGGACGATGGTGACGGCAGCGCTGCGAATGGCGAGACGAGACATCCCCAATCTCCGGTGAGCGACGTGTAGAGCTACAGCGGGAACCCGACGGCCGCAATTCCTCTTGCCGGCGCGACGCGCCTTCAAGGCCCGATTCGTGCTTGCTCAACTCCGGATGCTTCACGGAGTGGCAGCATGACGGGTGGAACCATTGGCCATCGACGGCAACAGCGGAAAAAGGAACCAGCGTCGGCGAACGGCTTGTCGTCGCAGGCGCAGCGATGCCGCCGCAAGTTTCTCCGTTTCTTTCCCGGCGGTTTCGCTGACGAGACGTACGTCGAGTGGGAGCGGGGTTACAAGTGGCACGCACACGAGCGATGGATCGAGCGCCTCGATCAGGCCGCCTATCGAGCGCTGCTCGACCGTGGCCGCTTCACCGAAATTACCGAGCACGCCGTGCGAGTGGAATCGCGCACGAACCTGCTCTTCAGCTTCGAGAAAATGGCGCTCCGCGATGCCGTGCGATCGCCCGCCGGCGCGCGCCCTTTCGCCGAAGGACTCTATGAGTTCCTCTACGGCAGCGGCGACGACGAAGCCCGCTTCGAGCGCTGGTGTGAGACGGTGGCCGAGCTGCCGCGCCGCCAGACGCGCGTGCTGACCTGGCCACTGCTGACGGTCTTCGGCTTCATCGCTCAGCCAGAGCGGCACATGTTTCTCAAGCCCAACGTCACCCGCATCGCCGCGCACGAGTATGACGTCGATTTCGTCTACAAGTCGCGCCCGAATTGGGAGACGTACGCGAGTCTGCTCTCCTTCGCGAATCACGTGCGACGCGACGTCCGCGATCTGCGGCCCCGTGACATGATCGATCTGCAGTCGTTCATATGGGTGCAAGGATCGGACGAGTACGAGGAATGAGGTTGAGGGGCTAGGGCGTAGGGACTAGGGGCTGGGGCCGGCCTTCGAGATCTCTGCGCGTGGCCCTAACCCCTAGCCCCTAGCCCCTAGCCCCTTAAAGTTCCTGCGTGCTCCGACTTCTACTGGCCGCACTGCACCTGCTCGCACTCGGCATCGGCCTCGGCGCTGTCTGGGCCCGGGGGAATGCCTTGAGTCGCCCGCTCGACCGTGCGGCGATGGTGCGCGCGTTCACCGCCGACAGTTGGTGGGGTGTGGCCGCTGCGCTCTGGATCGCGACGGGCCTCTGGCGGCTGCTCGCCGGCACCGAGAAGGCCCCGAGCTACTACATGCATAACGAGTTCTTCTTCGTGAAGATGAGCTTTCTCGTGATCATCCTCCTGCTCGAGGTCGGGCCGATGATCACACTGATTCGCTGGCGTCAGATCGCGGGCCGCGGGACGTCGGCGTGGAATCCGAATCCCGCGGAGGCGCGACGCATCGCGCGCGTCAGCTACGTGGAGGCGGCGCTCATCGTGGCGATGGTGTTCGCGGCGGTCGCGACGGCGCGAGGTTACGGAGCCCGATAGAGCGGCGCCGCCCGACGGCTATTCCTCTCTCAACGCCACGATCGGCGACACTCGCGAGGCACGGACGGCTGGAATCATGACGGCCACGATGCCGCTCACGAGCAGCACCGTCAAGGCGATGCCAATCGAAATCGGATCGGCCGCATCGACACCGTGCAGCTGTGCCGCGATCAACCGCAGCGTGGCTAAGGCGATCGGAAGTCCCACCGCGAAGCCGAGAAGCACGACACGCATCGCGTCGCCGACGACCATGGCCAGCACGTTCGGCCGCTGCGCGCCCAGCGCGACGCGCAGACCGATCTCGCCGGTGCGTCGCGTGACGGCATACGTCATCACGCCGTAGAGTCCGATCGCCGCCAGGAGCAGCGCGCCGAGACCGAAACCGGTGGCCAACTGCGCGAGCAATCGCTCCTCGCGCACCGACTGCCGCATCAGCGCCGCGAGCGGATCGATGCCGTCGATCTCCAACCGATCGTCCACGCTGGAGACGACGCGCCGGATCTCCGGGCCGATTCGCGCCGGCTCGGCCGTGGTGCGAATCTCGAATCGCGCGGCGGCGGGTGGCTCCTGTGCAAGAAGATAAGACAGATAGAATCGACGCAGAGGCGCCTGACGCAGATCATGATCCTGCACGTTGCCGATGACGCCGATGATCTGCACCGGCGTCGTGTCGACCCGGAAAAACTTCCCAACGGCGTTGCCGCCCGGATAATAGAAGCGAGCGAAGCGCTCGTTCACGAGCGCGACGTTCTGGCCCGGCTGCGCATCACGCTCCTCGAAATCACGACCCGCATACAGCCGCGCGCCGATCGCCGTGGCGTAGCGGGGGCCGACTTCGTCGTACCTCGCCGACGAGTCGTCGGGAGTGCGCGGCGTGAATCCTTCAACGGCGACGGAGGACTCCGACTCGGTCCCGCTGAAGATACCATTCTCGGAGTACGTCACGCCGGCGACACCAGGAATGCGCGCGAAGTCGCTTTCCAGCTCCCCGATCACCTGACGTCGCTGCGCGGCGCTGTAGCCGCGCGCGCCGACGTCGAGATCGACGATGAGCAAATGCTCACGGTCGAGCCCCGTCGGCTGCTCCTCCAGCGCGTGCAGGCTGCGCACGAGCAGCGTCGCACCGGTGAGGAGAACGACGGAGAGCGCGACCTGGCTGGCGATGAGAAGCTTCGCCGCGCCGAAACGACGGCCGGCGCCGGCGCCGAGGCCGCCACTCATCGAGCGCGCCTGGGCGCGGAGGCTCGTCGTGAGATCGACGCGCGCGGCACGCAACGCTGGCGCCAGGCCGAACAGCGCGACGGCGCCAAGTGCCAGGATGAGCGTGAACGCCAGAACGGGCAAATCGAGATGCGTATCGAGCGGGATCGTGGCGCCGTTCGCCGCCAGCGCGATCAGCACCCGACTTCCCCAGCTTGCGACGAGAAGTCCACCGGCGGCTCCGGCGAGCGCGAGCACGAAACTCTCCGTGAGCAACTGCCTGACGAGCCGGCCCCGGCCGGCCCCGAGGGCGAGACGGACGCCGATCTCGCGTCCGCGCGCAATCGACCGCGCGAGCAGCAGGTTCGCGACGTTGGCGCAGACGATCAGCAGCAGCAACGAGACGCCGGCCATCAGGATCAGCAGCGGTGCGTGGAAGTCGCTGCGTAGCCGGGAGAACCCGCGCGCGCCCGACTGCATCCAGATCGTGTCGGAACGGGCGGCCGCGAGCGTGTTCGCCGGCGGTGAATAGCGAAACGCGCTGACGTGCTCCTCGATGGCTCGCCGCGCCACCGTCGCCACCGCGGCGTGCGCCTGCGCCATCGTCACGGCCGGCTTCAGCCGGCCCAGGAGCAGGAGCCAGCTCGTCGTCCAATCCTCGAGAAAGCGCTGATGCGGGTTGAGCACCGCCTGCATCGTGATCGGCAGCCAGATGTCCGTCGCGCGGCCGACGATCTCCCCGTCGTAACCACGCGCGCCGATGCCAACGATCGTCAACGGGACGTCGTTGATGAGTATTTTCTTACCAACGATACTCCGGTCGCCGGCGAATCGGCGAACCCAATAGTCGTAGCTGACGACGGCGACGGGCGACGCGCCTGTCGCGGCGTCCTCCTCGCCGCCGAAGGTGCGTCCGAGCGCCGCGGGCACGCCGAGCACCGAGAAGTAATTGCCGGACACATAGCGTCCGCGCGGATGCTCCGGCGCCTTTCCGTCGACGACGAGATCGACGCGATCGGCGCGTCCGGACGCGAGTACGCCATCGAACATCGGTACGCGCTGTCGAAGCTCCTTGTACAGCGGATAGGAGATGAGATCGAAGCGCAAGCCGCCCTGCGACAGTGAGCTGACGCGGGCCGGATCTCCGATGGCGACGAGCTGCTCGGGATGCGGCACGTCGAGCCTCCGCAGGAGCAGGGCGTCGATGAGCGTGAAGATCGCCGTGTTGGCGCCGATGCCTAACGCGAGCGTCAACACGATGACGACGGAAAAGCCGAGATTGCGGCGCAGCGTGCGCACGGCGTAGGCCAGATCCTGAACGAGCTCGTCGGAATAATTACGGCGTCGCATCGTGCGTTCGCGCTCCTCATCGAAGGTGACACAGTCTTTGCGGACAGATTCCAGGTCGCCGAATTGACGCAGCGCCTCGCGCCGTGCCGCATCAGGGGCCATCCCACAGGCGATCAGCCGTTGGGTGCGCATGTCGAGGTGGAATGCCAGCTCGTCGTCGACAGCCTCGACGATCTGCGCGCGGCGGAAGATGATGCGGAGCGCCCGGCGCACGTTAGGCAGGCGCGGAAGTGGGGGACGTGATCGCGAGCGCGCGCGAGACCGCGCGCGCGTAGCGCTCCCAGCTCGTGACTTCGCTCCGCAGCTGGCGGCGCCCGCTCGTGCTCAGGGCATAGTACTTCGCGCGTCGATTATTGTCGGACAGCCCCCACTCGCCGACGAGCCAACCCTTTTTCTCGAGGCGGTGCAGGGCGGTGTACAGCGGTCCCTCCTCGACGAGCAGCTCGTGCTCGGTTGCACTCGCGATCCACTCCGCGACCGCGTAGCCATGTCGCGGCCCCCAGCTCAACGCCTTGAGAATGAGCACGTCGAGCGTGCCGCGAACGACGCCGCCTTCCGGATCCAGCATGTAAGCCCATCCCTCTGAATGATAGGGGAAGGTAACGGCGGGACCGGCCGCGCGCGACCGTTGGCTTCTCATGTCTTGCGACGCGAGGCTCTATGCTCGATGCTGGACTCGCTTTCGTGGGTCCGGACCCCAACCCGATCGTTCGAGATGACGCTCTCCACCTGTCCAACGATGATCGCTCGTGCTCGGGCCGAAAGGGTGTGGTCGCAGCTCCAGGATCCGCGCACCTACGACCGGTGGATGGACGCGCACCTCGTCTCGGTCACGCCCTCGGGACCTGCCGAACCAGGGCAATGCATTCTCCTGCGTGCGCCGACGTGGGGGCGCTTTTTCGCCGTCCGCATCACTGTCCACTCTGTCGACGCGGCGAACCGCGTTCTGACACTAACCGGCCGCTTCCCCTTCGGACTCCAACTGCACAGCCGCATCGCCGTCAAAGTCGTCGACGACCGTAGCAGTCGCGTGGAGTTTGGCTGAGACGCGCAATTTCCGCCCGGGTGGCGGGGCAGACTGGTCGAGAGGTTGTTGACCCGTGAGATCGAGCGCGGTGTGGCGGATTCACTGAGGAGGCTTGTTCGAGCGGCGGAGGGCGGAGGGTAGAGGGCAGTGGGTTGGAATACGGAAGGCCGACGGCGAAGCCATCGGCCTTCGTTCCAGTTACACCCTCTACCCTCGGCCCACTACCCGCTGCCCAACGTCACCCGTTGCACCGCAGATTCTGCACCTTGTACGTCGTCGACAAATCAGGGAAGGTGAATGTGTATACGATGTCGGCGAGGAAGTTATCCATGCTCCCGTTGCTGATGATCCGATAATGCACCGCGACATCCGCGCTGGCGCCGAGCGGGACGAAGACCGCCGTCTCCTGCTCCGAGAGCACATCGCTGATCTGATACTTCGTTCCCGTCGTCAGGCCCACGCCGCTCACATTCTGAGTGTTGAAATGATAGTCCAGCGTGAAGCCACCATCGGTCGGTGTGGTCGCCGTCACGACATGAGTCCGCCCGTCGAACTCGACCGTCTCACCCGTGCATGGGGAGACGACAGTTCCAGAGATGGGGATGACGTCGTTCGTCCGAACGGTCGTGCCGTCGGCGTCAAGCACGGCGCCCATCGCAGCTGTCTTCGCCGGTGCAGGCGGTGCGAGCGTTTGCTCACATGCCGCGGCGAACGTGAGTAAACCAATAGCGGCCAACGTCCGACTCGTCATCGTGTCCTCCACGTCGAGTGATGTTTTTCGGCGCGAGACGCGCGCCGTCGGTGAATGGCGTGATTGTAGTCACACGTTTTCTTATTCGTTAGGCAAAGGCGACGACGATCTTGCTTTCGGAGAGCGCCAAACCGCAAGAAAAGCTCTCGCACCTGAGGCCAGCCACGATCACCCGCACTGGACTCGAACGGACTTGTCGCTGAGTGCGCTATCAGCCACAATCAACGCTGGCTCAAACGAAATGGAGACCACATGACTCGTCGTCCGGGTGAGATTTCGCGCCGCGACGCCCTCAAAGTCGGTATCGGCGTCGGCCTCGCGCTCACGCTCGACCGCGTCGATCTCTTTGCTGCCACGCAACCATCCCCGCTCATCGAGAAGCCAATCCCATCGACGGGTGAGAAGATTCCCGTCATCGGCATGGGCACGGCGCGCTATTTCGATTCGGTCACCCCCGAGCTCCGAGAGGTGATCAAGCGGTTTCCCGAGCTCGGCGGCAAGGTCATCGACATGGCGCCGTCGTACAGCAACGCCGAGTCCGTCGTCGGGGACATCATCGCCGAGCTGAAGGCGCGGCCGCGCTATTTCCTCGCAACGAAAGTCACCGGCCCCGGCTCGGATCGGGAGACGGGCCAGCGTCAGATCGAGGAGTCGATGCGCCGGCTCCGCACGGATAGGATCGATCTGATGCAGATCCACAATCTCATCGGCGTCGAACAGCGGCTGCCGCTACTTCGTGAATTGAAGCAGGCGGGCCGCTTCCGTTACATCGGCGCGACGACGAGCTTCGCGCGCCAGTACGACGCGTTCGAAAAGCTGATGCGGGAGCAGCAGCTCGACTTCATTCAGGTGGACTACTCGATCGACGCACGCAACATCGAGCAGCGCATACTTCCCCTGGCGGCGGAGCGCGGGATGGCCGTGCTCGTCAACTCACCCTTCCGTCGCGGGCGGACTTTCGAACGTGTGAAAGACAGGCCGCTGCCGTCGTGGACAGCCGAGCTCGAGGTGACGACCTGGGCGCAGCTCTTTCTCAAGTATCTCGCGTCGCACCCCAGCGTCACCTGCGTCATCCCCGGCACGGAGCGCGTCCAGTTCCTCGTCGACAACATGGTCGCGGCGCATGGTCGGCTGCCCGATGCCGCGATGCGTCGACGGATCGAGCAACACTATGACGGATTGACGGCGTAGTCGGCGTTCCGCTTCCGCTGGGGAGGTGGGCTGAGCCCAACAACCAGACCCTCCCTCAACATGATTCTTACAGAACCAAATCCACGAGCGTACTTCCTGCTCCCTAGATTCCGTGGACTCCTACTACCAGCCATGAACAAACTGTCTGCCATTGCGGTCTTCGCCATCGCCGCGGCCTGCGCCGCGCCGCGTACGGTCGCGACCCCTGCCTCCGTGCCCGCACCGACGCCCACACCGACGGCGCCGGCCCATGCCGCGATGCCGCCCGCGGAACCTCAGCGCAATTGGCAGCTCCTCGACGAGTACGCCGATGGCGTCCCTGGCATCAGCTCCGAGCGCGCGATGCATGACCTCCTCGCGGGCAAGCAGCCGCGGACAGTGATCGTCGCCGTGATCGACGGCGGTATCGACACGGCGCACGTCGATCTTCGGGCGAATCTGTGGTTGAATCCAAAGGAAGTTCCCGCCAACGGCCGCGACGACGACAACAACGGCTTCATCGATGACATGCGTGGCTGGAACTTCATCGGCGGCAAAGATGGCAGGGACGTGCACTACGACACCTTCGAGGTGACGCGACTCTACGCGTGGTGCACCAACGCCGGCCCATCGCCGGGCCCGGTGACGCCCGACGAGAAGAGTAAGTGCGATGCCATTCAACACGAATATGAGAAGACGCGAAACGACACCCAGGAGCAGGTGACGCAGATCAACCAGATCGATGGGATCCTGTCGCAGATTCTCCCGATCCTGCGTCGCGCCGCAGGGACTGATTCGCTCACGCGCGCGAACGTTGCCGCCATCCAGCCCAAGAACAACCAGGAAGAGCAGGCGAAGTCGATCTTCCTGCGCATGGCCGCGGAAGGTATCACGCCCAAGGACGTCGCCGAGGCCAAGACGGAGTATCAGGCGCGGCTCGAGTACGGCTTGAACCCGCAGTACAATCCGCGCCCGATGGTCGGCGACAATTACTCAGTGACGGGCGAGCACAACTACGGCAACTCCGACGTGATGGGTCCCGACGCCAAGCACGGAACGCACGTTGCCGGTATCATCGGCGCGGTTCGCGACAACAACGTCGGCATCGACGGCATCGCGCCGGCGGTGAGGATCATGATGGTGCGCGCCGTGCCCGATGGCGACGAGCGGGATAAGGACATCGCGAACGCCATTCGTTATGCGGTGGACAACGGCGCGCGCGTGATCAACATGAGCTTCGGCAAGCCCTTCTCGCCACAGAAGCCGGCGGTCGACTCGGCCGTCCGTTACGCGGATGCGCACGGCGTGCTGATGGTGCATGCCGCCGGCAACGACAACGAGAACACCGACGAGAAGGCGAGCTTCCCGACGCCGAATTATCTGGGCGGCGGACGCGCGCAGAACTGGATCGAGGTCGGCGCCTCCTCGTGGAAGTCGGGCGACGCGCTCGTCGCGCCCTTCTCGAACTACGGCAAGAATCTCGTGGACGTCTTCGCGCCTGGTGTGGACATCCTGTCGACGGTGCCCGGCGGCTACGAGCGGGACAGCGGCACGAGCATGGCGTCGCCAGTCGTCACCGGACTC
>Ga0070714_100002581_pt1 | contig 13351 bp, 12 predicted proteins | sample LARL83metaG_FD_65450 | JGI IMG/M metagenome (GOLD analysis project Ga0070714, IMG submission 65450) | Corn, switchgrass and miscanthus rhizosphere microbial communities from Kellogg Biological Station, Michigan, USA - LAR L8-3 metaG | ecosystem: Host-associated > Plants > Roots > Rhizosphere ...
GAGAAGGACCATTACTGGCGCCGCGTGATCATCGAAAAGCCCTTTGGTCACGACATCGATTCTGCCCGTACGCTCAACAAGCGCCTGCTCGCCGTCGCGGATGAAAAGCAGATTTACCGCATTGACCACTACCTCGGCAAAGAAACCGTCCAGAACATCTTGGCCTTCCGCTTCGCCAATGGAATTTTCGAGCCGATCTGGAATCGGCGCTACATCGATCACATTCAGATCTCGGTGTCAGAAACGGTTGGCGTGGAGCAGCGCGGCAGCTACTACGACACCGCCGGCGCCCTGCGCGACATGGTTCCCAACCACATCATGCAGCTCATCAGCCTCACGGCGATGGAGCCGCCAGTTTCATTCGAAGCAAATGCAGTTCGCGACGAGCAGGCGAAGGTGCTGCATGCGATTCAGCCGCTGAGTTCCGAAGAAGTTTTGACCAAGACGGTTCGCGGGCAGTATGGGCCAGGCATTGAAGGCGCGCAGCGGGTTCCCGGGTACCGGCAGGAAGAGGATGTTCCACCTGATTCGCGCACCGAAACCTTCGTCGCCATGAAGCTTGCCATCGACAACTGGCGCTGGGCCGACGTCCCTTTCTATCTCCGCACTGGCAAGCGTCTGGCGGCGCAGAATACGCACATCACCATCCAGTTCCGCCGTGCGCCGCTCGTTTTGTTTCGCGACACGCCAGTCGACACGTTGATGCCAAACCAACTGGTGCTGCACATTCAGCCCGAAGAAGGCATTTCGCTGCAGTTCGCCGCCAAAGTCCCGGGCCCAATCATGCGGCTGGGCGCGGTGGACATGAATTTCGAGTATGCTGATTATTTCGGTACGCAGCCGAGCACCGGCTATGAGCGCCTGCTGCACGACTGCATGATCGGCGACGCCACGCTCTTCCAGCGCGCCGACATGGTCGAAGCAGGGTGGTGTGTGGTCAGTCCGGCGCTGGATGTCTGGAAGGCGCTGCCGCCGCGCAATTTCCCCAACTATTCCTCGGGAAGCTGGGGGCCGCGAGAAGCCGACGAACTGCTGGAGCGGGACGGCCGTCACTGGAGGAATTTCGAGAAATGATCCTGGCGGGCGATATCGGGGGCACAAACGCACGCCTCGCGCTCTTTGATGTCCAGAACAACGAGTTCAAGCTTCAGCAGCTTCTGATTTACCCCAGCCGGCACTACTCCGGGCTGGACCAGATCGTCGCAGAGTTCGTCAGCAAGACCAGCAGCCATCCCACGCAAGCTTGCTTCGGAATCGCCGGCCCGGTGAATAACGGCAGAGTCGAAGCTTCGAATCTTCCTTGGATCATCGAAGCCAAGCGGCTCGCGACCGAACTCAGCCTCGACCACACGGTCCTCATCAATGATTTGGAGGCGACTGGGTGGGGCATCGGCGCGCTTTCGTCAGCCGATGTCGTTCCCCTCAATAACGTGATTTCCATCAGCGGCGACGCGGTCAAAGGCAATCAGGCGGTCATCGCCGCGGGCACAGGGCTTGGTGAAGGCGGCTTGTATTGGGACGGCACTCGCCATCATGTTTTCGCTTCCGAAGGCGGCCACTGCGATTTCGCCCCCGAAAACGACCTTCAGATCGATCTTTACAAGTATCTGCGGGGGCGCTATGGCCACGTCAGCTACGAGCGCGTTCTCTCCGGGCCTGGCCTGATCAATATTTTTGAGTTCCTGCGCGATACCGGCAAAGGCACGCCGCCGGATTGGTTGGTCGCAGAAATGGTTGAACGGGATGCCGCCGCAACCATCTCCAACGCCGCTCTCAAGGGCCAGTGCCCTATGTGCGAGCAGGCGCTCAACATCTTTGTCACGATTTTCGGCGCGGAGGCGGGGAACATGGCGCTCAAGATTAAAGCCACCGGAGGCGTGTTCCTGGCCGGCGGCATCGCGCCCAAAATTCTTCCCAAGCTGGCCACGCCCATGTTCCTGGAAGCGTTTCTCTCCAAGGGCCGTTTGCGGCATCTTATGGAAATCATGCCGATTCAAGTCATCACTAACGACAAGCTTGGCCTATTGGGCGCGGCACGATGCGCGTTCCTTGAAGCTGCGGCATAACTCCCATGCCTTCGGAACCTCAGGTTCGCGTCCTCCCGTCCGACGAAGAACTGTTTCGCGCGTCTGCAGAGAAGTTCTGCGAAATAGGAAAGCAGGCAATTCGCGAGCACGGGCGCTACACCGTCGCGCTCTCGGGAGGTTCGACACCAAAAGGCTTGCATTACGAACTCGCAACCACGTTTGCCAAGGAACTCCCATGGGACAAGGTGTTCTTCTTCTGGGGAGATGAACGTCACGTGCCACCGGACTTCCCGGAGAGCAACTTCAGGATGGCGAAGGAAACGCTGCTTTCGAAATTGCCGATTCCACCCGAAAATATCTTCCGGATGCGCGGCGAAATACCAGACGCGAACCAGGCAGCCGCGATGTACGAGCAGTGGCTTCGCGAATTTTTCCGACCTGCCGCTGGGCAAGTCCCCCGAATCGATTTCATCCTGCTCGGAATCGGACCTGAGGGCCACACCGCCTCACTGTTTCCGGACACAAAGGCGCTCCCAGAAAAACAGCACCTTGTCGTAGGAAACTATGTGGCTGTTCACAGCACCTGGCGGATCACCTGTACGTACCCGGTGCTTAACAACGGCGCAAACGTGATGTTTTTGGTGAACGGCGCCAGCAAAGCCGACATCGTCCGCACCGCGCTGAAAGACCCGTCTGCAAACTTACCTTGTCAGGGTGTGCAGCCAATCAGTGGAAATCTGATGTGGTATTTGGACCGTGCGGCTGGCGCAGAGGTGTGATTCACAGTCTCGCGATGAAGCGATAGGATGACTGATAGCTGACCGCTCTAGAACACCGGCGCCAGGTTGTGCATCTTCTGGTAGAGCTTGCGGTCAACTGTGCGCAGGATCTCTTCCACGCTGGTTCCCGTTACATAGCCGGCAACTCCCCACGTGAACGTGAGCCGGTAATCTCTGCCGTTTGCGGCGTTCCACTCATCCATGGCGTGCAGAAGTCGCTGCAACGGGTGATCTGCCTGCGATTCCGTCGTTCCCGGCATTACGACCAGGAACTCGTCGCCACCCTGGCGAAATATCAGATCGCCGCCGCGAAAAATGTTTTTCAGGATCTTTGCGAACTCCGAGAGTACCCGGTTTCCTTCCATGTTTCCGAGTCTTGCATTCAGATCGCGAAACTCGTTGATATCGATGCTCAGAAATGCCAAAGCTTCGCCACTGCGATTGGAGCGCGCCAGTTGATGTGCGATCAGCTCATTCAATGCGCGGCGGTTTAATAGCTGGGTCAGGGGATCAATCAGAGAAAGGCTCTCCAGTCGCTCGTTCAGAACGAGTTCGCCAATCAGAGCTTTCCGCGTGGAGTTTAAGGACGAGCGCTGCGAAAGAAGGTAGATGTTGAACAGCACCACCAGGCAAATCAGGCCAAAGAACAATTGCGGTAAATAGGCGTGTCCCAACCGCAGCATCCGCTCTCCGCTGATCAGGTTCGGAGCCACCAGAGCCAGAACTCCGCCCGTCAGAACCAGCACGACCAGGGTTGCGATGGACCACAACTGCAGGTCGCGCTTGGAAAGTTCGTGAATCTGCCGCTGAATCTCATCTGCCCTCGCGAGCATCGACGGCTGGTCTTGCATGACTTGCGACATTCTGGTTCCCCCTGCGAGCGCACGACTCCCTGAATATCAGCCTTTATGGTAGGGGGCGAAGCCATCTCTCATGAGGGAAAGTCTGCTCCCGGGCATTACCTTCGTAAGCTCGGACCGTTATAACGGACTGCCTCCGCAAGCTTCCCGTAATGTGATTAAATCCATCTCGTGCAATTGGGAGAGACTCTAAGGGACGCAATTCAACGACTTAGCAAGCAACAGGTTCCGTCGCCTCGCATGAACGCGGAACTCCTGCTGATGTTCACCCTGGCCTGTGATCGCGCCTACCTCTACGGACATCCGGAGCGGGAACTGACCAACGAAGAGAGTGAGCGCTACAACGCTGCCCTGGCGCAGCGCGCCAAGGGCATTCCTGCGCAATACATCACCGGACATCAGGAATTTTGGGGGATGGACTTCATCGTCTCGTCCGCCGTCTTGATTCCGCGCCCGGAAACCGAGCACGTTGTGGAGCGAGTGCTAGATTTGTTATCCAAATGGCGCGGTCTCCCGCCCCATTCGCAGCATCCTCCGAAAAAGCCTCGGCTGGTCGATGTAGGCACTGGATCGGGGTGTATTGCGCTGGCCCTCGCGAAGGAACTGCCGCAAGTCGAAATCCATGCTACGGACATTTCGCCCGAGGCTCTGGACATTGCGCAGACGAATGCTGCTCGCCTGAACCTGCAGGATCGGGTCACGTTTCACCAGACCGATCTGCTCGCTGGACTTGAACCGGGGTTCGACTTGGTCGTCTCGAATCCCCCCTACGTGGGCCTCGCCGAAGAAGACCAGGTGCAGCTTGAAGTACGCAAATTTGAGCCGAGAACGGCGGTTTTCGCCGGCGAATCGGGGCTGGAAATCATTGAACGCCTCGTGCCCCAAGCCGACGGAGTCCTCAAGCCGGGCGGCTGGTTGGTGATGGAAATGAGCGGCACCATTGCCCAAAACGCCCAGAAACTTCTCACTAGATGGCCCAACGTGCAGGTTACGCCCGATCTGCAAGGCCTTCCGCGCGTGCTCTCGGCACAGACGCCGTCCTGAAGGACAGGGGCAGACTTCCCCGAAGTAATCTCGATCAATGTTATAGCCGGAATAAACTTTATGAAGTGGTCCTCCCCACAACGAGGTCAGGGGATGAAATTTTCCAAGCTGCATCTTGCGATTGCGGTCGGAGCAGGGCTTCTATTGCTCATCGGCTTTTTTGGCTACCTGATGTGGCTGAACGGGCAGCCGCCGGTCCTCGCTAAGTCGCCTGAGGTCGATCCGCTGACGAAGCTTCCGCTGACCCTCGACCTAAACCCGATGCGGGACCGGGCTTCCGAGCGCGCGGTGAACGACTTTCTGCGCGCCATGCGTGACGGCAAGTGCCACGACGAACTCTCCGAATGGGCAGACGACTACCGCGCCAAGCGCGCTGCTTTCATCTGCGACTCAGAAACGAAGCATCCGCTGGTTACGTGGAAAATCGCGAACTGGGAAGACCAGCCGCCGCTGCGAATCCTGTCTTACACGGGAAAACGCCGCAACGAGACGGCCGGATATCAGGACCTGATCTCGGTCACCCTCGACAGCCGTAGCGGAGAATGGGTCGTCTCCAGCTACGACGCCATGTACTGAGGCCTATTCCGAGTAGTTGGGCGCTTCGCGCGTAATCATCACATCGTGCACATGACTCTCGCGCAGTCCAGCCCCGCTGATGCGCACGAAACGCGTCTTCTGCAATAGCTCCGGAAGAGTCGAGCAGCCACAATAGCCCATTCCCGACTTCAATCCGCCGACCATCTGGTACAGGATCATCGAAACCGAACCGCGATAAGGAACTCGTCCTTCGATCCCTTCCGGCACCAGTTTGGCGAGGCGATTGGGATCCGCGCCCATGTTGGGCACGGCAGCCGACGCTTCTTCCGACGCGCTCTGGAAATAGCGCTCGCTCGAACCAGCCGCCATTGCACCAATCGATCCCATGCCGCGATACGACTTGAACGTACGGCCTTGGTACAGGATCAACTCGCCCGGGCTCTCGTCGGTGCCCGCGAACATGGAGCCGATCATTACCGCACTCGCGCCTGCGGCAATGGCCTTGGTGATATCGCCCGAATACTTGATACCGCCATCGGCAATGATCGGCACACCCGCATCTTTTGTGGCACGATACGCCTCGGCAATTGCCGTAATCTGCGGCACGCCGGCGCCGGTCACGATGCGAGTCGTGCAAATCGACCCGGGCCCGATCCCAACTTTGATTGCGTCGGCTCCTGCCTTGGCCAGTTCACAAGCGCCGTCAAATGTCCCGACGTTTCCCGCGACAAGATCGACTTCCGGAAACTTCGCTTTGATCTTTTTCACCGCATCCAGAACGCGACTGGAATGCCCGTGTGCGCTGTCGATCGCCAGCACGTCCACGTGCTCTTTGACCAGTTCTTCCGCCCGCTCGAGGAAGTCGCCTGTAGCCCCGATCGCGGCCCCAACCCGTAGCCGGCCATGATCGTCCTTCGCCGCATTCGGATACTTCAATCTCTTCTGGATGTCCTTGACCGTGATGAGGCCCTTCAAGATGTAATTGTCATCGACGACCAGTAGCTTCTCGACGCGGTGCTTGTGCAGGATCTTCTCCGCGTCCTGCAGCGTTGTGCCCACCGGAACCGTAATCAGGTTCTCCTTGGTCATTACCTGGCTAATGGGGATATCGAAGCGAGTTTCAAACCGAAGGTCGCGATTGGTAAGGATGCCTACCAGCTTCTTGTTCTTCGTGATCGGCACGCCCGAAATCTTGTACTTCCGCATCATTTCCAGCGCGTCGGAAACCTTGTCGTCAGGGCTCATAGTCACCGGATCGACAATCATCCCGCTCTCCGAGCGCTTCACCTTGTCCACCTCTTCGGCCTGCTGTTCGACGGTCAAATTGCGGTGAATGATGCCCAGGCCGCCCTGCTGCGCCAGTGCAATCGCCATATGAGACTCCGTCACCGTGTCCATGGCGGCGCTGACGATCGGAATATTCAGCCGGATGTTGCGTGTGAGCTGTGTCTGGGTGCTGGCGTTGGCCGGAACCACGTCGGACCGGGCGGGCTGCAGCAACACGTCATCGAAGGTAAGGGCTTCAGGTACGGGGAAGTGAATCATAGATGTGGGGTGAAACCCTTATTGTAGAGAGCCGAAGTGCCATAGGCAAACCGTCGTGCCACGAAACCGCTAAAGCAATCGCGAGAGTTTCCGATCACTATACAGATGCGCCTCAAAACGTTGCATTCTTGGCGAAGTACTGTTACTAAAGTTTCGCCGTAAGCCTCTTAGGATAACGATGCTGTGGATTTTCCATGCTAGTTTTCTAGAGAAGCTCCCCAGCTGGCCGAAGTGTATTTCGTGCTGCGCGTTCCCTCTGAGGTTGAGAGTGAATGAACATTCTTGAATCTCCCACGCAGCGAGTGCGCATGCCCAACGCAGTACGAACGCGTTGCGCTTGAACTATGACGATTCGTAAAAAGATCATTCTGTTTTCCGCCGTGGCTCTGGGAGCCTTCTTGGCCATCGTGTTTCTGGTCTCGCGCTTCGCATTGATGAAGGCATTCACTCATCTCGACAGCGACGCTGCGCAAACCACCGTGCACCAGATGCGAAGCGCGCTGGAACACAAGCACAACAATCTTGAAGCGGTCGCGCACGACTACGCGCAGTCTGACGCAGCCTACGACTTCCTGCAAAGCAAGAATCCTGACTACGCGAAGACCGTACTGACTCCTGACGCGTTGAAGGCGCTGCACGTTGATCTTGTTGCGATTCTCGACAGCACGAACAATGTCGCGTTTTACCGTATTGCTGCGAATTGGTTGCCCGATGCTGCCGAGTTGCAGACCATCACCAGCGCAGGCTCCCGATATTCGGGCCCAAAAGGCGGGGCATCGCGAGGAGTTCTCGAGGTTGGCGGTCACGTACTACTGCTGTGCTATCAGCCGGTGGTTCCCGGGAACGGCACCGGGCCATCGCGCGGAACTCTTGTGATGGCGCGCGAGTTGGACGACACCGAAATCAAGATGCTTTCAACCTCGCTGGGATTTCCAGTATGGCTCGAGCCCGCGAACACCCTTGCGGGTGATTCTCAGGGAGTAGCTTGGGCGAACGGAGCCGATTCCGCCCGCGTCGAGAGCGACTCGACCATGCTGGAATACGTTGCCATCCAGGACTTCTCCGGCAGCACTTGTAGGCTCTTAGTGACCAGGTCGCAACGCTCCTTCTACCTCGAAGGGAAGAAAGAAAGCCGCTATTTACTGGGTCTGCTCATGCTCGCCGGCGTGGTGTACTGCGGGATCCTCTTCTTTTTCGTAGAGGAAGTGCTGGTACGGCGCATTGCCGCCCTCGGCAATGAAGTCAGCAAGGTGACGGTCAGCGGCGATCTTTCGTTGCGTCTGAATTCCGAAGGTAAGGACGAGCTCAGCACCCTGGCGCGCATGCTGAACATGATGCTTTCGGCTATTCAAAAGACCAAAGCCGACTTGATCCAGGCGCAGGAATCTCTTCGCTTTCATGCCGAACATGACGCGCTGACCGGCGTCCTGAATCGTCGCGCTATTCGCGACGTGCTGCGCAAAGAACTCGCACGCTGCCGCCGCGAAAGGAACACGTTGGGTGTCATTCTGGGCGACGTCGATCATTTCAAGAAGATCAACGACCACTACGGTCACGCGGCGGGCGATGCCGTTCTTGTCAGCGTGGTCCAGAGAATCACGTCAGTGTTGCGTTCGTACGACGCGCTGGGCCGGTACGGCGGCGAGGAGTTTCTCATCATTGCTCCGAATTGCGACTTGGCCATGGCGCAGAAGCTGGCAGAGCGCGTACGCGCGGCAATTGCAGACGAAGCCATGGATCTCGGCAATGCCTCTGCGAAGGTGACTCTCAGCCTCGGGGTGACTCTCGGCACCGCCGAAAGTGATCCCGAATTCCTGGTTGCCCAGGCTGACACGGCGATGTACAACGCCAAGCGCAACGGCAGAAACCGATTTGAGGTTGGGCTCGATCTGCCGCTGGACGAACCCGCCGAAATCGGCAAACGCTAAGGCCTAACCACCACCCTTCCACGCGCCGCGTAAATGCTACAGTAATTCTGGATGTCTGCCCCCAACTCACTGCTGGTGCGCGCCTGCCAAGGCCTGCCGGTCGAGCGCACACCCGTCTGGCTGATGCGCCAGGCCGGCCGCTACATGGCCGAGTACCGCGCCGTCCGCAAGAATCACTCCCTGATTGAAATCTGCAAGAAACCGAGCCTTGCCGCAGAAGTAACCATCACCGCGGCAGAAATACTGAAGGTCGATGCGGCCATTATCTTCGCGGACCTCTTGCTTCCGTTCGAAGTTATGGGACTTCCTTTTCGTTTCTCCGCAGGCGAGGGTCCTGTGATTGAGAAGCCACTGCGCACTGCGGACGACATTGCGAAGCTGCGGACCGATTCTGCATCCGAACTCGGCTACGTCGCCGAAGCCGTGCGTCTTGTGTCCGGCCATTTCCGCGATAAGATTCCCGTCATCGGCTTCTGCGGCGCTCCATTTACACTCGCCAGCTACATGATTGAAGGTGGCGGATCGCGCCACTACATCCATACCAAGCGCATGATGTACGACGATCCGAAATCGTTCGATCAGTTGCTGACCAAGCTGGTTGCAGTCACCGCTGAATATGCGGCCGAGCAGGTCCGTGCGGGAGCAGATGTGATTCAGGTTTTCGACAGTTGGGTCGGCAGCCTCTCGCCCCACGACTACCGGCATTACGTGCTACCGCGAACCCGCGAACTCGTGCAGCAACTACAGGAGACCGGTGCGCCGATTATCTATTTCGGAACCGATACCTCCACCCTGCTCACCGCGATGAAGGAAACCGGCGCCGAGGTGATTGGGCTCGACTGGCGCATACCGCTCGATGACGGATGGTCGCACCTGGGCTACGACTGCGCAGTGCAAGGCAATCTTGATCCTGTGGTGTTGTTTTCGGGCTGGAAGAACGTGGAAGACGCCGCACGCGACGTTCTCAATCGGGCGAGCGGAAGGCCCGGACACATCTTCAATCTTGGGCACGGCATTCTCCCGGAAACGCCCGTCGAGAATGTGAAGGCGCTGGTGTCGTTCGTGCACGAGTATTCCCAAAGGATGGCGGCAACCCATCGCTCATGAGCAGTTCCAGCAAAACACGGCACGCTGTCCTCCTGCTGGCACACGGCAGCCCAGATTCCGTCGACCAGATTCCGGCGTTCTTATCGAAGGTGACGGGCGGACGCCCGTTGCCGCCGGCGGTCGTGGAAGAAGTGAAGCATCGCTACGGCAAAGTCGGCTGCTTCCCGTTGACGTTTCACACCACCAGGCAAGCAGAATTATTGTCTCAGCTCCTCGGAGTTCCTGTTTATGTTGGGATGCGCAACTGGCATCCATTTGTCGCCGACACGCTTGCCCGCATGAACGCCGATGGAATCACGCATGCAACTGTGATCTGCATGGCGCCACAGAACTCAAGAACCAGTGTCGGGCTGTATCGCAGTTCTCTGCGCTCTGCGGACGCAAATATTACTTTTGATTTCATCGAGTCCTGGCACGACCATCCCAAGCTCATTCAAGCTTTTGCGGAGAAGCTCACGACTGGCTTGCTCTCAGCCGCGCAGGAGTACGGGAAGAATCCTCCTGTGATCTTCACTGCGCACAGCGTGCCGGAGCGTACCATCCTCGAAGGCGATCCCTACGAAGACCAGACGAAGCACACCGCTGAACTGGTCGCCGCTGCCGCTGGCCTCGACCGCTCGGCGTGGAAGTTCGCCTTCCAAAGCCAAGGGATGTCCGGCGGTACCTGGCTCGGCCCGACCGTCGAACAGACAATTCAGCAGTTGAAAGATGCAGGGCACGGCGGCGTCTTCGTGCAGCCCGTCGCATTCCTTTGCGACCACATCGAGGTCCTCTACGACATCGACATCGCTTTCAAGCAGTTCGCCGAGGCGCAAGGCATGCGGCTATGGCGTGCCGAATCCCTCAATGCTTCGCCGCTGCTGACCGAGGCGCTCGCCGACATCGTCCAATCCAGAACTGCGGTTCCGGCGGCTGAGTAATGGCGAAGCGAATCGCAGTCGTCGGAGGCGGAACTGCCGGTCTTTCCGCGGCCTATTCCCTCCAGAAAAGAAAATCTGCCGGAACGCCGATTGAGTTTGTTGTCTACGAAGCGGGTCAACACCTCGGCGGCGTGATCCGCACCGAGCGGATCGACGATTGCGTGATTGAGGCCGGTCCCGATTCGTTCCTGACCGAAAAGCCCTGGGCCGCGGACCTCTGCCGCGAACTGGGCATCGGAGATCAACTGATCTCGTCGAATGACGCTGAGCGCAAAACCTACATGCTCGTAAACGCGCGCCTTGTTCCGATTCCCGACGGGCTGATGTTCATGGTGCCAACCAAACTGCTGCCAACGTTCTTGTCTCCCATGTTTTCCCTCGGAACGAAGGCGCGGATTGTACGCGAGTGGCTCTCGCCCCCGAAGCCGAAGAATGCAGAGATGAGCGTCGCGGGATTCGTCGAACGCCATTACGGCCGTGAGATGGTGGACCGCGTTGCCGATCCCCTGCTCGGAGGTGTGTATGGCGGGAGCGCCGATCAGCTCAGCGTAGACGCGGTTCTCCCGCGTTTCGTGCAGATGGAGACGAAGTACGGCAGTCTGGGTCGCGCGATGGTGGCGGCGAGAAAAAACTCTTCCTCCGCCGCACCGCGTCCGCTGTTCACTTCGTTGAAGTCCGGCATGCAGCAAATGACAAATGCTCTGATGTCGCGACTGCCGAAAGAAGTATTTCGTTCCGGCGTGCGGGTGGATGCGGTCAAACCGGAGTCGGGCAAGTGGCTGGTGATCCACGATGGCCGCACTGAGGAATTCGACGCGGTAGTAATCGCAACTCCTGCCCATGCGGCTGCGGTGCTCGTATCAGCGCAGGCAGAACTCGCCACAGAGTTGACTGCTATTCCCTACACCTCGTCGATGACCGTCGTCCTCGGTTACGACGAAGCCGTTCGCGCGGCGCTACCGCCAGGCTTTGGATTTCTCGTCCCGCGCACCGAGGGCCGGAAGATTCTTGCGGCCACCTTCGTGCACAACAAATTTCCTCATCGCGCGCCGGAGAATCGCGCCATCATCCGCTGCTTCATTGGCGGGAGCGTAGCCGAGCAGATGTTCGAACAAAGTGAAAATGAAATCGCCAATGCCGTGGAAGGTGAGTTGAAATCCATTCTCGGTCTTGGCGCCGCTCCATTGTTCACACGCGTTTACAAGTGGCGCAAAGCCATGGCGCAATACACGGTAGGCCATTCCGCGCGAGTGGATCGGATCAAATCGCTTGTCGCGCAAACGCCGGGGCTGGCCCTTGCCGGAAACGCCTACAGCGGCATCGGCGTGCCCGATTGTGTGCGAACCGGACAAGAGGCTGTCGACAAGCTGATGGTCGATCTGGCACCGCGCTAATCCGGCCGAACCAGCTCGGGGGATTGCCTGAGGAACACAAAGCGGTCAGCCACAACAAAGTTGAGAATCGAGCAGAGCGCAATACTCAGAAGATTCGCCATGAAGTAATTGACCCCCAATCCGTCTACAAACATCTTCATCGCCATCATGTTTCCTAAGATTGAGAATGTGCCGGTGCTAAGGTTAAATTTAGCCAGGCGCACGAGCCGGGATTTGGATTCCCGGTCGGCCCACGTGTAGCGCTCGTGCCAGAAGAAGTTATGGATTACCGCGACCTCGACCGCCAGAGCAGTCGCAACCAGGTAGTTCACGTGAAGGCCACTCTTTAACAGTGTCAGCGCGACCAACTGCACGACGATTCCCATCGCGCCCACGGCATTAAATTTCCACCAGCGGATCCAGTTCTGTTTTGCGCGGCTCATGCGATCCGCTCCTCGTTGTAGAGGCGGCGAATGTTGCGTGCGGTGGCAAAGATCAACATGGCCGACATGCCCACAATCCCCACTGCTCCACCAATATCGAAAAGGCGGTGACCGTGGAAGACATAAGCCCAGCGGAACAATGCCAGGTTCCCGATCGCCAGCAGGACTCGCAGCTCCGTTGGTCCGAAACTCCAGAACGAAATGTGAAACTCGCACAGCGTGTAGGTTGCGAGATACGACTGGATCGAGAGCAGAAGGAAAAGTACCAGCAATCCCATTGCAACCCAGGGGTTCATATAGCCAGACAGCGCCAAACCTCCCATCAGCGCGACCGAGCCGATGCTGTCGAGGATGTGGTCGACATAAAAACCGTAGCGTGGTCGCTGCTTCTGGCGCACTCGGGCCAAGGTGCCGTCGAGGCTGTCACCGAACCAGTTCAGAGCGAGGCACACGATGACTGCCAGCAACCAGCCGCGCTGAAATCGCGAAAGCGCATAGCAGACTCCGGTGCCAATCTGAGCGGCGAAGCCCAAAATCGTAAGGTGGTCGGAGTTGATCCATGCCGGGGTTCGTTCGGCCATCCAGATGAGCGCGTGCTTCTCACCCCGGGCAAGGGCACTTTCCTGGATGCGCTTGGCGTTCCTGAATTCCAGCAGAGTTGAGCTGTTAAGCGTTGTGGCGGACATCGCAAGCCTCCGTCGAATCCGCATCATGCGGCAAAGGCGCCACGGAGACAATAGCCGCGCGGTAAAACCGAGATCAACTAAAGATCAACTGGTAAGCTGATG
>Ga0070714_100002585_pt1 | contig 13345 bp, 13 predicted proteins | sample LARL83metaG_FD_65450 | JGI IMG/M metagenome (GOLD analysis project Ga0070714, IMG submission 65450) | Corn, switchgrass and miscanthus rhizosphere microbial communities from Kellogg Biological Station, Michigan, USA - LAR L8-3 metaG | ecosystem: Host-associated > Plants > Roots > Rhizosphere ...
AGCCAGCCGACGACGACGAAGTCGTCGGATTGAACCGCCTTGACCTTCAGCCAGAACGGGCTCCGCTGGCCGGGTACATAGGTGGAGCTCCGGTGCTTGGCCATGACGCCTTCGAGGCCCCGTTCGAGGCAGGCCTCGTAGAGGTCCACGCCGTTCTCGCCGATGTGCTCGGGAACGAGGATGGCGCCGTCGGCGGGCAGCTCGCGCCGCAGGCGGGCGCGGCGCTTCTCCAGCGGCTGCCTCGTCTGCGACTTGCCGCGCAGGTAGAGCAGGTCGAAGGCGACGTAGGAGATCGGGATCTCGCGTGCGAGCTCGGACCCTGCTTCGAGCCGCCGGCGCAGGCGATGGTAGTCGGGCCGCCCCTCGTCGTCGGTGGCGACGAGCTCGCCGTCGAGAACCGTCCCCGGTGGCAGCACGCGCTCGGCCTCGGCCAGCTCCGGCAGGACCGGCAGCAGGTCGGCCAGCGCGCGGTCATGCGCGCGCACGCCGCCGTCGGGGTCCCGGAAGAGGACGGCCCGAACGCCGTCCCACTTCACCTCGAACAGATAGTCGGGGGAGCTGAAAGGCGCCTCGGCCGAGCCCGCCTGCATAGGGCGGACGGCGGTGGGGAACTGGCCGGCGTCGAGAGGTAATTCCTCGGGGAGGGGATCCGTAGCGGTGCTTAGCTTGCCCTAGCTCGCCTTGGCTTTACGTGCCTTCTTGGCGGGGGCGGCGGCCGGTTTGCGCTCTTTGCGCGCCGCCTCGACCGAGGCCTTGAGCGCCTCCATGAGGTCCATCACCTTGGGCTCGGCCTCGACCGCCGGGGCTTCGACCGCCTCCTCGCCTTCGAGCTTGGCCTTGACCACAGACTCCAACGCCTCGCGGTAGTCGTCGTGGTAGCGCTCGGGCTCGAACTTGTCCTCGGCGAGGTTCTCGATGAGGCTCTTGGCCATCTGCAGCTCCCGGGGGTTGATCTTGACCTCTGCCTCGAGTCCGGCCAGTCCCTCGGCGGAGCGGATCTCGTCCGGCCAGTGCAGGGTGTTGAGCAGCATCATGCCGTCGAGCGAGTGCATCGCGCACAGGTGCTCGCGATCGCGGAGCGCGATCTTGGCGACGGCGATCCGCTCGGTATCCGCCAGCGCTTCCCGCAGCAGGTGGTAGGCCTTGCGGCCGGCCTCCTCCGGCTCCATGTAGTAGGCGCCTTTGTAGTAAAGACCCGGCTCGATGCCACCCCGCGGCACGAACTCCTGGATCTCGATCGTGCGCGCCGTGGGGAGCGGCAGGTTGTCCAGGTCCGAGTCCTCGACGATCACGTAGGTGTCGCGGCCGACCTCGTAGCCCTTGCGGATCTCGCCGTAGGCCACCTCGTGGTCGCCGGCCTCGCACCAGCGCTTGTAGCGGATGCGGGAGTTGTGCTCGGGGCAGAGCTGGTGGAAGGAGACGCCCTTCGACTCGGTGGCCACGTAGAGGCGCACGGGGATCGCGACGAGCCCGAAGCTGACCGATCCCTTCCACATGGACCGCGGCATACGGAGCGGCAGTTTACAAGAACCCGCAGAAGTTGGCTAGGCTACAAATCGTCGCCGGTTCCAGGTCCGAACGATGGGTTGGGTTTCACCGGCTCGAGGGACAGCACGTGCTTGCTGCGGGGCAGGTAGTAAACCGTGGTCTCACCTTCCGTGGCTGCCTCGAAGGCGCGACGGCTGACTTGGAACTTCATATCCCCGATCTCGAAAACGCAGCGGGTCGTTCGATAGCCGCCGACGATGTCCCTCGTCAGCAGTCCGTGGACCGCCAGCACCTGCCCGCGAACCAGGTCGACCCAGACTCTCTCCGCCAACCATCCAAAGATCAAACCGAGCCCGACAGCGGCAAGGCCGAGCGCCCGAATCCTTCCAGGGTTTGCTAGGGGAGGCGCGCCGACCGCCTCCAGCACCGTGTAGGCGAGTCCGCCGGCCACGAGGGTGAACGAGAGAGCCAGCTGCAGGCTGTCCCGAATCCAGAGCCGGCGCCGCTGGTCCTGCGTGAGCTTCCCGTCGCGATTCGCTGCAAGCTCGGCTTCGCCGTAGTGAAGAACTTGCGCAAGCTCGTCGTCGGCATATTCGGCGTGCTCCATCAGATCGCAGACTGACAGGCGGTTACGCTGCTGAGCAATGCGCCTCGGCGACCTTGAGCTCTACCTGCTGGTCTCCAACCGCATGAAATTCGACGGCGGGATGGCCTTCGGCGTGGTGCCCAAAGTGCTCTGGGAACGCCAGAAGCCGGCCGACGGCCAGAACCTGGTCGAAGCCGCCTGCGTGGGGCTCGTGGTGCGGCACAACGGCAAGGTGATCGTCTGCGAGACGGGCATCGGCAACAAGCTGCCCGAAAAGCGGGCTCAGCAGGTCGCTCTGCGCGAGCCCGAGGGCCTGCTCGAGAGCCTGCAGCGGATCGGGGTCCGGCCCGACGAGGTCGACGTGGTGCTGTCGACCCACCTCCACTGGGACCACGCCGGTGGCTTCACCAGGCGCAACCAGCACGGCGAGGTCGAGGTCACCTTCCCGCGGGCCAAGCACTTCGTCCAGCGCGCCGAGTGGGACTTCGCCCAGGCTCCCGACCCGCGCAGCCGCGCCGGCTATGTGGAGGAGGACTATCTGCCGGCCGCCGAGGCCGGCGTCGTCGAGTTCCTGGAGGGAGACGCCGAGGTCCTGCCCGGCGTCGAGGTCAGGCTCACCGGCGGACACACGCCGGGCCACCAGGTCTGCATCATCCGCTCGGGCGAGCTCGCCTGCGCCGTCACCGGGGACCTGGTGCCGATGCGGCCGCACCTGCGCGTGCCCTGGAACCTGGGCGCCGACCTGGACGTACTGCGCGTCATGGAGGAGAAGGCGAAGCTGCTGGAGGAGGCGGGCCGGCACCGCTGGCTCCTGGTGCTGAGCCACGAGGTGGACCGCCCGGCCGGCTACCTGACGCCCGAGGGCGAGTTCGAGGCCGAGCCGCTACTGACCTGAGAAGCGCCGGGCGCCCTCGACCGCCTGCTCGAGCGCGGCGGCGCCGTGGTCGAACTCGTTCCGGAGCGCCTCCTCCAGAGGTAGGCCGAACTGCTCGTAAGCGGAAAGTCGATCCCCGCGCAGCCCGGTCGCCGGGTGCTGTGCGAGCTCCGCCGCCAGCTTCTCTGCCTCGGCGCGCGCCTGCCCCGCCGGCACCACGCGGTTGGCGAGCCCGATCGAGACCGCTTCGCTGGCGCCGACGGCACGCCCGGTGAGGATCAGGTCCAGCGCCCGCGACAGGCCTATCAGTCGCGGCAGCCTGATGGTGCCGCCATCGATCAGGGGCACGCCCCAGCGGCGGTTGAAGACACCCATGACGGCCGTTTCCTCGACGACGCGGAGGTCGCACCACAGCGCCAGCTCGAGGCCGCCGCCGACCGCGTAGCCCGCCACGGCGGCGATCACGGGCTTGCTCAGCAGCATTCGGGAAGGCCCCATCGGCCCGTCGCCCGACTCGTCCAGCCGGTTGCCCTCGCCGGCGGCGATCGCCTTGAGGTCCGCGCCGGCGCAGAAGTTGCCGCCGGTGCCCCAGAGCACGGCCACCGCCTGCTCGTCGTCCGCCTCGAACATGCTGAAGGCCTCGACGAGCTGTTTCGCCGTGTCGCGATCGACCGCGTTGCGCCGCTCCGGCCGGTTGATGATCACCGTCGTCACGGGGCCCTCGCGCTCGACTTCAACGCTCATGCCGCGACCTTAACAAGCAGCGTTTTCAGCGCGCACGCGGGCGGCTAAGCTCGTCGAACTTATGTACGTAACCGTGCTCAGCGCTCTCCCGCACGGCCTCGACGGACGCCTGGTCGAGGTGCAGTGCGACGTATCCGGCGGCCACCCGCCCGGCAGCTTGTACATCAGCGGCCTCGCGGCCGCGTCGATCCGGGAGGCGAGAGATCGCATCCCGCTGGCTTTCCGCAACTGCGGCTTGGAGTTCCCGAAGCGCCGGGCATTGATCAACCTGGCGCCGGCAGAGCTGCGCAAGGACGGTGCGGCCCTCGACCTGCCGATGGCCGTCGCGACCTGGTTCGCCGGCCAGGGACGGGTGCCGCCGGAAGGCGTCGCCTTCCTCGGCCAGCTGGGGCTGGACGGCTCGGTGCGCCACGTCGAAGGTGTGCTGATCGCCGCCCTGCGCCTGCGCGCGGCCGGGGTCAGAGAGCTCTATGTCGCCCAGGCGGACGGCGCCGAAGCGGCCCTCGCGGCTGGTCTGGCGGTCCGGCCCTGTCGCGACCTCGGCCAGGTCCTGAGCTCGCTGACGGGCGTGGAGCCACCGCCGGAGGCCGACTTGCCTCCGCGCGCCCCGGAGGTGGCTGACGCGGCCCTGGACGACCTGGCGGAGGTCCAGGGCCAGGAGGAGGCTCGCCGCGCCCTCGAGGTTGCGGCGGCCGGCGGGCACCATCTCCTGTTGAGCGGTCCGCCGGGCGCCGGCAAGACGATGCTGGCTCGCTGCCTGCCCGGGCTCCTGCCGCCGCTCCTGCACGACGAGGCCCTGGAGCTGACCAAGGTCCGCAGCCTGCTGGGGGATCTGCCCGAGGGCGCCCCTGTCGACTGGCGGCGGCCGTTTCACAGCCCTCACCACGGCATCTCGGTCGCCGGGCTGATCGGCGGCGGCGCGGGGCTGGCCAGGCCGGGAGAGATTTCCCGGGCGCACCGCGGCGTGCTCTTTCTGGACGAGCTGTCCGAGTTCAACTCCGCGGCCCTGCAGGCACTCCGCCAGCCGCTGGAGTCGGGCCGGGTCACCATCACCCGAGCCGCGGGCACCGTCACCTACCCGGCCCGGTTCCAGCTCGTCGCCGCCACGAATCCCTGCTCCTGCGGTTGGTCGGGAGACCCAAGCGGCCGGTGCCGCTGCACGCCGGCGGCGGTGCAGGCGTACCAGCGAGCGCTGTCGGGACCGCTGCTGGACCGGATCGATCTGCGGGTGCGCGTATCGCGCCTGCCGCTGACCGCGCTGTCCAGCGGCTTGGCGCAGGAGACCTCGGCGGAGGTGCGCCGCCGCGTCGAAGCGGTGCGCTCATGCCAGCTGGCCCGGCAGGGCTGCTTGAACTCCGCCCTGCGCGCGCCAGGGCTGCGCAGGTTCGCGCGTCTCAGCGCGGGCTCACTGCGGCTGCTGGAGCAGTGGGGCGCGTCCGGCGAGCTGACGGCACGCGGCTTTCACCGCGCCTGGCGCGTGGCCCGGACCCTCGCGGACCTCGAGGAGGCGGCGGACGTCGGCGAGCGCCACGTGCTGGAGGCGCTCGGCTATCGCATGGCCGAGGCGGCGGCCTGAGGGTGGTCGGGCAGCTGCCGGCCTTGAGCGCCCGTGGCCGCTGGCCGCCGCCTCCGGGTCCGCGCGTGGCCATCGTCGGGGCGAGGCGGCCGACCCCTTACGGCGAAGCGGTGGCTGAGCGGCTCGCGACCGACCTGGCGGCGGCGGGCGCCGCCGTGGTCAGCGGGCTGGCGCTGGGCATCGACGCGGCAGCCCACCTGGGTGCGCTGGAAGCTGGAGGCTGCACCATCGCGGTGCTGGGCACCGGTGTCGACGTCATCTACCCGGCGGCCCATGTCGACCTGGCCAACCGCATCGTGGCCGGCGGAGGGGCGCTGGTGAGCCAGTTCCCAGCGGGTACCAGGCCCCAGCGCGGGAACTTCCCGCGCCGCAACTGGACGATCGCGGCGCTCTCCGACGTGGTGGTCGTGGTCGAGGCCGCCGAGGGCTCCGGGGCACTGATCACGGCGGAGGCGGCGCTCGCCCAGCAGCGCGAGGTGATGGCCGTCCCCGGCAGCGTCTTCTCGCCGCTCAGCATCGGCTGCCATCAGCTCCTGCGCGACGGCGCCGGCCTGGTGCAGAACGCTCGCGACGTGCTCGCGGTCGTGGGCTCTGCGTTCGAGGTGCTCGACGACCCCCTGCGCCCACCGCTTTCGCTTGGCGTCGCCGAGCCACCGGGGCCGGACGCCCTCACGCGTCATCTTTCGGAGTCGGCGCCTTGCGAGGCGGGCGAGCTGGCCCGGAAGCTTTCGCTTCCGTTCCCTGAGGTGCTTCGGCGCCTGACCGCGTTGGAGATGGAAGGTCGTGTCAGGCGCCACGGTTCGGGGTATGTCAGAGTGACCCCGCGCCGGGATCGCTGACCCGGATAGTCAAATGGAGAGAGATGCCTGAAGGCCTGATCATCGTCGAGTCGCCCGCCAAGGCGAGAACGCTCAAACGGTTCCTGGGCGATCGCTTCGACGTGCGCGCCTCGATGGGCCATGTCCGCGACCTGCCCGAGCGCGAGCTGGCGGTCGACGTGGAGAAGGGCTTCCAGCCACGCTATGAGGTCGTCGAGAGCCGCAAGAAGACGATCGGGGATCTGCGCAAAGCGCTGAAGCCAGGCCAGGCCGTGATCCTCGCTTCCGACCCCGACCGCGAGGGCGAGGCCATCGCGTGGCACCTGGCCGAGGCCCTCAAGCTGCGCGACCCGCGCCGGATCGAGTTCCACGAGATCACCCAGGACGCGGTCCAGCACGCTCTTGAGAACCCACGCGAGATCGACATGCGGCTCGTCAACGCGCAGCAGGCGCGCCGCGTGGTCGATCGCCTGGTGGGCTACCGTCTCAGCCCGTTCCTCTGGAGCAAGGTCCAGAAGGGCATCGGCGCGGGGCGGGTCCAGTCCGTGGCGCTGCGGCTCGTCGTCGACCGCGAGGACGAGATCCGGGCTTTCACGCCGGAGGAGTCCTGGACGGTTGACGCGATCCTCTCGCGGGTGAACGAAGAGGTGACCTTCAAGGCCCGGCTCCTGCGCCGCACCGCAGATGGCGAGAAGGCCAAGGCGGAGCTGAAGACGGAGGCCGACGCCCAGGCCGCCCTGGCCGAGCTCGAGGGCGCCGCCTACCGCGTCACCGGCATCGAGAAGAAGCGGCGGACGAAGACGGCGGCCCCCCCGTACATCACCTCGACGCTGCAGCAGGACGCGTCGAGCCGTCTTCGCTACGCGCCGAAGCGGACGATGCGGCTGGCCCAGGACCTCTACGAGGGCGTCGAGCTGGGGGCCGCGGGCTCGACCGGTCTCATCACCTACATGCGCACCGACTCCATGCGCATCTCCGCCGAGGCGGAGGGCAAGGTCCAGGGCTGGATCCGCTCCCAGCTTGGCGAGCGCTACCTGGGCAAGCCGCGGCAGGAGAAGGCGCGCCCCGGCGCCCAGGAGGCGCACGAGGCGATCCGCCCGACGGACCCGGCGCGCCGGCCCGAGGACGTCCGCCAGTACCTGACCGACGACCAGTACCGGGTCTACGAGCTGATCTGGCGCCGCTTCGTGGCCAGCCGGATGGCGCCGGCGGTCTACGACTCCACGCAGGTGGAGATCGAGGCCGGCCCCTTCACGTTCCGCGCGAGCGGCTCCGTCCTGGCGTTCGACGGCTTCTACCGCGTCTGGGAGCGGGAGGAGTCGGAGGAGGGCGACCTGCCCCAGCTGGCCGAGGGCGATCCCCTCACCCTGCGCGAGCTGGTGCCGGAGCAGCACTTCACGCAGCCGCCGCCGCGCTACACGGAGGCGACTCTGATCCGCGAGCTCGAGGAGCGCGGCATCGGCCGGCCGTCAACCTACGCGACCATCGTCGGGACGATCCAGGACCACGGGTACGTGGAGCAGAAGGAGCGGCGGCTGCACCCGACGCTGCTCGGCGAGGCCGTGAACAAGATCATGGTCGACCACTTCCACGCGATCGTCGACGACCACTTCACCGCCGAGATGGAGCAGCGGCTCGACCGCATCGAGGAGGGCGCCCAGGAGTGGGTGCCGGTCGTCGGCGAGTTCTACGGACCGCTGGAGCAGATGCTGACCAAAGCGGAGGAGGCGATTCCCGCCGACACCGGCGAGCCCTGCCCGGAGTGTGGGGAGGGGACGCTCATCCTGAAGGCGAGCCGCTTCGGGCCGTTCAAGGGCTGCTCTCGGTATCCCAAGTGCCGCTACCGCGTGGCGTCGATGCCGGCCGGCGAGGCGCCGGCGCCCAAGCTGCTCGACGAGGCGTGCCCCGAGTGCGGCCGGCCGCTGCAGCAGCGGAAGGGCAAGTACGGCGAGTTCGTCGGCTGCTCGGGCTACCCGGAGTGCAAATACGTCCGGCGCGAGGAGCGCGAGGCGCCGAAGTCGACGGGCGAGAAGTGCCCGCAGTGCGAGGAGGGCGAGCTCGTCGAGCGCAAGGGTCGCTACGGGCCGTTCAAGTCGTGCTCCCGCTATCCCGAGTGCAAGTACATCGCGCCCCGCGAACGCAAGGGTGGCGGGGCCGGGCGGCCGGCCGGCGACCGGCCGCAGCCGAAGCTGCTCGACGAGAAGTGCGACGTCTGCGGCGCCCAGCTCGTCGAGCGCCAGGGCCGCTACGGCCTCTTCAAGTCCTGCTCGCGCTTCCCCAAGTGCAAGGGCCCGACAAAGGGCGCGAAGGTGCCTGCCCCGGCTTGAGCTAACCGTAGGCAGGCGGGGCCGCGGCTGAGGCCGCTCGCACTCGTCTTGTCAGGCGGGGGGCAGATCCCCCCGCCGACGCCTGCCGTCAAGGCACCGCTCGCCTGGCGGCTCGCTCTTCGCCTTGACGGCAGGCGAGTCGCGTGCGATGCACGCGACGCCCCCCTCGGCGCGACTACGCGCCGCCTGCTCTCCTGCGCCTGCTGAGTACACTCTTAGGGCCGGCCGCAAGGCCGAGTAACACACGCCGCGACTTCTTCGCCCTGCCAATCGGGTCCAATCGCGGCGGCGGAAACAAGGGAGGAACCACGCGCATGGCTCAGGCCAGCCTGAAACAGCTGCTCGAGGCGGGTGTCCACTTCGGGCACCAGACGAGCCGCTGGAACCCGAAGATGCGGCCGTTCATCTTCACGGCGCGCAACGGCATCCACATCATCGACCTGCAGAAGACCGTCCGGCTCCTGGACGACGCCTACTCGTTCATCCGCGAGACGGCCTCGACGGGCCGCCCCGTGCTCTTCGTCGGCACGAAGAAGCAGGCGCAGGAGACCATCCAGGTCGAGGCCGCGCGGTGCGGCATGTTCTTCGTGAACCGGCGGTGGATGGGCGGCATGCTCACCAACTTCTCGACCGTCAAGCGCCGCATCGACAGGCTGCGCGAGCTGCGGCGCATGCAGCAGGCGGGCCAGTTCGAGGCCATGCCCAAGAAGGAAGCGAAGAAGCTCCAGGACGAGCTCGACCGGCTGATGTTCCACTTCGACGGCATCGCCGACATGAAGCGCCTGCCGGGCGCGATCTACGTCGTCGATCCCCGCAAGGAGCACATCGCCGTCACCGAGGCGAACCGGCTGAAGATCCCGGTGGTCGCGATCACGGACTCCAACTGCGACCCGGACCAGATCCAGTACGTCGTCCCGGGCAACGACGACGCGATCCGCGCGGTGAAGCTGATCACCAGCAAGGTCGCCGACGCCTGCCTCGAGGGCCGGCAGCTGGCAGCCGAGCGCGGCGAGGTGATCATGACCCCCGAGGAGCGCGAGTTCCTCGAGCCGACCCGCTACGAGGACATCCCCGAGGAATACCTGGACGAGGACTACCTGCCCATGGTCTCCGAGGACGAGTTCATCGGCCGCGACCAGGACGAGGAGTAGCAGCGATGGCTGGCATCACACCCGAGATGGTCAAGCGCCTGCGCGATCTCACGGGCGCCGGGATGATGGACTGCAAGAAGGCGCTGGAGGAGTCGGAAGGCGACATCGAGGCCGCCGTCGTCCTGCTGCGCGAGCGCGGCATCGCCAAGGCCGCCAAGCGCGCCGGCCGGGCGACCGGGCAGGGCGTGGTCGAGTCCTACCTGCACAAGACCGGCGACTACCCCCCGCAGACGGGAGTGCTGATCGAGCTCAACTGCGAGTCGGACTTCGTGGCCAAGGGCGACGAGTTCCGCGCCCTCGCCCGCGAGCTGGCGATGCACGTCGCGGCGGCGGCCCCGCGTTGGGTGAGCAAGGAGGAGGTGCCGTCCGAGGTCGTCGAGCAGGAGAAGTCGATCTACGAGAAGGAGGCCGAGGAATCAGGCCGTCCGGCGGCGGCGCTGCCGAAGATCGTCGAGGGCAAGCTGGACGCCTTCTACAAGGACAACGTCCTTCTCGAGCAGGCCTGGATCCGCGATCCCAAGGTGCCGATCCGCGACCTGATCGCCGAGAACGTCTCCAAGCTGCAGGAGAACATCCAGGTCCGGCGCTTCAGCCGCTTCGCGATCAAGGAGGACTAGCGAGCTGGCCATCAAGGCGCCGGTCTACCAGCGGGTGCTGCTGAAGCTGAGCGGCGAGGCGCTGGCCGGCCAGCGTGACTACGGCATCGATTTCGACGTCGTCAACTCGATCGCGGCCCAGATCAAGCGCGTCCAGTCCCTAGGCGTGCAGATCGCGCTGGTGGTGGGCGGCGGCAACATCTTCCGCGGGCTGGCGGCGTCGGAACGCGGCTTCGACCGCGCCACCGGCGACTACATGGGCATGCTCGCGACGGTGATCAATGCGCTGGCGCTGCAGGACGCGCTGGAGCGGCTCGACCTGCCGGCGCGGACCATGACCGCCATCCAGATGCCGCAGGTCGCCGAGCCCTACATCCGCCGCCGCGCCGTGCGCCACCTCGAGAAGGGCCGGGTGGTGATCCTGGCGGCCGGCACCGGCAATCCCTACTTCACGACCGACACGACCGCTGCTCTGCGCGCGGTCGAGATCGAAGCCGACGTCATCCTCAAGGCGACCAAGGTCGACGGCGTCTACACCGCCGACCCGCTGCGCGACCCCACCGCGACCAAGCTCGAACGGCTCGATTACCTGGAGGCGCTGAACCGCGGCATCGAGATCATGGACAACACGGCGCTGACGCTCTGCATGGACAACGGTGTGCCCATCGTCGTCTTCGACCTGTTGAAAGAGGGCAACATCGAGCGTGTGATCACCGGCGAGGAGATTGGAACGCTCGTGGGAGCACGAACATGAGCATCGACCCGATCCTCCACGAGGCGGAGGACAAGATGCGCAAGTCGCTCGAGGCGCTCGATCGCGACCTGACCTCGATCCGGACCGGCCGCGCCAACCCGGCGTTGATCGAGAAGGTTGTCGTCCCCTACTACGGCACTCCGACGCCGCTGAACACGCTCGCCCAGATCTCGGCGCCGGAACCGCGCCTGCTGGTGGTGCAGGTCTACGACCGCACCCAGATCGGCGCTGTCGAGAAGGCGATCCGCACCTCCGAGCTCGGGCTCAACCCGGCCAGCGACGGCCAGGTGATCCGGGTGCCGATCCCGCCGCTCACCGAGGAGCGCCGCAAGGAGTACGTGAAGCTCGTGCGCCAGAAGGCAGAGGACGCCCGGGTCGCGATCCGCAACATCCGCCGCGACGAGCTCCACCGCCTGGAGCGGATGCAGAAGGACGGCGACATCGCCGAGGACGCCGTGCGGCGCGCCGGCGCGGAGCTGCAGCGCATCACCGACCATCACGTGCACCAGGTCGACGCGGTGGCCTCTCGCAAAGAAGCCGACGTCATGGAGGTCTGACAACCCCAAGGTCTAGAGATCTTGCGGGCAGCCCCAAGTGACAGCAACCCCTGACCTCCGTGCCGGGCCGATGCCCCGACACGTTGGGATCATCATGGACGGCAACGGCCGCTGGGCCCGCGCCCACGGGCGGCCCGCGAGCTTCGGCCACCGGGCCGGCGCCCGCGTCGTGAAGACCGTGCTCGGCGGCTGCGAGGAGCTCGGGATCGAGGTGCTCTCGATCTACGCCTTCAGCACTGAGAACTGGACCCGCCCTCGCCGCGAGGTCGGCTTTCTGATGCGGCTCTTCCACGAGACCCTCGACCGCGAGTTCGCCGAGATCCAGCAGCGGAACATCCGCGTGGTCTTCAGCGGCCGCCGCGAAGAGCTCGATCCCCGGATGCGGGCGCGCATGGACGATGCGGAGCAGAAGACGGCCGAGAACGGCGCCGGTGTGCTCCACGTCTGCCTGAACTACGGCGGCCGCGCCGAGATCGTCGACGCCGCGAGGGCGGCGGCGGCTGCGGGTGAGCTGTCCGAGGCTGCGCTGGCCGCGCACCTTTATCAGTCCTGGCTGCCGGAGCCGGATCTCATAATCCGAACCGCCGGTGAGAGACGAATGAGCAACTTCCTGCTCTGGCAGGCCGCCTACGCCGAGCTGTACACGACGGATCGCCTCTGGCCGGACTTCGGGGTGGCCGACCTGCAGGAGGCGGTTGCCGACTACCAGGGCCGCGTGCGCCGCTTCGGCGGCCGCCCGGAGGGCGAGGGTGGCTGACACCACCGCGGACGCAGTGGGCGTGAAGAGCTGGGCCCCGGCCGGCCTGCCGCTGCGAATCCTGAGCGGCGTCGTCATCGGCCTCGCCGCCCTCGGCCTGCTGCTGGCCGGCATCTGGGGCGTGGTCGTCATCATCGCGATCGCCGGCGGCCTGGCGCTCTGGGAATTCCTGGGGCTCAGCGCGCGCATGGGCTTCCGGGCGCAGTGGTGGCTGCTCTTCCCGCTGGGCGCCTTCTTCGCCTACGGACCGACGCAGCTGAAGGCGGTGACCATCGAGGAGGTGCTCGGCGCCGCGTTGGTGGTCGGATCCACGGCCCTGCTGTTCGTTCCCGGCCGCCGCCAGGGCCTGGGGCGGTGGGCGATGAGCCTGGCGGGCGCGGTCTACGTAGGCATCCCCCTCAACTACTACCTGCGGCTCTACACGGCCCAGCCGGCGGGGCACCGCCTGGCCTGGATCATCTTCACGATCGTGGCGGTGGTCGCCTCCGACGTGGCCGCGCTGCTGGTCGGCAGCCGCCTGGGCCGGCACCCGTTCTTTGCGGAGATCAGCCCCAAGAAGACGGTCGAAGGCGCCGCCGCCGGACTGGTCGCCTCGACGCTGGTGATGCTGGTCGGCGTCTTCGCCTTCCTGGGCCTGGCCTGGTGGCAGGCGATCGTGCTCGGGGAGCTGATCGGCATCACGGCGGTGCTCGGCGACCTCGTCGAATCGCAGATGAAGCGCATCGCCAAGGTCAAGGACTCCTCGCGCCTCATCCCGGGCCACGGCGGCATCCTCGACCGGCTGGATTCGCTGCTCTTCCCGCCGATCGTCGTCTACCTCTTCGCCTATGGAGTGGGCCTGATCCATTGATCAGAGTTGCGGTGCTCGGCTCGACCGGGTCGATCGGCCGGCAGACCCTCGACGTGATCAGCCGCTACCCCGACCGCTTCGAGGTCTTCGGCAAGGCCAACAGCGAGACGCCGCCGGAGGCGATCGAGGCGATGGTCACCGACGCCGCCTGCGACCTGGTGCTGGTGGCGATCGCCGGCGCCGCGGCGCTGCGGCCGACGCTGGCGGCGCTGCGAGCCGGCAAGCTGGTCGCGCTGGCGACCAAGGAAGTGCTGGTGATGGCGGGCG
>Ga0070714_100002587_pt1 | contig 13342 bp, 11 predicted proteins | sample LARL83metaG_FD_65450 | JGI IMG/M metagenome (GOLD analysis project Ga0070714, IMG submission 65450) | Corn, switchgrass and miscanthus rhizosphere microbial communities from Kellogg Biological Station, Michigan, USA - LAR L8-3 metaG | ecosystem: Host-associated > Plants > Roots > Rhizosphere ...
AGCGGGCCATCGCGGCGCTGGACGACGTCGGCATCGACGATGGCGCGCGTCGGCTGGACCAGTACCCGCACGAGCTGTCGGGCGGCCTGCTGCAGCGAGTGATGATCGCCGCGGCCCTGCTCACCGAGCCCCAGCTCCTGCTCGCCGACGAGCCCACGACCGCGCTGGACGTCACCACGCAGGCCGAGGTGATGGCGATCCTCGACGAGCTGCGGCGCGAGCGCGGGCTGGCCCTGCTCTTCATCACCCACGACCTCGACCTGGCCGACGCCGTCTGCGATCGGACCTGCGTGATGTACGCCGGCCAGATCGTCGAGGACCAGGCCTCGGCCGCGCTGGCCCAGGCGCCGCTGCATCCCTACACGATGTCGCTGGAGGGGGCGCGCCCCGCCATCACCGGTCCAGCGCAGCGCCTGGCGGCGATTCGCGGGCGGCCGGTGTCGGCGTTCGAGGCGCCGGCGGGCTGCGCCTTCGCGCCGCGCTGCGATTTCGCCCAGGAGCGGTGCAGCGAGCAGGACCCGGCCCCCGAGACGATCGACGGCACGACGGTGCGGTGCCTGCGCGCGCGGGAGCTGCGGGGGTCGGTGGCAGCGGCGGGGGCGCCATGAGCGAGCCCATCCTCCAGGGCACCGGCCTGCGCAAGGTCTACGGCGAGGTGGTGGCCGTCGACGGGGTCGACCTCGCCGTCTCGGCGGGCGGCTCGCTGGCGATCGTCGGCGAGTCGGGCTCGGGCAAGACGACGGTGGCCCGCATGCTGGTGGGGCTGACCAAGCCCACCGCCGGGACCATCGTCGCCTGCGGACGCGATCGGTCGGTGCCCGCGCGATCGGCCGCCGAGCGCCGGCGCCGCGGCGCCGAGGTCCAGATCGTCTTCCAGGATCCCTACTCCAGCCTCAACCCCCGCCACAACGCCGAGCACGCGCTGGACGAGGTGCTGCGGCTGCACGGGCACGGAGCCGACCGCGCCGCCCGGCGGGCCCGGGTGGCCGAGCTAGCCGACCTGGTGGGGCTCGACGAGCGCATGATGCGCGCGCTGCCGAGCGCGCTCTCGGGCGGCCAGCGCCAGCGGATCGCGATCGCGCGCGCCCTCGCCGCCGAGCCGCAGCTGGTCATCCTCGACGAGTCCGTGGCGGCGCTTGACGTCTCCATCCAGGCCCAGATCCTCAACCTGCTCGCCGACATCCGCCAGGCCACGGGTGTCTCCTACATCGTCATCAGCCACGACCTCGCCGTCGTCCGCCAGATCACCGACGAGGCGATCGTCATGCAGCGCGGGCGCGTCGTCGAGCGCGGCGCGACGCTGACGGTGCTCGACGACCCCCAGGATGCCTACACCCAGCTGCTGCGCGCATCGGTGCCGCACGCGGGGTGGAAGCCGGTGCGCCGCCGCGCGCGCGCGCCGGCGGGGACCGCGACCACGTAGCCCTCACGCCACGAAGGAGTCACATGACCGAGGTTGATCTCGCGCTCGTCAACGGGCGCCTCCGCACGCTCGACTCGCAGAGGCCGCAGGCCACCGCGCTGGCCATCGCCGCTGGGACGATCACCGCCGTCGGCGGCGATGACGCCATCCGCGAACTGTGCGGGTCCCAGACGCGGGTCATCGACCTCGACGGCGCCGCCGCGATGCCCGGGCTCATCGACAGCCATATGCACCCCTTCAAGGGGGCGGTTGGTGCGCGCGGCGCGGACCTGCTGGACGCGCACACCCTCGACGACGTGCTCGGGGCGCTCGCCGCCGAACGGGCCAAGTGCGCGCCGGGCGAGTGGGTGCAGGGGTGGGGCCTTGACTACAACGTGTTCGCGCAGACCGGGATCAGCTCGACGGTCATCGACGACGCGGTGGGCGGCGCGCCCGCGGCCCTGACCTTCATGGACTTCCACACGCTGCTGGCCTCCTCGAGCGCGCTGGAGGTGGCCGGCGTCGACGGCCCTCGTCAGTTCGCCGAGCACGCCGAGGTGGTGTGCGTCGGGGGGCGGCCGACGGGGGAGCTGCGCGAGAACGCGGCGATGGACCTCGTGCGCGGCGCCATGCCCGAACCCACCCCCGAGCAGGAGCTGCAGCTGTGCGCCGACCACCTACGCCGGCTGGCCGCGGTCGGGCTCACCGGGACCCACGCGATGGACGGGACGCTGGAGACCCTGGAGCTCCTGCGCGAGCTGGAGTCCCGCGGCGATCTCGTGACGCGGATCCTCACGCCGTTCACGATCGAGCCCGACACGCCCGAGGAGATGTGGGAGGCCTACGCGCGGGCCGGCGGCGAGCATGGCCGCCGGTGGCGGGCCGGGGTGGCCAAGTTCTTCATCGACGGCGTGATCGACTCAGGGACGGGGTGGCTGGTGGAGCCCGACAGCGAGGGCGACGGGCAGGCGTCGTTCTGGCCCGACGTCGATCGCTATCGCCGGGCGGTGGCCTTCTTTGCCTCGCGCGGCTTTCAGTGCGTCACGCACGCCACGGGTGACCGGGGCGTGCGCGAGGCGCTTGACACCTACGCCCAGGCGGGCGCCGCGCCCGGCGTGCGACACCGGATCGAGCACATCGAGACCCTGCAACCGTCCGACCTCCCCCGCTTCGCTGCCCAGGGCGTCGTCGCCTCGATGCAGGCTCAGCACATGATGTGGCTGGACCCGGAGCGGCGCGACAACTGGTCACGGCGCCTCGGCGACGACCGCTGCGACCGCGCCTTCCTCACGCGCTCGCTGCTGGAATCCGGCGCCACCATCGCGCTCGGGTCCGACTGGCCGGTGGCCCGCTATGACCCGCGCGAGGGCATGGCCGCCGCGCGCCTGCGCCGGCCGCCGGGCCACGCCGACCGGGCGCCCTACGACGACCAGGCGCTGAACGGCCTGCAGGCGCTGCAGGGCTACACCACGGGTGCCGCGCTGACCGGTGGCGATGGCGAGCGACTGGGGCGGCTCTCGCCCGGCTATCTGGCGGACGTCACGGTCATGGCGCAGGACCCGGTGGAGGCCGACGCCGACGCGCTTGTGACCACTCCAGTCAGGCTGACCGTCGTCGACGGGGAGATCGTCTTCGGCGGCTGACGTGCGCGGCTACGCCAGCGCGTCGTCGACAGCGCGCTGGCGGCAGGCCTCGATCCGCTCCAGCTGATCCTCCGCCCGGCGTTGCAGCTCACCCAGGTCCGGCGTGGCGTCGCCGACGTCCACGTTCAGCCTGTCCAGCGTGCGCCACAGGCTGAGCTTGCCCTGGACCCCGAGCGCCAGCCCCTCGAGCTCGACGAGCCGGCTCAGCGGCGAGTAGCCCCGGAGGCGGCCGTTGAGCTTGAGGCGGCCGATCTTCTCGCCGCCCCACCCGGCGAGGACCTTGAGGCGGTCCACCTTGACGCCCAACGTCGACATGACGGCCAGCAGCGCGCGCCGGTCCTCACCGATCTCCTGCGCCAGCCCGCTCAGGAACGGACCGTAGTCAGGGTGAGCGCGATTGCTGTGTGCTGCGCGCCGGGCCAGTTCATGGCCCACCGTCGCGCCGGCAAGGTGGTCGTTGAGATAGATGGCGAGGAGCATGCCCGGCAGCCATTACCCGGCTGACGGGCTGCCAATCGCGGGCTGCTCAGCCCTTGTGGATGACGAGGACGAGCCCGGCGATGGCGATCGCGGCCGAGGCGAGCAGGGCCAGCAGCCCGATGGCGGCAAAGCGCGCGGAGGCGCCATGCCGGCTCGCGCGGCGCATGTCGCTGGAGCGGATCACGCCGAACACCGCGATCGAGAAGACCAGGGCCACGCTGACCCCGACGATGATCGAGGAGTAGACCATCTTGAGCAGCGGAGCGGTGCCGAGGGCGATCATTGTTGGGTCACCGGGCGGGCCACGCGCGGCAGGGCGCGGCGCGCGAACAGTGTGCCTCCGCCGATCAGCAGTGCCACCGCCACCACCAGGGGGCCGAGGGCGCCGCTGCCGAAGAGCTGTGTGATCCCGTAGACCACCGCGGCGAGCGCGGCGGCCGCGGGCAGCGTCAGCACCCACGCCCGGACGATGTCGCCGGCGACGCCCCAGCGCACCGCCGAGACGCTCTTGGCCGCGCCCGCGCCGGTGATCCCGCCCGAGATGACGTGGGTCGTGGAGAGCGGATACCCGACGCTGGAGGCGGCGAGGATGACCACCGCGCCGGCGCTCTGCGCCGCAAAGCCCTGCGCCGGGTCCATGCTGATGATCCGCGTGCCGACGGTCTTGATGATGCGCCAGCCGCCGGTGAACGTGCCCAGCGAGATGGCGCTCGCCGCGGTGACCACCACCCAGTTGGGCACGTGGAACCCGGCCGCCGGGATGTTGCCGTTGGCGATCAGGGCCAACGTGATCACGCCCATCGTCTTCTGGGCGTCGTTGGTGCCGTGCGAGAGGGCGAGAAGACTGCTGGAGACGATCTGGCCCAACCGGAAACCGCGGCCCACGGCGCCGGGCCGCAATCGCCCAACGATCTGGTAGACGATGAAGATCGACGTGCCGGCGACGAGGAACGCGATGAGCGGCGCCACCACCGCCGGCACAATCAGCTTGTCCACCAGGCCTTTGCCGTTGACCGCGCTCCAGCCCTCGGCGGCGATGACGGCGCCCACCAGGCCGCCGATGAGGGCATGCGACGAACTGGAGGGGAGCCCGTAGTACCAGGTGATGAGGTTCCAGCCGATCGCCCCCACGAGCGCGGCGAACACCACCGTCGTGGTCACCGCGCCCGAGTCCACGAACCCTTTCCCGATCGTGGCCGCGACCTTGAGCGAGATGAAGGCTCCCACGAAGTTCAGCACCGAGGCCAGCGCCACCGCGCGCCGGGGTCCGAGGGCCCGGGTCGAAATCGCGGTCGCCACGACGTTGGCGGTGTCGTGGAAGCCGTTGGTGAAGTCGAACAGGATCGCGGTGCCCACGACGATCACGAGGATGATGTCGCCGCTGGTCATGCGTTCTTGATGACGACGCCCTCGAGCACGTACGCCGCGCGCTCGGTGGCGTCGATCGCGTCCTCGAGGCGCTCGAAGATGTCCTTCCAGCGGATCACGACCATCGGGTCGATGCCGTGCTCGAACAGCGAGGCGATCGCGCTGCGCACGATCCGGTCACCCTCGTTCTCGAGTCGGTGAACCTCGACGATGTGACCGCTGACGTCCTTGAACTCACGCACCAGCGGGAGCGCGGCGGCGAGCTCGCGCGTGGCGTCGGCCAGCACATGGGCCAGCGCCTGGGCCTGCAGCATCGGCGCCTCGGCCTGGTAGAGGCCCATGTAGTCGGCCACCTCCTCGATGTAGTCGACGATGTCGTCGAGTGCGGAGGTCAGCCTGAGGATGTCGCTGCGGTCGATCGGCGTCACGAACGTCTCGTTGATGCGCCGGATGACCTCTTGGGTGATGTGGTCGCCGTCCTGCTCGCAGATGAGGATGTCCCGGGCCAGGCCCTGGCTCTCCGGGAATCCCACCAGCATCTCCTCCAGGAGCTCGGCAGCCCGCGCGACATTCATCGCCGCGCGCTCGAACAGATCGAAGAACTCGCGATCCCGGGCGCGCAGCAGGCCTCCCAGGGTGCCCAGGAGGCCACGAGCGCCGGTGGTGTCCGCGTCGCGGCCGTTCATGCGCGCCGCGGCGCCGGAGCCGCGTGAGACCGCCACCTGCGGGCGCGTGTGAATGAAATGTGAAGCCACATCCCCGCGCACTCTATGACGCGGGGCGGCCACCTGCGGCTTGCCGCCCCGCAAATCTGTGTGGTAGGTTGCCCGCGCGGGTCATCCAGCCCGCATCGGCGACCGCCATTTCCTGGGTGGGGCGCCGGTCGACCCACGGAGGGAGTCCATGCGCCTGCGTTCGCGCCGGGTTGTCCTGTCGATCGTGATGGCGGCTGCGCTGTCATTGGGAGCTGCGGCGGTCGTGTCCGCGCATCGGCTCTCGTTCCGCCACGCGCACGGTGCCGCGGCGCGCCAGCAAGCGCTCTGGGCGCGACTGCGCGCACGGGCGCATAATCCGGCATTCCGCCAGGCCCACGCATCCGCGGTCGGCCATGGCGACTCAGACCTCGCCGACGAGGAGGCCCAGTACGGCTTCGAGCGCACGGCGCCGGCTCTCACGGTGTCCGGGCAGGCGCTCATCGCCGCCGGCCAGCAGGCGTCCGGGCTTTCGGCCACCGGCGGGCCGTGGCAGGCCGTGACGACCCAGCCCTACAACGCCGAGCCGGCCGGGTACACCGACCCGATCTGGTCCAACGCCGGCGCCGGGTGGTCCCTGGTGGGCGGGCGGACAACGGCGCTGACCCAGGCTCCCGACGGGTCCTGGTACGCCGGAGCCGCCGACGGCGGCGTGTGGCGCTCAACCGACCAGGGCGCGACATGGCATCCCATCTTCGACTCCATGCCGAGCCTTTCGGTCGGCGCCCTGGCGGTCAATCCGGCCGATGGGTCGGTCTGGGTGGGCACCGGCGAGGCCAACACGAACGCTGACTCCTACGCGGGCACCGGCGTGTACCGGATCCCGTCCTCCCGGCCCGGCAGCAGCAACTGGCAGCTCGTCGGCGGGGCGAACAACCCGATCACCTCGCGCACCATCTACGCGCTGGCCTTCGACCCGCAGGGCAACGCCTTCGCGGCCACCAACAACGGCCTCTTCCGCTACGCCGTCAGCAGCGGGCAGTGGACCGAGGTGCTGGCTCCGGCCGGTGCGAACCCGACTTCTCCGTATCTGAACCACATCAGCTCGGTGGCGGTCGTCCCCGGCTCGGGCGGACAGCACGTGATCGCGGCCGTCGGGTGGCGCGGCGGCACCACCGCGTCGGACCTGGCCAACAACGGCTTCTATGAGTCGACCGACGGCGGGCAGACCTTCCATGAGGACACGGTCACCGGCGACATCGACACGACCGACATCGGGCGCACCACCTTCGCCTACTCGGCCGACGGCTCCAAGCTGTATGCGGTCGTGGAGTCGCCACGCGCGCTGGCCAGTGGCGCGATCTCGAACCTCCAGGGCATCTTCGTGTCAAACGGCTCGGGTGGCAGCGCGGCCAGCGTGGCCGGCCCGTGGACGAAGATCGCCGACGCGACCAAGCTCTCGCACTCGGGCTCGGCCAATGCCTATGGGGCCAACAGCGTCGGCGCTCAGGCCTGGTACAACCAGGACCTCGCCGTCGACCCCACCAATCCCAACCACGTCTACGCCGGGCTGGAGGAGGTCTTCGAGACCACCAACGGTGGGACGAACTGGGTCACGGCCAGCCCGTACTGGAACTACGGCCTGGCCTGCAACCCCAACTGCCCCAACGGGACGCACCCCGATCAGCACTCGATGATGATCGCCAACGGCAAGATCGTCATCGGCAACGACGGCGGGGTGTTCAGCCGGCCGCTGTCGGACGCCCAGCAGTACGGGGACTGGACTGACCTCAACGCGACCTACGCGTCCTGGCAGTACTACGACGCGCGGGCCGGTCAGCTGGGCCGCCACGGCCTCGGCGTGTGGGGCGGGCTCCAGGACAACGGGACCTCGGTGCTGGCCTCGGGCCAGTCGCAGATGATCGAGCCCGCGGGCGGCGACGGTTTCGACGTGATTGTCGATCCCAGCAATGCCAACAGCATGCTGGGCGAGTACGCCGACGGCGCCATGTACCGCTCCACCGACGCCGGCCACACGTTCTACAGCGACGTGTCGCCGGGCTGCGACGGGCAGGCGACCGTCGGCATGACACCGCTGGCCGGGTGTGACCCGTCGATGCGGTTCCTCACGCCGTTGGTGCCCGACGGGCAGAACGTGAACACCTGGATCACCGGCGGTGAGTACGTGTGGATCAGCCACGACGGCTGGAACACCAGCTGCACCAGCAGCGGCTGCTCGTGGAAGAACGTCTACGACACCGGGGCGAACAACGCCGTGACGGCGCTGGCCTCCACCGGCAACGGGCGCGTCATCTACGCGGCGTGGGTCGGTGGCGGCGGCAACCCCGGACCGGGCTTCGCCAGCGGCATCGCCACCAACTACGGCGGTACCTGGCACCAGGTCAGCACGGCCGGGCTGCCCAGCCGCTACATCGCCGGGATGGCGGTGGATCCGCGGGATCCCGCCCACGCCTACGCCGTCTTCAACGGCTACTCGCGGCGCTGGATCCCGGGCGGTGGCGTCGGCCACGTGTTCGAGACCTACAACGGCGGGCGCTCGTGGCAGGACATCTCGGGCAACCTGCCCGACATCGCCTCCGACGCGCTCGTGATCGCCGGCCATCGCCTGGCGCTGGCCACCGATCTGGGCATGTACACCTCTCAGGCCTATCAGGGCGGCCGCACGTCGTGGTCGCGGCTGGGGTCCGGCCTGCCCAACGCGTCGGTCAACGATGTGACGATGGGGCCCGATGGCGACCTGTACGCGGCCACCCACGGGCGCGGCATCTGGCGCCTTGCGTTTGGCTCGGGAGGGCGATAATTCGGAGGTGACGTGATGCGCGGGTGGAGGACCCATGCAGCGCTGGCCACAGCGCTTTTGACCCCGGCGGTGGTCGCTGCTTCGGCGGCGGCCGCCGGTCTGGGCCCGACCACCCGCGTGACGGTCAAGCCCGGCTCTGGTACCGCGCAGACGCACTTCGCCGTCAGCTTCCGCATCCCGGTGGCGACGGGGACATCCGGCTCGGTGGTGCGGACCGACACCCTCTCGGTCAGCGGTCCGCGCGGCACCCACTGCCAGTCGAGCCTGACGCGGGTTCTCCGGCCGGCCAGGAAGGGCAAGCGGGTCACCCTCACGCTGCGGCCGGGCAAAGGCCGCGGTGGCTGGTGCGCGGGCCGGTGGCACGGCAAGGTGGTGCAGAGCGAGGTGCTGCGCTGCATCCCCACGGGGACTCATGTGTGCCCGGCGCTGGTGGTGGCTCCACGCACGATCGCGCGGTTCACGTTCCGCGTGAAGGCCACGGCGGCGCCCAGCCCGCCCGCCCCGGCCGGCGACGTGCCGAAGTTCGCGGGCCTGATCAGCGCCGTCACGTGCCCGTCGCCAGGGCCCGTCCGGCCGGACGTGATCCAGCCGGGCTCCACCAGCTACACGCTGACGTGGTCGGCGGCGACCGATCCGGTGACCCCAAGCGCACAGATCGTCTATGACATCTTCCAGGCCACCTCGCCGGGCGGCGAGAACTACGCCACTCCGACCTATACGACGACGCCCGGGGTGACCTCGTTCCGGACGCCTGACCTGGTGCGGGGCGGGACGGTGTACTTCGTCGTGCGCGCGCGCAACGCGGCCGGGCACGAGGACACCAACACCGTCGAGCGCCAGGGCACCATCTCGTGCCCGCCGCCCACGCCGGCGGAGCGCGCCCTCAGCGGGGGGTAGGCGGAGCGACGCTCTCGGCCGGCTGGTTGGTGATGATGCGGGCGCTGCGCCCGTGCGTGAAGAAGCTGATCGCCCACTTGATCATCACCAGCAGCCGGTTCTGGAATCCGATCAGGTACCAGAGGTGGACTCCGAGCCACATCACCCACGCCGGCAGCCCGCTCAGCTTGAGGAACCGGATCTGCGCGACGGCGCGCCCGCGGCCGATGGTGGCGAGGTTGCCCTTGTCGAAGTACTTGAACGGAGAGGTGGCGCGGCCTTTGAGCCGGTCGGCGACGAGCTTGCCGGCATAGTGACCCTGCTGGATGGCCACCGGGGCCACCCCGGGATAGGTGACCGGCGCGCCATCGGCGGCGCGCACGCGCACCATGTCGCCCAGCGCGATCACCTCGGGATGGCCGGGGAGGGTGAGGTCGCCCTCCACCGTCAGACGGCCGGCGCGGTCGATCTCGGCGCCCGACAGCTCGCTGAGCTGCCGCGCCAGCGGTGAGGCGGTGACCCCGGCGGCCCAGATGACCGTCTTGGCCGGGATGCGCTCGGTGGTCCCGCCGTCGTCGGAGACCGTCACCGACTCGTCATCGATGCCGACGACGGTGCGGTTGAGCATGACCGTGACCCCCAGGTGCTCCAGCGACCGCTGGGCCTTGCGCGACAGCGACTCGGGGAAGCTGGTGAGCACCCGGTCAAGCGCGTCGACCATGATCACCCGGGCCGTGCCGGTGTCGATCGCGCGGAAGTTGCGGCGCAGCGTGTCATGCGCCATCTCCGCGATCTGCCCCGACATCTCCACGCCCGTCGGTCCCGCTCCCACGACGACGAAGGTCAGCTGGGCCTGGCGCGCATCGGGATCGTCCATGATCTCGGCCGCCTCGAAGCCCCGCAGGATCTCCGCGCGCACGGCGATCGCGCTCTCCAGCGTCTTGACCTCGGCGGCGAACTCGCGCCAGTCCTCGTGTCCGAAGTAGGAGTAGCTGGAGCCGGCCGCGACGATCAGCGTGTCGTAGGGCACCGGGTCGGGCGCGGCGTCCATGCCCAGCGTCTTGGTCAGGTGCACCTGCCGCGCGTCCAGGTCAAACCCGGCCACCTCGGCGAGCATGACCCGCACCTTCTGCTCTGACTTGAAGATCGCCCGCAGCGGATAGGCGACCTCGCCGGGAGACAGCGCGCCGGTGGCGACCTGGTAGGTGAGCGGCTGGAAGAGGTGGAAGTTGCGCCGGTCGATCAGCGTGATCTCCACGGAAGCGCGGCGCAGCGACTGGATGGCGTTCAGCCCGCCGAAGCCGCCGCCGATGACCACCACGCGGTGGCTCACGAGGATGCGGGCTCGGGTTCTAGAACTGCCGCCACGGGACGCATGGGGACCCCGGCGGCGGCGTAGGCCTCCTCGGCGTCGAGCGTCTCGGCGGCGAGCAGGGCGTGGGTGAGGTCCTCGAGCTGGCTGCGGTGGTCGGTGAGGAGCTGCGTGACCTGGGCGTGGCAGTCCTCGATCAGTGCCTGCACCTCCTGGTCGACCAGCCACTGGGTCTGGGGCGAGGTCTCTGACGCCCCGGGCAGGAAGGGGCTCTGTCCCTCGGAGGGCAGCAGGGTCACCGGGCCCAGCTTCTGGCTCATGCCCCACCGCCCGATCATCTGGCGCGCGATGTTGGTGAGCTGCTGGATATCCGACTCGGCGCCGGTGGTGATCTTGCCGTACACCACCTCCTCGGCGACCCGGCCGCCGAGCGCCACTCTGATCTTGGCGTCGAGCTCCTCGCGCGAATAGGACACGCGGTCGGCGTCCGGGGTGGAGAGGGTGACCCCAAGCGCCTGGCCGCGGGGGACGATGGACACCTTGCGGACGGGGTCGGCCTCCGGCGTGAGCATGCCGACCAGGGCGTGACCGGACTCGTGGTAGGCGGTGCGCTCGCGGTCGGCGGCGGAGAGGATGATCCCCCGGGGCGCGCCCAGCAGGATCTTCTCCAGCGAATCGGTGAAGTCGGCGAGGGTCACGGTGTCGTGGCCGCGACGGGTGGCCAGCAGGGCCGCCTCGTTGGCGAGGTTGGCCAGGTCGGCGCCGACCATGCCCGGCGTGGTCGAGGCGATCACGCCCAGATCGACGTCGTCGGCCAGGGGCATCGAACGGGTGTGAACCTGCAGGATCTTGCGCCGTCCCTCGCGATCGGGCGGCTGGACCCCGACCCGGCGGTCAAAGCGTCCGGGGCGCAGCAGCGCCTGGTCAAGGATCTCGGGGCGGTTGGTGGCCCCGAGCACGACCACGGCGTCGTTGCCCTCGAAGCCGTCCATCTCGGTGAGCACCTGATCCAGGGTCTGCTCGCGCTCGTCGTTGGCGCCGGTGATCCCCGCCGAGCCCTGGCGCGAGCGGCCGATGGCGTCCAGCTCGTCGATGAAGATGATCGAGGGAGCGGCCTCCTTGGCCTTGGCGAACAGGTCGCGCACCCGGGCCGCGCCGACGCCGACGATGGCCTCGATGAACTCCGAGGCGGCGATCGAGAAGAACGCGGCGTGCGCCTCGCCGGCGACCGCGCGGGCCAGCAGCGTCTTGCCGGTGCCCGGAGGCCCGAACAGCAGCACGCCGTGCGGCATCCGCCCTCCGAGCTTCTGGTAGCGCTCCGGGGTCTTGAGAAAGTCGACGATCTCGGCGAGCTCGGCCTTGGCCTCGTCGATCCCGGCCACGTCGTCGAAGGTGATCCGGATCTTCTCCGGATCCACGCGGCGGGCCTGCGAGCGCCCGAAGTTCCCCAGACCGCCGAGGCCGCCGCCCCCGCCGGCTGCCTGCGCGCGGCGGGCCAGCAGGACGAACAGGCCGACCAGCAGCAGCGTCGGCCCGAAGCCGAGCAGGATCTCGGCCAGCAGCGACGTGTGCTGGGCGGTGGACTTGGCGTTGACCTGGACGTTGTTGTCCTGCAGCAGCGCGGTCAGCTGCTCGTGGTTCCAGAACGTCGGGACCTCGGTGACGAACAGCGTCGTGGGGGTGGCGTTCTTGTCGTTGGCCGGGTAGGTGATCTTGGCCGTGAACGTCCCCTCCACCGTGCTCCCCGTGGACGTGATCGACTTGACCTTCTTGTCCTGGACCTGCTGGAGGAAGTACGGGCTGAAGGGGACCCGCACGCGCGGCTCAGAGCCCGGCTGAAACAGGAGCACCGAGAGCCAGTTGATGGCCAGCAGCACGAGGACGAAGATCCAGAAGCCGCGGAGCCGGTGGGGCGGCGTGGGCTTGTGCTGCTCGGGCAGCCCGCGCCCGTCGGGGGCCGGGGCCACGCGCCATCCGTGCTTGTCGCGCGGCATCGGCGCCGGGGGCACGGCCTTCTGCTCGCCCTCGGAGCGATTGGAGGAGGCAGCGGGGGATCGGTCCTCGGCCATGCCCGCATTGTGACGCAGCGCCGTCGTCGGCCCGCTGCGGCCCGCCGGAGGCCGGGGAAGGTTTCGGCTACAGCGGCGTCAGGGCTTGGGAAAGGTCCACGACCCAAAGGGGACAAACATGGCTCGACTCATTCATCGTCGACGGCTGCGTCGCGTGCACGTGGCGATCGTCGTCGCCGCGCTCGCCGGCTTGGCCAGCGCGGCGCTGGTGGGCTTCGCGGTCGCCAAGACGCTGACGCTCCAGACCGCCAAGACCGCCTCGGTCACCAATCAGTCCGGAATGACCAAGACCGAGGGCATCGTCGTCAACAGCAAGGGCCGCGCCGTGTACACCCTCAGCGGGGACACCACCAGCCACCCGAAGTGCACGAAGGCCAACGGCTGCTTCTCGTTCTGGCCCCCGGTCACCGTCTCGTCGGCCAAGAGCCTCAGCAAGGCGGCAGGAGTGAAGGGCAAGCTCGGCACCTTCAAGCGCAACGGCATGATCCAGGTCACCCTGGGCGGCCACCCGCTCTACACCTTCTCCAACGACCACAAGCGCAACAACGCCACCGGCGAAGGCGTCAACGCCTTCGGCGGCATCTGGCACGTGGTCAAGGACGCGGGCGGCAGCAGCCCGAGCTCGGTCACCACGACCACCACGACGTCAACCACGACGTCGCCCTATCCCGGCTACTAG
>Ga0070714_100002588_pt1 | contig 13330 bp, 17 predicted proteins | sample LARL83metaG_FD_65450 | JGI IMG/M metagenome (GOLD analysis project Ga0070714, IMG submission 65450) | Corn, switchgrass and miscanthus rhizosphere microbial communities from Kellogg Biological Station, Michigan, USA - LAR L8-3 metaG | ecosystem: Host-associated > Plants > Roots > Rhizosphere ...
AAATGATCGCTATGTTCATGAGTATAAAGTACAGCGTCGACCAGCCCGAACTCCGCCGCCCTATCTTTCTCCTGGCCGCTAGGATCAATTAAAATCCTGGCGTCCTGCTCTTCAATCAACAAGCAGCTTTGAAAATATCTTGTGATTTTCATCTGTCTTTCCTCCTTCTTATAATCAGGCTAGAACAATAGTGATTTTTAGGCTGTGCTAAATTTCGCTCCAGTACGTATAGTACCTGCCGCCTAGCGTCATCCCTAGGTCTTCGTATCGTTCATTCAGTTCTTTGCTACTAATCGGACAGAAGGTAATTGCTTGCGTATGACCACGTTTCCTGAGTATGTGTATTGCTTTCTCATACAACTCTTCCGCAACGCTTGTTGAGTTGTTTTTAACTACGAACCTGAATATCAAAGCTGCTCGACCATTTTCCACAATCGATATACTGCCGACCATCTCTTCGCCCTGCATATACACCAGTACTGAGTCGGGGTCACGTGCTGATACTGAAGCTAATTTTTCCTGGCTGTCCCTCGCAGAATCAAAGTTATTGCCATACCATTCACTATGAAAATAGAGATCGCGCAACTGGTTATAATCGGAATCCCTGTATCGCCTTATCATCTGTGTGCTTATGATTAACTGGAACAGCCTAGATTCAGCACATTGCCGTCCGGGTCTTTGAACCAGGCCGATTTCATTTTGCCGAAGATATGAACGTCACCCTGTCTGGTGACGCCAGGAAAATCATAGCGCTCAAATTCTATGCCTTTGGCTTTTAAGGCTTCGATTGCATATTCAATATCATCCACTTCCCACGAGGCGCAGGTTGCTTCACCGCTGCCTGCCGTAGGCGACATATAGACAAATAGTTTTCCGTTGCCGCTTTTATACATAACACCGGCTGGATTTTCATCCATTTTTACGAGCCCGAGAGTCTCGCCGTAGAATTTTTTCCCTGCTTGTAGGTCTTTGACGGCTACGGTTGCGAAGATATTATAATCACTCAGCATAATGCGGTTCCTCCACTGCTGTTTTCATAATGCGCCCGAGAAACAACTATTGCAAGCTTAGGCTACGTTAATATTAGCTGCCAGCTCTTTAGTCGCTAAAATTCCAAGACGCTGTCTTACTAGGTCCGCTACTTCTAATCTACCTTCAACTTCGCTCAACTCTCTGCGCAGCTCGTGCATAGCCGGCGAGACATCCTTATTTTGCAGTGCGGCTAATTCGCGCCCGAACGCCCGGTTTTCATCATCTGTTGATGCGTCCATATACGGCCAACTTCTACCGCTCGGGCGATAGCCTATCCCTGGCAGCAGGCTGGAGAGCGTGATGATTTTTGAGAGAGTTTCTATCGTTTTTTCAGATTCACGCACTCTTTGGCGTGATTGCTTGAAAGCTTCTGGCACCTGCTTTGGGCTTAAGCCCCCGAAAATCGTCAGGTCGCGCTGCATAATCGTGTCCGCTGAATCTATATCTTCCAGTGTCGTTATATGTGAGGTAACGGCGCTGAGCTGTATGGCTGTTTCGCTATACATCTCCGGATCTGCTAGGATGTCTTCTTCCTCGGCGATATAGGCCAGCATGTGATAGACATTGGCATAGAACCATCCAATGTCTTTCGCCTGCATCTGTTCTTTGATGGCTTTCAGTATCTCTCTATCTCCAATTGCCCAAGTACCGACTTCAGGCGCGATTGGCGGGTGAATTCTGTCGCCAAAAGTATCCTGCTGCGTCCATCGGCCCCAGTGCGCGCCCGGAGCTTGTATAGCCCGCAGCTCTGGCCCCCATTTTCCGTTTTGTTCTATGTTTTTTGCAGTAGAGAACTGTAGGCTTACAGGGCTCATAAAGCCGCTACTGGATGGTAGTCCTAACTCGCCCGTGCTTAACGGTACGGCATGTACCTCAGCACCGGCACCGGAGATTTTGGCATAGACAATATCGCCCCTAACCCCCGAGTTGTCGGCATATTCTTCTATATTCATCCACCCTGCGTATTCGCCCGCAAATTCCGGGCCATAACTTTGGATAACAACTTTTTCACGAGCGCTAGCGTTAGACATAACAAACTCCTTGAATTAATAAGAGTTTATGCCTGTTTTAGACCACCTGCAAGCACAACCGAATTATCTAGATATCTATTTCTTGGCCTGTGAATTCTGGCAGGTTGATTAGTTCTTCTAGGGAAGCCACTTTTTCTATGATGCCCTGCCCCATCCGCGGTTCGCGTTTGGCTAGCTCTTTTACTTCATCAAAGCTCATATATAAGATTTCTATCTGTTCGCCCGGGTCGTGGTGGACGTCGGTTCCCGCTTCAAAATCAGTCGCTACGAATTTGTAATGGAACCATTCCAACTTCTCTTCGCGTTGCACTACCCCGACTAGTTTCCAATTTTTGAATGTCAGGCCGGTTTCTTCCTGGGTTTCACGCTTCACAGCCTCTAGTGGCGAGGCATCTTCTGGATCTACCCTGCCTCCAGGGAAACCATATTTAGGTGCCGTCCATCCCGGCTGCAGTTGTTTCAGTACTACCAGTTTGCCGTCTTTGATTGGGAAAACACTTACGGTGTCAGCCCTCTTCAGCATCTCAAAAGTTTCGGTCGTGCCATCGAACATTTTCTGTGGCCATTGGTAAACGTCATAAATTACGCCGCTAAAAACTTTCTTGGCGTCCTTTGGTATCAGGTGCGCATTTTCCGGAATAATCTTTTTCATCTGCCTAGTGCTAGTCCCTTTCTATTTCTTCTATAGATTACTACGCAAGCAATGAGCAGGTCGGCAAACAGCAAGTAGGTTGGGAAAGCGAGACTTACGAAGTTAAATTTTGCTAAAGACGATAGAGTGAATAACGCCGAAACTACGCCGATCATATATGTTTGCCACGTTTCTTCTTGGGGGCTTCGCCACGAATGCCTAAGCGTTGGCAACATAACAATGAAATCAATTGCCAGAGCAAAGAAGATGGCAATGCTTGGACTATTAAAGATTAGCCAGAGGGCCAAACCTATGAGAGCGCCCAATTGGCACAGAAGATCAAATGTAGAAAGTTTGGCGATTCCGTATCTCACTCCCAAAACCACGACCGCACCTGTACAGATGGCGCTGCCCAAAGTCAGCAGCGCTGTTCTAGGTTCGTGTGCTGCAAAAGCGGCAGCTGTAGCTATAGAGGTTAGAAGAGTCCAAGTGAACCAAGTTACAATATTTGGCTTCGTCTTCCTGCGCACGATGTCTATTAAATACGGCAGGGTTGAAAAAGCTGCAATTAGACCACCTATTACCGCTAGAGTGTTTTTCATATTTCGTTTGTGAGCTCAGAAATAGAGACGCGTTTTTGCTCGGTGGTGTCGCGGTTGCGGACGGTCACTGTATCGTCTTCTAGAGTCTGGAAGTCTATGGTCACACAATTCGGTGTACCGATTTCGTCCTGGCGGCGGTAGCGTTTACCAATGTTGCCATTGTCATCCCACATTACATTGCCGACTTCTTTTTTAAGCATCTTGTAGACTTCCTGAGCCTTGGCGACTAGCTCCGGCTTGTTTTTAAGTAAAGGTGAAACGGCTACTTTAACAGGGGCAACTTCTGGCGCAAGCTTAAGATAAACGCGCTTTTCGCCTTCTACTTCATCCTCGGTGTAAGCCGCTGATAAGACGGCAAGTAGCGCTCGGTCTACACCGAATGAAGGTTCGATAATGTGTGGAATGAAAGCCTCGCCGCCGTCTTTTGGTCGGTAGGCCATAGATTTGCCACTGGCTTCCTGATGATGTTTAAGGTCGTAATCCGTGCGGTAAGCTAGACCACTTAGTTCCCTGCGGCCGAAAGGAAAATTGAATTCAAAATCTATGGTTCGCTTAGAATAATGCGCCCGGTCGCTAGCCGGCACTTCCAGCTCATGCACACTACTAGCCGGCAGGCCGATTTTCTTGAAGAATGCCAGGCAGTCCTTGCGCCATTTCTCGAAAGATTCTTCCCACTTGTCCGGATGCACGAAATACTCAATTTCCATCTGTTCCATTTCTCGAAGACGGAACAGAAATTCACGCGGGCTTATTTCGTTACGGAAAGCTTTTCCAATTTGGGCGATACCGAACGGCAAGTCCGGGTAAAAGGTATCGATTACGTTCTTGAAGTTCACAAATATACCTTGGGCTGTTTCCGGGCGAAGATAACTGATGCTGTCTTCATCTGCGGCCGGACCAACGTTGGTCTTGAACATCATATTGAATTGTTTAGGTTCACTTAATGTCTTTTCTTTGCCGCAGACCGGGCACTTATCGCCTTCTACATGGTCGGCTCGCAGCCGGGAGTGACAATTGCTGCACTCTACCATCGGGTCATTGAAACCAGTGGCGTGCCCGCTGGCTTCCCAGACCTTTTTGTTCATCAGGATGCCAGCGTCTACCTGGTACATATCGTCCCAGCCGTCCACGAAGAACTTAAGCCAGACGTTCTGGATATTGCGCTTTAGACGTACACCAAGTGGGCCGTAGTCATAAACACCGGCCATACCCCCGTAAATATCAGAGCCGGGATAAATAAAGCCGCGGCGCTTGGCCAAACTGACAATATCCTCTAGCTTCACATCACTCATTAGCTATAAATTATATAGCTTCTGCGCCGTATTGCGTATTGTTTTATACGCGGACGTAATTGGCTAGCATAGACTGCACCAGCGCGTTGGTGGCATCGGAGAGTTTGGTGGCGTTATTTATACGCTGCAGCAGATGCGGGCGCTCGGCGGCGGCGGCCAGGCGCAAAAACTTGATGTGGTTGCAGTCAAAGGCCCCTTCTCTCTCCTGATGAGCCTGGGCAAAGCGCATCTGATCCATATGGAAGTCGTATGAGTTCTGAACTTCCAGTTTCTGACCGTTAACATCGTTATTAAGGTCTGGCATATGCCCGGCGATTTTGAGCAGCTGCATATTGAACCAGGTCTTTGTTAGCTGAGTGTCCACCTCGAGATCGTTGAGTGATTGCAGCGTTTGATCGAGCAGGCGGAAATAGTCTTCATCCGAGCTGTCTTCGGTTGCCCGGTTGATCAGTTTTATAACCTCAAATCCCAGCTGGGTACGCGGCAATTCTTTGACTAGGTTTCCGTAATGGGTCTGGAGACGACTTGAGGTAAGCGTATTTATATCGCTTTTGCCGATAATGTAGCTGATTTCGCTGATACTGAAGAGCTCTATGCCGCCGGCCAGTTTGCTTTTTTGCTTACGCACCGACTTGGCGATAACCGTGATTTTTCCTTGATCGGGAGTAATAAAAGTGATTATCCTATCGGCTTCGCCGTAGTTGACCCGTGTTAGGACTATGCCTTTGGTCGTAACTTGCTTCATATTTTTGCAGGCGCCAAAGCGTTGGCAGCTTCGATCAGTTCTTTGATGGGTGTAGTCGGTTTATAAAAGTAGTTGCGAATGTTTATTTGGCTGAAGCCGGCAATGCAATCTTCTATCTCGCGGTGCGGGATGTTGCTGAAGATGATGACAGGTATATTGGACCAGTCCGGGTAGCTGCGGAATTCATAAAGGAATTCTATGCCCGAGCGACCAGCAAGTGTAATGTCCATAATTATCAGATCTACCGGTTCTACGTCCACGCTAATGATGGCTTCCTGGGGGTCGACCTGCCAATCCGGTTTATGGCCGTATATTTCCAGGTGGTTGCAGATATTTTTGGCCAGCACCTTATCGGTTTCTAAGACTAAGACTTTCATATGATTTGCAGTTGCTTAGACGCCGGAACTCCTACTGCTAATCCAGGCATATTCTTATGGGCGGCGGCCCGCAGCGGTTGCCAAAGCGCGCTGCAAAGCATATCGGCGATAAGTACGCCGCTGGCGGCACCAGCCGGCAGCGCCGGCAATGGCTGGCGGGCATTCCCGGCCAGAGTGCGGGCGGCCCGTAGGGTGCGGTCGCTGAGGCCTTGTACGTTACTGAAGACACCGGCAGCAACCAAATTATTGGCTGAGCGGTGAGCACCGAGAAGAATGTGATAGTCGTTTGATTGCGTCTGGGCGGCCTGAGCCCGGATGAGACTGGCGCTTAAGCATTGCAGGGCGGCCGTCAGGCTGGGCTGATGAGCCAGAACCGGATTGAGCCGGCCGGTAACGTCAATATGGATATCGGTCGAGTACTCTTTGGCGTAGGGGCTTAGCTGGTGAGCTACATCGTCTAAAATGGCGCCTATGGCCACCGGCTCTAGCGGTAGATCCATAAGTTTATCGGATTGCAGGACCAATCTGTAAGCTTCGGCTAAATGCAGGCCGGTATCGGCGCTCATCGACATACTTCTCAACTGCTCTTTGACGAGGCTTTCTGAAAAAATCTGGGTGTCTAATAACTCAAGAGTGGAGCGGATTTGAAGCAACGGTAGCGTAAGGTCATCACTTAGGGCAATCAATAGTGCCTTCTGTCTGGCAACATTGGCAGCCTCCCGGCTAACGAACTGCTTTCTCAATTTAAAACCCTCTTTTTTTACCGATCTCTACACCAAATTATAGCACCGCCCAAGACTTGCTAGGTAACATTTTTGTGGTATGAAAAGCTTAAGGTATAAAAGTTAAACTGGGCAGCACGATGTTGTCCAGATCTTTCACCCCGGCAGCAGCCAGGCTGGTGATCTGAAGTGTTTTATCACGGACTTTTAAGACTATTACTGTTCCTTGCTTTGCACCGTTATCGGTTTGGACGACATTGCCATCGAAGCGGGTCCCCGGCTGAACATTGGCTACGCCTTTCATTTTCGGTGGTATGTAAGCCGATGCCTTAACGCTGCCATCTGTCACCTGCTCCGTGAAGTTCTGGATGGCCTGGGAGTAGTCGGTATTCAGCAGTTCTACGTGAAGCGGAAAATCCGCGCCGCTGTCGGTGCTGGGCACTTGGTCAGGATTGAAATAACCGTTTATCAACTCGTTGCTATCGCTGGTGACGTAGGCGCTCCAGGATTTAGGGTAGCTGAAAGTAATCGTGCCATAGGTAGGCGAACCACTGAATGTCTTGTAGGGTGATTTGGCAGCTTCGGCGTACTGCTGCTGCAGCTGCGCGGCTTGGACCTTCTTGGCGGCTTCCACAGCCTTGGCGGCCTTAGCATCGCTATTGGTCTTATAGTCCTGCATCTGTCCATAAGCCCAGACACCGAAAATTACGGATACTATCAGCAACAGCGCCAGTATCACTACAGGCAGTCTGGAGGGCTTCTTTGGCAGGTAGTCGGTAGTCGGTGTTTGTGAGTTCATTTTATATAGCTTATGGTAAACAAGTTATGGCTTGCGCGCAACTGAATCATAACTGTAAAGCAGCATCGCATTCTTCTTGATGTCCGGTTTGCGCCCAGGGATTTTAAAGGCGTGGCTGACCAATTTGACGCCTGGCTTGCCCTCAGCCTGGATCTTGGCGTCCAATTGAGCCATAAATCTGTCCAGCAAAAAGACGAATATGCCATCGGCTTGGCTTAAATCGGCTTTCCAAAAGTTGCCCCAGCGAACTTTGACGCTCTTGCCATAGCGCCGGGTGCGAATCCAGGAGATGACCACCAATATCGGATTGATTTCGTAGCCGACGGCTTTCAAACCGCGAGCGGCAGCTTCTTTGAGCAGTGACCCGTCGCCACTGCCCAGTTCATACAGCGTCTGGCCCGGTTTTAGCTTTAAAAGCTCAAGTGCCTGCAAGCGCTGGGCTGGCAGTGTAGGCACATACGGTGCCCCTACAAGAAGTACGGCACCGAAGATTAAGATAAGTATGATAGCCGCTGACCAAATTATCCAAAAAAGACTCATCCCAGGTCGGCGGTAATTTTTTTGATTTTGTTTTCAGCGGTTTTTAGATATTTTTCCATCTGGGCGATAAGCTTGGTGGCTTCATCATATTTATCGATGGCACTGTCTAAATCTACCTCATCGCTTTCGAACCATTCGATGATACTAGCCAGTTCCTGGCTAAGTTGGGTGTAAGTCTTGGTCTTGTCTGGCATTGTTTTCTTAAGCTTTCAAAATCTTATTGATCGTTGAGTTAATTTTACCATCTGACAGCTCGACACTAAGTTCCTCACCACTGCTTAAACCTTTGACGCTCCTGATGTGCTTACCGCCAGCGCTGATTATCGCGTAGCCGCGCTGCAAAGCTGCTTTAGGGTCAAGCAGGCGGGACATATTTTTGGCCGCTGCCAGATTTTGAAGCTCGTCTTTCAAAACAGCATTTACGACCGAGGTCAGATAATTCTTCAGTTCCTTAATGCCAGCCAGCCGGTTCTTCTGTATTTCCAGCAAAGTATTGCCCAGGTGCCTTTTTTCGTATTCCAGGTTGGCTAGTTCCTGGCCGCGGTCCGGAACCACGACGCCGGCGGCGTTAGTTGGAGTACTGGCTCGCATATCGGCTGCCAATTCGGCCAGGCTGATGTCTACTTCGTGTCCAACGGCTACGACCATAGGGATACGGCTGGTGGCTACGGCTCTAACGACCCGCTCGTCGCTGAAGGCTGCCAGATCCTCGGCGCTGCCTCCACCCCGCGTCATAACCAATACGTCTGGGGGATGAGCCTGGGCATTAAAGGTTTGGATAGCGGTCACTAATTGGCTAGGAGATTTATCGCCCTGAACTAGGACATCTATCACTTGAACTTCTACCCCGCCCCAGCGTTCATTCAATATTTTTATAAAGTCGGCATAAGCGGCTGAGCCGGCAGCGGTAATCAGACCGATTGTCTTCGGTATGACGGGTAATGGCCGTTTACGCTCCGGCGCGAATAGGCCCTCGGCTTCCAGTTTCTTGGCCAGAAGGTCAGCGGCTTTCTTGATGGCCCCTTCGCCTACCGGTTGGATAGACTGGAAATTCACCGTGAATCCGAACCGTGGATGCAACCGAGGGCTGCCCACTACCCGCACGTTCAGACCATCTTCGAGAGGTCCCGGCAGTTGGTAGACGCTGCCAAAGAACGACACGCTGGCAAATTCGTCCTTGAGATCAAAATAAACCCACCTACCTTTGCTGACTCTGAAGCTGGATAGTTCGCCCTCGATAGTTACGACCGGATAAGCAATCTCTAGGGTCTGATTAAGCAGCGCCACGAAATCACTGGGCGTAATAACTATCTCTTGCATTACTTATAAGTACTTAGCCCGGCCCGGACGGCTTTTTGATAGAAATAATAGCCGGGCACCAGTTGGATGAACATATTCAGCACCCGATACATAATGGTGACTGGAATGCTTAGCTCGGCGGGGATACCGGTTGCTGCCAGTACACCGGTCATTAGCGCTTCGTAGATACCGATACCCGCTGGCAGGACCGATATAAGCCCGGCAAAGTTGGCGATGGCGTAAGCTAGCACCACGGCTCCAAAGTTAACCAGATGACCGAAGGCAATGTATACGGCATAAACTGTAGCTATTTCGGTAAGGTTGGCTACCACCATATAGAAAAAGGGCATCTTGAGGTCACGCCAATTACCTTTCAGGACCATATAGTTATCGTGCAGTTCGTTGAAAGTATGCTGGGCACCTTTGATGTCGATAGTCTCTTTGTTGCGCCTAAAGAAACCCAGGACCGCATTGATAGCTTTGGTCAGATTGGTCAGCGTTGAATTAATGCGTTCACGACTTTCAATGATATAAATGCCGATGAAGGTGCCGACTATCAGAAGCGTGATTATGGAACTGGCTATCAGGATCACGAAGTTGTTAGCGTGGCCGCGGATAGATAAGAACAGGAGGGCCAGGACCAGGATCGGTTGGAAGCTGACGAACAAAAGGAAGAATTTCATCACCTGCGCCAAGGTGGCTTTGGTACCGCTAACCCCTTCGGCGCGCATCCGTACTCCGAAATAACTGATGCCGCTGACGCCGCCGCTCGGTAGAATATGGTTGACGAAGTTCAGCTCCAGAGTAAGCCGGAACATGCTTTTATAACTGACCTTTTTACCCAGCGTCTTAAATAATTTTCTGTAGAGGCGGGCGTAGGCGTCGTAATTCAGAAATTCCAAGGGCAGTATTAAAAGCAGCGCCCACAGATTTACTTTCGTCAGATTCTTAATAACGCTGGCTATCTCGCTCCTGATCGAATAAATCAAGATAGCCAAAGCCGCAAAGGTCAGAATTGTCAGGATAAGTTTCCACCGGGCTCGCCGGGCTAAGGTCTCTTCACTCATATGGTTGATACCATTATATACTTAAGTGAGCTATGAATGAGTTTGAGTATAAATCCGTCTGTATTTTAGGCCGCCAACCAGCCCTGGGAATTGCCGAACTGGAAAGCCTCTACGGCACCGAAAATGTGAAGCCTTTCGGTAGTGCCGCCCTACTAAACTTGGATGCCGCCGAGGTTAATTTTAAGCGGCTGGGCGGCACCATAAAAGTTGCCCGGATTCTGACGATTCTGCCAACTACTCAGTGGCGGGAGGTCTTGAATTATTTGGTTGAGAATATCCCCAAACATCTGGAATATGTCGAACCCGGAAAATTTACCCTGGGTATCAGTGTTTACGGATTAGCCGTGAATGTCCCTCAGATAAACCAGGGTGCGCTGGCCATAAAAAAAGCCGTCAAAGCCACTGCTCGGCCGGTGCGCATCGTGCCAAATAAGACACTGGAGCTAAACAGCGCCCAGGTCCTTCACAACAAGCTGACCCACCGCGGCGCCTGGGAACTTAACCTTTTAAAATATGGCCAGCAGACCATTTTAGCTCAGACATTGTTCGTCCAGGATATCGGGGCCTATGCCGCTCGGGATCAAGCCCGGCCTAAGCGTGATGCTAGGGTCGGAATGCTGCCGCCCAAATTGGCCCAAACGCTTATAAATTTGACCTGTCCTGATACTAAAGACACCGTACTTGATCCTTTTTGCGGTACCGGTGTAGTACTGCAAGAAGCGCAGTTGATGGGGCACAGTGTCGTCGGTACCGACCTGGAACCACGGATGATTGAGTATTCCAAAGACAATATGGACTGGCTGCGGCAGCAATACCCAAGCATCGAGACTGGGCTGTTTCTGGCAGTTGGTGATGCCACGTCTTTCAAATGGCCACACTTCGACGTGGTGGCCGCCGAAGTTTTCCTCGGCAGGCCACTGACCACCTTGCCTGATACCGAGAAGCTGAACGCTATCATCCACGATACCGACACCATACTGCGTAAGTTTTTGATCAATCTGCTTCCCCAGGTCAAAACCGGCAGGCGGATATGCTTGGCCGTACCGGCCTGGAAAAGAAGTCAGGGCGGCTTTCATCACCTGCCCCTTATTGACCATTTAACAGAGATGGGCTATAATCGAGTAGATTTTAAGCACGCTAGTCCTTCGGAGTTAATCTATCACCGGCCGGACCAGACCGTTGCCAGACAATTATTAGTTTTAGTTAAGAGATAGGATAAGCACGAGAAATGAGTAAGACCAAAGCCGGCGGCACAAGCAAGAATAACCGAGACAGTCAGGGCCAGAGACTGGGTGTTAAGGTATTTGGCGGCGAAGCCGTAAAGACCGGCGACGTCATAGTACGCCAGGTCGGTATGACCAAGCGCGCCGGTAAAGGCACTTTCCTGTCCCGCAACTACACCATCCACGCCGCCCAGGCTGGTACCGTTAAATTCGTTACTCGAAAAGTCCGCAGCTTCGGTAACCGCAGTATGCGCCGCACCGAAGTTACCGTAGAATAATACGGCTAGATCTTAGCTAAAGTAAGCCTTAACCTCAGCTGGCCTTTAAGACGGCCACTGGATGAATATTTGGTGCTCGGATCTAACTTACTCATCCTCACAAGATGTGGACCCATAGCCACTTCGCCTTCCGCATTACTAAAAGCAGCTTTCATCAATTGCTCCCTTTTGGGAGATTTTAGATTACCGCCTAATGCTAGTATGCTAAAGGTTTCTGCGAAATCCTCTTGAGGATTTTTCTGGGCATAATCAGTCGGCGGTGATTCGTCCGCGGTCCGGTCAAAGTTCCAGACTGTATGGTTATTACCTGCTTCATCGGGCATTATCTGGCTATTCCATCCTAGGCTCTCCTGAAAATATGAAAACGAATTGGTCTTATCGCCTACCCCTGACCACCATATATCTTCCTTGCTCAATCCATACCCTTCAGCTTCCCGCAGGGTTTGGACGTCCATCACGTGCCCAAATTCGTGAGCTATAGAAACAGCTAAGCCATCTACTTTATCACTATTGGGGAAATAGCCTTCGTATCTGTTCTCCATTGCGTTCATGGTGCGTCTTATATAGCTCATATTGACTCCAATAATGCCGGCTGGCGTGTTATAAAAAGCTATGTTTTTCTCACTGACTTCTGGAAGATCTTCCTCATCAACTAAGATGATTCCGTTAATCCTATCAAGCGCTTTCTCGCCGGTGAATGCAGAGACTGAGTTTAAGGCATAATGTATCGACATCTTTTCTTTTTCGCTGAGATCTTCGCTTGAGCAGTTCAAGATATCCAGCTGAGAGGCATCACCTCTGACTTCGAAAACCTCACGTAATTTATTGTCTACGGCTGGCTCGAGTTGAGGATGATATTGCCACCACCGCCCATCAGCGTAGGTAATCATTCGCATTAATGCCGGATCTTGCCTAATTATTTGTTCGGCTATTTCAAACAATGAATGATTGTCGTCCTCTAGGGGCACTTCAGTAAAGTATTCAGAGTTGAATACGGTCGTAAACAGCCCAGTATAGGTGCCATCCTGCTGTTGTCTGAGAGCTAAGCCGAATACATCAATATCCTCGCTTTCATCCTCTTTAAACCGTAAAAAGGATAGACTTTCTCGAAGTCTTTGGACAGCTTCAACTTCCGACTCAAGCGGCTGTTGGCCGTACGAAATATATTTTTCTGTCATTTTTTGTTACTAGCTAACAACTTAATTACACCAGAGGTCAGAGCGAAAGTCTAGGCCAGGTGCTGTTTTATCTTAGCTACCACGTCTTCGACCATAACTTGTGATTTTATAAGATAATCGTCAGCGCCTAAGCTCATGGCCCGCTGCTGGTCGCTTTCCTGACCTCGGGCTGTCAGCATAATAATTTTACAGCTGGCTGTCTCGGGCGTATTGCGAAGGATATCCAGTACATCAAAGCCGCTAATTTTTGGCATCATAACATCAAGAACTACCAGGTCGGGGTGAAAGGCTACGGCGGCGGCTAGGGCATCTTCCCCATCTTTGACCCGCTTAGCGTCAAAACCTTCGACCTGGAACCGCGTCAAATATACTTCGGCCAGGCCATCATCATCTTCTACTAACAGAACCTTGCTCTTGGGAGCCGGCGGCCCGGCGGCCGGTGTCTGATTTTCGTCCATAGTCCTAATGCTAGCCGACCTATTTTTTGTTTGCAAGGATGGATTTGATAAGCCCT
>Ga0070714_100002589_pt1 | contig 13329 bp, 8 predicted proteins | sample LARL83metaG_FD_65450 | JGI IMG/M metagenome (GOLD analysis project Ga0070714, IMG submission 65450) | Corn, switchgrass and miscanthus rhizosphere microbial communities from Kellogg Biological Station, Michigan, USA - LAR L8-3 metaG | ecosystem: Host-associated > Plants > Roots > Rhizosphere ...
CGGCCCGGAACGACCCGGGCCCGTTGAACCGGCCCGGGGTACCGCCCCCTCCGCCCCCGGCGCCACCGGCGCCACCGCCTCCGCCGTTACCCCCGCGGCCGGCCCGGCCGCCGCCGTTGCTGCCGGGGGTGAAGTTGGGCACCTTGAACGTGGTGTTCACGTTGGCGGCGGTCAGCGCGCCGCCCGCCGTGGCCACCCCGTTCAGCTTCGAGATCGTGCTCACGTCCGCGTCGCTCAGCGTGCCGAGGCTGCGGGTCGCGGTCAGCTGGTCCAGCGTGACCGTCGCGCCCGGCTTGAACGTGAAGTTCCGCCCGCCCAGCGCGAACGACCCGCGGGTCGGCGCCGTGGTCACGGTCGCGGCGGTGCCCACCCCGTACAGGTTCTGCAGCACCGTGCCCTGCGCGTTCCTGACGCCGGACGACGCGGCGGTCACGGTGATCACCAGGCCGATGCCCAGGGCCAGGCCGAGGGAGATGAAGATGGCCTGGCGCATCCGCCGGCGCAGCTCACGCCGGAGGTAGACGAAGAACATGAGAACTCCTCTTCCGAACCCGGGTCCACCAGGCGCGGGCCGAACCGAGTTATCGGCAGCGCCGCATCTGCACTAACTCATGTGCGCCGGGTCACCTGCGCCGACTTACCGGGTCACCCGCACGGGGCCACCTGCGCAGGCGCATGATCCGCGCGGTACTGATGATGGAGACCAACTCTGAGCGGATGCTGAAGGAGCTCTGCGAAAGTGGCCAGAATCCAGGTGTGGTCGTGCCTGGTACTCGGCGGTTAGCGCCGTTCGTAGAGCAGAACCCACACGTTGGAGACCCGCCGGATCCGCACCGGCCGGAAGCCCAGCCGGTGCAGCGCGTTGTGCGGGTACTTGCCGATCCTGGCCAGCCAGACCCGGTGCACCCGGGACAGCCGCTGCTGGACCACACCCGGCGGGAGCTGCGTGCCGACGAGGTTCCCGGCCTGGGCCGGCGTCTGGGCCTGCGCGATGTTGTCGAGCTTGGCGAAGCCGCCCGGGTAGGCCGCGGGCATGTACCTCGCGCCGGTGCCGACGTAGAGCACCGCGTCCCCCGGCCGCCGGTGCGCGGCCACGATCGCGTTCGCGCCGCGGATGTTGTTCCCGTGCCCGTCCGGCATCCGGAACGACAGCTGCGCGGGCACCCCCAGCACCGCGATCACCGCGAACGCCGCGGCCGCGGGCAGCCAGGCCAGCGCGGCGCCGGCCGAGCAGCTCAGGGCGGCCAGCCCGGCCCCGACGAGCAGCGCGACCGCCGGCGCGCAGAACATCAGGTACCGGAACGTGTACACGGGTGAGGCAAAGGACACGCCGATCAGCACCGCGGGCGGCAGCAGCAGCCACGGCAGGCAGAGCCCGGCCAGCTCTGGGGGCCAGCCGGCCCGCAGCCGGGCCCGGTCGGTGGCCGCGGGCAGCATGATCCCGAGCGCGATCACCACCGCGGCGGCGAGCAGCATCTGCGAGGAGCCGACCAGCCTGCGCAGCCCCACGACGGCGGGCACCAGGTGCGGCGTGGGAATCCAGCCCAGGGTGTGGCGCTGCCCGAAGCCGAGCACGAGCGCGGGGCTGGCCAGCAGCACGGCGCCGGCCACCGCGACCGCCCAGCCAGCCGCCCGCCCCCGGAAGTCCCGGCCCCGGCCGGCCGTGCCGGCCCGCCGCCAGGCCAGCGCCACCGTGATCGCATGCGCGCCGATGAGCAGCAGGCTGAACACGTTCAGCAAACCCATAACCCCGAGGCAGAACGCATAGCCAACGAGCCAGCGCCGGCTGCCCCAGGGCGTCGTGAGCGCCCGGACGAGCAGGTAGCTTCCTGTCGCAGCCAGCGCGGTGATCATCGCGTACTCCCGCGCGTCCTGCGCGTAGAGACTCACCTGCGGAAGCACCGCGAGCGTCAGGCCGGAAGCGAGGCCGGCCCGCGGCGAGATCAGCCGGCGGCCCAGCGCGGCCACCGCGGCGGCCGCGCCCGCCATGGCCAGCGCCGACGGCAGCCTGGTGACCAGCTCCCCGGGGCCGCCGGCCCGCACCAGCACCCAGATGATCATGTAGTAGGTGCCGTGCACCGCGTCGATGTGCCCCAGCATCCGCACCAGCTCGGCGAACGGGCGCGCCGTGGCGGACATCGTGGCCGCCTCGTCGCGCCAGTACGAGGCCCCCGTGATCCGCCACAGCCCGATCACCAGCATCGCGGCGGGCGGCAGCACCCGCATCCAGATCGGCCCGGGATCGAACGGGGCCGGTCGCGGAGCGGGGCCAGCCGGGGTCACCGGGGAGCGGCCGCGGAGCACGGCCCCGCCGGGCGGCATCACCGGGACGCCCGGCCGGTCTCCGGCCCCGCCGTCGGGCGGCATCACTGCGACGTCCCTCCGCTCTCCGCCGCGTACAGGAACAGCCAGATGTCGCTCGTCTGCCAGGCCCGGACCAGCCGGAACCGCAGGCCGCTCAGCACCGGCAGCGGCTGACGGTCGCCGTACTCGACCACCCAGACCCGGGACACCTGCGCCAGCCGCTGCCGAACCACCGGGTCGGGCAGGAACGTGCCGATCAGCGTGGCCGACGCGATGCGCGTCCTGGCCTGGGCCACGTTGTCGAGGTCGTGGATCCCGAACGGGTAAGCCTGCGCGAAGTTCTCCTCCTTGAACTCCAGCACCGCGTCCCCGGGCCGCATGTTCGCGGCCACGATCCGGTCCGCCTGCAGGATCGCGTCCCCGTGGCCGCCCGGGCTGCGGATGGACAGCTGGAGCGGCAGCCCCAGCGCGGCGATCAGCACGAACGCGAGCGCGCCCGCGGCCCGCCCGAGCGCGGCCAGCCCGGTGCCCAGCAGCAGCGCCACCGCCGGAGTGCAGATCATGACGTAGCGGAACGCGTAGATCGGCGTGACCGGCGAGACCGCCAGCAGGATCGCCGGGGGCAGGACCAGCCACGGGAAGGCCAGGCCGGTGAGGCCGCGCGGCCAGGCCGCGGCCCGCCGCTCCCGCCCGCGCCGCACGCAGAACGCGACCGCGCAGGCCAGGACCGCGCCCGCGGCGATGGTCATCGCGGTGGTCCCGACCAGCAGCTGCAGGCTCTCCAGCCCAGCCAGCCCGGCCGGCGACAGCCAGGCCAGCTGGCCACGCTGAACCCAGGCCAGGGCCATGAGCGGGCTGACCAGCAGCACGGCCGCCGCGGCGGCGGCCAGCCAGCCCAGCGCCAGCGACGACCTGTCCGCGGCCCGGCCCTCGGCAGAACCGTGGTCAGCGCCACCGCCGGCGGAACGGCAGTCGCCGGAACCAGCGCGCGGCGCGGCGCGGCGCCACGCCAGCGCCACGGTCAGCGCGTGCGGGATGATCAGCAGCAGGCCGAACAGGTTCGCCACGCCCAGCGCGGCCAGCGCCGCGCCGTAACCGGCCAGCCAGCGCCCCGCGCCCGCACCGCCGGCCGCCTCGCCCGCGCCGCCGGCGGCCCGCATGGCGCGCACCAGCAGGTAGCTCGCGACCGCGGCCAGGGCCGTGACCATGGCGTACGACCTGGCCTCCTGGCCGTACCAGCTGACCTCGGGCAGGATCGCGAACACCAGGCCGGAGGCCAGCCCGGCCCGCGGTGACACCAGCCGCCGGCCCAGCGCGGTCACCGCCGCGGCCGCGGCCGCCATGGCCAGCGCCGACGGCAGCCTGGTGGCCAGCTCGCCGGCGCCCCCGATCCTGACCACCGCCCAGATGATCACGTAGTAGGCGCCGTGCACCGCGTCGACGTGGCCGAGCATCCGGATCAGGTTGCCGAGCGGGCGCTCCGCCGCCGACAGGCTGGCGGCCTCGTCCCGCCAGTACGAGGATCCCGTGATCCCCCAGAGCATCACGGCGAACGTGGCCAGCGGCGGAACCGCCTGCAGCCAGGCCGGCCGGAGCGTTAAGGCAGGCCGTCTGACTCGCCCAAGACCTGCCTTCGCCGGGCCGCCCATGACCGGCAGGGCCTGAGCGGCCCCGCCAGGGCCGGGCATGGGCAGGCCGTCACCGGACATTGCTTGATCCCCCCGGGCTGCTCGGTTCGCTGAATCCGCGCGACAGGCAGGCCGCCACGGCCGGCGGAAGCTGACCCGAGCGGCGCTACCGCATTATGCCCCGAACCGACTCCGCTCAGTCACCATTTGACTGCGCATAGAGAAATAGCCAGATGTCGCTCGTCTGCCAGGCCCGGACCAGCCGGAAATGCAGGCCGTTCAGGATCGGCAGCCGCACGCGGTGGCCGTACTCGACCACCCAGACCCGGGACACGTGCGCCAGCCGCTGCCGCACCACCGGGTCGGGCAGGAATGTGCCGATCAGCGTGGCCGACTGAATCGGCGTCCTGGCCTGGGCGATGTTGTTCAGGTCGCGGATCCCGAACGGGTAGGCCGCGGCGAAGTTCTCCTCCTTGAACTCCAGCACCGCGTCCCCGGGCCGCATGTGCTCGGCCACGATCCGGTCCGCCCGCCTGACGTTGTCCGCGTGCCCGTTCGGGGCGCGCTCGGCCAGCTGCGCCGACCCGCCGAGCAGCGTGATCACCGCCAGCGCGGCGGTGCCCGCGATCCAGCCGATCGCGGCCAGCCCCGCCCCCGCGAGCAGCGCGATCGCCGGGATGCAGAGCAGGACATAGCGCAGCGTGTACAGCGGGGTGATCAGGGAGCCGATGAGCAGGATCGCCGGGGGCAGGATCAGCCAGGGCAGGCACAGCGCGGGCAGCGACCCCGGCCAGTCGGCCCGCAGCCGCTCCCGCCCGGCCACCGCGCTGACCACGATCCCGGCCGCGACGACCAGCGCCACCGCGGCGGCCATGGGGCCCGGGCCGATCAGCCCGGTCAGGCCCCGTACCTCCTCCAGGCCGGGCAGCAGCAGCCAGGACAGCGTGCCCTTCTGCACGTAACCGAGGGCCAGCACCGGGCTGGTCAGGATCGTGCCCGCTGTCGCGGCGGCCAGCCAGCCCAGCGCCAGCGACCTGGCCGACCGGCTGTCCTCCGTGCGCAGGCAGCGCAGGGCCACGGTCACCGCGTGCGCGGCGATCAGCAGCAAGCCAAAGATGTCCACGATGCCCAGCACGGCCAGGCACGCGGCGTACCCCGCCAGCCACGGGGCCCGGTGCCCGCGCTCCGCCGCCATGGCCCGGACCAGCAGGTAGCTCGCGACCGCGGCGAGCATGACCACGATCGCGTACGGCCTGGCGTCCTGGCCGTACATGCTGACCGGCGGCAGCACCGCGAAGACCAGGCCCGAGGCCAGCCCGGCCCGGGGCGACACCAGCCTGCGGCCCAGCGCGGCCACCGCCGCGGCGGCGCCCGCCATGGCCACCGCCGACGGCAGCCTGGTCACCAGCTCCCCGGTGCCGCCGACGCGCACGAACGCCCAGATCAGGATGTAGTACGCACCGTGCACCGCGTCGATGTTCCCGAGCATGCGCAGCAGGTCGGCGAACGAGCGCTGCACCGCCCCCAGGGTGGCGGCCTCATCCCGCCAGTACGAGGCCCCGGTGATGCCCCACATCATGATCAGGAACGTGGCCACCGGCGGCAGCACCCGCATCCAGGCCGGGCCGGGGTCGAACCCGGCCGTCCGGCCCGCACCCGGCTGGGCGCCCGCCCCCGCGTCCTGCGCGGGAACGGGCCGGGTGCGCGGTGCGGTCACAGGTGAGGCCCTCCGGAATCCGGCAGCCGGGCAGTGGCTGCGTGCGGCGTGGCCGGACCCGGCCCGCCGTCCGCGGGATCAAACCTATAGCGGGTCGCTCCGGTCATAAGACACTATGCAACCCGATGTGACCACTGGACCAGCGGGTCAGGTATTGCGCATGGCCCGGACCGACTCCCGCAGCGACCCCACCGTGGCCAGCACGGCCGACGGCTCGTAGCCGCAGTGCGCCATGCAGTTCGCGCACCGCGGGTCCTTGCCGCGCCCGTACTTGTCCCATTCGGTGGTCTCGATCAGCTCCTTGTACGTCTTGGCGTACCCGTCGGCCATCAGGTAACACGGCCGCTGCCAGCCGAGCAGCGAGTAGGACGGGATGCCCCACGCGGTGCAGCCATAGTCCGTCTTGCCCTCGAGGAAGTCGAGGAACAGCGGTGTGTGGTTGAGCCGCCAGCGCTTCCTGTTGCCGTCGCCGAACGCCTTCCTGAACAGCTCCCGCGTCTCGGTGACGCCCAGGAAGTGATCCTGGTCGGGCGCCTTCTCGTAGGCGTAGGCCGGCGATATCTGCATCTGGTCGATGCCCAGGTCGTCGTTGAGGTAATTGAGCACGTCGATGACGGTTTGCGGGGTGTCGGTGTTGAAGACCGTGGTGTTCGTGTTGACCGTGAACCCGCGCCGCTTGGCGTCCTTGATCGCCTCGACCGCCTCGTCGAACACGCCTTCCTTGCAGACCGACTCGTCGTGCCGGTCGCGCAGCCCGTCGATGTGCACCACCCACGCGAAGTAGGGCGACGGCGTGAACTTCTCGATCTTCTTCGGCATCAGCAGCGCGTTCGTGCACAGGAACACGAACTTCTTCTTGGCGATCAGCCGCCGCACGAGCTCGTCGATCTGCGGGTGCATGAGCGGCTCGCCGCCGGCGATCGACACCATCGGCGCGCCGCACTCGTCGATCGCGGCGAGGGCCTGCTCGACCGGCATGCGCTGCTTCAGCACGTCATGGGGCTGCTGGATCTTGCCACAGCCCGCGCACTTGAGGTTGCACGCGAACAGCGGCTCGAGCTCCACCAGCAGCGGGAACTTCTCGCGGCGGGCCAGCTTCTGGCGCAGCAGGTAGCTACCCACCCGCATGCTCTGGCGCAACGGCATAGACATTTACTGCTTCAACTCCTTGGGAAGTCCGAAACGTATGGACTCGGTGGCGACCACCCGCTCGGTGACCTCGACCGTCCCGAGGCCGGACAGCGCCTCGATGATCTGGCCCACCACGGCCGGAGGCGCAGACGCCCCCGCGGTGATCCCCACAACCGACGCCCCCGCGAGCCAGCCGAGCTCGATGTCCTCGGCGCCGTCGATCAGGTATGCGGGGGTTCCTGCCCGCTGCGCGGTCTCCACCAAACGTAGCGAGTTCGACGAATTGGCCGAGCCCGCCACCAGTACCAGGTCGGATTCGGCCGCTATGGCCCGAACCGCGAGCTGGCGGTTGGTCGTGGCGTAGCAGATGTCGTCGCTGCCCGGCCCGCGGGCGTCAGGGAACCGCTCGCGCACCGCGCCCGCGATGCCGTCGGCCTCCTCCAGCGACAGCGTGGTCTGCATCAGGAACGCGACCTTGTGCGGGTCGTCGGGCTCCAGCTTGGCCACGTCCTCGGCGGTCTCGACCAGGGTCATCGCCTGCGGCGCCTCGCCCAGCGTGCCCTCGACCTCCTCGTGCCCGGCGTGCCCGATGAGGGCCACCTGGTAGCCCTCGTTCGCGAACCGCCGCGCCTCCACGTGCACCTTGGAGACCAGCGGGCAGGTCGCGTCGATCGCGTCCAGGCCCCGGGCCGAAGCCACGGCGCGCACCTCGGGCGAGACCCCGTGCGCGGAGAACACCACGGTTGCCCCGTCCGGGACCTCGTCGAGCTCCTCCACGAAGATCGCGCCGCGGCGTTCCAGGTCGTTCACCACGTGCGTGTTGTGCACGATCTGCTTGCGCACGTAGACCGGCGAGCCGCGCTGCTCGAGCACCTTCTCGACGATCTCGATGGCCCGCTCCACCCCGGCGCAGAACGAGCGCGGGCCGGCCAGCAGCACCTTCCGCGGCCCGCAGGCCGCCGCCCACCGGTCCAGCACCGGCCCGGCCTCCCGCAGCGACCGCAGCGCGGCGATGCCGCCCGGCACCGCCCACGGCAGCAGCGGGCGCTGCGGGGTGTCCGAGATGGCCCGGACCACGACCGCCGGGCGCCCGTTCGCCGCGGCCAGCAGGTGCACCGACTCCATGTCCGCGGCCAGCGCGCCCTGGCCGGCCAGCTGCTCCCGCTCGCCCCGGCGGACCAGGTGGTCCACGGTGACGATGCGGCCCGCCCGGGCCCGCAGCCCGGCGCGGCGCAGCTCGGCGGCCAGCAGCGGCGCGGACGGGCTGGTCACGGCCGCCGCTCCCCCGGTCACCTCGGTGCCCACCACCAGGTCACCGGGCCGGGCGTCGGCGGTGAGTCCCGCGCCCGTACCGCCCACGGCCAGCATCCCGAACGCTGCTTCCCCGAGCCGGTCGGCCTGCTTACGGGCTCGCGCCGGCCCGTAGCCGGTGCGGACCACGGTCGCTTCCTGGCCGAGGCCGCGCCGCATGGCCCGGGCCTCAAAGGCCAGCGGGGAGCAGACCACCAGCTTGTCCGGCCCGCTCACGCCGCACCTCCCAGGTAGCGGCCCAGCGCGCTGACCGGGAACACCAGGCGGTACAGGTGGTAGTTGATGTAGAAGTCGCCGGGGAAGCCGGTCCCGGTGAACTGCGGCTCGTCCCAGGTCCCGTCCGGGCGCTGGGTCTCGGCCAGCCAGCGCACCCCGCGCTCGATGGCGGCCCGCTCCTCGGGTCCCCCGGCGGCCAGCAGCGCCAGCAGCGCCCAGGCCGTCTGGGACGCGGTGGAGTCGCCGCGGCCCGCCCAGCCGGGATCGTCGTAGGAGCGCAGGTCCTCGCCCCAGCCGCCGTCCGGGTTCTGGTGGCTGAGCAGCCAGGCCAGGGCGCGGCGGATGGCCGGCTTGCCGGGCTTCACGCCCGCGGCGATCAGCGCGGGCACCACGGCACCGGTCCCGTACACGTAGTTCGCGCCCCACCGCCCGAACCACGACCCGTCGCTCTCCTGCGCCCGCAGCAGCCAGGCCACGCCGCGCCGCACCGGCTTGCTCCCGCCGTGGCCGGCCGCGGTCAGCGCCTCCACGGTGTGCGCGGTGACGTCGGCCGACGGCGGGTCGACCACCTCGCCGAAGTCGCAGAACGGCAGCTTGGTCACGAGCTTCGAGGTGTTGTCCGCGTCGAACGCGCCCCAGCCGCCGTCCTTGGACTGCATGCCGATCAGCCAGTCGACCGCGCGGGCCTCGGCCTGCGCGGCGCGGGCCCCCAGCTCGGTCGGCCGGTCCGCGGGCCCGTCCGTGCGGGCCACCCGCCGCAGCGCGAGCAGCACCTCGGCGGTGTCGTCGATGTCCGGGTAGCCGTCGTTGTCGAACTCGAACGCCCAGCCGCCCGGGGCCAGGCCGGGGCGGCGCACCTGCCAGTCGCCGGGCCCGTGCAGCTCCTCGTCCAGCACCCAGCGGGCCGACGACCGCAGCGCCGGGTGATCGGGGGCCAGGCCGGCGTCGCCGAGCCCGATCATGGCCAGCACCGTGTCCCAGACCGGCGACTGGCACGCCTCGAGCCGCCGGATCGGCCCGTCCGGGGTGTCCTCCCAGATCGTGAACCGGTCCAGCCCGGCCAGGCCCCGGCTGATGATGGGGTGGTCCAGGCCGTAACCCAGCAGGTGCAGCGCCATCAGCGAGTACACCCACGGTGGCTGGATCCCGCCCCAGCAGCCGTCCCGCTCCTGCCGGGCGATGATCCACTCGGCGCAGCGCCTGAGCGCGGCCCGGCGCACCGCCCGCGCGGGCCGCAGCCCGACGGCGCGCCGCACGTAGACGTGCAGCACCTTGTCCAGGCTCTCGAAGAGCAGGGTCCAGCCGTCCGGGTCAGACCGGCCCTGACGGGCCGAGGGTGGTCCCTGAATTTCGTTCAGGCTGAAGGGCAGTGGGCGGACGGGGCGGAACGCGCCCACGATCGTCAGGGGCACGATCGTCTGCCTGGCCCAGCAGGCCCAGTCGTACACGTTGAGCGGGAACCAGGCCGGGAGGTAGATCATCTCCGGGGGCATCACCGGCAGGTCGTCCCAGGACCACAGGCCGAACAGGGCCAGCCAGATGCGGGTGAACACGCGAGTGGCCGGGATTCCGCCCCGGTCGTTGATCCAGGCCGCGGCGCGGGTCATGTGGTCCGCGCCCGGGGCGTCGCCGGCCAGCCGCAGCGCCACGTAGGCCTCGACCGTGGTGGAGAGGTCGGCGTGACCGCCGCGGAAGTTGGCCCAGGTGCCGTCCGCGCGCTGGCAGGACCTGATCCACCGGGCCGCGGCCGCGGTCTGCTCCTCGGTCCGCACCCCGAGGAACTCGCGGAGCAGCAGATCCTCCGCGTCCATGGTCACGTTCGTTTCCAGCTCGCCCTGCCACCAGCCCGGCTCGTGCTGCAGGCCGAGCAGGTGCCCGACGGCCTGGTCCAAGGCGCTCCGAGCGGCCTCGGCCACACCGGGCCCGCTCGCACGGGCCTGGGTCACGGTCATGATCCCGTCACCCTCACTGTCGTCTCACCCCTTATCCCCCGTATCAGGAATATCAGCCTTCGCGTACTTACCATGCGCCGCCCCGGCTCACATGGGCCTCACCACTGGCGCGCCGTGATGAACTCGGCGATCGCCGCGAACTCGGCCCGCACGTCGTCGGGCATCTCGGTCTCGGTCAGGCACCGGCCCGCGGCGGCCAGCGCCGTGTCGGCCTCGGTCTCCGCCCACATCCGGCCGCCGGCCGCCTCGACCAGCCCGGCCCCGTGCGCCAGCTGGTCCTCGGTGAGCGCCTCGGGCTGGGCGAGCAGCGCCGCGAGCTCGCGCCCGGCGTCGGTCTCGCTGGTCAGCGCGGCCACGACCGGCAGCGACTTCTTCCGCGTGCGCAGGTCGGACATGACCGGCTTGCCGGTGACCTCCGGGGCGCCCCAGATGCCCAGCAGGTCGTCGGTGAGCTGGAACGCCAGCCCCACGTGTGCGCCGAACCCGGCCAGGCCCATGGCCAGCACCGCGGGCGCGCCCACGTAGATCGCGCCGATGCTGCAGGCGCCGGCCATCAGGGCCGCGGTCTTGTCCCCGGCCATCTGGCGGCACTCGTCGAGCGTGACGTTGTCGCGGCGCTCGAAGGCCAGGTCCGCGCCCTGCCCGGCGATCAGCCGCTGCACGGCCGCGGACAGGCAGCGCGACGCCCAGGTGCCCTGCGGGGCCGGGCCCTCGAGCAGCAGGTCGTGGGCCAGGGCCAGCAGGGCGTCGCCGGCCAGGATCGCCGGGCCGATGCCGTACACCGTCCAGGCGGTCGGCCGGTGCCTGCGCTCGGTGTCGCCGTCCATGATGTCGTCGTGCAGCAGCGAGAAGTTGTGCACGAACTCCACGGCCGCGGCGGCGGGCACGCCGCGCTCCGGCGCCGCCCCCGCGGCGCGGGCGGACAGCAGCGCGAGCGCCGGGCGCAGCGCCTTGCCCGCGGTGCCCTTGCGGCTCTCCGGCTGCCCCCCGGCGTCGGTCAGGCCCAGGTGGTACGACGCGACCACCCGTACGTCGGTGCTCAGCCGGTCCACGGCCGCGGCGATCGCGGGGCCCACCAGGTCGCGGGCGGTCTCCACGCCCGCGGGCATCGTGGCGGTCATGACGGCGACCCCGCCGCCGACCCCGCCGGGCTGCCGGTGGCGACGCTGCCGAGCGGGCGGGCGACCGCGGGCACGGCCTCTCCCGGCTCGTAAGCGGCCAGCCCGGCCAGCCCCTGGACCAGCTGCTCTGCAGCGGTATGTCCGCTCCGCACGGCACCCTCCATCGTGTCCGGCCATCCGGTGTCGGTCCACGCTCCGGCCAGGACCAGTCCCGGCACCGAGGTCGCGGCGCCGGGGCGCAGCGCGACGCAGCCCGGCGCCTGCCGGAACGTCGCCCGGCGCTCCCTGGTGACGAACGAATCGATCACTCGAGCCTCCCTGGCCGCAGGGAACAGTTCCTCGAGCGCGCGCAGGAACTTCTCCCGCAGCGCCGCGGTCGGAACGTCCACGTAGCTGTCCGCGGCGGACAGCGATATCGCCAGGTACTGGCCGGCCTGCAGGCCGGACGCCCTGGTCTTGTCGAACACCCATTGCACCGGCGAGTCCACGGCGGCCGCGAACGGCAGCCGGGTGACCCGGCGGTCGTAGACCACGTGCACGTTGACGATCGGCGACGAGCCCAGGTCGTTCCACCGGGCCGCGCCGGTCACGCCCGCCGCGCCGGCCAGCCGGACGGCCTGGGCCGGCGGGACCGCCAGCACCACGCCGTCGGCGCTGATCGTGGTGCCCGGGCCGGCGCCGTCCGGGCCGTCCGCGGCGTCCCGGCCCGAGCTGACCCGGATCTGGAACCCCCCGGCGGGGCCGCGCTCGATCGCGGCCGCCTTGGTGGCCAGCCGCACCTCGGCGCCGAGCCGGCTCAGCAGGCCGGCGGCGGCCTGGCCGTGCAGTTCGCCGAGCGGCACCGTGGGGATGCCGATGTCCGCGGCGTCGTTGCGGCCCAGCAGCGCGGTCTTGAGCACGGTGGCCGAGAGCGGCACGCTGGCGTCGTCGCCGTGGATGTTCAGCGAGGACACGATGAACAGGTCCCAGAGGTTCCGGCGGGAATGCTCGTTCTGCCCCCGGGCACGCAGCCAGTCGCCCAGCCGCTGGCTGTCCAGGCCCGGCTTGTCCGGGTCGAGGGTGCGCATGGCCAGCGCCGCCCGGCCCACCCGCAGCCGCTCCGGCACGGAGAGGAACTTGTAGCCGGCCAGGGCCCGGCCGAAGTGCAGCGGGCCGGGCAGCCCGCTGCGGTGCAGCCGGGCCCGGCCGCCCGGCGACAGCACGGTGACGTCGAAGCGGTCCTGGACGGCCGCGGAGCCGGTCACGCCGAGCCGGGCCAGCAGTTCCCGGTACGCGGTGCAGCAGCGCAGGAACACGTGCTGGCCATTGTCGATCATCAGCCCGCCCCGGGAGAACGAGCAGGTCGCACCCCCCAGCCACGGCCTGGCCTCGAGCAGCGTGACGCCGATGCCGGCCTCACGAAGCGAGATCGCAGCGGTGATGCCGGCCAGACCGCCGCCGATCACCACGACGTTGCGCGTGTTCATGATCGTCCCCCTGCCGCGGGGCCCCTGGCCCCCGTGCCTCTAACCCCCGTGCCGTCAACGCCGACGGCGCTAACCCCCGGCGCGACCGAGGCGGGCACCCTCTCCGGGATCCCGGCCAGCGCCCGCACCGCGACCATGGCCTTCGCCTGGCCGGGCAGCGACTGCCGCTGCGCCAGCGCCGCCCCGGGTGCCGCGGCGATCTGCTGCAGCAGCCGGAGGTAGATGCCAGCCATCGCCCCGGCCGAGGCCGCGCTGCGGCGGTCCAGCAGCGGCAGCAGCCGCATCCCCCGGCCGTACCAGCCCAGGGCACGCTGGGCCTCGAACCGCATCAGCTCCTCCAGCCCGCGATCGCCGGCCAGCCTGCCGGCCTGTCCCGGCCGCAGGGTGCAGCCGAAGCGCTCCAGGTCCTCCGCGGGCAGGTATACCCGGCCGTTCCCAAGATCCTCCTGAATGTCACGCAGGATGTTGGTCAGCTGCAGCGCG
>Ga0070714_100002590_pt1 | contig 13324 bp, 14 predicted proteins | sample LARL83metaG_FD_65450 | JGI IMG/M metagenome (GOLD analysis project Ga0070714, IMG submission 65450) | Corn, switchgrass and miscanthus rhizosphere microbial communities from Kellogg Biological Station, Michigan, USA - LAR L8-3 metaG | ecosystem: Host-associated > Plants > Roots > Rhizosphere ...
GCGGTCACGATCCGCGTCTTCCAGGGCGAGCGCGAGATGGCGGCCGACAACAAGCTCCTCGGGCAGTTCGATCTCGTCGGCCTGCCGCCGTCGCCGCGCGGCCTGCCGCAGATCGAGGTGACCTTCGACATCGACGCCAACGGCATCGTCCAGGTGTCGGCGAAGGACAAGGCGACCAGCAAGGAGCAGCAGATCCGCATCCAGGCGTCGGGCGGACTCTCCAAGGACGACATCGACCGCATGGTGAAGGACGCCGAATCGCACGCCGCCGACGACAAGCAGCGCAAGGAAAAGATCGAGGCCCGCAACCAGGCCGACGCGCTGATCCACACCACCGAAAAGAATCTCACGGAGCATGGCGACAAGGTGGATGCGGCGGTGAAGTCCGACATCGAGGCGAAGATCAAGGATCTCCGCGACGTGCTCGACACCGCGGAGACGAACGAGCTGCGCAGCAAGATCGAGGCGCTGGCTCAGGTGTCGATGAAGCTCGGCGAGGCCATGTACAAAGCCAACCAGACGGCCGAAGCGGCGGGGACCGCGGGCGCCGAAGGAGCGACGGCCTCGGGGTCGTCCGAGAAGGACGACTCCTCGGTGGTGGACGCCGAATTCCATGAGGTCAATGACGACAAGAAGAACAAGTCGGCCTGACGGCCGATTGAGATGCGCGCCGGGCCCCCATGCCCGGCGCGTCTCGTTAGAGTTGCGCGCGCGAGCGGGTGGGTATGGCCAGGGACTACTATGAGATTCTCGGCGTCGAGCGGGGCGCCGACGGCGACACGCTGAAAAAGGCGTATCGGCGGCTCGCCATGCAGCACCACCCGGACAAGAATCCGGGCGACGCCGAGGCCGAAAAGCGCTTCAAGGAACTCAATCAGGCTTACGACGTCCTCAAGGACGATCAAAAGCGCGCCGCCTACGACCGCTTCGGTCATGCCGCATTCGAGAACGGCAACGGTGCCCGCGGCGGCGCCGACTTCGGATTCAATTTCGCGTCGGGCTTCGCCGACATCTTCGACGAGATGTTCGGCGATTTCACCGGCCGCGGCCGCGCCGGCGCCACCGGAAACGGCGCCCGCGGCGCGGACCTCCGCTACAATCTCGAAGTCACTCTCGAGGACGCGTTTCGCGGCAAGCAGGCGACGATCCGCGTTCCCACTACGGTTTCGTGCGAGGACTGCATCGGGACCGGCGCCGCCAAGGGCAGCAAGCCGACCTCCTGCGAGCATTGTCATGGCCGCGGCCGCGTTCGCGCGCAACAGGGCTTCTTCACCATCGAGCGGACCTGCCCGGTCTGCCAGGGCTCGGGACGGGTCATCAAGACGCCTTGCAAGACCTGTCATGGCCACGGCCGCGTGCGGAAGGAAAAGACGCTTTCGGTGAACATTCCGGCCGGTGTCGAGGACGGCACGCGCATTCGCCTGGGCGGCGAGGGCGAGGCGGGATTGCGCGGCGCGCCTCCGGGCGATCTCTACATCTTCCTGTCGCTGGCCCCCCATCGCCTGTTTCAGCGCGACGGCGCCAACATCTACTGCCGCGTGCCGATCCCGATGACGACGGCGGCGCTGGGCGGCTCGATCGAGGTGCCGTGCGTCGACGGCAGCCGCGCCCGCGTGACGGTTCCGGCCGGTACGCAGCCGGGTCATCGGTTCCGGCTCAAGGCCAAGGGCATGTCGGTGATGCGCGGCGCGCAGCGCGGCGACATGTACGTCGAGACCGCGGTCGAGACCCCGGTTCACCTGAGCAAGCGCCAGAAGGAGCTCCTCGAGGAGTTCGAGCGTGCCGGGCGGAAAGAGGAAACGAGCCCCGAGTCCGAGGGCTTCTTCTCCAAGGTCCGCGAGTTCTGGAACGATCTCACCGAAGGCTGAGCCCGCGCGTTCGGGTGTGCGCCAACAAAACTCTGCCGTTCCGTTGCGCCTTGGGCTTTAATCGGGCGCGAAGGAGATCGTCATGGCGGACATTCGGATAGGCATTGCCGGTGCCGCGGGTCGCATGGGGGCCACGCTGATCCGCGAGGTGTCGGCGACCGCCGGCTGCCGGCTGGTGGCGGCGTGCGAGCGCAGCGGTCATCCGGCGGTGGGCCGCGACGTCGGCGATCTCGCCGGCTTGGGCCCGCTCGGCGTTGCCGTCTCCGATTCGGCCGAGGGCATCTTCCGCTCGGCGGAAGTGGTGATCGACTTCACCGCCCCCGACGCGACCGCGGTTCACGCGGGGTTCGCTGCGCGTCACGGCGTGGCGCTCGTCGTCGGCACGACGGGGCTCGCGGCGAATCACGACGCGGCACTCGCGGACGCGGCGCACAAGGTCGCCATCGTCCGCGCCGCCAACTTCTCGATCGGCGTCAATCTGCTGCTGACGCTGTCGGAACGGATCGCCTCGACGCTGGGCCCGGACTACGACGTCGAAATCGTCGAGATGCATCATCGCCACAAGAAGGATGCGCCGTCCGGCACCGCGCTGGCGATCGGCGAGGCGGTCGCCGAAGGACGCAAGATCGCGCTTGCGACGGCCGCCGTGCGCGGCCGCGACGGCATCACTGGGGAGCGACCGCCGGGTTCCATCGGATTCGCCTCGCTCCGCGGCGGCGACGTCGTCGGCGATCACACGGTCGTCTTCGCCACCGAAGGCGAGCGGCTCGAGCTCACCCACCGGGCGTCGCACCGGCGCGTTTTCGCCAAGGGCGCGGTGCGGGCCGCCATCTGGGCGAAGGGGCGGCCGCCCGGGCTTTACTCGATGCGGGACGTGGTGGCGCTGACCGGGGGCGTGTGACGAAACGCGCTATGAACGCATATGCGGCGCAAGGCGGAGCTCGCTGATCGACTCGCTCAGCGCCTGGGCAAATCCCACCCGTTCGTCCGGCGACAGGAACGAGCCGACCGCCACGCTCCGGCCGTGCGATTGCAGGACGACGCCGGCGCCGGGATCTTCGGAAACCTCGATCCTGAGCCAATAGGGCTGGAACGACCAGCGCCCGGTCAGGCGGCCGTGGCGGCGGCGTTCGACCACAAGCTGGGTTTCCGACAGGACGACGCGCTCGCTGGAATCCGCGGCGCGATAGTTGATGCGGAACGCGAGATAGACGGCGACGAAATCGACGCCGAAGAATCCCATCACCGGCCATGCGCCATGGACGGCGAAGGCGAGCCCGGAAAGAAAGCTCATGATGGCGACCACTGCCATCAGGAGGACGAAGCCGCGCGGCTCCAGGCTGCGGTGAGGACGGAGCGTCGCGTCGAACACCGACGGCTCGCCGCGGTCCTCTCCGATCGCCTCATGATGGTCCAAATGGTCCAAGGTCATTGCGAATCACATAGGCGTTCCGCCACGGCCTGTCAAAACCGTTGATATGGCGGACGCATTCGGCCACCGTTGCCGCCACGCCTCGGTTGTCGCCAGGGCGAGCGCCGTCTTGATGGCCTTCCGCATCGGAAACGCGGCATGAGGAATCTGGAATGAAGCCGGAAACGGTCGAGAAAATCTTTGCCCGCTTCAAGCGCGCCGATCCTGAGCCGAAGGGCGAGCTTCAGCACATCAACCCTTACACGCTTCTGGTGGCGGTGGTGCTGTCGGCCCAGGCGACCGATGTCGGAGTCAACCGCGCGACCAAGGATCTGTTCCCCATCGTCGATACGCCCGAGAAGATGCTGGCCTTGGGCGAAGCGGGCCTCAAGCGCCATATCAGGACCATCGGGCTCTTCAACACCAAGGCCAAGAACGTGATCGCGCTCTCGCGCATCCTGGTCGAGCAGTACCAGGGCAAGGTGCCGCAGAATCGCGAACTCCTCGAATCGCTGCCCGGCGTCGGGCGCAAGACGGCGAACGTCGTCCTCAACATCGCTTTCGGCGAGCCGACGCTCGCCGTCGATACCCATGTCTTTCGCGTCGCCAACCGCACCGGCTTGGCCCGCGGCACGACGCCGCGCGCGGTCGAGGACAAGCTGATGAAGACGGTGCCGAAGAAGTATCTCGACCACGCGCACCACTGGCTGATCCTGCACGGGCGCTATGTCTGCGTCGCGCGGCGGCCGAAGTGCCCCGAGTGCGTGGTGCGCGATCTCTGCGAGTTCAAGGACAAGACGCCGCCCGCGGACATGATGTAGTCCGGCGCGGTCCGCAGTTGCTCGGACGCTTCAGCTCCGCCAGCGCAGGGTCCGCTCGCGCACCGGATTCTCGAACGGCGTGCCGGTGGACTGGGCCAGGGCGAACGCGCGTTTCAGGCGGAAGTACCATTTGGCGGGGCGGTCGGCGTCATCGATCAGCATCAGCGCCGGCCGATGCCGGAGGCCCTCCTGCTGCATCGCGACGACGTCGCGATCCTGGCGCAGAAAGGCGCGCGCGAACGGCTTCAGGATCGGCGCCAGCGGCGTGAGCCACGGCATCGTCCAGTAGATCAGGTGGTTGACCTCGGTTTCGGTTGCCGACACCGGCGTCGTCGCGGTGAGGCCAACCAGCACGTTCCGGCCGGCGCGCACGTGCTCGATGCGGATGCCGGGAAGCCGGAAGGCGATCTCGGTTTCCGGCGCGCCGCCCAGCAGCTTGTAAGCGCGCGAATTGCTCGACGGCCGGTGGCGCGCCATGGTGAAGCCGAGCTCCGATGGAACGAAGCGCTTCTCCTTCACGTGCGCCGAGCGCGACGGCCGCCACCACCACGAGCGATGAATGAACGGCCCGTGAGCGGGATCCATCAGGCCGACCACCGCATGGTCGATCGCGCAGGGAAAGCTCAGGCGCTCGCGGACGTGGAGATGGCTCGCATCGATATCGGGCAAGTCCGGCGGCTCCGGCGGCGGCCGGGCCGGATCGCGATTCGGCGCCGCCATGAAAATCCAGACCGCGCCCTGGCGCTCCGCGAGCGGGAACGTGCGCACGCGGATGCGGGCGGGGTCCAATGGCTGGCCTTCGACGAGCGAAGGGATCGCCGTGCAGCGTCCGTCGGCGCCGAACCGCCAGCCGTGATAGCAGCACTCGACCTCGCGCTCGCGCACGGTTCCGAAGTGCAGCGGAATGCCGCGATGCGGACAGATGTCGAGGAGCGCGTAGGGAGCGCCGTCGGTGCCCCGCACCAGGAGCACCGGCTCGCCGAGGATCGTCTTGGCGAGCGACCGCCCGGCGCGGAGGTCGTCCGCGGCGCAGGCGAAATACCAGAGATCGCGCAGGAACAGGGGAACGCCGCGGTCGTCGCTCTCCGCCTCGCCTGCGCGTGTCTCGGACGCCTCGGTCATCGCCTATGTCCTACCGGCTGGCGCTTGCGAATTCGGATACCCGCCGTGCCTTGATTCGCTTTACATCTGCGGCTTTGAGATCGCGCCGCGCCATTTTCAGATCGTAGTGGGTTTGCAGATTCATCCAAAACTCCGGACTGTTGCCAAAATAAAGGCCCAAACGCAGCGCTGTATCGGCGGTGATGCGACGGCGATTGTTGACGATCTCGGCGATGCGGTTCGGGGAGATGCCCACGGACTTGGCGAGCTGATTTTGCGACAGGCCATACTCGCCAAGAAACTCGTCCTTCAACATCTCACCGGGGGTGACCGGGGCGAATTCATTGTCTGTCATCGTCATCTCCTGTCAGTGGTAATCCACGATCCGAACATCGTGAGGCTCCCCATCGAGCCATTTGAAGACGACGCGCCACTGATCGTTGATCCGGATGGAATGAAAATCCTTGAGATCGCCTTTCAGCTTTTCGAGTCGGTTCGACGGCGGTACCATCAAATCCTCAATCCGACTTGCCGCGTTGATCGCCTCCAGTTTGCGCTTGGCAATCCGCGCGAACCCCTGGAAGGCCCGGACGAATTCGTCTTGGAACAACGCTTCGGTTCGCCTGTCGCCGAAGGATCGAATCATTCGAGGAATATACCGTATCCCGGTATACGGTCAAGCACGCTAGCCCGCGTTGCCGGCGCGCGATTCCAGCAGGCTCGCGGCGCAGGCGCGGGCCTCGCTCGATTCGGCGGCGCTGTGCGCCGCGGTGTGCCCGCGTGCCTCGACATAGCGGACCCGGAGGTCGTTTCCGTCGACGTAAAGGAAGACGTCGAGCGTGCAGGCGCTGCCGCGGTATTGCCAAATCTCGGCCCGGCCGTCGCGACGGCGGAACTGCGGCGCGCCGATCAGGGCGGTGAGATCGCTGCCCATCATGCCGGGCAGCGTTTCCAGACTCGGCTTCGCAGACGGCGAGGTCAACCGCGCCTGCTGCGCCGTATCCTTGTTCGACCACTGCGATCCGGCGTCGTAGCTGCGCTGGCTGTAAGCCGCCCGCGCGCCGGAGCCCGGCGCCGGTCCCGCACACGCGGCGAGGCTCGCGGCGGCAAGCGCCGAAAAGACGATTGCGGAGCCTTTCACGACCGCTCTTCTTCGAGCACGTCGGGCTCCAGCGGCGAGATGTCGCCGCGGATCTGGGCGCCGGGTTCGACCGTCAGCTCGCCGTAGCGGATTTTTCCCGACATGCGGGCGGACGCGCGAACCAGCATGCGGCGGGCGGTCAGTTCGCCGTCGAAACGACCGACGATCTCGGCGCGCTCGACCTCCGCAACGCCCGAGAACCGGCCCGTGCGCGTGATCTCGATGGCGCGGCAGCGATGGAGCTCGGCGCTCACCCGTCCCTCGACGATCAGCTTGTCGCAGGCGGCGATCTCGCCCGAGAGGGCGATGGCGCGGCCGACAAGAAGAACCTTTCCATCTCCTTGCGATGGCGTAACGGTCGCGGTCGGCAGCCGTGGCGCCGTGGGAAGTGCGGCAACCGGTGGCCGCACCGCAGCGACCGCCGGGCGCGACGGCGGTTGAGGATGCGCGGGTTGCGGCTTGTGCAGCGACAGGCCGCCGCGCTCGCGCACCGGCGAATTGGCCAACGTCTCGGTCGCCGACGCCATGGCAGGCGGCAGCGCGGGCGGTGCGTTAGCCTTCTTTCGGCCGAACATCGGATCGTCCCTCGGATGGCCCGTCGCCGAAACGGCAGCGGAACGAGCGCCGGGCGAGAATACCGGCTCGGCTCGGCCAGGGGAACACCCGAACCGCGCCCGGCGGTCGGGCGGCCGTTCGATGGCCGATCAAAATTCGGAGAGGCATGCCGCGCGCCGACGCGCAAGTTCTTGTCCGTCGCCCCGCGCGGCTTATACTTCGGCGCACAGCAGCTCTCTCCCGATCCCAACGGCAGGAAACCCATCCGTGTCGGCTCACGCGGCGTCCCCAGGCACAACCAAGCTCTCCCTCGACGTCGCGGCGGTGGGCAATGCCATCGTCGACGTCCTCTCCCAGGCCACCGATCGCCTCCTCGACGAGCTCGGCGTCGTCAAGGGGGCGATGACATTGATCGGCGCGCCCGAGGCGGAGGCGCTCTACACCCGCATGGGCGCGGCCACCGAATGCTCGGGCGGGTCCGCCGCCAACACCATGGTCGGCGTGGCGCTTCTCGGCGGACGCGCCGGGTTCATCGGCAAGGTTCGCGACGATCAGCTGGGCGGCATATTCCGCCATGACATCCACGCCGTCGGCGTCGAGTTCGAGACGCCCGCCGCGACCGACGGGCTCGCCACGGCGCGCTGTCTTGTGCTGGTGACGGCGGACGCGCAGCGCACCATGCAGACGTTCCTGGGCGCGGCCGCGGAGCTCAATCCCGACGACGTCGACCCCGACATGATCCGCCGCGCCGGCGTCACCTATCTGGAAGGCTATCTGTTCGATCCGCCGCCGGCGAAGAAGGCCTTCGAAAAGGCCGCTGCGCTCGCCCACAGCGCCGGCAAGCGCGTGGCGCTCACGCTGTCCGACCCGTTCTGCGTCGATCGCCACCGCAACGACTTCCAGAAGCTGATCGTCGATCATGTCGACATCCTGTTCGCCAACGAATCGGAAATCACCTCCCTATACAAGGTGAACGACTTCGATTCGGCGCTGCAGCTTGTCCGCCGGCAATGCGAGATCGCGGTGCTGACGCGGAGCGAGCGGGGCGCCGTCGTCGTCGCCGGCGACGAGCTGCACGTCATCGAGGCAGAACCGGTTGCGCGCGTCGTCGACACCACCGGGGCGGGCGATCTCTTCGCCGCGGGATTCCTGTTCGGTTTCACCCGCGGGCTCGACCTGGCGACGGCGGGACGCATCGGCGCCATCTGCGCGGCGGAGATCATCAGCCACTTCGGCGCGCGCCCGGCGGTCTCGCTCGCCGGTCTGGTCGAGACCAAAATCGGCATCAAGGTCTGCTAGCGGTCTCGGCCGTCGCTGCTATCATGCGTCGCCCGCGCTTTCCCGGGCATGACACGCAAGGCGGCGATGGCGTTTCGTTGGCGGACGGCGGTGGCGGTGTATCGGGACCGGAGGATGCTCGCCATCCTCCTGCTCGGGTTCTCCTCCGGCCTGCCGCTTCCCCTCACGATCGGCACGCTGTCGGCGTGGCTCGCCACCGCGGGCATGACCAAGACGGCGATCGGGCTGTTCGCCTTCGTCGGCCTTCCCTACAACCTGAAATTCGCCTGGGCGCCGCTGCTCGACGGCATTCGCGTCCCGTGGCTCGCCGATCGGCTGGGACCCCGGCGGGCGTGGGCCATCTCGGTTCAGATCGCCCTCATCGCCGCCATCGCCGCGTTCGCCTTCCTCGATCCCACCGATCGCCCGATTCTCCTCGCGCTGGTCGCCTTCGCCGTGGCGTTTCTGTCGGCGAGCCAGGACATCGTCATCGACGCCTACCGCGTCGAGATCCTCGAGGAGCGCACCCAGGGAGCGGGCGCGGCGGTGGTTCAGCTCGGCTACCGCTTCGGCATGCTCGCCTCCGGAGCCGGCGCGCTGGTGCTGGCGAATGCGTTCGGCTGGCCGGTGACGTTCGCCGCTATGGCCGCGCTGATCGGCGTCGGCATTCTTACCATGCTCGCAAGCCCGGAGCCGAAGGCGCGCCCGCGCCCGCCGGTCCCCGCAGGCAGCTCCGGCGAGCGGCTCAGCGCCTGGGCACACCGCTACATGGTCGGGCCGTTCGCCAATTTCATGCAGCGGCCGTATTGGCAGGCGATCCTCCTCTTCGTCATTCTCTACAAGCTCAGCGACGCGATGATCGGACGAATGACGAACCCGTTCTACATCGAGCTCGGCTTCTCGCTGGACGAGATCGCGGCGGTGACGAAGGTCTTCGGCCTGGTCGCGACGCTCGGCGGCGCGATGGCGGGAGGCCTCGTGGTCGCGCGCCTCGGCGTCGTGCGCGGGCTGCTGATCTGCGGAGTTCTGCAGATGGCGTCCAATCTCCTGTTCGCGGGCCTCGCCGTCGCCGGCCGCGACCTCGGCGTCCTGATCGTCGCGATCGGGCTCGAGAACTTCGCCGAAGGCATGGGCTCGGCGGCGCTCGTCGCCTATCTCTCGGTGCTGTGCGCGCAGGGGTTCACCGCGACGCAGTACGCGCTTCTGTCGTCGCTGACGGCGTTGCCGCGCAGCACGCTCGGCGCCGCCAGCGGCTGGCTCGCCGACCGGCTCGACTGGGTGACGTTCTTTCTTGTCGTCCCGCTGTTCGCGCTGCCCGGGCTCCTGTTGCTGCTCTGGCTGATGTCGCGGGAAGGTGCGCTTCCCGCGCCCGCGCGCTCGACCGCCTGACGGCTCAGGCGACCTCGTCGACGCCGGCGGGCTCGAAGGCGTAGCCGGCGGCCCGCACGGTGCGGATCAGCTCGCGGCCGCCGCCCGCGTTCAGCGCCTTGCGGAGGCGGCGGACGTGGACGTCGACGGTGCGGGGCTCGATCTCGGTGTCCTGAGTCCACACCGCGTCGAGCAGTTGCTCGCGCGAGAACACGCGGCCCGGATGCTCGATCAGGATGCGCAGCAGCCGGAACTCGACCGGCCGCAGCGACACCGCGCGGCCATCGCGGAACACGCGGTGCGAGGCGAGGTCCATCTGCACGGCGCCAGCGCCGACGTTCTCGGCGAGGAGCGCCGGGCGCGTCCGCCTCAGCACCGCCTGGATGCGGGCGGCGAGCTCGCCGGGCGAGAACGGCTTGGTCAGATAATCGTCGGCGCCGGTGGTCAGCGCCCGCACCTTGTCGGCTTCCTCGGAGCGCGCCGTCAGCATGATGATCGGGATCGCCCGCGCGCCGCCGCGCCGGATCTGCCTGCACACCTCGATGCCCGAGAGATGCGGCAGCATCCAGTCGAGCACGACGAGGTCGGGCGCGCGCTCGGCGATCAGCGTCAGCGCCTCCTCGCCGTCGCGTGCCACCGTCACCTCGAAGCCGGCGCGTTCGAGGTTGTAGCGCAGGATCTCGACCAGCGAGTCCTCGTCGTCGACGATCAGGATCAGAGGCTTCATGCGATCGGCCGGGTGCGCTCGTCAGGGTCTCAGGCGGTCGGCGCGCCCGAATCGTCGGGCGGCCCGGCCGGCAGGGTGACGAACGGCGACATGTCGCCCTTCGGACGGCTTTCCTTCAACGGCTTGCCCTTGACCATGAAGTAGATCGTCTCGGCGACGTTGGTGGCGTGGTCGCCGATACGCTCGATGTTCTTGGCGATGAACAGAAGATGCGCCGACGGCGTGATCGCGCGCGCGTCCTCCATCATGTAGGTGAGCGTCTCGCGGAACAGGCTGTTGTAGGCGTCGTCGATCTCCTCGTCGCGCGCCCACACGGCGACGGCCTTCTCGGCGTTCTTCTCGGCGTAGGAGTCGAGCACGTCCTTGATCAGGCGCTGGGCGAGGCGGCCCATGCGGGCGATGCCCGGGACCGACCGGCTCGGGCGCATCTCCGACATGGCGATGGCGCGCTTGGCGATGTTGGCGGCGTAGTCGCCGATGCGCTCGACATCGGCCGAAATGCGAAGCGCCGCGACGATCTCGCGGAGATCGTTGGCCATCGGCTGACGCAGTGCCAGGAGGCGCACCGCCAGCTCGTCGACCTCGCGGTTGAGCTCGTCGATCTTGGCATCGTCACGGACGATCTCGGCGGCGAGATCGACGTCGCGCTTGGTCACGGCCTGCATGGCCGACGACAGCGCGGCTTCGGCAAGACCGCCCATGCGCAGGATGATCTCGTTCAGGCGCCGCAGTTGCTCGTCGAAGGACTTGACGGTGTGTTCCATCGTTCTCTCCCGTGGCCCGGCCGACGACCGGGCCGGCTGCACTGTAGGTCGCCCTGCGGACAGCTTTGCGTCAGGACCGTTACCGACGTGTTACACCGGCGGCAGGCGGACTTCAAAGGCGGTCGCGTCACGCTTCCGGGCGGCCGAACGGCAGGTAGGCCGTGAAGGTCGAGCCGACGCCGACGGCGCTCTCGATCTTGAGCTGGCCGCGGTGGCGGCTGAGGATGTGCTTGACGATGGCGAGGCCGAGGCCGGTGCCGCCGGCGGCGCGCGAGCGGGCCGAATCCACCCGGTAGAACCGCTCAGTGAGCCGGGGGATGTGCTCCTCGGGAATGCCGTCGCCGCGATCGGCGACGCTGAGAGCCACCGCCTTGGCGGCGCTTCCCATGCCCGCCGGCGCCGGGACAAGCGCCAGCCGCAGCGTCACCGTGGTGCCTTCGGCGCCGTACTTGAGGGCGTTGTCGAGGAGGTTCTGGACGAGCTGCGCCAGTTGATCGGCGTCGCCGGAGACCGGCGGCAGGCCGTCGTCGACCGTGACGTCGATCGTCATGCGGCGCTCGTGGGCACGGATTTCGAGGGCCTGGGCCGCGGCGCGGGCGATCGCGCTCAGCGCCACCGGCGCGGTCGGCGGCGCATGCTCGACGAGCTCGATGCTGGAGAGCGCCAGGAGATCGTTCACCAGCCGCGCCATGCGCTCGGCCTGGGCGGCCATCAGGCCGAGGAACCGCTCCTGTGCCTGCGGGTCGCCCCGCGCCGGACCGCGCAGCGTCTCGATGAAGCCGATCAGGGCCGAGAGCGGAGTCTTGAGCTCATGGCTCGCGTTGGCGGCGAAGTCGGCGCGCATCTCTTCGGCGCGCTTGACGGCAGTGAGGTCGACGAGGCGGACCACGGCCCGCGGGCCCTTTTCGTCGCGGCTGCCGGAGAGGCCGCCGGCGATCGGCGCGATGAGGACGCCGAAATGACGCTCGATCGGCACCTCGACGCGGTAGGGCACCTCGCGAGCGGTGCCGTCGGCGAGCACCGCGTCGGCCGCGGCGAGGAGGGGCGGCGCGCGCAGGACGCCGGCCAGGTCGTTGCCGGTCGGATCGACCCCGAGAAGCGCGCGCGCCGCCGGATTGGCGCGGGCGACGCGGCGGTCGCGGTCGAGCAGCAGGACCGGGTCGGGCAACGCCTCGAGAATGCCCTCGGCGGCGGCGGCGCGACGCGCCAGCTCGCCCGAACGCAGGCGGAAGCTCGCGCGCGCGCGGGCGAGGCCGGCGGCGATCTCGGCGATCTCCGGCGTGCGCGCCGCGGCCGGGGTTTCGGTCTCGCCGATGCGGTCGGCCATGGCGGCAAGCGCCGCCGCCTCCGTCATCGGCCGCCACAGCCGCCAGACCAGGCCGATCGCCAGGGCGGCCGCGGCGAGGATCGCCGCCTTCCACGGCATCGCGCCGGCGGCGGCGAGCACGGCGAGCGCCAACAGCCCGCCGGCGCCGAGGGCGAGGGCGGCCACGCACAGACGCACGAGCGAGACGGCGCGGGACATATCGCCGGCCGCTTACGGAAGCGCGTCGTAGGACGCCAGGGCGGCCATGTTCACGATCTCCGTGACGGTCGATCCCATCGGCAGGATCTGCACCGGGCGCGACAGCCCGATCAGCAGCGGGCCGACGGTGGTGCCGGCACCCAGCTCGTGCAGGAGCTTCGACGAGATGTTCGCCGGATCGAGCGCCGGCATCACCAGGACGTTGGCGGCGCCCGACAGGCGGCAGAACGGATAGACGCTCCGAAGCTCCTCGTTGAGCGCCACGTCCGGCGACAGCTCGCCGTCATACTCGAAGTCGACCTTCCGCGCGTCGAGATGAGCGACCGCTTCGCGGATTCGCTTGCCCTTCTCCCGGAGCGGATCGCCGAAGTTGGAGAACGACAGCATCGCGACGCGCGGCTCGTGGCCGAGCTGGCGCGCCTTGGCGGCGGCCTGGATGGCGATGCCGGAGAGCTCCTCGGGGGTCGGCACCTCGTGGACGAGCGTGTCGGCGACGAACACCGTGCGGCCGCGCGCGATCAGGATGGTGAGCCCGAACACCAGCTTGCCGGGCTCGGGATCGATCACCCGCGTGATCTCGCCGAAGGCGACGAACGACGAGCGCGTGACACCGGTGATCATCGCGTCGGCGTCGCCGAGCGCCACCATGCAGGCCGCGAACACGTTGCGGTCCTGGTTCACCATCCGCTGGCAGTCCCGTTGCAGGAATCCGCGTCGCTGCAAGCGGCCATACAGGAACTCGACATACTTGCTGTTGGCGCTCGA
>Ga0070714_100002594_pt1 | contig 13316 bp, 10 predicted proteins | sample LARL83metaG_FD_65450 | JGI IMG/M metagenome (GOLD analysis project Ga0070714, IMG submission 65450) | Corn, switchgrass and miscanthus rhizosphere microbial communities from Kellogg Biological Station, Michigan, USA - LAR L8-3 metaG | ecosystem: Host-associated > Plants > Roots > Rhizosphere ...
CTCGTACACGAAGAACCCGCCGCCGAAGATGGCCGCGGTGATCCGGGGTTCGACCGCCGCCAATGGCACCCCGATCGCGGTGCCCAACGAGATGCCGCCGCCGTAGCCGATCGGAGCCTCGGTGCCGATCTCGGGCAGTCGCTGCAGCGCGTCGAGCGTCGCCTGCCATTCCGGGACGGCACGTTCGGCCAGTGAGATGCCGTAGCGGACGCTGACCGACTCGAAGCGCTCGTGGTCACCGTCCGCGTAGGCCTGCCGGAATTCGGCGCGGGCCTGCTCGTCCTCGGCCGCCGGTGGGCGGTCGCCGTGGCCGGGCGCGTCGATCGCGGCCACGGTGAAACCCCAGGTAGTGACGGCGTCGTGGGCGCGGGCCTTGAGTGCCGGTGTCTTCTTGTGCAGGCCGCCGCCATGACCCATCAGCACCATGGGCGCGTGATCGGGACCGGACACGGGTGACCAGAGCACACCGGGGACGTCGCCCACGAGGAAGTCGCGTTCTACGACACCGTTCGACGATGTCTCCGCGGTGAAACGCACAGAATTCATGGTGTTGCCTTTCGGGAGTGCCTTGTGGTGTGGCGCTCCCGGCGACACCTACGTCAATCGCCCGACCATGACGGCGAGCGGGAGCACCCACGTGCGTACGGCGTTCATGGGTCTCACCCCCTTCGCGTGGTGTCACGGTCGCCGGCGACGCTACCAACCCGCAGGCCGTCCCGCCCAGCCAATTTCCGTCGAACATTTGTTCGACTCATCGGGTACAGTGGCCGAATGAGCACGTCACCGGCGCTGCAGGGCTCCCTGTTGGACGACGGCGGCCAGATCGGTCTCGCCCCGCTGGCCGTCCGCCGAACGATCCTGGGCCAGGGCGCCTGGCTGGACGTCCAACACGGATGGCTCACCGGTGCCGACGAGCTGTTCGCGTTACTGGCCAACGAAGTCCCCTGGCGCGGCGAGCGACGGCAGATGTACGACCGCACGGTCGACGTCCCACGGCTGCTCGCGTGGTACGGCGAGGAGGACGAACTGCCGCACCCGATCCTGACCGAAGCACGAGCAGCCCTGACCGAGCACTACGAACACGAGCCGTTCCGCACGGCCGGACTGTGCTACTACCGGGACGGCCGGGACAGCGTCGCCTGGCACGGCGACCGAATCGGCCGCGGCGCCACCGAGGACACCATGGTGGCCATCCTGTCGATCGGCGCGCCGAGACCGTTGTTGCTACGCCCGCGCGGCGGCGGCCACACCATCAGAACCGCCGCCGGCCACGGCGCCCTGCTGGTCATGGGCGGCTCGTGCCAGCGCACGTGGGAACACGCCGTCCCCAAGACGGCCAAGCCGGTCGGCCCCCGGATCAGCATCCAGTTCCGGCTGCGCGGAGTCCGCTAACCCTTGCGGCCCACCAGATGGAAGACGCGGCTGAGTTGGCGGTACGGGTCTCGCCGGCTGGCTTCGAGTTCGACCGCTGCCACCTGCTGTGCGTCGGTCGGATCCAGTTCGGCTCCGCTGAACTCGAGCCAGTCCACGAACAGCCACACCCCGTGCCACGCAATCGGCTCGACGTCCCGGCCGCGCAGGAGTTCGCTGATCCCCTCCACCGTGTCGGCCCTGCTCCGCACGCCGAGCACGCCGATCCCGGTTGTGGTGTCGAACGCCGTCAGGGCGTCGTCCCAGCGCCGCTCCAGGGCCGGTTGCACCGCCGTCGCCTTGGCGTTGCCCGTCATGATCGACACGATGCCACCCGACACGGCACACCGACAGAGCTGGTCGACCAGCGCGTCCGGCTGCTCCAGGTACCCGAGCACGCCATGGCACAACACGGCCGCGAAACGCTGCCCCCGCACCGCTTTCTCGGCGTTCTCGCCGTCGGCCTCCACGAACGTCACCCGCTGCTGAGCGTCGGCCGGCAGCCGCTGTCGGGCCTTGTCCAGCATCGCGGGCGACGAGTCGAGCAGCGTCACGTCGTAACCGGCCTGCGCCAACGGAAACGACTGATGGCCCGCGCCACCGCCGACGTCGAGCACGGTCGCCGGAGGCGGCGGCAGATGCTCCAGCAACTGTTGGTGCATCACATAAGTACGTACGTAACCCTTGACGGTGGCGTACGCATCGTCGGCGAACTTGTCGGCCAGACCGGCCCAGGTGTCATCACCCACCGGACAACGATAGTCGTGCGGCAACGGCGAGGAGTTCGGCCTCTCCACCGGCCCGGCCGACCAACTGAACCGAACCGGGCAGCGAAGTGCCGGGAATCGGGATGCTGATCGCGGGCAGGCCGAGCAGGCTCCACGGCGAGTTGAGCGCGAGCAGCGCCGCGCCCGGGTCGGTCCAGCCGGCGCCGACATCGGTGTCACGGGCGCCGACCGGTGGCGCCTCGATGGGAACCGTTGGCAGCACGAGAATGTCCGACGGCGGATCGTCGCGCAGGGCCGCGCGGGTACGGAGGGTCGCGACGTAGCGCCACGCGGGAACATCGGCGGCCGTGGCGAGACGGGCGAGCACGTCGGGTTCGAAGTCGTCGGGTGCGTCGGCCACACGGTCGGCGTGGGTGGCTCGGGCTTCGGGGCCGATGATCTCCAGGTAGTGGCGTGCCCAGTCGGCCAGGTTCGGCATAGGCGTGTCGATCAAGGTGAAACCGGCCGAGCGCAACGCCGTCAGCGCGGTGTCCAGTGCCAGGGCTTGGGACGGCACGAGTCGGTCGGTCTGATCCGACCGGACGACGCCGATGCGCAGACCGTCGACGGACGCGGGACGAGTGGGCCGGCCGGTCAGCGCGGACCACAACAGCGCGGTGTCGGCAACGGTCGCGGCCATCGGGCCGACCGTGTCCAGCGTGGTCGACAGCGAGAACACGCCGGTCGTGGGCACCGCGCCCTGGGTCGGTCGCAGCCCGACGACCCCGCACAGCGCGGCCGGGATGCGGACCGAGCCGCCGGTGTCGGTACCGAGTGCGGCGGGCAGCAGGCCGGCGGCCAGTGCCGCGGCCGAACCGGAGCTCGAGCCGCCGGTCATGCGGGTCGGGTCGTGCGGGTTGCGGGCCGGCCCGACGTGCGCGACGTCGCCGGTGGGGCCATAGGCGAACTGGTGGGTGTGGGTCTTGCCGATGATCACGGCACCGACCTGGCGCAACGAGACCACGACGGCGGCGTCCGTCGTCGGGATGTGGTCTGCGAAATGGCGGGAGCCCATCGTGGTGCGCAGGCCGGCCGTGTCGATGAGGTCCTTCACACCGACCGGGATGCCGTGCAGCGGGCCGCGGTCGATGCCGGCGGCGAGTTCGCGGTCGGCCTGGTCGGCGGCGCGTAGGGCACCGTCGTGGTCGACGGTGACGTAGCAATTGAGCGCGGGCCCGAGTTCGTCGGCTGCGGTGAGCGCGGCTTCGGCGATGGCGCGTGCGGTGGTCTGCCCCGTGCGCAGGCGGTCGGCCAGGTCGGCGATGGACGTGTCGGCGAACGGGCCGGCACCGGCGAGTGATGTCACGTGACCTTTCCTACTCTCCTGGCATTCCGCTGGTCGGAACGGCGATGGCCAAAACTGGCCGGCCGACATCAGACTCTGCCAATTGGAAACAACCAACGTCGTGGGGGGTCACGCATGCCTGATGAGCAGGTGGATACGTGGGTGATGCCGGTCGTGCACCGGGCGTTCCGGCGCACGTTCCGCGCCGCTCCGTTGTGGATCGGATCGGTCGCGGCCGGTGATCGGGAGCGGGCGGAGTTCGTCGGCCATCACCTGAAACTGGTGGTGGACGGACTGCACCACCATCACTCGTCCGAGGACGATCTACTGTGGCCGGTGCTGCTGCAACGCGTCACGCTCCACACCGAGCTCGTGCACCGGATGGAGGCGCAGCACAAGCAGTTGCACGTGTCGCTGGAGCGGATCAACACGCTGCTGCCGGGCTGGCGGGCGACCGGTGACGTGGTCACCGGGCGGGAACTGGCAGGAGAGTTCGAGATGGCCGCGCCGGTGCTCAACGAGCACCTGGCCGAGGAGGAGTCGGAGATCCTGCCGCTGGCGTCGGCACACGTGACGCAGGCGGAGTGGGACGCGATGGGCGAGCAGGCCAGGTCGGGCTCACCCAAGGGCCGCGACGGCTTCTTCGGGTTGGGCGAGCTCATGCAGGACACGAACCCGAAGGAACGCGCCCTGTTCCTGGCCGAGCTTCCGGCACCAGTACGCATCATGTGGCGGCTGTTCGGCAAGGGGATCCACGAGCGGACACGGGAGAAGCTGTACGCGGGCGTGCCGCAGCCGCACCCGAACGGCCACCCGTGAACCGTCAGTCCCAGCAGTAGACGCCGAGTACGAGGTCGGCGATGTCGCGGGGGGCCGGCGTCGGCTGCGGAACGCGCGCGACGACGGTCCCCGATACGCGTTGCGGCGTGCGTTTGATCGCGTACGTCCTGGTGGCGTTGCCGGCCATCGCGAACTTCCTTTCGTCTGATGTGGACATACGTCAGATGCGGATCCAACCTCGGCGAACGGCCAGCACGCCGGCCTCGAAACGGCTGCGGGCGCCCAACCGGCGCATCAGCACCGCGACGCGCCGGCGTACCTGGCGTTCCGAGATGCCGAACTCGCGGGCGGCCGTCTCATCCGTGACGCCGCTGGACAGCAGCGCCAGCAGCGCGCGGTCGTCCTCGGTGAGGACGTCGTTCTCCTCGTTCTCGTCGAGCGTCAGCTCCGTCGTCGTCGCCCACAGCAGGCGGAAGAACCGGAGCGCGCCGTCGAGCAGGCCGGGTTGGCGCACGATCAGCGCGCCGGAGTCGCCGTTGGTCGGGTCGGCCGGGATCACGGCGACCCGCTCGTCCATGATGATCAGCCGTTGCAGCGGGCCTTCGCCCAGTTTGATCCGCACGCCGCCGCCGACGGCGTCGCGCAGCTGGGCACGCCGCCGTTCGTCCGCGACGGTCTGGTTGTCGTAGATCACGCGGATGTCGATGCCACGCCGCAGGCTGCGCATCTCCAACGGCCGGGCGGCTGCCGCCGCGTCGGCGGTGGGGCGGGCGGGTTGCACCGAGTACACGCTCGCGCTGGTGTAGAAGGACAACTCGTCGAGTCGTTCGCGGACCTGGTCGACGTCGGTGATCAGCTCGATGCCGGTGTCCGGGCCGCCGTCGATCGGCGCGCCGAGGCCACGGCGGTGCGCGGCGACGAGTGCGTCGAACTCGGCCCGCGTGTCGGCGGTGCGACGGCGGCGTTCGAGCAGGTCGTCCTCGACGCGTTCGACCAGTCGCGCCAACGCGACGGAGGGATCGCGCACGGCAACGCCGCTGGCCGCCTCCGGTTCGACTCGGACGACGTCCAGATCGACGAGGCCGGCGATGCATTCGGCCAACTCGGCTTCCGGCACGCCGAACCGCGCGGCCAGCGCCGGCACACCGCTGGCCGGTTCCGCGAGCAGCGCGCGGTACACCTGCTCCTGCAGCGTGCTGAAGCCGAGGTCCGGCAACGCCATGGTCCGCCCACCTGACTGGTTGTCACCTAGTCCTGTCAGCGTCGTCCCGCCATGTGGGTAGTGACATCGGTAGTCGGAACCCAGATTCATATCGTGTTCGTACGACTACTTTCCGAAGTCGGGCAACGGTGTGGAAGATAGTGCGAACTACCCATAGCCCAATGGCACGGACTCGTGTCAACCTCGTTCCGTGCACGTAGCGTCGCGGAGTGCCCAATCGGGCACCGGTGTCCGTCCGTCCCGGTGGGCGGGCGGTCTGGCATTGGCGGAACGCCTTCCGATGCCGGCCGAGAATGACCGCGGCGTACCGGTTGTCCAGCACGAGAATGCGCATCGCAGGCTGTCCGAATGGCTGGCCGAACCGGGCGCGGACATCGGTCTGGACGCCCGCCTGACCGCGCTCGGACTCAGTGTCGCCGAGCTGACGCGATTACTCTCCGAATCACCGAACGCCCTGGCCAGCCGTACCATCGAGCCGTCGTGGGTGGCGATGCTGGCCGACGCGCTCGCCACCGATGGCCCGCTCCGACCTACCCCGGTCCCCCGAACGGACGGCGACTCGTCCCCACTCGTGCCGGCGCTGTCGCCTTTTCTGCACGCTGTCAATGAACGAATTGCCCGGAGTACGCCGGAACACGTCGACATGGCCGCGGTGCGGGACTGCGCGGTGGAAAACGTCGGCCGGAAACTCGCGCGGATCGCGGCGCGCACTCTCGTTGTCGAACTCGCGGCCGCGCGCCATTCCGGAAAACTGTCCGGTTCGGATACCGAGGCCCGATTCGCCGATTTCGTACATACCGTTGCCGACGGCGAACTGCCGGCGCTGCTCGACCGCTACCCCGTGCTCGCGCGGCTGCTGGGCCAGGCGGCGCAGTACGCGGCCGACTCGGCCGTCGAACTGCTCGACCGGTTCGCCGCGGATCGCGCCGCGATCGTCACCGAGCTGCTGGACGGTCAGGACCCCGGGGACCTGGTCGCGCTCGAACTCGACGCGGGTGACGGCCATCAGCGCGGCCGATCGGTCGCGGTGCTGCGGTTCGCGCACGGCGCATCGGTGGTGTACAAGCCGCGATCGCTGGCGTTGCAGGAACATTTCGGCGATCTCGTGGCGTGGCTCAACGGTGTCATGGCCGGGCTGCGGCTGCGCACGGTCCGGGTGCTGCCCCGGGACGGATACGGCTGGCTGGAACTGATCGAGCACCGGCCGTGCGCCCAACCGTCCGATGTGGACCACTTCTACCACCGGCTGGGCGCGCTGCTCGCGCTGTTGTACGCCGTGGACGGCACGGATTTCCACCACGAGAACCTGATCGCGTGCGGCGACCAGCCGGTGCTGGTGGACGTGGAGACGTTGTTCCATCCGACGCTGCCGCCGATTCCGGCGACCGGGCCCGATCCGGCGCTGGTCGCGTTCGCGTCGTCGGTCGGCCGGACGGCGCTGCTGCCCTTCATCCTGCTCGGCGAGCACGGCGCACTGGACATCTCCGGTTTCGGCGGCGGGCATGGCACCTCCCCGAACGACGCGGTGCGCTGGCAGGACCCGGGCACCGACCGGATGCGCCTGGTACGTCGGCCGGTCGAGGTCAGCGGCGGCAGCGCGAACCGGCCGATGCTGGCCGGCGTCGACGTGGATCCGGTGGCACACGAGTCCGCGCTGCTGGCCGGCTTCCGCGCCGGCTACGACGCGATCGCGGCGCATCGGGCGGATCTGCTCGGTGAGCACGGGTTGCTCGCCCGGTTCGCCGACGACGAGGTCCGGATCCTCGCCCGGCACACCGCCGTCTACGCGGAACTGCTGGACGAGTCGACGCATCCGGATCTGTTGCGGGACGGGCTGGACCGGGAACGCGTGTTCGACGCGCTGTACGTGGACGCGCCGGACGAGGCGCGGCGTCGACTGGTGCCGCACGAGGTGGCCGACCTGTGGGCCGGCGACGTACCGATGTTCACCACAACACCGGGCACCATCGATGTGTGGACCGCCGACGGCACCCGTCTGACGGGACTGCTGACGCGGTCCGGACTGGCCACGGTCGAGGCGAAGATCCGCAAGCTGGGCGACGTGGACCGGGGTGAACAGGACTGGCTGATCGCCGCGACCATGGCCAGCCGCGACCAGACCGTGGACCACCGCAGCGGCGCGCCGGTCGCGCAGCCGCCGATGGCGACTCCGCCGGACCCGCAACGCCTCCTGACACTGGCGTGCGAGTTGGCCGACGAACTGGTCGCCCGCGCGATGCACGATGACAACCGGGCCAACTGGCTCGGCCTGGAACTCGTGGACGGCAAGCACTGGACCGTGTTGCCACTAGGGGCCGGCCTGGCCGAGGGCTACACCGGTGTCGCGCTGTTCCTGGCGCAACTCGGGGCGTTGACCGGCCTGAGCCGCTATCCGGAGTTGGCGCGCAAGGCGATCACGCCGCTGCCCCGGCTGCTGGAGATGTTCGCGGCCGATCCGGAACTGGCCGGCGAGGTCGGGTGCGGCGGGTTCGCCGGGCTCGGCGGCGTCTGTTACGCGCTGGCCCGGCTGTCCACGCTGCTGGACGACGGTGATCTGGTGCGCTGGCTGGCGTCGGCCGTGCCGCTGGTGGTGACGGCCGACGAGCACGCCCAGCCGAACAGCACCGCGCTGGGCACCGGGCGCGCGGGTGGCCTGGCCGCGCTGCTGGCCGTGCACGCGGAAACCGGCCTGACGGCGGCACTGCGCGCCGCGACCGTGCTGGCCGACCGGCTCGCCGACGCGTGGGACGAGCCGACGGAACGGGCCGGCACCGGCATGTTGTCCGGTGCGGCCGGCGAGGGCTGGGCGTTGCTGCGGGCCGCGCGGGTGACCGGGTCGGACCGGTACGCCGAGGCCGGCCGCGTCGCGTTGCGACACGAGCGGCCCGCCGCACCGGGCGACCTGGCGTGGTGCGGCGGCCTGGCCGGCGCGGTGCTCGCGGCCGACGCCCCGGCTGATGCGCTCGGGAACCGGAAACCGTTGCGGGACACAAGTTTGTGTCATGGCGAATTGGGTGTCATGGAGGCGCTCGTCGCGCTGGCGGGTAGCGGCGACGAACGAGCGGCGGCGGTCCGCGACCGCGGCGCCGCGTTGTTGTTGGGTGCGCTGGAAACCTACGGTCCCCGTTGCGGAACGCCGCGCGGGGTGCCATCGCCCGGCCTGCTCACCGGGCTGGCCGGGATCGGATACGGGCTGCTGCGGCTCGGATTCGCCGACCAGGTCCCCTCGACCCTGCTGCTGGGGGCAGCGCGGCCGGGTTGACCCAATCCTGTTCACCACCGAAAGAACCCGGGAGAGTTTCAATGCAGGACAACATCAATTCGGCGGGCCACGACACGACCCCCACGTCCGACGAACCGGACGTGATCGGCAAGGCTGCCCCGTGGACGCGGTTCGGCACCGGCGCCCGCGCGACGATCATGCTCGGGTTGACCATCGGCGCGGTGACCATCGCGGCCGCACTGCCGGGAAGCGAATCCTTCCCCGTCAGCAAGCCCTGAGGACAGGAGGCCTACGGATGCACGAGATTCATGACATCGTCGAACCGCCCGAAACGGACGAGACCGACGGCGCGGCCGGCCAGCCCGTCCGCCGGCAGCGGCTCACCGTCGGCGCGCGCGCGACGCTGCTGATGGGGATGAGCATGGGGGTGATCGCGGCCGTGTCGGTGTTGCCCGGTTTCGCATCCCGTACCGTCAGCGGGCCATGACGCCACGACCGTGACGGAGACCGGGACAACGGACATCCTGGGCCGGAGCGGATCGCGACGCTAAGGTCGGACATTATGCGGATGCGCGCTTCCCGGTTGATCGGCCGAGACGACGAGGTCGACGAACTGGACGGCATCCTGGACACGGCACGCAAGGGACAGGGCACCGCCGCCTTCGTGGTCGGCGAGCCGGGCATCGGCAAGACCCGGCTCGCCGCCGAGGCGATCAGTCACGCCTACGACGCCGACATGATGGTGCTGCGCGGGCGGGGCAGCGCCACCGGTCCAGCGGTGCCGTTCCGACCACTCACCGAGGCACTGCTCGCGATCGGCCGGGACGGGCCGATTCCCGACGACGACGAACTCGGGCCGTACCGGTCGGTGCTCGGCCGACTGGTGCCGGACTGGCGCGATCCCGACGGCGGCGCGCCGGACGGGTCGCTGATCGTGCTGGCCGAGGCGGTGCTCCGGCTGACGTCGATCGTCGGGCGGGAGCGCGGCTGCCTGCTGGTGCTCGACGATCTCCAGGACGCCGACGTGGAAACGCTGGCCGTCGTGGAGTACCTGGCGGACAACGTGTCCCGGCAGGCGACGGTGCTGTTGGCGACCGTCCGCAACGAGCCGGGCGATGCGCTCGAACTGGTCCGCGCGGCCGCGCGGCGGCCCGGATGCACCGGCCTGGAACTGAACCGGCTCGACGAGCCGGACGTCCGTCGCCTCATCGCGTCCTGCCTTGGGACCGAGGAGATCGACATACCGGCGGACACCACACGGCAGATCTGGGAGAACAGCGGGGGCAACCCGTTCGCCGTGGAGGAACTGCTGCACAGCATGGTCAGCGCCCGGCTGCTGCGCCAGGACGCCGACGGCTGGCGATCGGTCGGCGACGTCCGCGCGGAGGTCCCGGCGACGCTGGCGCGCAGCATCGTCGGCCGGGCCGACCGGCTGGGCCCGGACGGCCGCGCCATTCTGTCCGTCGCTGCCGTGCTGGGGCGTCGTTTCCCACTGTCCATCGTGCAGCGGGTGGCCGGCGTGGACGATCACACGCTGTTGACCAACGTCCGAGCCGGTGTCACGGCTCAACTTCTGGCGACCGACGACGGCGGCCCGGACTGGTACCGGTTCCAGCACCCGTTGACCGCCGAGGCCCTGCTGGCCGAACTGACCCCGGTCGACCGCGCCGACCTGTCGCGCCGCGCGGCCGACGCAGTGGCGGCCGCGCATCCCGGGGTGCCGGGCGAATGGTGTCCGCTCGTGGCGCGGCTGCGGCTGGACGCGGGCGACCGGCTCGCCGCGACGCGCCTGTACACCGAGGCCGGGCGCCGGGCGCTGGCCGAGGGCGCCGGGCGGTCCGCCGTGGCGCTGTTGGAACTCGCCGAGCGCCTCGCCAGCGAGGACAGCACCGACCTGCGGGTCAGGGCGGACGTGCTCGAGGCGCTGATCTACGCGCTGGCCGAAGCCGGTCACCTGGAACGGGTCCTCGAACTGGCGGCGACGTTGCCGTCGTACGCGGGCGGCCTCGAACGAACCCGGTTGGCCACGCTGCATTTGCGGCTCGCGTGGGTGGCACACATGACGGGCCGGATCCAGGACGGCCTCGCCCAGGTGGCCGCCGCCCGCGAGCTGATCGGGCCGGACGCCGGTGACGCCGCGACGGCCGAACCGGACGCGGTCGAGGCGACGCTCACCATGCTCGGCGCCGTCGGCCAGGATCGCTTGCGCGAGGCGGAGATCCTGGCGCGGCGCGCGGCCGACGCGGCGGAACGCGCGACGCTGCCGGCGATCGCCTGCGAGGCGTGGCACACGCTGGGCACCCTGGCCAGGGAACGCGACCTGGCCGAGGCCGGCCGGTACTTCGACCGGATCCGGGTGCTCGCCGAACGGCATCGGCTCGGGATCTGGCGGATCTACGCGCTGGGCGCGATGGCCGGCACCGACTGGCTGGACCGTGGGGACGTCACGACCGTCCGCGACACCGAACAGGAAGCACTGCGCGCGGGCGCGATCACCGCGGCGCACACCCTGGCCGGCATCCAGGGACTGGACGCGGTGCTGCGTGGCGACTACCCGGGCGCGGCCGACCGACTGAAGGAGTGCCTCACGTCGGTGCAGCTCCTGCGGTTGGCCTCGATCCAGCGGTACGCCCGGATGGCGCTCGCGACATTGGCCGCGCACCAAGGTCGCCGTACCGAGATGGACCACCACCTGGCCGAGTTCCGGATGCTGTCCGGCACGGAGTCGCCGGAGTACCCGCTGACGCTCGGCCTGGCCCGCACGTTCTGCGCGTTGCTGGAGGAGGACGTCGAGCAGGCTCGGTCCGAACTCGAAGCGGTCGTGGCCGCGCAGGCCGAGAACCCGACCACGTTCTTCCTGGCCGGGCTGTACGGCATGCACCTGCTGCTCAACGTGTTGGCCGGCACCGCGGGTTGGACCGAACACAGCGCGATCACCGAGTCCGCGCCCGGCCGGATGCGATGGAATCGGCAGTTCGGCCAGTTGGCCGAGGCCGTGTTGCACGGCCGGGACGGCAACGTCGCCGAGGCGGAACGCGCGCTCGCGGAGGCGCAGCGGACCGCGGAACCGTACGCGATGACCAAGCATCTCGGTTTGCGACTCGTCGCCGAGGCCGCCTACGCCGACGGCTGGGGCGACCCGGTCGGTTGGCTGCGCCGGGCCGAGGACTACTTCCACACCGCGGACGTGCCGGCGGTCGCCATCGCGTGTCGCGGGCTGTTGCGGCACTTCGGGGCACCGGTGCAGCAACGGCGTACCGGGACCGACCGGGTGCCCGGGGACCTGCGCGAGCTCGGTGTCACGGTCCGCGAGTACGAGGTGTTCGAGCTGCTGGCCTACCGGCTGGGCAACCGTGGCGTGGCCGACCGGCTGCACATCTCGCCGCGCACGGTGGAGAAGCACGTGGCGAGCCTCCTCGTCAAGACAGGCAAGCCCGATCGACAACGTCTGATGGCATACGCGGTGGATCGACTGGCCGGGCAGTGAGATAACCGTCCAATGTGAACAGTGGGTCCGGCGCGTCGGAGAGCAGCCGGCTCACCGCGAGCAGCACGCCGGCCGAGCCGGTCATGAGTTCCGCACTGAACCGGGATCCGTTGTCCCCTAACCATCGGATCCCGGTCTCGTGCGGCACGGCGTGCTTGAACAGCCCGGTGGCGACGGTGATCTCCTGGGCGGCGAGATCGTCCCGACCCAACAGCCCACCCGCCTCACCGAGCACCATGCCCAGCCCGGACAGGCCACGGAACAGCCCGGCGGACACGGTGAAACGGCCGGTGAGGGCGCGCAGGCACCGGCGCAGCACGCCGGACAACTCCGGCACGTCGGACATCGTGAGGTAGCGCGCCAGCACGTGCACGTAGCCGGCGCTGCCCGTGGCCAGGCACGGCCGAGCATCGTCCGATGTGGACGTACGGAAGCCGAGCGCGTCGGTGGCCATCGGGCTGGCCAGCGCGAGTTCCTCGCGCAGCAGGCGCAGCCCGCGCCGCATCGGCACCCGGTCACCGGTCAGGCGGGCCAGGTAGTACAGCGCCAGCGCGAGACCGGACCGGCCGTCCACCAGGCCGGCGGCGTGGTGGCGGCTGATCATCGCGGCGAGCGCGTCCCCCTTGGGCAGTTCGGTCAGCAGCCGGTTCGCCCAGTCCAGGTGGTGCTGCTGGCCGGTGCGGCAGTAGGACGCCATCAGTGCCAAGGCGATCCCGGCCGCGCCACCGCCGAGCGTGGCGGAGCTCGTGGTCAGCGGGTGCCGGAACGCGGCGGCCAGCAGTTCGTTCGCGGCGTCGTGCGCGCCGAGATCGCCCAGCGTCCACGCGATTCCGGCCGTGCCGTAGAGCAGGCCGGGCGGCATGTCGTCCACTTCCCGCAACGACGAGTCGCGCAGCCGCGCCTGCACGGCGGGCGCGATCGGGCGGCCCGCGAAGCGCAACGCGTGCAGCACGCCGGCGGTGCCGTGGGCGAGGCACCGGGTGTTGGTGCGGTGGCCGTCCGGGGTGGTCGGGTACACCCAGCGCGGATTGTCCGGCTCCGCCATGGCTTCCAGCGCGTCGGCTGTCCGGTCGCGCAGCCAGCGCAGGCTCGCCATCGGATCGACGCGCACATCCGCCGGGCTCGGCAGTGTTGGATGGGGC
>Ga0070714_100002596_pt1 | contig 13312 bp, 14 predicted proteins | sample LARL83metaG_FD_65450 | JGI IMG/M metagenome (GOLD analysis project Ga0070714, IMG submission 65450) | Corn, switchgrass and miscanthus rhizosphere microbial communities from Kellogg Biological Station, Michigan, USA - LAR L8-3 metaG | ecosystem: Host-associated > Plants > Roots > Rhizosphere ...
CGCTGGGTGCGGCCGGAGCCCGGCGTCGTCCGGGTGGAACAGCTGCTGCCGATGGCGAACGTGGTGGCGAAGCTGGCCCGGCAACTCGAGATGCCGCAGGTGATGGAGCTGGACCGGATCTCCAGCGAGGACCGGCTGTGGGTGGGGCCGGACCGGACGTTGCGACGGGTCTTCGTGCGCCAGGTGCTGCGGGCCGTGAGCGACCGCGTGACGCGGACCTTCCTGCTGCACTACGGCGAACACTCGGTCCGCACGCCGAGCCTGGTGTCCACGCGGTACTGCCGGATCGGCCGGGTCCGGGCCGATCACGAGGCCCGTTTCCTGGGCGCCGAGCTGATCCTGGACCGGGTGCTGACACCGGGCGACACGACGATCGTCGAGTACGAGCTGGACATGGCGTACTGCGCGGACGCGCACTTCGAGCGCAGTTTCCGCACCGGCGGCAACCAGCACATCCTGCAGATCCAGTTCGACCCGGCGGCGGTACCCATCCGATGTATGTCCTACCGGCGAGCCGGGCCGGAGGCACCGCACGACGACGTGCAGGACTCCTGGATCAACCAGGAGCTCGTGGCTCACGTGGCTCGCGTCGAGCTGGAGCCGGGGTTGTACGGCATGCGGTGGGAATGGGACTGAGCCCGAAACCTGTCCGATGTTTCACATGGAACGTAGTGGGTTGCATGAAGCAACCCACTACGCCCACCCTCCCCGATTCAGTTCGCCTGACGGCGTCGACCGGCCAGTAGCGCGGTGGCCACCGCGCCGACCAGCGCCACGCCGAGCACCAACACCAGCCCCGATCGGAAGCCGGTCAATACGGCGGCCGACGTGGTGCCGTGGGTGTTCGCGCCGATCACCACCGTCACCACCGCGAGCGTGATCGCCCCGCCGACCTGGAACGCGGTCTGCACCAGTCCCGACGCGAGGCCCTGCTCGTCGTCGGCGACGCCGCTGGTGGCCTGGATGTTCAGCGCCGGGAACGCCAGCGCGAAGCCGAGGCCGATCAGCAGCATGCTGGGCAGGATCAGCAGCGGGTAGGTCGGGTGCGCGTCGATCCGCAGGAACAGCGCGTACCCGATCACGAACGACGCCAGGCCGGCGGTGACGACGCGTTCGGCGCCGAACCGGTTGACCAGCGCACCCGCCCTCGGCCCGCCGAAGGCCACGATCAGGCCGGCCGGCAGGAACGCCAGCGCCATCGACAGTGGACTCCAGCCCAGCATCGACTGGAGGTAGAGCGTGCCGATGAACTGGAAGCCGAAGTAGGAGCCGGACATCACCATGGCCGCGATGTCGGCCGCGACCACCGACCGGTTGCGCAGGATGCCCAGCCGCAGCAGCGGGTGCGCGACCCGCCGCTCGACCAGCACGAACGCGGTGATCAGCGCGGCGACCAGCACGAACGACACGAGCGTGCGCGGCGCGGCCCAACCGACCTGTGGCGCGGACACCACGGTGAACACGAGCAGCAGCAGCGCGGCGGTGCTGACCACGGCGCCGACCACGTCGTAGTGCCGCACACCCTCGTGCCGCGAGTCGTCTTTGATCAGCTTGATACCGAACAACAGCACGGCCAGCGCGATCGGGACCGGCATCAGGAAGTTCCACCGCCAGCCGACCTCGGTCATCAGGCCGCCCAGGATCAGGCCGGACGAGAAGCCGCTGGCACCGCACGCGGTGTAGATCGAGAGCGCCCGGTTGCGTGCCGGACCCTCCGGGAACGTCGTCGTGATGATGGACAGGCCGGCGGGCGCGGTGAACGCGGCCGCGATGCCCTTCACGAACCGGGACGTGATGAGCAGGGCCGCGTTGTCGACGAGGCCGCCGAACAGGGACGCCACGGCGAACACGCCGAGCGCGATCAGCAGCACGCGCCGCCGGCCGAGCAGGTCGGCGGCCCGCCCGCCGAGCAGCAGGAACCCGCCGTAGCCGAGCACGTAGCCGCTCACCACCCATTGCAGTGCCGACGTGGACATGCCGAGTTGGGTGCGGATCGAGGGCAGGGCGACGCCCACCATCGAGACGTCGAGGCCGTCGAGGAACAGCACGCCGCACAGCAGGATCAGCGCGGCCCACAGCCGGGACGACCACACGAACGCCGGAACCGCCTGCTGGGCCCGGGCGCTGTCAAGACTGGGTGTTGCCGTTGAAGTCACGAGGCACAATCTACATGCAACGGAATCTATTGCAAGGGACTTTAATGCATTGGACACAAGTGCAGGTGCATGTGTAGGATGCGGGGGTGACCGAGAACGAGCTCGTGGACACGTGGCGTGACGTGCAACGCCGCTACCACACCACGTGGTGCGCACTGGACCGCGCGCTGCGGGAGGGTCACCAGCTCGGGGCCAGCGAGTTCGAGGTGCTGGACGCCCTGTTCGAGACGATGGCCAAGACCCCGTGCGCGGATGACGCCGAGCCGTCGCTACGGATGCAGGACCTCGGCGCGTGCGTGCAGTTGAGCCAGAGCGCGCTGTCCCGCGTGGTGGGACGACTGGAAACGGACGGCCTCGTCACCCGCGCGATGTGCGCCGTCGACCGGCGCGGCATCTACGTACGGCTGACCGACCAGGGGCTCGAGACACACGCGAAGGCCCAGGTGACCCACCGGGCCGTCCTCGCCGAGCACCTGTCCTAACCGAGGTCGACGCCGCACTCGCGGGCGGTGAACGTGTCGCACGGCGGGCGGGGCAGCGGCGTGGCCGCGGCCGCTCGTAGCCCGTCCAATGCCAGGGCCAACTGACGGCGCCACGCGTCGGCACCCATCGACGCGGTGACCTCGATGATCCGGCCGATGCCGACGGTGAGGCAGAGCAGGTCGGTCGGCGCCACGTCCCCGCGCAGCTGTCCGCTCGCCTGTGCCCGCGACACCAGTTCCGACAGCTGGGCGTACACCCGGATCCCGGCCACGGCCATCGTCTTGCCGGCGCTGCGGTCGGCCGCGGCGGCGACCTCGCAGATCTCGGTGAGATACGCGGTCAGGCCGTCCCACGGATCGGGCCGCTCCAGCGCGCGCCGCACGATCTCGCGGTGTGTCGCGACCGTCTCGGCGAGCACGACGTCCAGCAGCGCGGCCCTGGTGGGGAAGTTCCGGTAGAGCGTGGCGATGCCGACGCCGGCCCGCTTCGCGACGTGCTCCAACGGCGCGTCGAGGCCCTGCTCGGCGAAGACGTCCCGCGCGGCGGCGGCGAGCGCGTTCCGGTTGCGCTCGGCGTCGGCCCGTCTGGGCTTGGCTGGACTCACCACGGTTACAGGATAACGAGCTATCTGGATGGCGCCCTCCGGTTGATGCTAGGGTACAAACGGAGGTTGTCCTACGGTTAGGGAGTCGCGATGAACGTCGTGCTGTGGATCCTGCAGGGGCTGACCGCGGCCGCCTATCTGGGCGCGGGCGTCCTCAAGCTCAGCCAGCCGCCCGAGAAGCTGGCCAAGACGATGAACTGGGTGAACCACGTGCCGGCGAGCACGGTGAAGCTCGTCGGCACGGCCGAGCTGATCGGCGCGCTCGGGCTGGTGCTGCCGTGGGCCACCGGGATCGCCCGCGTGCTCACGCCGATCGCGGCCGTCGGGCTCGCCGTCACGATGATCGGCGCGCTCGCCACGCACCTGCGGATCAAGGACTCGGCCGACCGTTACGTGCCCGCGGCTGTGCTGCTGGTGCTCGACGTCGTGGTCGCGGTCGGCCGGTTCTAACGGCCGACGGCGTACCCCTGCACGCCGCGCGGGTTCGCGGCCGCCTTGAGCAGGCCGTTCGGCACATCCCTGGCCACGGCGGAGATCCGGCCCAGCGCCCAGTCGCCGCCGTCGACCACCGCGTGGCCACGCGAGCGCAGCTCCTCCAGCGTCGCCGCCGGCAGCCGGGACTCGGCGACCATCTCGCCCGGCTGCCACGAACGCGGGTGGAACGAGCTGGGGAACGCGGTCGAGTGCCAGGCCGGGGCGTCGATGGACGCCTGGAGATCCATGCCGCCGACGGTGTGCGCCAGCCAGAAGCACAACTGCCACTGGTCCTGCTGGTCACCGCCGGGCGTGCCGAACGCGAGGGTCGGCTCGCCGTCGCGCAGCGCCAGCGACGGGGACAGCGTGGTACGCGGGCGCTTGCCGGGGGCCAGCGAGTTGGGGAGGCCCTCTTCGAGCCAGAACATCTGGGCCCGGCTGCCCAGGCAGAAGCCGAGCTCGGGAATGGTCGGCGACGAGTGCAGCCAGCCACCGGACGGGGTCGCGGACACGAGATTTCCCTGTGCGTCCACGACATCCACGTGCACGGTGTCGCCGCGGTTCTGGCCGAGCGGGCCGACCGTCGGCTCGCCGAGGCCCGGGTGCTGGACGTCCGGGCCGATGAGCCGGCCGTCGAGCACGAGCTGCGGCAGGCGCGGGCTGCGGCCACCGGGTGCGCCCGGGCGTAGCTCGAAGGATGCCTTGTCCCCCACCAGTTTCGCGCGCTCGGTGGTGTACCCGGTGGACATCAGCTCGGCCAGCGGCACGTCCGGCACGTCGCCGTACCACGCCTCACGGTCGGCGAAGGCCAGCTTGGCGCACTCGGTGGCGATGTGGATCGTGCGCGCGGTCGGCATGCCGTCGACGTAGCCGAGCTCGTCGGCGAACTCGTTCAGCAGCAACAGTTGTTGCGCCAGCACCGGTCCCTGGCTCCAGCCGCCGCACTTGGCCAGGGTCCACCGTCCGATGTCGATGGTCAGCGCGTCATCGTACGTGGCGTGCCACGCCGCGATGTCGGCGCCGGTCAGTACGCCGGCGTGGTCGTGGCCGGAGTCGTCGCGGAACTCGTTGCGGCAGAAGGCATCGATCGCGTCCGCGACGAAACCCTGGGACCACGCCGCGCGCGCCGCGTCGATCCGCGACTCGCGTGTGCCGCCGGCCCGGTCGGCCTCGGTGAGCAGGCGCTCCCACGTGTCGGCCAGAACCGGGTTGCTGTGCTTGCCGGCTACGGGAGTTCCGTTGCGCAACCACAGCGCGGCGGAACTCGGCCAGTGCTCGCGGAACAGGTCCGCCACGATCCCGATCGTGGCCGGAATGCGCTCCACCACGGGATATCCGTCCCGGGCGTAGCCGATCGCGTAGCTCAGGACATCGCGCAGCGACTTCGTGCCGTGGTCGCGCAGCAGGGTCAGCCACGCGTCCCAGGAACCGGGCACGGTCGCGGCCAGCAGGCCGGAGCCGGGCACGAGTTCCAGGCCGAGATCGCGATAGTGCGCGATCGTCGCCCCGGCCGGCGCGACACCCTGGCCGCACAGCACTCGCGGCCGCGGATCACCCGCGCGTGTGAACACGATCGGCACCTCACCGCCCGGCCCGTTCAGGTGCGGCTCCACGACCTGCAGGACGAAGCCGGCGGCCACGACCGCGTCGAACGCGTTGCCGCCGGACTCGAGCACGGCCATCCCGGTGGCACTGGCCAGCCAGTGCGTGGACGCGACCATGCCGACGGTGCCGGAGAGTTCCGGTCGAGTGGTGAACACGACTCCAACCTAAACGGCTATGGCCGAGCTCACCATCGTGATACGCCGAATGCGCTGGGTGTCCAAACGTGCGGTCCTTAGACTTTCAGGTAGCCATGGGTGGCGACTTCAGGGTGACACCATGTCCCGCTCGGTAACGTCGAGGTAGTGAGCTGCGATCCAGCAGCATCGGGGCAAATGTCGGGCGGGGTGGTGAATGATGCGCGGACCGCTGCACGGGTGGCGCGCTCGTAAGGCGCTGCGCGCGGCGAGCATGCTGGACGAGATCGTGGACAGCCAGTTACCACTGCTGGCCGGCCTGCCCGAATCCGGCCGTCGCCGTTCGGCCGCGTACCTCGCGGAGCTCGTGATGCTGGCGCAGGCGTACCGGCACTTCGCCGCCGGCTGGCTGGACCGCCGCGACCTCGAGCACCGCAGTGAGCTGGCGATGCGCCGGCTGTCGAACTTCCGCCACCCGCATCCGTCCACCGCGCAATTCACTGAACAGGACTGACGCCTTTCCCTTAGGGCCAACTGGCCGGTAACCTACTGTTGGTAGGCAGACCGGGAGGTTGGCATGCTGGCGTACGAACGCATCGGGGCTGGACCGCCGTTGGTGCTGCTGCACGGGGTCGGCCACCGTCGTCAGGCGTGGTATCCGGTGCTCGACCGGCTGGTCGGGCGGCGTGAGGTGATCATCGTCGACCTGCCGGGGCACGGCGAGTCCGATCCGCTGGTGCTGGATCACCGGACCGCGGTCGAGATCCTGCGGGACGAGCTGATCACGTTCTTCGCCGAGCAGGACCTGGATCGGCCGCACGTCGCCGGCAACTCGCTGGGCGGCCGGATCGCGTTGGAGGCGGCGGTACTGGGACTCGTGCGCTCGGCGACAGCGTTGTCCCCGGCGGGTTTCTGGCGCTCGGAGGCGGGATTCGCCTACTCGCGGCGGTTGTTCCGGACAGTGGAGAAGGTCGGCGCGCGGGTGGGCGATCGTGCTCCGAAGCTCGTTCGGTCGACGGCCGGCCGGGCGATGATGTTCGGCTGGATCAACGCGCATCCGAGCCGCGTCGATCCGGAACTCGCGCTGGGTGACTTCCATGCCTTCACCCGCGCCACCCCGGCCCTGCACTCGCTGCTGCGCGAGGCGACGCCGTTCACCGGGGAGGTGCCGGCGGACGTGCCGGTCACGATCGCATGGTCGGCGTGGGACCTGGTGCTGCCGCCGTACCAGGCGCGGCAGGCCCGCGCGGCCCTGCCGGGCGCCCGGCACGTGAAACTGCCCGGGTGCGGCCACGTGCCGATGTCGGACGATCCGGAGCTCGTGGCCGACGTGCTGCTGCGGGGTAGCGCTACGCCGTGACGACGGGTGCCCGGACGAGCACCGCGGCCAGGCCGAATGCGATGCCGAGGATCGCGATCTCGAGCGTCGCCCACACCAGGACCGCGGTCCGGCGGCGGGCGACGATCCCGGGCAGCAGCTTGAACCGGATGTAGCCGCCCAGCGCGGCCGCGCCGCCGACGCACACCACCTTGCCGATGACGATCCAGCCGTATCCCGTGGTGAACAGGGCCACGTACCAGTGGATGCCGGGCGTGTCGTACAGCTGGAACCACGCGTTGACCGCGCCCGTCGCCCCGACCGCGAACACGCAGTACGTGGCCAGCCGGGAGAAGCGCGGCAATGCGTCGGCCAGCAGGTCGCGCCGGGTGGCCAGCAGCGTCATGACCGCGAGCAGGCCGCCCGTCCAACAGACGGCCGACAACACGTGCAGTTCCATGGAAAGCAGCGTCACGTCCCGCCAGCGGCTACCAGAGTCCCCGGCGTGACCGGTGACGGGCAACGGCAGCAGCGCGAACATCGCCACCGTGATCCGCAGCTCGACCGGGATCGCCTCGCCGAGCCGGACCGCCAGCACCGCGATCACCAGGTACAGCAACGCGCAACACGCCACCACGACGTGCGCCTGGCCGGACGGGACCTGTTCGACGTACCGCACCACCTCGGCCGTGGTGACCGGCCGGCCCGGCGTGAAGTCGGCCGTCTCCAGCACGAGGGAGGCCAGTGTCGCGAGCAACCACACGGCGGAACTGGCGGCGGCGATCCGGCGGGCCACGTCGAGCGAGGCGGCGGAGCGCCGGTCACGTGTGCCGCCGAGCAGGCGCGGCAGGAAGCTCATGCCGACGGTGGTCAGCGCGGCCAGATCGAGCAACGCCCGAGCGGCCGGCAACCCGACCACGACCGCCGTGCCCGGCGCGACGATGCCCGGCACCGCGGCCGTCACGGTGAACGCGAGGCCGACGGTGACGCCGAGCACCGCGCCGCACGCCAGCACCAGCGGCAGTGCGTGGCGCCGGCCTGGCGTTCGCGCTGCGGTCGTGGTCGGGGTGGTCATCCCTGTCCCTCGGAATCGGGTAACTGCCGACGGGGACGCAGCGCGAACACCAGGACCGCCGCGAGCAGCACGGCCGCGCCGACGATCCACACCCACACCGGCACGCCGCCCCCACCGCTGCTGGTGGGCGCGGCGGCCGGCGTGACCGGGCTGCCGGTGCCGGCCTGGGTGAGGGTGAACGTGATGTCACCGGACACCGGGTGGCCGTCGGCCGAGATGATCGAGTAGCTGGCCATGTAGACACCGGCCGGGCCGAGCGGCGCGACCTCGGCCATCACCGAGTTGCCCATCACCATGGCGGTCTCGCTGCGCTCCCAGTGCGTGCCGTTCGGGCCGAGCACGGTGATCGTGTTCGGGCCGGTCCGGACGGGCGCGTTGAAGTCGAACCGGACCTCGGTCGGGCCGACCGTCAGCGTGGCGCCGCCCTTCGGTTCGGTACCGACCAACACGTTGTGCGCGAACGCGGGCGTGGCCAGGCCGAACACGGCGATCCCGGTCAGCAGTGCCGCGGTGATGAGCCGTTTCATACCGTCGACTCCTGCTCGGCCTTGGTGCTGGCCGGTGCCGGCGGCGTGGGACGACGACCGCGGACGAACGCGCCGAGCCCGAAGCCGAGCGCGATGGCCGCGACGATCAGGCCGGCCCCGCCGAGCCACCGCGCCGCACCGTCCGAAGTGGACGACGCGGATGCTGCCGTCGGTGCGGCAGCGGGTGCCGCGAGCGTCGTGTCCGATGCGGCGAGGGCCAGGTGCGGGGCCGGGTGTTCCGGCTCCGGCTTGCCGTCGACGGTCGGCTGGTTCCAGTTGACGACGTCGCCGTTGTCGTAGGTCTGGACGGCCGGCATCACGAGTTGGTCGGTGTTGTCCGGCAGTCCTTCGACGCTGATCGCGAACTCCTGGAACTGGCCGGGCGCGATGCCGTTGCCGGGGTCGGCCGTCCAGACGATCGAGCCGACGGCCTGCGTGACGGTCTGGTCGGACATCTTCACCGGCTTGGCGAGCGTGGTCATGTTCTCCTGGGCGGTCCAGCCCGGCACCGGCTTGATGTCCGCATTGGACAGTGGGCTGCTGGTCGAGAAGTTCACCTGCACCTTGACCGTGTGCGCGGTGTCCTCCTCGTCCGGCACCCGGAACACGATCTCGGCGTCACCGCCCTTCGCGGGATTGTCGGGGCTGTGCGCGGACACGTGCGCGGACGCCACACCGGCGCCGAGCAGGACGAGCAGGCCGGTCGCGGTGACGAGCGCGCCGGCACGGGCAATGGTCTTCGACATAACGGAAACAACTCCACGGATGTGCGGCACCGGACACGGCCGGTGCTCGTTCGTTGGGGACGGTGCGGGTGACCGGGAAACGTCACCGGTCAGGCGCACACCGGCGGTCCACGCCGTGGGCTGGTCAGCGCCAGCAACAGGGCCAGCGGCCGGGCCGATGAGTCGGCGCGCCGCAGCGGGGTCACGCGGTCGGCGACACGCGGGTCGGTCCAGGACACCGGCACCAGCCGGGCCAGCGCGGCGGCCACGCGGAAGATCACGGCGTCGGCGTGGGCCAGCAGCAGGGCCGTCAGCACCACGGCGACGGCGTGCGTCGCTGTCATCACGAGCGGGTCGACCATGTGCGCCGACATGCCGGCACCGGCCAGCCCCAGCAGCTCGTGCGTGCCGAGTTGGGCCGCGCCCAGGACCGGCAGGATCACGCGGAATCCCCGGCGCCGGCCGGCCAGAGCGACACCGACCGCGGCCACACCGACCGTGAGCAGCAGCGTCAGCCCCAGGTCGGGGGCCGTCCCGCCGCCGATCGTGTGCGCGGCGATCGCCAGCGCGGCCGATGTCACGGACAGCACGGCACCCCGGACCACCCGGAGCGCACCCCGCACCGGGGTCGGACCTGTCACGGTTGCTGACTCTAAGCCGGACATCCCGGCACGTGTCCCCCAGGTTCAAACTATCGTGTGAAATTCAGCCGCCGACCCTCAAGTTACCCCGAGCCGGCGCAGCAGTTCGCGCTCGATCGGGTCGAGTTCCCGGGCGACCGCGCCGTACGCGGCCTTGCGCCGGGCCGTCGGCATCCGCTCGACGGCCCGGACCGCGACCGCGAGCTTGCCCAGCGTGCCCTGGGACTTCTCCACGAACTCCCGTTCGGTCGCCGGCATCTCGGCCAGCGAATCGGACACGCCCACGATTCGCGCGTGCAGGGCACCGCCGCGGCCGCTGAACTCGGCCAACCGGGCCACGTCCACACCCAGCCGTCGCGCCCGGACCCGGTCGACGCCGTCCCTGGCCACCGCGGCCGCCCGCACCAGGTACGGCGTGACGACCGGCAGCACGGCCGGCCCGAGCACCTTCGCCACACCGACCAGGTTCTTGGCGCTGCTCGGGGTCAGGCGCGGACCGCCCTTACGGGCACGTTGCTTCGCCATGTCGAAAACCTACTGGTCGTGCGGGCCGCGAGCACGCCGATACATGTGTCCGAATGCTCCATGTGGGGTCAACCCGCTCACCGTTCGGGTTTCGACGGCCTAGAGTCTTGCTCCGTGAACAACCCGGTGCTGCTCGATGCTGGCGTGGTCACCCGCTGCCGACGCCGGGTACACCTGGACAACGATCCGACGATGGCCGACGCGACCAAGGCTCCGCCCGATCCGGCCGGTGAGCAGCGGTCGGCCGATGCCACCGCCCATCGCCGCAAGGTCGGCGACGGCCTGGCACGGCTGTTCGGCCCGACGTGGATGGAGATCCCGCCGGCCGGCCCGGACGTGTCCGCGGCCGACCGGGAGCGTGCCACGGACAGCGCGATGGCCGCCGGCGCCCGGTTCATCTGGAACGCGCAGTTACCGCGCGATCCGGTCGGCGGCCGGCGCGGCCGGATCGACCTGCTGGTCCGCAGCGGGGACGGGTACCTGCCGGTGCTGGTCGTCCGGCACAAGGTGACCGACCCGGGCGTCGGCGCGCGGACGTCACCGCTGTCCGACCCGACACCGGAGGGCAGCCGGAGCGATCCGGTGCGCAAGGCCCGCCCGCAGCCGCGCGACCAGCTCCGGCTGGTGCACACGCGGCAACTGCTGCGCGCGTGCGGCAAGGCGGCGCCCGGCCGCGCCGTGGGTGGCGTGATCGGGCTGGACGCGGACGCCGTGCTGTGGCACGACCTGGAGGCGCCGAGCTGGCCCGGTGGCCGCACCGCGCTGGCCGAGTACGAGTCCCGGTTCGCCGACCGTCTCGCCATCGCCGACGCGGCCCGCTCCGGGGCCCCCGCGCTGGCGCTGCCCTCGCGGATCATGGACTGCCGGAGCTGCCCGTGGTGGCCCACGTGCGCCGCCGACCTGACCGCGGTGCGGGACGTGAGCCTCGTGCTGCGCGGCGAGGACGCGGTGGCGCTGCGGCACGCCGGGGTGCGCACCGTGGACGACCTCGCCGCCTTGGAACCCGGCGGGGAACCGCCGGTGCCGCTGGTCAGCATCCCGTTCCCGGACGCGGTCGGGCTGGCGCGCGCGTGGCTGGCCGACCTGACCGTGGTGCGGCGGGTGCGGGACGTGTCGGTGCCCAGGGCCGACGTCGAGGTCGACGTGGACATGGAGAGCTTCGGCGACTCCGGGGCGTACCTGTGGGGCAGCCTGCTGGGCGGGCCGCGGGTCGGCGAGATCGACTACCCGCCGGGCTACCGCGCTTTCGTGACGTGGCAACGGTTGCCGACCCGGGACGAGGGCCGGTCGTTCAGCGAGTTCTGGCAGTGGCTGATCGACGTCAAGGCGCAGGCCGAGATGCGCGGACTGTCCTTCCGCGCGTACTGCTACAACGAACTCGCCGAGAACCGGTGGCTGCTCTCGTCGGCGGACCGGTTCGCCGGGGCGCTGGGCGTGCCGGACCGGGCGTCGGTGGAGCGCTTCATCGAGTCCGACGCCTGGGTCGACCTGTTCCGGGTCGTGTCGGACACTTTCCTGTGCGCACACGGGAAAGGCCTCAAGACGATCGCGCCGATGGCCGGCTTCGGATGGCGTGACCCGGAGGCCGGCGGCGAGAACTCGATGCGCTGGTACCGCGACGCGGTCGGGTTCGACGGCGCTCCGGCCGACCTGAGCCAGCGCCGCCGTTTGTTGGACTACAACGAGGACGACGTCCGGGCCACCCGCGCTTTGCGCGAATGGATGTGTTCCGACGCCATGGACGGCCTGCTGTACCTGGGCGACCTCTGAGTTATCGCGGTGCCATCCGCAGGGCGCCGTCCATGCGGATGACCTCGCCGTTGAGGTAGTCGTGCTCGATGATCGCCACCGCGAGCTGGGCGTACTCGGCGGGCTGTCCGAGGCGCTTCGGGAACGGCACGCCGTCGGCCAGGCCGGCCCGGAACTCGTCGCTCACGCCGGCGAGCATCGGGGTGTCGATGATGCCGGGCGCGATCGTCATCACGCGGATGCCGTGCTGCGCCAGGTCCCGCGCGGCCGGCAGCGTCAGGCCGACCACGCCGCCCTTGGACGCCGCGTACGCGGCCTGCCCGATCTGGCCGTCGAACGCGGCGATCGACGCCGTGTTGACGATCACGCCGCGCTGCGCGCCGTCGACCGGATCGGTCTTGGCGATCGCGTCCGCGCCCAGCCGTAGCACGTTGAACGTGCCGATCAGGTTGATCTCGACGGTCTTGCGGAAGCTGTCCAGGTCGTGCGGTCCCTTGCGCGACAGCACACGGCCCGCGGTGCCGACACCGGCGCAGTTCACCACGATCCGCAACGGACCGTCCTGGGCGGCCGTGTCGACCGCAGAGCCGACCTGGTCCGGATCGGTGACATCGGCGGCGATGTAGCTGATCCCGGGCACCGCGTCGGCCGCCGCCTTCTCCACGGCACCGGGCAGGTCCAGCCCGAACACGCGGGCACCCCGCTCGGCCAGGGCCCGCGCGGTCGCCGCGCCCAGCCCGGACGCACCCCCGGTCACGATCGCCACGGTCTCCGCGATCCGCATGTGCTTTCCCCTCCCGACGTCGGTGTCCGGCTGAGGCTAGCGGGCGGCGACCCTCGCGGGCGCGTGACGTGTGACTCAGCAGCGACTCAGCGCCGGCCGGGCGGGCAGATCTCGTCCAGGATCGCCAGATCGCGCCGGGTCGGGCGCCACTGTCCGGCCGTGGCGTTGGCCTGCACCTGCTCGATCGTGGTGGCGCCGGCGATGATCGAGCCGACAGCGGGTTGCGCGGCGAGCCAACCGATCGCCACCGTCACCATCGTGATACCGCGCTCCTCCGCGAACCGGCGCAGCGCCTCGATCCGGCTCCACGGCGCGCCGGCCAGCAACGCCTCCCGGTTGCTCAACCTGGACGCGACCGGCGCCGGCTCGCCCGGCCGGTACTTGCCGGTCAGCAGGCCGTTGGCCAGCGGGAAGTACGGCAGCAGGCTGGCGTCGAATCGGCGGCACGCCGGCAGGACCTCGCGTTCGGCCTCGCGCTCCAGCAGCGAGTAGTGGTTCTGGGCGGACACCGG
>Ga0070714_100002597_pt1 | contig 13311 bp, 7 predicted proteins | sample LARL83metaG_FD_65450 | JGI IMG/M metagenome (GOLD analysis project Ga0070714, IMG submission 65450) | Corn, switchgrass and miscanthus rhizosphere microbial communities from Kellogg Biological Station, Michigan, USA - LAR L8-3 metaG | ecosystem: Host-associated > Plants > Roots > Rhizosphere ...
CCCTTCTGGTCGTGGGCGCGTTCATCGGTTTCATGGCCCTCGATCTCGTCCAGATGCGGGCAACCGCGATCCGCAACAGCGAGCGCAACACCGCCAGCTTCGCGCTCGTCCTGGCCGAGAACCTCGGTCAAACCGCATCGGCGGTGGACCAGGTTCTACAGGCATTCGTCCCAAAGCTTGACGGCGACAAGGACCGCTCGGTTGCCGCGATGGACAAGCTTCGCGGCCAACTCATGGAATCCATATCGCCGATCCCGGAGGCGCAGATTTTTGCCGCCTTCGATGCCAACGGGGTGCGTTTCCTGAATCTGACCGACTGGCCGGAATCGCACTCGTCGAACGGAGCCCAGAAGGATTATTTCGTTGCCCATCGCGACAATCCGGGTCTCGGGCTCTTCATCAGCAAGGTGTTCCGATCGGGATCGGGCTATACGGTGATTTCCCTGACCCGGAGGCTCGCGAACCCGGACGGGTCGTTTGCCGGAACGCTGGCCATATCCATTGCGCCCAAATATCTGCAACGGGTGTACGACCAGGCCGGATTCAATCGGAACGGCTCCATCTCGCTGTATCGGGCGGACGGCACCCTGCTGGTCCGGCATCCGGAATCGTCGGGGCAGATCAATCGGAGCTTCGAGGATTCGACGCTCTTTTCCATGGGTCTTCGGGAAGCGCCCGTCGGCACGATGGACACCGTCTCTCCGATCGACGGTGTTCGTCGCATCACGAGCTATCGACGGGTGGAGGGGGCGCCGCTGGTCATCGCCGTGTCCGAATCCTTCGACGAGGTTCTCCGGGAATGGCACGCTCTGGTCGCGCGGTATATCGCTCTTGCGCTGCTCATCGCCATCGCAGTCGGCGGTTTTGCATTTGCCGTCTACCGTCAGATGATGAAGCGGGCGTCATCCGACCGCCGATTCCGCGCGGCGATGGATTCCACGACGAACGCATTCTTCACATTGTCTCCGCATTCAAGCACGGACGGCGCGCTCGATTTCACGATCAAGGATGCGAACAAGGCGGCGGCCGTTCTTGTCGGCAGCGATCGTACAGGGCTGATCGGCGCGTCGCTGGCGGGGGTGGGGCATGGATTTCCCGTGCGCCCGGTACTCGAAATCTGCACCCAGACGCACCGGGCCGGCGAGGCGCAGAACGCATCGCTGAAATTCATTCTGGACGGCGAGGAGCGCTGGTTTCGCGTGCGCGCCACGCCGTTTCCCGACGGCGTGGCGCTGAGCATGGGCGACGTCACCGAAGAGTACGCGGCGCGCGCGGCGCTCGAGATCGCTAAGGAAGGCGCCGAACGCGCCAATCGCACGAAGTCGGATTTTCTCGCCAACATGAGCCATGAGCTACGGACGCCGCTCAATGCGGTCATCGGATTCGCGGATATGATCGCCCAGCAATTGTTCGGTCCGGTCGGCTCCGACCGTTACCGGGAGTACGCGGAGCTCATTCGGATGTCGGGCACCCATCTGCTCGACGTCATTTCCGACATTTTGGATCTGGCGAAGGTCGAGGCCAACCGCATCGTGCTGGACGATGACGAGGTCGACGTTCCCGCGGTCCTGCGAACCTGTGCGACGCTGATCGCGACCCGCGCCGAACAGGCGGGCGTCGTTGTGCGCGTCGATGCGCCCGCGGATATTCCGTCGGTCGTAGCCGATGAGTTGCGCCTGAAGCAGATCGTGCTCAACCTGACTTCGAATGCCGTGAAGTTCAGTCCAAAAGGCGGCGAAGTCCGTCTCAGCGCCCGGCTCGGTGAAAACGGCGGGCTTGCCATCGCGGTATCCGACCACGGCTGCGGAATGACCGACCAGGAGGTCGCGTTGGCCTTGGAGCCGTTCGGTCAGGTGAACAGCGCGGTGGCAAAGAGCAAGGAGGGGACGGGCCTCGGGCTGCCGCTTGCACGCCGCCTCACGGAGATTCACGGCGGGACATTGCGGATCGACAGCAAGCCGGGAAAAGGGACCGTCGTCACCATTTCCATTCCGCCGCATCGGGTGCTTGCCTCATCCCAGGCACAGGTCGTCTGAGCCGGCTCACGATGCAGCCAGGCTTCGCTTTGGTTCGGGTCTCGGGGATTTCGCTCAAGAGAACGTTATTCGCCTCGCGGGAAGCGGAGCGTTAAGGAATGTTCTGCAATTCTTTCAAAGGGCATGGTCTCTGGAGTTTTTCAATTGAGCAGCAATGGCGTTCACGACAGTCTTTCCAAGATCGACTTGAACGGTAACTTGAACATCTGGCAGGCGGCGGACGTGATCATCCAGCACTATCGCGTCAACGCCCAGGCGGCCGCGGCGCGCATGGCCGATGCCCGCCGCCGGAAGGGCGATGCCACCGGCGAGCGCGCGTGGCTGACGATCATGATGGCGATCCGCGAGTTGCAGCGTACCGAGCGCAACCATCTCGAGCCGCTGCACTAGGTGTGTCACCTAGAAGAAGTCGGTTACGCACGCGCCGCGACGCCATCCGAGAAATGGTGCGCGGCCGGGCGCCGGGGCGGTGAAGCTGCCAAGCGGCCCTTTGTAAGGATTAAAGCCATCAGCCGGAGCGTAAGCCTGTCAACCCCCTGGGCGGCACCCCGTTCCCGGCGTTCAGGCCCCGGAGCATGAGAGGAATAATTATAATTCAATAACTTAACTGTATTCCGGAGAATGAAGGGAGGCGTTACTAGGATAAATGATTAAAATTTGAGTTAAATTATTCAGAAAGTTAATTCAATTTTATTGGACATCTTAGGCGGCCGGTCGGCATATGGCGGCAACGCTTAGGGGGAGGCGGGTCGGTTATACCGCCGCTATGGGGTGCAATAAGGCCGTTTCGCTGCAAAGTGGCCGCTTTTTTCCCAGACGCAAGTACCGATGCCCTCGTTAGGCGTCTCACTCCGGGCGACAAGACCTGAGAGCGATGCTCGTTCGACGAAAGGGCTAGGTATCATGGTTGTCGTGAACACGAATGCGGCGCGCTACCGGGCGGATCGGCGGGCGCGGAACGATTTCCTGTTTGGCTGCACGGCCTTGCGCGGTCGCCTGGGACTCGCGATCCTCGCCTTGAGCGGAATCGCGCTGAGCGGACCCGCTCTCGCCCTCGATGCCACCGCGCTGCCCCAGGGCGGGCACGTCACGTCGGGAAGTGCCACGATCACGCAGACGGCGCCGGCGCAGCTCGGCATTTCGCAGCACTCCGACCGCGCCATCCTCGATTGGAACAGCTTCAACATCGGCGCGAGCGCCGGCGTCAATTTCCAGCAGCCCAGCAGCTCGGCGATCGCCGTGAACCGGGTCGGCGGCGGGACGGACCCGTCGCAGATCATGGGGACGCTGACCGCCAACGGCCAGGTCATGATCCTCAACCCGAACGGCGTGCTGTTCGGTCGCGGGTCGCACGTGGACGTGGCGGGGCTGGTGGCGTCGACCGGCAACATCGACGACGCGGCCTTCATGCGCGGCGACACGCGGCTGACCCTCTCCGGTCGGTCGAGCGGTGCGAGCGTGGTCAACGAGGGAGCGATTACGGCGCGGGACGGCGGGCTTGTCGCGATGGTCGCGCCCTCGGTCGCCAACGACGGCGTCATCGAGGCGCGGGTCGGTCGTGTGGCCCTGGCCGGCGCCAGCACCGTCACCCTCGATCTCTACGGCGATCAGATGATCCAGATCGCGGTGGACGGCGGCTCCCAGGCGGCCGGTGTTCTGGTCGCCAACTCGGGACGCATCGCGGCGGATGGCGGCCGGGTGCTGCTCACCGCCGAGGCGGCGCGTGGCTATGTCGATCAGGTGATCAACACGTCGGGTGTGGTCCGCGCCCAGGGCGTCTCGGTCGACGGCGGCGCCATCGTTCTGAACGGCGGCTCCAACGGCACGGTGACCGTGGCCGGGACGCTGGACGCATCCACCGCGCAAGCGGGCGGGACCGGCGGCACGATCAAGGTGGTGGGTGACCGGACGGCGTTGACCGACACGGCGGTGCTCACCGCCTCGGGCGACGTCCAGGGCGGCCAGATCGAGACGTCGGGCCACACGCTATCGATCGCAGATGGGGCGCGCGTCGAAGCCGCAGCCGCGAACGGACAGAACGGCACGTGGTTGCTCGATCCGGCGTCTGTAAACATTGCCTCAATCGGCGGCGACATCACGCCGGCAACGATCGTCACGACTCTCAACACCACCAACATGGTGGTGCAGGCGGACAACTCGATCACCGTCTCCGACATCGTGGACTCGAGCGCGCAGGCGAACGCCAATACGCTGACGTTCCAGGATACAACCCCAGGCGATGGCCTCACCGTCAATCTCAACGCCAAGGTTAATCTCGGCGCCAGCCAGCATCTGACCGGCGACGGAACCACGGTCAACGTCGGCAGCAACGGCAAGATTCAGAACGGCGTCGATGTTTCCAAGAGCGGTGCCACGGTGAACGTCGCCGCCGGCACGTACAATGATCCCAACGTCAACATCAATAAGAACAACCTTACGCTCGCCGGCGCCAGCGGCGCCAAGATCGTGGTTCCCGATTTCGCCGGTCAGCGCAATGGCATCAACGTCAACGCCGATGGCGTAACGGTTTCAGGCTTCGAGATCGCGGGGCCGGTGACGTCGTCGTATCTCACCTATAACTGGGGATCGAACATCAGCCGCGGCATCGCCGTGTCGAATGGCAGCGACAACTTTGCGATCACGAACAACAATATTCACGACGTCCGCAACGGTATCCTCATCGATGGCCGCAATGCGGCCAGCACCGTCACCGGCAACCGTATCGAGAACACCAAGGGCGGCATCTCGGTGCAGTACACCGATGGCTCCACCATCGGCATATCCGGCAACAGCCAGGGGCCGATCGGCAACGAGTGGGGCGTCAATCTGCACCTGAACGGTCATCTGGCCGGGGACGGCGTCACGATCCTTTCGAATTCGCCCCCGATCGCCTCGGCGCCGACGTTGGCGTGGCAGCAGTCTTTACTCGCTCAGAGCGCGGCGAACGGCGGCTGGAGCATCCAGGACCAGGCCTACACCTCGTCCAATCGCACCGAGGTTACGGTTGCCGCCACGGGCTCGGCGAGCAACCAGGGCAGCCCGCTCCACCCGCTGGACACTATCCAGAACGGCGTCAACGCCGTGGTGACCGGCGGCACCGTCAACGTCGCGGCGGGCACCTACGCGGAGAATCTGACAATCGCCAAGGCGCTCACCATCGACGGCGCCGGGATCGGTCAGACGACGCTGCAAGCGGCGTCGCACTGGTCGGGAACTGCCTTCACGGTCAACGGTGCGTCCAACGTCACGCTCTCCGATCTCACCGTCTCGGACTACCAGTATGGATTGCAGATCAACGGCACGTCCAACGACATGAACGTCACCCGCGTGGCGTTCGCCGGCGATCACTACGGCGTCCGCACCGGCACGACGACGCGGGCCGACCGCTTCCACATGACCGACAGCTCGTTCTCCGGCGGAGAGATGTCGGTGGAGACATTCAACAACCATGTTGGTGCCGTGGCGACCGGCTCGTTCGCCGATGCGCTGTTCGAGAACGTCACGATCAACGATCCGACCTACAAGGGATTCTATTTCGAAACCGCCGACAATCTCACCTTGCGTAATGTCACCATCAACAATGCGGGCAACTTCGGCGATCCGTCGAGCCAACAGTTCGGCGCGGCGATAGACGTCAATCTGAAGTTCGACGCCTACCATGCCATCACGTTCGACAATCTCGTCGTCACGAATTCCGGTCATAGCTCGGGCGATCCCAGCCGCGCGGCGGTCGTGGTCAAGACGCGCGGTGTTCCTGGCGACAGTTCGACGTATACGGCGGATCCTGCGAGCCTGCAGAGCATGACGATCACCGGTGGCCGGATTGAGGGCTCCGCCGGCACGGGCATCCGCTTCGAGGATGTGTCCAACGGCGCCGGAGGCCGTCCGACGCTGACGGTGAGCACGAGTTTCGCCAACAACGGCATCGATATTCAGACCGATAAGGCGAACGTGAACGCCACCGGCTCGACGTTCACCGGTGCGACCAGCGACGCCCAGATCGAGGCGCGCCTGCTCCACATAGTGGACGATCCAGCCCGCGGTCGCGTGACGTGGACGTCGATCGATCCGCCGCCGCCACCGCCTCCGCCGCCGACCCCGGAGACCTTCTTGCCGCCGGCCGTTACGATCACCAACGCGCTGCCGCCGGCACCGCCGGCGCCGCCGGCGCCACCGCCGCCGCAGGTCACTCCGCCGCCGCCGGCCCAAGTCGTGGCGACGGTACCGCCGGCGCTTCTGTTGACCATCGTGGCCCCCGCCGCGGGCGGCATTCCGGGCATCGGTGGGGCGCCGCCGCCGCAAGTGATCGTGACCAACAACACCACTGGCGTCGGTGGCGCGTTGGCGGGCGGCAACGCGGTGGTTTTGGATCTTTCCGGGAGCGGTCCCTCTTACAGCCAAACCGCGAGCCTGACGACAACGCCGCCTCCGCCCCCGCAGTCGGGCGGATCGCCGGGAGGATCGTCCTCGCAGTCGGGGGGATCGTCTTCACAGGCAGGCGGCTCGTCGGATGGATCCTCGCCGCAGAATCAGTCGGGCAATGCGCAAGGTTCGCAGAAGAACGATGGCTCGGAGTAGCCTGAGCGAGCGTATGCGTGGGGGTGAAAAGCCGGTGATTCGTTACCTTTTACTGTGCCTCGCTCTGGTATTGATCGCCGTCGCTCCGGCCGCTGCCCAGACCTCCGTGGCTCCATCGGCGGAGCCAGGGCGCATCCCGGAGCGTTTCCGTCCGGCGCCCAACCCCTCGGCGGTTCCGGAAATCTCGGTGCCGACCATGCGCGCCGCGCCGCCTCCGGCCGAGGCGGCGGCCATTCGCTTTCGCTTGGCCGGAATCGTCGCCGACGGCGTCACCGTCTACGATGCCGCCGCCCTGACTCCGCTCTATTCCGAATTCCTCGACCACGACGTAACTCTTGCCGAGATTTACGAGATCGCGGCGCGCATTACGACGAAGTACCGGAATGACGGTTATGTGCTGGCGCAGGCGATTGTGCCCGCGCAGCGTATCTCCGGCGGCATCGTTCATATCCGGGTGATGGAAGGCGCGATCGACCATATCCGGATCGAAGGGGATGCCGGCGAGCAGAACAACCGATTGCTGCGCGCGTATGCCGATAAAATCCAAAACTCCCGCCCGCTCAAGAACGCCGATCTCGAACGCTACCTTCTGCTCGCGAACGATATTCCCGGCGTGCACGTTCGCAGTGTCCTGACGCCTGCGGCGGAGAGCGGTGCAGCCGATGTGACGCTCCTCGTCGACCGGACCAGGGTCGACGGCTCGATCGGGTTCGATAACCGCGGCACGCGATTCCTCGGGCCGATCCAGACGATCGGGACGGTGAATTTCAACGGCGCTATGACCGAAAATGACCACGTGGGGCTGCAGGTGGTGCGGACTCCGTTCAAGCGTCAGCTCGGCTATTACGCGCTCCGCGTCGACGAGCCGGTCGATACGGAAGGCAGCGTGGCGAGCCTGTCCGCGAGCTACACCAACACGAGGCCCGGGTACACGCTTCAGTCTTCCGATGTCAACGGCAAGTCGTACTCGGCAGGTATGGCGCTGCGCCACCCGTTCCTCCGCTCGCGGGCGGAAAGCCTTTGGGGAATGGCGCGCTTCGACGTCCAGAACACGAAGACGGATATCTTCGGCGATCAGCTTCTGACCGACGACAAGCTCCGCGTGCTGCGCGCCGGCGGCGATTACGAGCGCGCCGACGCATGGCGGGGTGTGAACACGGTTTCCCTCACGGTCAGCCACGGATTCGACATCTTGGGGGCGACCAAAACCGACGCGCAGAATCTGTCCCGTGCCCGCGGCGCCAGCAACTTCACCAAGGCGAACGCCGACGTTTCCCGCACGCAGCCGCTGTGGGATGCATTCAGCGGGTACCTTCTTGTGTCCGGCCAGAAATCCGCCCATTCGCTGCTCTCCGCCGAGCAGTTTGGCATCGGCGGCAGCGTCATCGGCTCGGCATACGACCCTTCGGAGATCGTCGGTGACGATGGGCTGGCCGGTCGGGCGGAGCTGCGATGGGATGCGCCGCCACCAGGACTCGGCGACGTGTCCTATCAGCTTTATGGCTTCTGGGACGGCGGCGAGGTTTGGACCCGCACGCCTTCGGCGGGGCAGCCCTCGCAGCAATCGCTGGCGTCGGCCGGTATCGGTCTGCGGGCGACCCTCACGCAATGGCTCTACGGCACCGCCGAGATTGCGAAGCCGCTCACGCGTCCGGTCGCCACGCGCGGCGAAAGCGGCAACGATCCGCGGTTTTTCTTCTCTTTGACCGCGCGGTTCTAAAGCATTTCTACGTGCAGGTGCATTTCCGGCGTTCTGGAGATGGTTGGCCGAGTCCGCGGAGCGGAAACGTTCGGTTTCCGGCCGTCATGGTAAACAATCGGCTTACGGCGAAGCGCTCCGGCGTCGCCGGTGGGTTGCGCCCGTAATTCCTCGGCAACGGATTTAGGCCGAGGACTTCCCGGCTTTACCATTTGTGAACCCGCGCGGCTCAAAGATCGTCCGCACATCGTTGCGGAAGGATCTGCGGAGAGCGCAATGCACACGACCCTGCTGATGCTGGGAATGTCGATCACGGGCCTGTGGGTGCTCGTGTCGGCGTTTGCCGGCGAATTCCTCGACAGGCTGCTGTAACCGTTCGAACGGTTGCGGCGCCTCAATGCTTTGGTGCGGAGTAGTCCGCCGGGCGCTTGGCTCGGAACGCCGCTGCGCCTTCCTGGTGCTCCCAGGCGGGAAAGCGCTCGAGCTGCATCGCCATCTCGCGGGCCAGCGCCGCGCGCAGTCCGTCGAGATCCGTCAGCATCCGTTTCACCGCCGCGGTCGCCTCGCGCGGGCCGCTGCACAGATCCTTGGCGATGCCGAGAGCGATCCGGCAGGCATCCTCCTTGGAGAGCAGCACGTCGACCAGTCCGATGCGGTGCGCCTCGGCCGCGCCGATCGCAGCGCGTGAGAGGATGAGCCGCTTCGCCTGCGCGGCGCCCACGCGCCGCGGCAGCGACCAGGTCAGGCCCCAATCCGGACCGAGCGCGAGACGGAGAAACGAGAAGGTGAAGGTCGCCGTTTCCTCGGCGACGACGACGTCGGCGAGGCAGGCGAGACTGACTCCGGCGCCGGCCGCATGCCCGGCAACGGCGGCGATGATCGGCTTGGGAAAGCTCGCGACCGCTTCGGCGGTCTGCGCCACGCACGTCATGCGCTCGCGGATCTTGGCGGGGTCGGTTTCGCCCATGGTGCGGACGTCGCCGCCGGCGCAGAAGTTTTCCTCCGCACCGGTGATGACGACGACGTGAACGTTGTCGTCATCCGCCAGGGGCGTCAGCGTCTCGCGCAGGCTGATGCGCGTCTCCGCCGTCAGCGCGTTGCGGATCTGCGGCTGATCGAGCGTCAGGATGGCGATGTGATCGTGATGTTCCAGGCGTATCGTCATCGCGGCCTCCCGGCAGTTGCCCCTGACGTATCCACACGCTTCGATAGTAGCAGCGAATGCCCTCGGTGCCAGCGGAATGAGCCATTGCCGGATGGGCCGCTTACCCGTTCATCTCGGCAAAGGTCTTGCCGTCGGCGACGAGCGTTTCCAGCAGCTCCGCCGGCGTCCAGAATTTCGCATCGGCCTTGGCGTATTCTCGAATCGTCGCCAGCACGTTCGGCAATCCGACGATGTCGGCCTGCTCCATCGGTCCACCGCGCCAGCGCGGGAACCCGTAGCCGTGGACCTCGACCATGTCGATGTCGAGCGGCCGGCGGGCGATGCCTTCCTCGAGGATGCGAGCGCCCTCGTTGATCATCGCATAGAGGATGCGCTTCTGAATCTCGTCGGGCGCGATGGCGCGGCGGGCAATGCCTTTCTTCGCCGATTCGTCGAGGATGATCGCCTCCACGTCCGGGTTCGGCTTCGGCTTGCCGTCTTCGTAGATGTACCAGCCGCGGCCGGTTTTCTGCCCGAACCAGCCCTGCTCGCAGATGCGGTCGGCGATGGCGACGTAGCGCTCATTCGGGTCGCGCGTCGCCGCCTGACGCTTGCGCATCGCCCAGGAAATGTCGAGCCCCGCGAGGTCCATGACGCGGAACGGACCCATCGCCATGCCCCACGACTCGACGGCCTTGTCGACGTCCCACGGCATGGCGCCGTCCTCGATCATATAGTCCGCCTGCTTGCGGGTTTTTGCGAGGATGCGGTTGCCGATGAAGCCGTCGCACACGCCCGATAGCACGCCGGTCTTGCCGAGCTTTCTGGCGAGATCGAAGCCTGTGGCGATGACGTCGCTGTCCGTCTTGTCGGCCTTGACGATTTCCAGAAGCCGCATGACGTGGGCGGGCGAGAAGAAGTGCAGCCCGATGACGTCGCCCGCGCGTTTGGTCGATGCGGCGATCTCGTCGATGTCGAGGTAGCTGGTGTTGGTCGCCAGCACGGTGCCGGGTTTCATGGCGGCGTCGAGCTTTTTGAACACATCCTTCTTGACGCCCATGTCCTCGAACACCGCCTCGATGGCGAGGTCGACGTCGCCGGTGGCGCCGTAGTCGGTGGTGGCGCCGAACCGGCCCATGTGCTCGGTCTTGGATTCCGCCGTCATGCGTCCGCGGCTCACGAAGCCGTCGAGGTTCTTCTCGACGTTGGCGCGCCCGCGCGCGACGGCGGCATCGTCGGCCTCGATCATCTTTACCGTGAGCCCGGAGCGGAGGGCGGCGGTGGCGATGCCCGCGCCCATCGTGCCGCCGCCGATCACGGCAATGGTTTCGACCTTGCGCGGCTTGGACGATTCCAGGCCCGGTACCTTCGACACCGCGCGCTCGGCGAAGAAGACGTGGCGTAGCGCCTTGGCCTGATCGGATTCGCGCAGCTCCTGGAAGATTGCGCGCTCGCGCTTGAGGCCGTCGGCATAGGGCAGATCAACGGCGGCCTTGAGGGCTTCGAGGGCACGGACCGGGCTTTCCTGCCCACGCGCGGTGCGCTTCACCTTTGCGGTCTCGGTTTCGAAGAAGTCGGCGGTGGGGGCGGGCGGCACCGGACGCTCGGAAATGCGGGGCAGAGGCGCGCCCACCTTGGATTTTGCGAACGCCTTCGCTGCCGTCAGGAGATCGCCATCGGCGATCTCATCGATGAGACCGAGTGCCTTCGCCTCCTTTGCGTTGACCTGTCGACCGGAGGTTATGAGATCGACCGCGGCCGCGATTCCGGCAATGCGCGGCAAACGTTGTGTGCCGCCGGCGCCAGGAATGATGCCGAGGTTCACTTCGGGGAAGCCCATTTTCGCCTTCGCGTCGGCGATGCGGAAATGGCAGCCGAGCGCCACCTCGAGGCCGCCGCCCAGCGCCACGCCGTGGATTGCGGCAACGACCGGTTTGGCGGCGCCTTCGAGGACGGCAATCACGTCGGGCAGAAACGGCGGCAGCGGCGGCTTGCCGAACTCGCGCACATCGGCGCCGGCGATGAAGACGTTGCCCGCGCCGATGACGACGGCGGCTTCGACTCCTGGATCCGGCGCGATCTTCGCAATCGCCTCGGCGAGGCCCTGGCGCACCGCCTGGCTCAGCGCGTTGACCGGCGGATTGCTCACCGTGATGACCGCTACGCCGTCCTCGACGCGCACCGAAACCGACTGATCCTTTACGCTCGCGTCCGCCATTACGCTGTCCTTGCCCGCTTGTGGAGATTGTCCGGAGTGTCCGTCGATTTAGGACAATATCCGACACGGCGAGAGCGGGACAAGGCCGGGGTCGGAGCGGCGTACCGCCTCATCCGCGGGCGGCGATCTCTTGAGAAAACGGAGAAATGAGCGTCCAATTCGCCCAGGAGGACAGACGTATGCTGCCCGAGTGGGAATTGGTGCTGCGCCTCGTGATCGCCGCCGCTCTTGGCAGCATCATCGGCGCCGAGCGCGAGCGGCTCCTGTGGGCCGCTGGGCTCCGCACGCACATGCTGGTGTGCGTCGGCTCGTGCCTGTTCATGATCGTCTCGTCGTTCGGATTCGCCGACATCCTCGGCACCGACAACGTCGTGCTCGATCCGTCGCGGGTTGCGGCCCAGGTCGTGTCCGGCATCGGCTTTCTCGGCGCCGGCTCGATCCTCTTGCGCGGCGAGATCGTCCGCGGCCTCACCACCGCGGCGAGCCTTTGGACCGTGGCGGCGATCGGCCTTGCCGTCGGCGGCGGGCTCTACGTCGCGGCGGCGGCCTCGACCCTCATCATCCTGGTGATCCTCGCGGGCATCAAGCCGCTGGAGGAGTATTACCATCGCCGGATGCAGAGCTTGAACATCCGCCTCCGGTGCGCTCGCGGCGCGATGTCGGTCGACATTCTAAATCAAGCGCTCGGCGCGCGGGCGCGGCGCGTGAAGCGCTACATTGTCATACCGGCCGAAGACCTGGACGTCGACGAAGTGTCGATCGTCATCAGCCGGGTGTCGTCCGACGACAGCGCCGAGGTCGTGCGTGCGCTCAGGGCGCTGCCGTGCGTGCGCGAGGTGATCGAGCCGGCAGCGAATTAGGCGGTGGCCGTCACTGTGTTTTCGCGAGATCCGAGAGCCAGACGAGCGTCGCCTGCCGCCCCGCGTCGGGCGTCTCGAGATGGGACGCGCGCACCGTGACGTAGCGGTTCATAGGATTCGCCGATGCGTCGTTGAAGGCGAAGGCGCGGCCGCGCCTCTGGGTGGGATCGCTGTCCCCGGCGATCCACAGGAGTGGCGCCGTGAGTTTGGCCGCGTTCGCAGGAATATCTCCCGTTGCCTTGGGGCCATAGAAGCTGAGATAGATGCGCGCCGTCGTGCGCAGCTCCATCGTGTAAATGCCGTGCGGCCCGGCGTTGACGTCGTCGAACTGCGTCCGCTCATCGCCTTTGCCGTCGGCGACGAGCCTCTCCGCTTGCGCCACCACGGCGGCGATCTCCGGGCGGCTTGCCTTGCTCTTCGGATCGTCCGCGGGGCCGTAGGCGATCACGCCCATCAGTCCCGCGTGGGTCGCGCCGTAGGCGAGCGCCGCATTGCCGCCGAGGCTCAGGCCGGCGACGACGATCGCGCTTGCGCCGCGCGCCTTGAGATCGGCGATGGCCGCGTCGATCTCGGTCAGGCAATCCTCGTATGGCTTGTCGAAGCCGCGTCGGCCCGACCAGCACATCTCGGGCGCGGCGACGAGGTAACCGGCGCTCTTCAGGTCGGCGACGAGGCGTCCGCCGATCGGCGTTGCCTTGCTGGTGAGGCCCGTTGTGCCGAGCGGCGAACCCAGCTTGCCGTGCATCAGTACGAGGCCGACTTTTCCGCCGGCGCTG
>Ga0070714_100002598_pt1 | contig 13311 bp, 12 predicted proteins | sample LARL83metaG_FD_65450 | JGI IMG/M metagenome (GOLD analysis project Ga0070714, IMG submission 65450) | Corn, switchgrass and miscanthus rhizosphere microbial communities from Kellogg Biological Station, Michigan, USA - LAR L8-3 metaG | ecosystem: Host-associated > Plants > Roots > Rhizosphere ...
GCTGCCGACGATCCGGTATCGGGCGCATGTCCGCCGCACGCGGCCAGCAGAGCGACGCTTGCGGCGCAAGCCGCCCGGGCGGGGAATCTCACGGGCTCATTTCCTCCAAAAGCGTTGCGGCCGCCTGTGCCTGCGCATATATTGCGGTTACTTCAGCGAGCGCGGCCTGTACGTACGTGCGGCGCGCTTCGGCGACATCCAAACTCGAACTGGCGCCGCTGCGATAACCGATGCCGGTGGCGCGCAGTTCCTCTTGCGCTGCGATACGCGCGCGGCGCGCCGAATCCACCGCCCGAAGACTTTCCCGATACGTGCGCGCCGCCGAAGAAACCGCGACGGTAATGCTGCGCTGCAGCGCCGATTCCTTATACTGCGCCTGCGCAAGACGGGCGCGCTCCGCGGCAACGCGGTCGGCCGCGGCGTGCGAGAGCGGAAGGCTGAGCGTGACGTTGGCCGACGGCCCGGAGACGAGTACACCGGAATCGTAACCGCGCGTATAGCCCGCGTCGATCGTGAGCGCCGGAAGAACGCCGGCGCCGGCGAACCGGACGGCGGCACGTTCCGCATTCACCGCCTGCTTTGCCGAATTGAGATCGCTGCGCTGCGCCAACGCCCGCTCCACCGCCTTCTGCGGATCCGTGGGGGGCGGCGCGGCACCTGGTGCGTTTTCCAACCGCTGCAGGTCCTGCGGCGCAATACCGGTCTCCACGGCAAGCGCGTTCTGCGCATTCGCAGCGTCGACTTGCGCCGCATCCAAGTTTGCCCGCGCGCTCGCAAGCGCGACCTGCGCACGCACGACGTCGAGCCGGGGCGCGTCACCGGCCTTGAAGCGCAATTGCGCCGCGCGCAAGTCGGCGTTCGCGCCGGCAACCTCCTGAACGCGCAAGTCGACGGTCGCGCGCGCCTTGAGCGCCGCGAAATACAGCCCAATCGTCTTTTCACGTTCTACGCGCTGCGCGTCCAGCAAATCGTACTGCGCTCCCGCCAGCGTGAACTGCGCTTCGCGCACAGCCGGCGCGTACGAGAGGTAATCGCCGAGTGTTACACCGGCGCCGATAGTCGCCAAACTTTGCTCGATCGTGGAATTCGCATTGCCGCCTTGCGGAGCGGCCGCATAGCTTGCTTGAAGCGAAGGAGCCGCGACGCCGCGCGCGGCGCGTAGAAGCGCCTGATTTTCTTCCACGCGCGCCCGCGCTTGCGCGACGTCCGGAGATATGCGTACGGCATTTTGCACCGCCGCGTCGAGCGGAAGCGAAACGAAGCCTTGCGGGGTACCGGTCAGAGCAGCCAGGACCAGGGCTCCGATCATGCGGCGTCTCTCACGCGCTCGGGCGCTCGACGCCCTGCGATGCCCGCATACAGCACCGGAATAACGACGAGCGTGAACGCCGTGGCGGTCGAGAGCCCGCCGATGACGGCGATCGCGAGCGGCTGCTCCATCGCCGCGCCCGCACCAATACCGAGCGCGAGCGGCACTAAGCCGCCGATTGCGGCGACGGTCGTCATCACGATCGGACGCAGCCGCGTGCGTCCCGCTGCAACGAGCGCATCATGAACGCTCGCTCCTTCTTCTCTGCGCCGGTTCGCCACGTCGATGAGCAGAATGCCGTTTTTCACGATCAACCCGACCAGCAGCAGCAGCCCCATAAAGGACGACACGTTGAACGGTGTCCCCGTAATGAAGAGCGCCAAAGCCACGCCGATGAGCGCGAGCGGAATCGCCGTCAGAATCACCAGCGGCAAACGGTACGATCTGAACGTGGCCAGCATCACGAAGTAGACCAGTGCGATGGCAAGGCCGATAACAGTCAGGAACTCGCGGAATGATTGTTGCTGCGCCTGGTACGCCCCGCCGATTTTCGCCGTATAGCCCGGCGGCAGCGGCGTCGCATGCAGCGCCTTCTGCACGCCTGCAACGACCGAGGAAAGGCTCGCGCCTCCGTAGTTTGCGGTGACGAGCATTACGAGTTGTCCGTTGATCTCCGTGATGTCGCTCGAAAGACGATTCGACTGCAATTGCGCCAGACTGCCAAGCGGTACCGCACCGGCTGGCGTCGAGAGAAGCGAACTACCGAGATTCACGGATGCGCCCGCCACGCTGACGCGCACCGGAATTTGATTCAGCGTTCCCGGCACGCTCGTGGCCACGTCGCCCTGCGTCGACGCGGCAAGTTCCGTGCCGAGCTGCGCCGCATTCATGTTCAATGCTGCAAGGCGCTGCGCATCGGGGCGCACCTGCAGCGTCGGATCGTCATACGAAACACCGGAAAACGCATCGGCCAGTCCGGAAACTTTCGAGATTCTGCCGGCGATCGTCGTGGCCAGCGAAACCAGCGTTTGCTGATCCGGTCCCGCAAGCGCGATCTCAATCGGCGAGCGCGATCCCGACATGTCGTCGATCATGTCTTCGAGGATTTGATGAAAATCGAGCTGCGCCGACGGCACGGCCGCACTAAACGCATCTCGCAGCCGGTCGCTGACCGTTTCGAAGGAAGCACCCGGTTTCAACCGCACGCGCATCGTGCCGGCCCGCACCTGCGTGGGCGAGAATCCGTTGGTGTCGATGCCGGTAAAGCGCCCGATGCTCGCGACCTGCGGGTCGCGCAGCGCAATGCGTTCCATCGCCGTCGCAGCTCGATCGCTTGCGGCAAGCGTCGTACCGACCGGCATCGTGTACTGCACTTCGAATTGTCCCTCGTTCATGCGCGGCAGAAAGTCGCTCGGGAGGCGGCTCATGAGCAGCACGGTGAGCAGCAGGATCGCAGCAGACGCACCATAGACGATGGCGCGGTGCGAAAGCGTCCAACGCAAGAACGGCTCGTAGCGCGCGAGCATGCGAGCGACGAGACCCGTTTCTCGGCCGGGCTCCCCGGTTTCGCGCACGAGCGCAGAGCTGATGAGCGGCGTGACGAGCAGCGCGAGCACCAGCGAGACCAGCAGCGCCGAACCGAGCGTCAGGGCGAGCGCGCGGAAGAAAAATCCGCTCACGCCGGTGAGCAGCAGCAACGGTACGAAGACCACGACGGTCGTGAACGTCGAGGCTGCCATTGGAGCGGCCAGTTCACCCATCGAGAGCACGATGGCATCGTACTTGCGCATGTGCGGATACAGATGCATGTTGCGCGTGATGTTCTCGACGACGACGATTGCGTCGTCGATGATGAGCCCCACCGCAACCGCCAGCCCGCCGACGCTCATCAAATTGAGCGTCTGACCGGTGAGATGCACGAAGAAGATCGTGATGGCCATGGCGATGGGAATGACGATTGCCGCGACGAGCGTCATGCGCACGTTTCGTAGGAACAGCAGAATGACGAGGATCGCCAGTATCGCGCCGATGAGAATCGCGTCTCGCAGGCTTTTCTGCGACTCGACGATCAGGTCGGTTTGGTCCCAATAGCGGTGCATACTGACGCCCGCCGGCAAATGCGCTTCGATGGCGCGTATCTTCGCCTTAATAGCGCTCGCCATGCGCACTTGGTCTGCACCGGGCAAACCGAAGAAGTTCAGCGCGACTGCATGGGCGGCGTCGTAGCTGACTTGCGTCGCGAGCGGCGCCGTGCCCAGCGTGACGGTGCCCAAATCGCCGACCCTGACCGGCGCGTGATTGGAATCCGGCACGACCACAGCTGCTATGGCGTCCGCGTTTTTGATTCCGGCACTGAGCAGTATCACGTTGCGCTGATAGAATTGCTGGGAAATTCCTAGCGCGCTCACGGTGTTGGCGTCGCGCAGAGCGTTTGCGACGTCCTGCGCCGTTAAGCCGTGTGCCGCGAGCAGCCCCGGATCCAGTGAAACGTGGAACTCGCGATCGGGGCCGCCGACGAGCATCATGCGCGCAAGTCCCGGAACGCCGTAAAATTGCGGAAGCAGCGATTGCTGCGCAAGCTCGCGCAGCACCGTTTGCGAGATGTTCGGCGCCACGAGCGCGTACGTGAGAACCGGCTCTTGATTCGGATTGATGATGACCGCATCGACGTTGGTATCCGCGGGAAGCATGCCGCGCGTTTGCGAGATCGCCTGATTCACGTACTGCAGGTCGAACCGGGCATCGGTCTTCGGATCGAACGTGACGATGAACTCGGCGCTGCCTTGCGATGACGTGGTCCGCACGCGCGTGACCGAAGGCAAGCCCAAGAAGGCACGCTCCAGCGACGCTGCGATCTCTACGCGAACGCGGTCCGGAGGTAAATTCCCCGCGTCGGCGACGACGTCGATGCGCGAAAACGACATGTTCGGGAAAATGCTCGCAGGCGTGGAGGCATACGCCCACACGCCCAGCGCGGTCAACACGGCCACCACGAACGCGATCGTCTTTCGGTGCCGCAGCCCGAGGCTCGAGATCTGCACTATGCCGTAGTCTACAGCGCGAACATGACTGGAATCTGAACGTTATACTGCCGGAAAACGCACGCGAACGATACCGCCGCCTTGCGGGCCGTTCGAAAGAGAGATGCTTCCGGCGTTCGCCTCGACGATCGAGCGCGCTATTGCAAGGCCCAGACCCGTTCCGGTACCGGCGGGCATGCCCGGTTCGCGCCAGAAACGCTCGAGGGCATGCTCGAGCGCCGACGGAGAGAAGCCTGGCCCGGTGTCTTCGACCGCAATTTCAACGGCGCGATCGGCGCGCTGACTTTGCAGCGTTACGATGCCGTGCTCCGGCGCATAACGTACGGCATTGTGTCCGATCGCAAGCAGCGCGCGCTCGAGCGCCTGACCGTCGGCCAAAATAACGGCATTTTCGCCGGCATGTACGCGAAGGCGAGCGCCCTTCGCGGCAACAGCCGGCTGCAAACGCTCCGCAATGCGGTGCAGCATCGCCGCTACGTCGATCGGCTCGCGCGTGAGTTTGCCGCTCTCCGCGCGTGCCGCAGAGAGCAGATCGCCGATCAGTGCTTCCATGTGATCCGCCTCGGAGGCGATCGTTTCCAGCGCGGCTTGGTATTGCCGCGGGTCGCGTTCTTTACGCAGCGCGAGATCGGCCTCCGCGCGGATAACCGCAAGCGGTGCCCGCAATTCGTGGGATGCGTCCGCGGTGAAACGGCGCTGCCGCGAGAACGCATCTTCCAGAGCGCGGCGCGTCACCAGATTCCCGGCGAAGAGCGCGAGGAAGGCGATCAGGAGCGCTGCCGCACCAAGCGCAATCGCCAGGTTCCGCTCGGTCTCCTCGATCCAATCGCTGCCGCGCCACACGACGACGGTGCCGACGCGCTTGCCGTCCCGCATCATGGGGAGCGAGAAAGCGCGAAGCGCCGTATCGGCGTGCCCCGCATTAAAGTATGCGGGCCGAGCGCCCGGCGGCCGCACGTCAACGGGCATGCGAGCGGAGCTGGAGAGCAATACCGCTCCGCTGGGGCCGAAGACCGCGCCATTCGTATCGGCGCCCAAAACCGCTAAGAATTGCGCGCGATCGTCGGCGTCAATGGAGATCGCGCCGTGAGAGACGTCGACGAACGACGCAGCCGCGCGGGCGGCCGTGATCAGGCGCGCATCCATCGTGGAGCGCTGCGTACGATCGATCGCGATCACCGCAGCCGCTCCGAAGAGCAGCAAGCCAAGGAACATGATGGCGACGTAGGCAGCCGAAAGGCGCAGGCGGTTCATGCGTCTCCGAAGCGGTAGCCTGCGCCGCGCACCGTATGCAGCAACTGCCGTTCGCGGCCGGTTGTGAGTTTTGCGCGCAGGCGGCTCACGTAGACTTCCACGACGTTGGACGTCGTCTCGTTTTCACGTTCGAACAGCGCGTCTTCGATCATCGCGCGGGTCACCAGACGGCCCGCGTTGCGCATGAAATACTCCAGAAACGCCGCCTCGCGCGCGGTCAGATCGACATCCCGGCCGCCGCGCCGCACGCGGCGCGAGCGAAGATCGAAGACGAGATCGGCAACGCGCAACTGCGCATCCAGCGTACGCGGCGTGGCCCGGCGCACGATCGTGCGCAGCCGCGCCTCCAATTCGCCGAAGACGAAAGGTTTGCGCAAGTAATCGTCGGCGCCCGCGTCGAGGCCCGCGATCGCATCCTGCGGAGTGTCGCGCGAGGTGAGCATCAACACCGGCGTGCGCACCCCCCGCTCGCGCAGAGAGCGCACGACGTTCAGGCCGTCGCGCTTCGGGAGGTTGACGTCCAGCACCACCGCATCGTACGGGGCGCCCTGGGCCCAGGCTTCGCCTTGCTCCCCGTCGTGCGCGACGTCCACCACGTGGCCTTGTTCGGCCAGGCCGCGACGGAGCACGTCGCAGAGTCGAACGTCGTCTTCAACGACCAGCAGGCGCATGTTGCGGAAAATCGGTCCAGTCCAGCAACGCTCGCGCCTCGCGTGCGCGTTCGATCGCCGCATCAGTAACCGGGCCCTTCACGAGCATGGTGAAGTGTCCCATCTTGCGCCGGTCGACCGCGTGCTTCTTGCCGTACATGTGCAGCACGACGTTCGGATCGCTCAGCAATCCATCGACGCCGGCGAGATGATCGCCCGTGCCCTCACCGAGGATGTTCACCATGATCGCGCTGCGCAGCAGCTCCGGTTCGGAGAGCGGCAACCCGCAGATCGCGCGCACGTGCTGTTCGTACTGCGAGCAGCGCGTGGCGTCTATCGTGTAGTGCCCGCTGTTGTGCGGCCGCGGCGCGATTTCGTTGACGAGCACCTCTCCGTCGCGCGCGACGAAGAATTCGACGCAGAACGTGCCGACGATCCCCAGCGCCGACGCGATCTTTTCGGCATACGCTCTGGCGCGTGCCGCCGCCCGATCGTCGACGCGCGCCGGCACGATGGAGATGTACAAGATGCCGTGGTCGTGGACGTTCTCGGACGGCGGATATGAGACAATCTCACCTGCGGCATTGCGCGTGCAAACGACGCTGATCTCGCACGCAAACGGTACGAACTGCTCGTAAATCAGCTGCGCGCCGGCGGCTTGCGCCAGCGCTTCGCGCGCCTCCCCGCCGTCCTGCGCGCGCCATTGCCCTTTGCCGTCGTAGCCGCCGCGCACCGTCTTGAGCACTGCCGGAAATCCGATGCTCTTGCATGCGCGCTCGAGATCCGTCGCGTCGTTCACCTCGGCAAATTCCGCGACCGGAATGCCGCACCCGCGGACGAAGCCCTTCTCGAGCAGCCGGTTTTGCGTGATGCGCAGCACGTTGCTGCTCGGGGTGACGGCGTAGCCGTTTTGCTCCAAGCGCTCGATCGACTCGATGGCGATGTTTTCAAACTCGTAGGTGACGATGTCGGTGCGGCGGCCCAGATCGTCGATGGCGGACATGTCGTCGTACCGGGCGATAATCTGCTCGTCCGCGACTTGCCCGCACGGCGAGCGCGGCTGCGGATCGAGCGTGATGACGTCGTAGCCCATACGCTTGGCGTCGAGCGTGAACATGCGGCCGAGTTGACCGCCGCCGATAACGCCGATCGTTTGAATCATGGACGTTCTACAGTCGAATGGAGGTGACGTCGTCGTGCATGCGCTGCACGTACTGTGCGAGCCGGTGCGAGATATGCGGGTCGCCCAGTGCGAGAATGCGCGCCGCAAGCAGCGCCGCATTTGCGGCATTGCCGATGGCGACGGTAGCGACGGGCACGCCTTTGGGCATCTGCGCGATGGAGAGCAATGAATCGAGGCCGTTCAACGCCTTCGACTGCACCGGGACGCCGATCACGGGAAGCAGCGTTCGCGAAGCCGTCATACCGGGCAGATGCGCGGCTCCGCCGGCACCCGCGATAATCACCTTGATCCCGCGTCCGGCCGCTTCTTCCGCGTACTCGAACATCTCCACAGGCGTACGGTGCGCCGAGACGACCCGCATCTCGAAGGGAATCTCGAGTTCTTTGAGCATGTCGCGCGCAGCCGCCATGGTCTCCATGTCGGACACGCTGCCCATGATGATGCCCACCAGGGGCGTGTCGGATTCTGCCATCGGGGTAGAGTATTCTACGACCATGAGTGCTTTTCTGCTCGGCATCAACTATTGGCCCCGCCGCAGCGCCATGTACATGTGGGAGCGCTTCGATCTGGGCGAGATCCGCGAGGACTTTGCACGCATCCGCTCGCTCGGGCTTTCGGTCGTGCGCTTCTTCATCACGTGGGACGATTTCCAGCCCGCGCCGGACAGCATGGATCCCGACATGCTGCGGCGTTTCGAGGGCGTGATGAACGCGCTCGCCGATGCGAAGCTTCGCGGCATGCCGGCATTCTTCACCGGCCACATGAGCGGCGTCAATTATCTGCCTGAATGGGCGCTCGACAAATCCGTACCGCACGGGCGTTTCCGCACGTTTACGCGCGGCATGCAAGAATCGCCGTGGGGTGCGGGCGACTTTTATTCCGGCCCGCTGTTCGATGCTTCCCGTTTACACGTGCGTGCCGTCGGCGAGCGCTGCCGCGGACACGAAGCACTCTACATGTGGGATCTCGGCAACGAGTTCAGCAACGTGCGCTTTGCGAATTCGCCGCAGGAATCGGCACGCTGGTCGAAATGCTTGACGGAAGACCTCTTCGAAGTCTCGGGTATGCCCGTGACAGCCGGAAATCACAGCGAGGATCTCACGCAGGATCGCGGATTTCGCCCGTCGTCGTTTTGCGAGCCGTTTCCGTGCGCGGTCATGCACGGATATTCAGTGTACAGCCATTTCGCGCGCAGCCGCACGGATCCGGAAGTCGTGCCGTTCCTGTGCCAGCTCATGCAGTCGATGTCGGGCAAACCGGTGCTGTTCAACGAGTTCGGCAACCCGACGTGTCCGCCCGATACCGTCTCGCCGTACGACCGCGTTCCGCTTCCGGGCGAGCCGATGCCGGCCGCGGCGGAGCTTCCGCCGAATGCCGCCCCCTATGCGTGTTTGACCGAAGAGGAGATGGCCGCGTACTGCTACGAGGTGCTGGACCGGCTGCACCGGCGCGGCGCACTCGGAGCGTTCTGGTGGAATTGGGCCGACTACGCGAAGGAGCTCGCCGATACGCCGCCGTTCGATCGCGCCAAGCACGAGCTGACCTTTGGCATCATTCGCTCGGACGGCAGCGACAAACTCGTCGCGGGCACGCTCCGGCGTTTCGCGCAGGAAGCGCGGCCCGTCGTCCCGCCGCCGCCGCCGATCGTCGACGAAGCGCAGTGGTATGCGAACGAAAACGAGGCCTTCCAGAAGGCCAAGTACGAAGAATACCTGGCCATGACGAATGCCGGCGCGCATGCCTGAGGGCCAAGTACTCGTTGTGACCGGTGCCGGTTCGGGCATCGGCCGCGAAGTGGCATTGAAAGCCGTACGCGAGCGGTTCGCCGTCGTCGCCGTCTCGCGCAGCAAAGAGCAGCTCGACGAACTTGCGGCGGATATCTCGCAGACCGGCGGCGCCTGCGTCACGCTCGCGCTCGACGTCACGGAGAAAGACGCGCCGCAGCGCATCGTGCAGACGGCACGCGCGCACTTCGGCCGCATCGACGTGCTCATCAACAACGCCGGCGCCGCGACGGGCGGCCGTCTACTCGAACAGTCGGACGAGGAGATCGACGCGCAATGGCACCTGCACGTCGCAGCACCGCTGCGCATTACGCGCGCCGCATTGCCGCTGCTCGAAGAAGCGCGCGGCCAGGTGATGTTCGTGGGCTCGGGACTCGCACGCGTTCCTTCGCCGTATTACGGCGCGTACTGCGCTGCGAAAGCCGCCGTGCGCGCCATGGCAACGCAGCTGCGCCGCGAACTGCTCGGCACCGGCATTGCGATAACGTACATCGATCCCGGCAGCGTGCGAACGAATTTCGCGCAGAGCGCGGGTATTGAATCGTTCGGTCCCGAGTGGATTCCGGTCGAGGCGGAGCACGTCGCCCGGCGCATCGTTCGTGCCGCGCGTACGCGCCAGCCCGTTCTCAACGCCGTTCCGCTGCACACAGTGGGCGCGATGCTCGGCGAATGGTTTCCTCGTATGACGGATCGCGCGATGTCAAAGCGTAAGCCGCCTGCAGCGCAGCCGTCGTTGACACCCGCGCCTGCGCCGCAACCGCCTCCCGCGCCGACGCCCACGCCGGCACCGGCACCGGAGCAAACGGATTTCGAACGCGCGCTGGAGCCGGTCTCGCGGCGCATGGAACGCGTGAAGTTGCCTGTTGCCTTTCTCGCCGAGTTGCTGCGGCCGGGCGATGACGTGCAGTTGAGCGACGCCGCGATGCGCTGGGCGGGCATGCCGAACAAGAACGAGCGCGCCGCGATGGCGGAAGCACTCGAGGCGCTCACCGCCGGCGGATTTTTAGAGAGAACCGGCGAGGAGAGCTGGCGCGTCGTTCGTTCAGCGAACTAAGGCGGTTCGCAGCCGCTTGCTGCCGATGGCGATGAAGAAGAGTATCGTCGCCAGCAGCACGATCGTCGCGCCGCTGGAACTGCGCAAGAAATACGACAGATAAAGCCCGCCCACGCCGCTGAGCGCGCCGATGAATGCGGAGATGCCCATCATGCGCGAGAAGCGCGTCGTGAGTTGGTATGCGGCGGCCGCCGGCGTGACGAGCAGCGCCGCGACCAAGACGATGCCGACCGCCTGCAGCGAGATGACAATCGTCAGCGCAAGCAGCACGAGCAGCACGTACTCGACGAACTGCGCATTCATGCCGCTGGCTTGCGCGACAACGGGATCGAACGACGTGTAGAGCAGCGAGCGCCACAGCAACGCGGTCACCAGCGCGACGAAGAGCGCCAGCGCGACGATCATCAGCACGTCTTGATGATTCACGGAGAGAATGTCGCCGAACAAGAAACTTTGGAGGTCGATGGAGTACGTGCGCTGGCGGCTCATTAGAAAGATGCCGAGCGCGAATGCGCCGGTGAACAGCACGCCAATCGCCGTGTCCAGCGCCACGCGGCCGCGCCGATGGACGAAGCCGATGCCGAGCGCGGTGAGTACGGCGACGATGCCGGCGCCGATGTAATAGTCGGCGCCCCGCAGATAGGCGATGACGATGCCCGCAAAGGAAGCGTGCGCGATGCCGTCACCGATAAACGCGAGTTTGCGCAGCACGACGTACGTGCCCATCGCCGAGCAGAGCACGCCGACGAGAAACGCGGTGACGAACGCGCGCTGCATGAATTCGTACTGAAAGGGTTCGAGCCAGTGCTGCATGCTAGTCGTCCTCGCGGCCGTGATGCTCGCCGTGGCCGTGCACGTGCATGTGTCCGTGAAGCGCGGCGTACGCGCCGGAGGCGAGCACTTCATCGACCGTGCCGATTGCCAGCACGCGGCGGTTGAGCACCATCAACCGATCGAACCACTCTCCCGCGCGTTCGAGATGGTGCGTGGACATAATCACCGGCATTCCGCCTTTCACGAGTTCGCGAATCACTTTACGCAGCGCTTCTTCCGTTTGTGCATCGACGCCGGTCGTCGGCTCGTCGAGCAGCAGCAACCTCGGCTCCTGCGCGATTGCGCGCGCGACGAAGACGCGCTGCTGCTGGCCCCCGGAGAGCGCCGAAATATGCCGCCGTGCGAGCTCGCGCATGTTCACCAGTTCCAAGCCGCGCTGCACGGCCGCGCGATCGTGCGCGCCGAAGCGGCGGAACATGCCCAGACGCGGGAAGCGGCCCATGGCAACAACGTCCCAGACGGTTGCGGGGAAGGTCCAATCGACGTCTTCGATCTGCGGGACGTACGCAACGGAGCCGGGCGGTAGCGCGCGCGGTAATTTTCCCAAGACGGACAAATCGCCCGAATACGGTTCGAGCAAACCGGCGATCGTTTTGAGCAGCGTCGATTTGCCGGACCCGTTCGGACCGACGATTCCGAGCGCTTCGCCGTAACCGACGCTCACCGTAGCACCGTCGAGCGCGACGTGATGATCGTATCGCACGATCAAATCACGCACCACAACGGCAGCAGCCGCTACCGCATCGTCATGGTGAGTTTGTCGAACCACAGTCATTGGAGCGCCTTCACTATCACGCCGGTGTCGTAGCGCAGCATACTCATATAGTTATTCACGCGCGGATTGCTGCCAATCGAATCATCATACAAGTCGGTGACGACGCGGATGCCGGCGCTCTTGGCCAGCGTTTGCGCGAGTTTGGGACTGTACTCCGGCTCCGAGAACACGGCGTGCACCTCATGTTCGCGCGCGAGATCCACCAGCTGCCCGATGTAGGCGGGATTCGGATCCTGGCCGGGGTTTAGTTCGATCACGCCGACCGTCTGAATGCCGAAACGGCGGTTGTAGTAGTCGAAGGCGTTATGAAAGATGATCATCGCACGGTGCTGCCGCGGAATGGTCGCGACCTGCTTCGCGATCCACTGTTGCAGCATTGAAAGCTTCGCGTCATAAGCGGCGGCGTTGCGCCGATACTCGCTCTCATGGGCCGGATCCAACTGCATGAGCGCGTCACGAATCTTCGCGACATAGGCACGCGCCAGCACGGGATCCATCCAGAGATGCGGGTTGTGGTCGATCTTCGGCAGACCGTCCGAAAGCACGACTTGCCGCATGTTCGCGTTGCCGGCGCTGTCTATGGTGTGCGCAAGCCAAATCTCGATGCCCCCGCCGTTCTGCACGACGAGCTGCGCGCGGCTGAGCGCGGCGATGTCCTGCGGCGAGGGCTGATAGTTCTCCGGAGACGCGCCGACCGGCACGAGATTCTGCACCTGCACCCGGGCGCCGCCGACGCCTTCCACGAACGAATTCAGCGTCGAGAACGTCGTGACGATCCTCAGTTTGTCATCCTGAGGTGTCGAAGGACCCCGAGCGGAGCGAGGGGCGGTGCACCCCGCCACCATCAGCGCCAGCATCAACGCAACTATCCGCGGCATGCGGCGCACTTTCCGAAGAACTCCATCGCGTGGTCGTCGAGCTCGAACCCGTGATGGCTGCGCAGCTCGCCGGCGATCCGCTCGAGCGCCTCACAGGCAAGCTCTTCGACCTTCCCACACGACCGGCAGATGGCATGGTGGTGATGGGTCGGCGCGCAGACGACGTAGGTCGCCTCACCGCGCTCGTCGACCCGCGAACTGGCCTCGCCCTTGGCCGCGAGCAGGTCCAGCGTGCGATACACGGTCGAGAGCGAGACTTTGGCCCGCCCTTTCTTCAGGAGCGCATGGATTTCGGCGGCGGAAAGATAGCGCTGCTCCTTCCTGAGGATGGCCGTTATCTGCTCGCGGGGCCGGGTGCTGTACTGGGTGCGCATAGCCCTGTAATTTGCGAACCGTTCTCAGAATCATTCTCAAATCCACTTCGACTACTCCCTCGTGTCGCGCCGCGTAATCTTCTTACTCATCGGCCCTCCGTCGCGCCAACGAGAATCTTACTGGCGCTCCGTGCCACGAGGGCGGCACGCTTGCTCAGTGGTGGAGGCGCTGGGC
>Ga0070714_100002599_pt1 | contig 13310 bp, 6 predicted proteins | sample LARL83metaG_FD_65450 | JGI IMG/M metagenome (GOLD analysis project Ga0070714, IMG submission 65450) | Corn, switchgrass and miscanthus rhizosphere microbial communities from Kellogg Biological Station, Michigan, USA - LAR L8-3 metaG | ecosystem: Host-associated > Plants > Roots > Rhizosphere ...
GCGGTGCCGTCCTCACCGGCGGTGAGCACGTCAGGCCCGGTGAACGAGGCATCCGTCACCTTCCCGCCCTGCGTGAGCGTCTGCGCAAGGCCGCCGTCCGCGTGCCAGAGCCTTGCGGTTCCGTCGGCGCCGGCGCTCAGCACGAGCTTGCCGCTCGGGTCATAGGCGACCACGCTGATCGCGCCCTGCTGCACGCCGAGCGTCCGCAGCGCGGTCACGCGTGTGTTCCAGAGCCGCGCGGTCCCGTCCGCGCTCTGCGTGAGCAGAAGTGAGCCGTCAGGGCTGTACGAGACACCGGTGACGGCATCCGTATGACCGCCGAGCACCCGTGGGATCGAGCCGAGCGGCGCGTTCCAGAGGCGGACCGTCTCGTCCGCGCTTGCAGTCGCGATCTGGTTGTCGTCCGGGCTGACCGCGACGGCGAGGACCTTTTGCTGATGTTGCCCGCTGAGCGTGAAGACCGAGGCGCCGGTCGCCGGGTCCCAGACGCGGCCGGAGGAATCGATGCTCCCCGTCACGACCCGGCCGTCGGGAGCGAACGCGACCGTGTCGATTGCCGCCTCGTGGCCGACGAGCATGTGGAGCTGCGTCCACGTTTGCGTGTCCCAGACGTAGCCGTTCCGCCGGCCGGTCGTCACGAGGTACTTGCCGTTCGGCGAGAACGCGAGCGCAGTGACCTCGCCCGCCTGGGTCGGCGCCGCGACCTCGATGCCGTTCGCTGCCTCGAAGACATGGGCAGCGGCCTGGCCGTTGGACACGACGGCGAAGAGTGAGCCGTCGGCACTCACCGCGATCGCCGTCTGGGCCGCGGTCTCCTGCTCCGTGTGCAGCAGGGTGCCCGACGCGGCATCCCAGATCCGGATCCTGCGGTCGGCGCTCGCCGTGACCAGGAACTTGCCACCCCCGGCATATGCCAGATCCAGGACGGCTCCGTTGTGCAAGAGCGTCTGGCTCGTCTTGCCGGTCGCGACGTCGATCAGGAGCGCCTTCCTGGCCGCGGTCGCAACCGCGAGCTCCTTCCCGTCGGGACTGAACGCGACCTTGGACACCGCTGAGCCGACCTGCAGCGAGAGCACGCGGGAATGCGTCGCGGTCCGGAAGATACGGACGACGCCGCCGTCGGTGCCCGTCGCAACAAGCGCGCCGTCGGCGCTGAACTCGGACGATGCGACGGCTCCGCCGCCTCCGGCGAGGATCCCGCGCACCTGCAGCGCCTGGAGCGAGTCGCGGAGTGAGTCCTCGACCCGATTCGATCTCTGCAGCCTCGCGGCCGCGAGTGAGGCGCGAACACTCTTCACCGGATCGACGGCGAGATCCGCCTCGGCCGTCGCGACGTACTCGCCGACCTTCGCCACGATCGCCGCGGCGGTCGCACGTCGCGTTTGCCGTTGAGCCAGCTGCTTCGCGCGGACGGCGACCTTCGTCTGCGTTCGCAACTCGGCGGCCTTCGTGCGCAGCTGGGCGGCGTTCAGCTTGGCCGCGTGCGTTTGCACGAGCAGTTGCGCATTGCTCACCTGCAGCCGTTTCGCGGCCGCGTCGGCCCTGTGCCGCTCTCTAACCGCATTCGCGCGCTGGGTGTCCGCCGCCTTTCGCTCATTTTCCGCCGCCTTTCGCTGCTGCTCCGCGAGCTTCTGCTGCTGCTCTGCACGTTTTTGCTGGCCGACCGCAACCTCGGTCTGCTGCTCGGCGACCCTTTTCTGCTTCGACGCCTCGCTGCGCTGCGCAAACGCGTACACGGTCAGCGCGACCATCGCGAGCGCCAGCAGGAGAGCACCCCCGGCCAGCGCCGCGAGCCTGCGGTGTCGTCGCGCTGATGCCGCCAGGGCTCTCCGGGCGTCGTACTCGCGGCGCCATGCGAGCACGGGCTCCGCCAGTACGTCGTGGAAGATCTCGTACCGGTTTCCGGCTTCGTCGCCGTCCGCGACTGCCCGGAGGATCCGCTGGGACGCGAGCAGTGCGAGCACGTGTTGCAGCTCGACCGGCGACTCGTTCGTGTAGCCGACGAGGTCGCCGAACGAGTGCGCGATCTTCGTGCGCGAGGGGGTGACGAGGAACCGGAGCGCGTTCGTCGCGATCTCGGCTTCGCGGGGCGGCAGCGCGCCGAGGGCGCGCTCGAGATGCGCGCTGACAATCGCCTGGGCGCCGCCGAGGTTGCGAAGCGTCTCTGCGCGAAGGAGCGAGGAGCCGGTCTCCCGCTCGGACTCCCATACCCGCTCGAGCACGAGCTGGAGATACGGCGCCTCGATCTGTCCCGGCTGCGACTGCACTTCGCGGATGACGTCGTCGACGAGTGCAGACTCGATCCCCATCAGCGCCCACGGCGCGACCTCGTTCCAGCGATCGAGCGGACCGAGGATGGCAGCGCGAGCCGCGGCCACGTCGAGGTGGCCGAGCCGGAGACGGTTGGCGAACACGCTCGGGATCCGCGCCTGAAACGCATCGAGCCGTGCGAGCGCGTCCTCACGGAGCGAGACCAGAACGTGCACGCGCGGTCGCGCGAGCAGGGCGGGCAGCACGTCGTGCAGCCGCCCTTCGTCGTGATAGAGGAAGTACTCCTCGAACTGGTCGAGGATGAGGAACGCCTCGTCGGCCGGGTCCGGAAGCTCGGCCCCGGTCGACCACTCGTCGAGCACGACGACATCGGCGCCCGGTGCTACCTCGCGCAACCGGCGCGCGACGGCCGCACGCAGGATCGAGCTCTTGCCGACGCCGCTCGGGCCGTAGAGCACCGTCAGCTTCGCGGCGAGCAGGTTCGCGACGATCACCTCGGTCTCGCGCTCGCGCCCGAAGAAGAGGAGCGCGTCGAGCTCCGAGTCCTCGAACGGCGCGAGGCCCTTGTACGGCGCCTCGAGCGCAATGTCGACGGCGCTCACACGCGGCTCTCTCTCGTCAGCTCGAGAAAGCGCCCGAGCGCGGTCACGTACTCGTCAAGCGGTGTTTCGAAGAGGTCGACGTCTCGCGCGCGCCAGAACTGCCGCTCGAGCGGTTTCGCCTCGGGCTGCACCGCCCACGATCTCCACGAGGCGCCGTCGGCACCCCACATGCGTCCGAGCACAAGCCGCAGGTTCCACTCGGAGAGCCCGTAGCCGAGGAACAGGAAGTGGCTGCGGGAGAGCTTCGCGGCGAGGCCGACAGGGATCGCGCCGCCTACGTCGCCTCGCGCGAGGTAGTCGATGTAGTCGTCTTCCGTCACGACGAAGCTCTGCAGCTCGACATCGCCGTGCAGCTTGAGGATCACGGTACGACGGTCGAGCGAAAGCTCGGTCGCATACGTGTTCGGCACGTCGATCACGGTCGTGGTCCCGTCGGGCTGCACATGGCAGAACCGACCGCGGTCGCGGCCCGACGCGACGTACGACACGACGTCGAACTCCTCACCCGCGTCGAGGAACGCCTGCTCGAGCGAAAGGTCGTAGCTCGTCGTCACGAGCAGCTGATGCGGTACGCCCGCCTCGCGGAGGCGCGGCGGCAGCGATGCGAAGAAGCGATGCATCGCGCCCGGGGGCGGGCTCTGCGCGAGCATGTCGCGGAGCTCGTCCGAGAGCGGGCCGGAGCCCTTCGTCAACGCTACGTACTGCGCCACCCGTGCGAGATCCTGCGGGTCCGCCGACGGATAGCCGAAACGTGCTGCCAGATGCGACGCGAGGGCCGTGCCGTCGGACCCGAGCACGGGTACGAGCTTCCCGGCGAGCATCAGCCCGGCGATCTCCTCGATGTGCTCGGTCGGCGACGCCGATGGCGCGCTCGGGCGGAGGCCGACCTCGCCGTTGATGATCGCGAGGTTCAACCGTTGCAGGCGAGGCCCCGGCGGCCCGCCGATCTCCTCGACGAACCTGCGATACGCCGCCTGGTAGACGGCGAGAGCGTCTGCCTGGCGGCCGGCACGGCAGAGTGCCTGCATCAGCTGCTCGACCAGCCGCTCGCGGCTCCAGTGCTCGGCGACGAGCGTCTCGAGCTGCGGCACGAGCTCCGCATCGCGGCCGGCCTCGAGCTCGGCGTCGAACCACTCCTCGCGCGCGAGCAGGCGAAGCTCCTCGAGGTAACGGATGTCGTCGCGGAACGGCTCGTACGCGAACTCCGCGAGCGGCGGGCCGCGCCAGAGATCGAGCGCCTGGCGGAGCAGGTTTGCGCGTTCGGGCGCCTCGCGGCCGGCCGCCTGGCGGCGCAGCTGCTCGAACTCACGGAGGTCGAACGAGCCGCCGTTCACCTCGAGGACGTAGCCCGGCGCCTTCGTGCGCAGCAGATCGGGCCCGAGCGCCCGCCGTAGCGCGACGATCGCGTTCTGAAGGGCGGTAACGGCCGCCTTCGGCGGAGTCTCGCCCCAGATCGATGTGATGAGCGACTCCTTCGAGACGACCTCGCCCGCGCGAAGCAGGAGCACCGCGAGCACGGCGCGCTGGCGCCCGCCGCCGATCTCGATCGACCTACCGTCGTCTGTCTCGACCTCGAGCGGGCCGAGCACCCTGAAAGCCGGCATGCGAACGTTGTAGCTCGTTTCCGGACGAGCGCCAAGCGTCGTGACCGGACTGTGATCGGGCGGTGAGAGGCGCATTTGGACCGCCTCCGACGGTGGACGCATGTCCACCACACACCACATCCGCTCGAGCGCCGCGACCGCTCTCGCCGTCGCCGCGACTCTCGTGTTCGCAACCGCTTCGGCGCTTGCGGCACCCGCCAAGCAGGCAGCCGGCGGGTCGTATCCCTGGCCCGTCAAGCCGTTCGACAAGCCGCACCCGATCCGGGGCAGTTTCGGCGACCCGCGAACGATCTTCTTCGGCCCCCCGACCGACCGCACGCTCTATGCCGGCAACGGCTCATTCACGTTCCACACCGGCGTCGACGTCTCGGCGCCCGACGGCACCGCCGTCTACCCGGTCGAGTCCGGCACCGTCCGCTCCGTCTCGAACGACTGGCTCGAAGTCGCCGGCGGCAACGGCCGGTCGTTCCAGTACTGGCACGTCAGCTCGGCCGTCTCTGTCGGCGAGCACGTCGACGCACAGTCCACCGTCCTCGGGCACATCATCCGCGGCTGCGGCCACGTGCACCTGACGGAGATCGACAACGGCGTCATCGTCAACCCGCTGCAGTCCGGCCACCTCAGCCCGTACACCGACAAGAGCGTCCCGAAGGTCGACTCGATCGAGTTCCGCACGAGCGTCACCGGCAAGGAGCTCATGCCGGAGCTCCTGCGCGGCCGCGTCGAGCTGCTGGCCTCGGTGACCGACATGCCGACACTGCGGGTGCCCGGCGTGTGGCGCGACCTCCCCGTCACGCCTGCGCTCGTCACCTGGGAGATCCGCCGCGCGGACAACGGCAAGGTCATCGTCCCGACCCGGACGGCGTACGACGTCCGCAATCACCTGCCGGCCCCGAACATGTTCTGGCAGATCTACGCGCGCGGCACCCACCAGAACATGTCGGTGTTCGGCGCGCACTACTCGTTCATGCAGCCGGGCATGTACCTGATCCGGCTCGCGCCGGGCGGCTTCGACACGCGCACGTTGCACGACGCGGTCTACGACCTCGTCGTCACGGCCACCGACATCCGCGGCAACCACAGCTCGAGCGCAGTGCGCTTCTCCGTGCACAACCGCCCGGGCGTCTCCGGCGTCTGAGCCCGCGCGCGCACCGCCGGCAGTTCGTTAGCGAACCGTGAGCGTGAGGTGACTGTGCGGTTAGCGCTCCCTTCGACGGTTCGGACGTCAGCAACGCGTCCGAAGGGAGGGAAACCATGTCGCGCATTCCGCGCCCGAGTTACGGGCTCGTGCTCGCAGTCGTCGCAGTCGCCACGGCGCTCGCCGCCGCACTCGCAGACAGTGGCCCGCCGCTCGGCTTCTAGCCAATCGCAAGCCGGAGGGCGTTCACGTGGAACGCCCTCCGGCCCAGGCCACAGCTCCCGCGAGATTCCCTTTCTGTTCGTACAACTGTTTCGCCCGCTCGGTGAGCTCCTGGACCTTCTCGTCCTGCCCGGCAAGACGCAGCACGTCAGCGAGATCGAGCAGCACGCGTGCGCGTTGGTTCAACGCATCCGTGCTTTCCGCAGCCGTCGCAACCGCATGCGCTGCGCGCAGCGCACGATCGTGCTCGCCGTCTCGCGCGAGGAGCTTCGCACGAACCGGCTCCCAGGCGAGTCTGGCGTCGAGGTCGTCGTCGGCCGCAGTGCTCTCCGCTCTGCCGGCCCACGTGCTTGCTTCGTCATATCGACCCTGCGCGTACAACGCAGCCGCGAGCTCTCCGCCACGAGTTGCGAAGGTGCTGTTCAGACGAGCGCGCTCGAGCAACTCGCAGCTCTCGAGCAGGATCAGCTCTGCAGCCTCCCAGTCTCCCGCGAGAACCTCGATCGCACCGCCGACGCCACCGCACAATGCGGCGGCCGGGCCGAGCTGACCGAGCTCGTCGAAAGTCTCCCGGGCACGGGCCACCGCGGCGCGAGCGTCATCGAGTTGCCCGCGCATCGCCAGCAGTCCTCCGAGGAAGACCAGGACGTTGGCCTCGGCCGCGGGGCCAACGGCGTCGCCACTGAGAAGCTCCTCGCACCGTGCGATCGCCTCTGGTGCCGGCGTCGGTCCCTGGTAGAGCGCCAGGGAAAGCTGCCCGAGACAGGTCGCGGTCGGCAAACCGGCTCGGCGGTAAGCCTCGAGCGCCCGTTCGCTCGACTCGACCCACGCTGTGCAGTGAAGGTGACGGCCACCCTCGATGAAGCCGGAGAGAAGCCACGCGCGGCCGAGTGCACGGTCGTCGCGAAGCGCCTCGAAGCTCGGGATCGCGTCCTGCGCGATTCGCAGCACCTCGTCGCCGCTCGCTTCGCTGTCCTCCAGCAGCCGCAGGAACGCAAGCTCCATGCGCGCTCGAAGCTCGATGTGCGCGTCTCCTGCCGCCGCGGCGGAACGCTCTGCGAGCGCGAGTGCGTCGGTCGCACGCTGCGCTTCGCCTCCTGCTCTCAGCGCGAGACCGAGCTCGCACGTCAGCGCACGCGTCAGCGACGCGTCAGCGGGAAGCAGATCGGTCGCTCGCTCGAGCAAGCCGACGGCGGCGTGCACGTCGTTGCGCTTCCACGCGAGCATCCCGGCGGCACCGAGGCGCTCGCCCGCGTCCGTGGCGAGCTGGCGTAGCCGCCGGCCGTCCGCTTCGAGGTCGACGTGAAGCCGGTACGCCCGCTCGAGATGGAAGCCGACGAGCTCGTCGAGCTCGTTCAGGTCGTCGAAGTGATCCGCGAGGAGCTCGTGCAATGCGGCTCGCTCCGCTTTCGCCGTCGCCCGGTACACCGCTTCCTGCACGAGCACGTGCCGAAAGCGATAGCCAGCGTCCGACGCTTGCACGAACCCGCGGCCCGAGAGCGTGCGCAGATGCCGCTCGACCGTGGCGACGCCCTGTGGTTCGAGCAGCGCGTCGAGCTCGGACATGCGGAACTCCCGGCCGATCACCGCTGCGCGCGCAAGCACGGCCCGCTCGCCCGGCCCCAGGCCGTCGAGCCGCGCAGCCAGCAGAGCCTGGATCGTCGGCGGCAGCGGACGGCCGACGAGCACGCCCTCCTCTGTGACGAATGCGAGCAGCTGCTCGAGGAAGAGCGGGTTCCCCTCCGCAGCGTCGATCACGCGATCGAGCAAATCCGGCGTGAACGGCCGCTCGCCGCGCAGCTGGTGCACGAGCGCGGACGTCTCCTCGTCCGAAAGCGCGTCGAGCACGATGCGGCTGCGTCCGTCGAGGAACGACGGGCGCACCTCGGAGAGCTCTTCCCTCGCGAGGCAGAGCACGAGTATCGGCCCGCTCCCGCGGGCCGCCACCTGCTCGACGAGCTCGAGCAGCGTGGGCTCTGCCCATTGCACGTCGTCGAGCACGAGCAGCAGCGGCTGCTCCGCAGCAAGCCCTTCGCAAAAGCGGCGGAATGCCCAGGCAACCTCCGGCGCGGACGGGGTACCGTCGCCCGCGCCGAAAGCCGCCTCGAGCGTCCCGGCGACGACCTCGTCCTCGGCTCGCGCGGCCGCGCGCACGATCGGCAGCAAGGGCCGGTACGTGCTGCCGGCACCCTCGGCGACACAGGTGCCCTCCAATACGAGCGCTCGCTCTCGAACTGCGTCCGACAGCTCGCGCGCGAGCCTCGTCTTGCCGATTCCCGGCGCGCCGACGATCTGCACCGCGTTGCAGACGCCGTCCCGGGCGCAGGCGTCGAAGGCGGCGCGCAGACCGGCGAGCTCGCGCGCACGGCCGACGAGCGGCGCGTCGTGACGACGCTCGAACGCGGGCGCGTCGTCAATGAGCTCGAGCAATCGAAACGACTCGGGCTCGAAGCGCGCCGCATGCGCGAGGAGGGACGCGGCGCGCTCGCCGACCACGACCCCTCCCGGCCCGGCTTCGTGCGCAACACCGCGTGCTTCCGACAGGACCTGACCCGCGACGAGCGAGCCGCCCGCGACGAGCTCACCGGTCTCGACTCCGATCCGCACGCGGGGATCCCGCAGCTCGAGCGCCGCACGCGCGGCGCGCAGGATGTCGTCCTCGCGTGCCACCGGGACGCCGAACACGGCGGTCGCCGAATCGGCGCTGAAGCTCTCGAGCCGACCGCCGTACCGCTGCACCACGGCGTCAGTGAGCGCCTGCCGAAGGGAGACGAATTCGTGCAGCGCCTCGGGGTCGAGCGTCTCGACGCCCGTGAGCTCGATTGCGACGACCGCAGCGAGCTTTCTTTGAACGACGCCGGGGTCCGTCACGCTCCGCGGGGTGTCGAGCAATGAGGCGTCCTGGCGCAGGATCGCCTGCTCGAGCTCGCGCAGCTCGGGTCCCGGCTCGATGCCGAGCTCCTCGGCCAGCTCCTCGAACGTCGAGCGATAGACGGCGAGCGCGTCGGCAGCACGGCCGCTGCGGTACAACGCGCGCATGAGTTGCGCGCGTAGATGCTCGCGTCGCGGCTCCGCGCGCGCGAGCGCCTCGAGCTCGGGGATCAGATCGGCGTAACGCCCCGCGAGCAGGTCGGCCTCGATCCGATCCTCGAGGCACTGCAGCCGGAGCTCCTCGTAGCGAGCGATCTCGATCTGCGCGAACGGCTCGAACGTGAACTCCGCGAATGCCGGCCCTCGCCAGAGCGCGAGAGCCTCCCGGAGGATCGCCCCGGCCGCACCCGGATCGCGCTCGAGCAGCGCGCGCCCCTCGGCAGCACACCGGGCGAATCGCGTCAGGTCGACCTGCCCGGCCTCGAGCGCGAGCGCGTAGCCGGGTGGACGCGTCAGGACCGCCGTTCGCCCGAGCTTCTTGCGCAGCTGGGACACGTACTCCTCGACCGCGTGCTGGGCCGAGTCCGGCGGCTGCTCGCCCCAGAGATCGTCGATCAGGCGATCGACGGAGACGGTCTCCCCGAGATGGAGAGCGAGATCGGCAAAGAGGGTGCGCACCTTCGCGCCGCCGAGCTTGAGCGGCTGACCGTCTCGATTGACCTCGAGAGGCCCGAGAAGACGAATGTCCAGCCCCATCCAGCCCTCCTCGCCTGGTGTTGACAGCTTGGCAGCCCCGGTCGGTTCTGCCTAGGAACGGCTTGAGCGGGTCTTGAGCGGCACCCGTGACTGTCCTCCCCATCGGTGCTGCAGAGGCACCCGGACAAGGGAGGCAGCAATGTTTCGTCGGATTCCCCACCCGAGCCCAGCGCTCGTCATCGCTTTGCTGGCGCTCTTCGTGGCGCTCAGCGGCACGGCGGTCGCGGCCGGGATCATCCCCCACGCGAAGCTGGCCGACAACGCGACCAAGCTCCAGGGCAAGACGCCGGCGCAGGTCGCCGCACTCGCCCCGGCGCCGTCCTCGCTCGGCGGCTATCTGACCGTCAAGAACGTAGCGTGGACGCTCGCACCCAACGTGGACGGCGACTTCTCGGCGATGTGCGATGCCGGGCAGAAGGCGATCGCCGGCGGGTACGACAACCCGAACGGCACCGCGCTCAGCTTCGACACGCGACCCACCCCGGACGGCACGGGCTGGCGGGTCTACCTGTCGAACCTCAGCACCACCGTCGGAGCGTCCGGATCGATCTACGCGGTCTGCCTGCGCTAAGCAGGCCCCTAGGCCGGCCGTCCGTTTCGCGCGGGCGGCCGGCCGTCCGGAGGAGCCACCATGTTCCAGGCCAAGATCACAGCACTCATCGCCGCCGCACTCGTCGGGACTCCGTTCTTCCAGCCTGGCGCGGTCGTCCGCGACGGCGCCCTCAGAACCGCCGCCCTCCACCATGCCGACGTCACCTGGCACGGCGGCCCGATGACCGCACGGACGGGCGAGCAGGTGACCGTCTTCACCTCCGATTCGTACGCGAACGGCGTCAACGACCCGCAGCAATGGGCGGACTTCATCGCCGGCCTGATCCACGGCAGCGAGCTCGGCCTGCTGACCGCGTACATCGCCACGCCCGCCGAGGTCGCCTCGCTCTGCTACGGGGACGACGTCATCGGGTGCTATTCGGCCGACAAGCTGGTCGCGATCGGAGACGCCGTCGGCGGCGTCAGCCCGCAGGAGGTCGTCCGGCACGAGTACGGCCACCACGTCGCTGCGAACCGCGACAACGCGCCCTGGGCGTCGATCGACTGGGGAACGAAGCGCTGGGCCTCGCAGGAGAACATCTGCTCGCGCGCGACCGGCGGGAACGTGTTCCCCGGAGACGAGGGAGCGAACTACACGCTCAATCCCGGCGAGGCGTTCGCGGAGACGTATCGCGTCCTCAACGACGTCGGCGGGTCAGGCGCCGCCTTCGACTGGTCGCTCGTCGATTCGAGCTTCCTGCCGAACGCCGCTGAGCTGCAGGCGGTCGAGCAGGACGTGCTCCAGCCGTGGAGTGCGCCGACGACAACGGTCGTTCGCGGTGCGGTCGGGAATGCCTGGACGATGGCACTCTCGTTGCCGCTCGACGGCACTCTTTCGGTCGATCTGTCTTATCCCGCGGGAGCGCGCGACGACGTCGTCCTGACCGGCGCGTCCGGCAAGCGGGTCCTCGCTCGAGGCGCTCCCTCCGGCGCCTCGAGCGAGAAGCTGACGTACATGATCTGCGGCGAGCGAACGGCCCGCCTGAAGGTCATGAGCCGAAGCGGCCCGGGCCGATTCGAGTTGCGCATCACGAAGCCCTAGCCGCCGAGATACCGCCGACGCTCGCGCAACGTGAGGAGCGAGGAGACGCGCGAGAGCCGCGTGCGGGCGAGCTGAGCGAGCTCGTAGACAGAACCGCACACGTCGCAGGTGTACGTCCGCACGGTTCGATCGTCGGACGCGGTGAGGATGTGCTCGCCGTCAGGTGCGAACGCGGCGTCCTCGAGCTGGGCGGTGTGGCCGCGGAGATAGAACAGGAGGTGGCCCGTCGACAACTGCCACAGCCCGCCGGAGGTCGGGCCGCCCGCAGTGATCAGCCAGCGATCGTCCGGGCTGAACACAACGCGCGCGACGCGACCGCGATGCGCCCGCAGCGTGTGAATCGAGCGGCCGTCGGCGACGGTGAAGATATGCGCATCGCCGCCGATCGCGGCGGTCGCGAGGAGGCGGCCGTCGTGGCTGAACTCGACGTCCGTGAGCGGCGTGCGCGCACGCGCCAGTCGGTGCTGGAGCCGGCCGGATGTGATCGACCAGATCCGCGCCGTCCCGCGCCGGTTGCCGGCGGCGACAAGCGCGCCGTCCGGCGAGAGCGCGACCGCGACGACGGGCGTCGGCCCGCCGGCGAACGAGCGCACCAGTGCACCCGACCGTGTCCAGACGGAGACGCGCCCCGTGTTCACCGCCGTGGCGAACTCCGTCCCGACGCCGAAGCGCGCGTCGGTGACGATGCCGGGCAATCGCCGGGTCGCGATCTGCCGCCGGGTCGAAACGTCGACGACCTTGACGACCCTGCCGCCGGCGACGATCAGAGTCGAGCCGTCGGCGCTGAACGCGACGCGACGGCCCGGCCGGGACACGCGAATGCTCGCGAGGCGCATACGAGTCCGAACGTCCCAGAGAGCGGCGTTCCCCCCTTGGTCGACCGTTGCCAGCAGCGAGCCCGACATTGCGGCATCGACGAGGGGGAGGCGGGGATTCGTCTTGAACAGGAGCCTGCGGGTTCGCGTGCTCCAGACCTGGGCGGAACCGTCGATCGACGCCCCGAACGCCACCGTTCCGCCTGCAGCGAAGCCGGCCCGGACGAAGCCCCCGTGCGCCCGGCCCAGGACCCGGAGCTGATTCTCGAGCCCCGTGTCCCAGACGCGGGCCGTGCCGTCGTCGGAGGCGGTGACGACGAGCCCGTCGCGGCTGAACGAGGCGTCCGTGACTGCGTCGCGGTGCCCGTTCAGCGTCGCGAGCTCGCGTCCGTTCAGCGAGCTCCAGATGTGCGCGGAGCCGTCGGCTTCCGCCGTGGCGATGAACGTGCCGTCGTGGCTGTACCGCGCGCTCTCGACCGTGTTCGTCCCGATCGGCATGAGCAGGAGCCGTTCCCCGGTCCTGACGTCCCAGACCCGCGCAGCGCCGTCGGCGCTCGCGGTGGCCAGCTGCGTGCCGTCGGGATTGAAGTCGACAGACGTCACGGCGCCGCTGTGTCCAAGCCGCCGGAGAAGGCGGCCGTCGGTTGCGTCGTAGATCCGGGCGAGCGAATCCGGGTGGCCCGTCGCAAGCCGGGAACCGTCGGGGCTGAACTCGACCATCGTCCCGCGCAGATCCGCGACCAGCTGTCCGCCGTGCGCATCGAGCAAGGCGACGTGCGCGACGTTCCTGCCTCCCACCCAGGCCGCCGCGATCCGCGTGCTCGTGAGCGCAACCGCTCTCACGACTCCGTCGAGATGGATCGTCTGGACGGGCTTCCCGTCCCCGACGCGCCACAGGCGCACGTTGCGATCGCCGCCGCCGGAGACAATCTCGGTGTCGTGCGGGCCGAAGACCGCCTCCCGAACACCCGGGTGCTTCAGCACGAACCGCGTGTGGTCGCCGCCCAGCCCGCGAAGGACGATCCTGCCTCCACCCGCGACGAGGACCTTCTTGCCGTCGCGGCTGAAAGAGCCGCTCCGCACCTTCCCCCCGATACGCAGGGTGGCGACACGGCGGGAGGTTGCAAGCTCGTACACCTCGGCTCGACCGTTCGACGCGCCGACAAGGACGTACCGCGAGTCGGGGCTGAGCGCGGCCGCCGTGACTGCGGCGCCGGCCGGGAGCACGAGCCGCAGATGTGACTCGACCAGGGCGGAGAGCAGGACGTCCGCGACGCGCGGCGAGCGTTCCAGCCGAGCAGCGGAGAGTGCGAGCTGGAGACTGCGGACGGGATCGCGTGTGAGATCGGCGAGTGACGTCGCTGCGAGCTCTCGCGCGTGTGCATGCCGGGCCTGTGA
>Ga0070714_100002600_pt1 | contig 13309 bp, 7 predicted proteins | sample LARL83metaG_FD_65450 | JGI IMG/M metagenome (GOLD analysis project Ga0070714, IMG submission 65450) | Corn, switchgrass and miscanthus rhizosphere microbial communities from Kellogg Biological Station, Michigan, USA - LAR L8-3 metaG | ecosystem: Host-associated > Plants > Roots > Rhizosphere ...
AGCGTGCCGACGCCCGCCTCGCGGTAGACGGCGAGCCGCTCGCGCACGTGCTCGCGCGGGCCGCAGATCGAGACGAGGTCGATCAGCTCGTCGGGGAGCGCCGCCATCGCCTCCTCCCGCTTGCCGTCGAGGTAGAGGTCCTGGACGGCTCTGGCGGCGTCGGCGAAGCCGTAGCGGACGGCGAGGCGGTTGTAGAAGTTCTGCTCGCGCGAGCCCATCCCGCCGACGTAGAGCGCCAGGTAGGGGCGCATCGCGTCGCGCCCGCTCGCGAGGTCGTCGGTCACGAGCACGTTGACGGTCGGGGCGATGTCGAAGCCGTCGAGGCTGCGCCCGGCGCGGGCCGCGCCCTCCTCCAGGTGGGTCCTGAACTCGGCGACGTGCTCGGGCGCGAACAGCGTCGGGATCCAGCCGTCGGCGATCTCGCCCGCGAGCGCGGTGTTCTTCGATCCGATCGCGGCGAGGTAGATCGGGATCCGCTCCTGCACCGGCGCGATCGTCAGCTTCAGCGCCTTGCCGGGGCCGTCGGGCAGCGGCAGCTCGAGCGTCTCGCCGTGGAACTCGACGCGCTCGCGCGCGAGCGCCATCCGCACGACCGCGACGTACTCGCGCGTGCGCTGGAGCATCCTCCCGTAGCGCTGGCCGTGCCAGCCCTCCGCGACCTGCGGGCCGGAGGCGCCGATCCCGCAGCGCATGCGGCCGTTGGAGAGGTTGTCGATCGTGGCGGCGGTCATCGCCGTCATCGCGGCGCTGCGCGCGGGGATCTGGAAGATCGCGGAGCCGAGGTTGATCGTTCTCGTACCCGCCGCCAGCCAGGCGAGCACCGTCGCGGTGTCGGAGCCGTAGGCCTCCGCCGCCCAGACGGAGTCGTAGCCGAGCCGCTCGGCCTCGTGCACGATCGCGAGCTGCTCCTCGGCGGTGAGGCCGAGGCCCCAGTAGCCGATGTGGACGCCGAGCTTCACAGCGCATCACCCGGCCGCTCGAAGATGATCTCGGGGATCAGGCACATCGGCGAGACCTTCAGCAGCAGCCGCACCGACTCGGCGATGTCGCGCGTCGTGATCATCTGCTCGGCCGCGACCCCGCCGGCCTTCGCGAAGTCGGTCATCGGCGTGTCGACGAACGCGGGGCACAGCGCGCACGACTTGACGCCCTCCGACGCCAGCTCCTTGTTCATCGCCTCCGTCCAGCCGACGACGCCGGCCTTCGTGGCGGAGTAGACCGACAGCCACGCCTGGCCGCGCTTGCCGGAGATCGAGGCGGTGTTGACGACCTGCGCCGTGCCGTGCTCCTGCGCCGCCGCACGCAGGAGGTCGACGCACTCGCGGTAGAAGAGCACGATCGCGCGCAGGTTGACGTCGAGCTGCATGTCGAGCCGTCTCGTCTGGATCTCGCCGACCGGCGCGCCGATCCCGACGCCGGCGTTGTTGACGAGCACGTCGAGGCGGCCGTAGCGCTCGCGGTGGGCGGCGACGACCTGCTGGACGGCGGCCTCCTCGGACAGCATCGCTGCAACCTCCTGCACCTCGAAGCCGTCCGCGCGCAGGCCCTCGGCTGCCTCGGCGAGCTTCTCGGGCCGGCGCGCGGCGAGCGTGAGCGCGTAGCCCTCCTCGCCGAGCATCCGGGCGACCGCCAAGCCGATGCCGCTCGACGCCCCCGTCACGATCGCTGCTCGTTGCGCCATGCTGTCCCTTCGTCCGAGGTCTCGACGTCGTCGGTGAGTATCCAATCACGCACTCCCGGTCCCGCTCGCCGGTTTCCCCCTCGGCCGGGGACGCCGGAGCTGGCGATCCTGGCGCTGATCGGCATGCTCGCGCTCGGCGCCGCACTGCTCGGCGGCGGCGCGCCGAGGCGGTCCGGCCCGGCCGTCCCCGCGCAGGTGACCCCGGCGCACATCGCGCTCGTCGAGCGGCGCGTCGAGGCACTGCGCGGCCTGCGCTTCGCGCATCCGGTGCCGGTCGCCGTCGTCTCGCCCGCACAGGCGCGCGGTGACGGCCTCGCCGACTTCGACCGCCAGCCCGCCGCCGCGCGGCGCGCGACGACGGAGCTGCTGACGCTGCTCGGGCTGCTGCCGCCCGGCAGCGACCTGCGGCGGATCGAGTCCTCCGTCTACGGCGAGCAGGTCGCCGGCTACTACGACCCGCGCCGCAGACGGCTCTCGCTCGTGCGCGGGGCGGGCGTGGACGACGTGACGCTCGCGCACGAGCTGACGCACGCGCTCGAGGACCAGCACGTCGACCTGGGCCGGCTGCAGGGCGCCCGCGACGACGACGCCTCGACGGCTGAGCAGGCGCTCGTGGAGGGGACGGCGACGCTCGTGATGGAGCGCTACGCGGCGCGCTGGCCGAGCAGAGCGCCGCTCGGCGACGCGCTCGCCGGGCTCACCCAGGTGACGAGCGCGACCCCCCTGCCGCAGTACACGATGCGCGAGCTGATCTTCCCCTACCTGCAGGGGGAGCAGTTCGCGCAGGCGCTGCGCGACGCGGACGGCGGCGGCTGGGCGCTCGTCGACGTCGCCGAGCGCGCGCGCCCGCCGCGCACGACGGCGGAGATCCTGCAGCCGCAACGCTGGCTGCGCGCGCAGCAGCCGGTGGCGGTGTCCGTGGTGAGCGCGCCGCCGCGCGCGGCGGGCTGGCGGGCGCTCGCCGGCTCGACGCTCGGCGAGGAGGACCTCGCGGCGCTGCTGGCGCCGCAGAGCGGGGCGCTGGCGGCACGCGGGCTGACGGGCGGCTGGCGCGGCGGGCGCTATGCGCTGTGGCGGCGCGGGCCGCTGGACGACCCGCGTTGCGGCGTGCCATGCCGCCCGCGCGACGCGCTGGAGCTGGCGGTCGCGCTGGACGGGCCGGCGAGCGCGCGGGCGCTCGCGGCCGGCTTGGGGTCGTGGATGACGCAGGCGCTGCACGGCCGCCCGCTCGGCGGCGGCGCATGGCGCCTGCGGGACGGCTCGGCGGGCGCGGTGCGCGTGCGCGGCGCGCTGGTGCGGGCGGCGCTGGCGCCGGACGCCGCGCTCGCGCGCAGGCTCGTGCGGTAGCTCTACGCGGCCGTCGTCTCGCGCGCGGCGGCGACCGCGGCGTCGCGCTCGCTCGGCGGGGACGGCGCATCGCGCGGCGCGAGCGTCTCGTCCACGAAGCGCCCGATCTCGCGCAGCGCGGTGCGCGCCTCGGGCGTGCCGTTCCACAGCGGCACGACGTGCGGCTGGCGCTCGTAGACCTGCAGCTCGGTGTGGACGCCCGCGTCCGCGAGCCGCTGCGCGGTGCGCATCGCGTCGTCGTGCAGCACCTCGGTCGAGCCGACCTGGACGAGCGTCGGCGGGAGCCGGCGGTAGAGGTCGACGGGCGCGAACAGGGGGGAGGAGCGCCAGTCGGCGGGGTCGGCGCCGGCGAGCGCGACACGCGCGGCGCGGTGCAGCGCGATCGGCTGGATGAACGGGTCGCGCGCCGCGTTGGCGGCCATCGAGGCGCCGGACATGGTGAGGTCCGTCCACGGCGAGAGCAGCACGAGCGCGGCGGGCGAGGGCAGGCCGGCTTCGACTGCGTGCAGCGCGAGCGCGAGCGCGAGGTGCCCGCCGGCCGAGTCGCCCGCGACGACGATCCGCTGCGGCGCGTGGCCCTCGTCGAGCAGGTGGCGGTAGGCGCCGAGCGCGTCCTCGATCGGGGCGGGGAGCGTGGCCGTCGGCGGCAGGCGGTAGTCGAGCGAGAGCGCCGGCAGGCCGGTGACGTGGGAGATGCGCGAGACGAGGTTGCGGTGCGTGCGCGGCGAGCCGAAGACGTAGCCGCCGCCGTGCAGGTAGAGGACGACGGCGCGCTCGTCGCGGTGCGCGGCGGCGCCGAGCGCGCGCGGCCCGCGCACCCACTCGGCCGGCACGCCGGCTGCGCGCGTGTGCTCGACGACGGTCCCTCTGAGCACCGGCACGCGGCGCCCCGGCTCGGTCACGCGCTGGAGCATCCGCACGCCGCGCGGCGTCATCCGCCAGTTGCGCACGAGCGGGATCCACGTGCGCCGCAGCGCGTGCTCGAGCGCGACCGTCTGGCGGCTCGCGGGCACGAACGCCCGCGCGGTGAGATGCTCGGAGGAGGGCAGCAGCGGCGCGCCGGCGGTCATGCGCCTGACAGTAGCCACCGCCCGCCCGAACGGTCGCGGTTCGGCCCGAGGTTCCCCCAGCCGCCGCCCCGCCGCTCTGGTAGCGTCGGACCCGCTACGGCGCCGTAGCTCAGTTGGTTAGAGCAGCGGACTCATAATCCGTTGGTCCTAGGTTCGAGTCCTAGCGGCGCCACTGGGGTCCACCCCGGGTCGCAGACGTCAAGTACTCGCGGTGCCATCGGGGGACGTACCGGCCTGCCGACGCCCGTCAGGGCAGTAGCTTCAGCGGAATGGAGCGTGAGCGCGCGACGTTGCAGGTCGTCCTCCATCAGCCGCCGCTGGAGTGGTCGTGGGTGCTGCGCGACGCGCGCGGCACGCTGCCGGCGCACGCGCGGCTCGACCTCGGGACTCGCGGCGCGCAGCTGCTGCTGGAGCGCGAGGCGCTGGAGCCGCGCATGACCGGCGTCGAGCTGCGCGAGGAGCTGACCGCGCATCTGCGCGAGCTGCTGACGGAGCCGCTCGCCGACGCGCTGGCGAGCTGCCCGGCGCGAACGCTGCAGGTGATCGGGCCTCGCTCGATCCAGCTCGCGCTGTCGCTGCCGTTCGAGCTGCTGTTCGGTCGGGACGATCCGGGCGCGGTGGTGATTCGCACGCTCGTGCACGCGCAGCCGCCGTCCGACGCCGCCTCCGCCGATGCGACCGCGCGAGCGGACCGGATCGCCGCCGCGTTCGCGCTCACCGACGACGGCGCCTACCTGCCGCTCCACCACGAGGCCGCGCTGCTCGAGCATCACGCGCGCGCTGCCGGGGTCGCGCTCGACGAGCTGTTCGTCACGTTCGCCGGCGAGGATCTGCTGCGCGTCGCGCAGGGAGCCTCGATCGTGCACCTCGCGGGGCACGGGATCGCCGGGGCGATGCGCTGCGAGTGGCGCGACCCGGCGACGCGCACGCTCACATCCGCACAGCTCGTCGACGCCTGCCGCGCGGCGCCGCCGCGCCTGGTCGTGCTCGGCTTCTGCGAGTCCTCGAGCGAGCGCGAGGAGCTGGGCACCGCCCGCTTCCTCGCGCAGGGCGTGATGACGCTCGACCAGTATGCCGCCCTGTCCGCGGCGACGCCCCCTTCGTCGACGGCCTCGATGGCGGTCGACCTGGCGGCAACGCTGCCGACAGCGGTCATCGCGCTGCGGACGAGCGCCGACGACACGCAGGCGCGCCGCTTCGTCGACGCGTTCTACGCCGCGCACCTGCGCGAAGGGTGCACGGTCGAGGAGGCATACGCCCGCGCGCTCGCGGAGCGCGGCTTCCATGACGCCGTCGGCCTGCCGGTCCCGGTCCTGTACGTCGGCAGCGCCGACGGACGTCTCGCCAGCGACGACCTCGCGCGTCCGTCGGGCGGTCCGGTGCGTTGCCTGACGGTGTCGGCGCGGCGCGTGCTGAACACCGCCTACAAGGCGACCAGCCCTCTCGGCGCGGCGTTCGACGGGGCGTGGCTGCTGCGCGTCGCCGGCGCCGAGGAAGACGCCCGCGACGCGCTGCTCGACGCGCTGGCCGAGGCGTGCGAGCTGTGGCGCACCGTCGTCGGCGTCGCCGGGCCGAGCACCGCGCTGGCGGTCCACAGCGTCGGTCGGCAGGGGTGGGAGGTGCTCAGCCGGCCGATCGTCGCGCCCGGGACCCGCGTCGCGGCCGCCCGCGTCGACCTCGACCGCTGGACGGCCGGCGTCTCGCTCGGGGAGCTGATCGCCGCTCGCGGCGACGTGCCGGTTGCCGATTTGCGACTGGTCGCGGACGCCGCCTGCGACGTCCCCGCGCTCGTCGACGCCGTGCTCGCGAGCGACATCCCCGCCCTCGCGGTCGCCCTGCGCGCTGCGACGCCCGCCGAGGACCGCGCGGGCTGGCCGGCGACCCGCGCGCTGCTGGAGCTGCTGCCGGAGGAGTCGGTCGCGTCGGTGCGCGCGCGGGCGGACGCCCGCTGGAGCGCCGTCGAGCAGCTCGGTCAGGGTGCGATCGACCTGCTCGCCGCGCTCTCGATCCTCCCGGAGGGCGAGGACGTGTACGGCTCGGAGCAGCCGCTGTTCGCGGCGCTCTCGCTGCGCACCGGCACGCCGCCGCAGGAGGAGGCCGCGGCGATGCGCGCGCTCATGGGCGCGGGGATCGTGACCGCCGGCACGGGGCGGTGGCGCGAGGAGTGGCTCGACAGCATCTGGTGCGAGCTGCTGACGGGCCGGCGGGCGTGGCACGCGCGCTCGCCGGAGGCTGCCGGCGCGCTGGCGGCGGGCCAGGTGGACATGGAGACGCGCTTCCTGCCGTCGCTCAGCTACCTGGAGAGCGTCGCGACGGAGCGCCTCGTCGCGCTCGCCGAGCTGTGCCTGGCCGGCGACCACGGACTGCTCCCGAACGTGCTCGACGAGCTTCAGGGGCGCGAGGACGGACGCGCGGCGGCGACGGCGTTGCGCGAGCGCGCCGGCATCGCCGAGGCGCCGCGCGCCGACCCCGAGCATGACGAGCTGAGCTGGGCGGCCTGGGACCAGCTCGTCGCGGAGGCTCGCTTCGACGACGCCGGCCGGCTGCTCGACCGCATCGAGGCATCGGGTCGCCGAACCGACCATCCGCTGCGGATCACGGCGAGCCGGCTCGTGACCCGCGTCGCGGATCCCGACCAGCAGCGTCTGGCGCAGGACGCGTGGGCGCTCGAGCAGCGCCTCGTCGCGGAAGCGCCGGCGGGCGAGCGCAGCGAGGCCCAGCAGGCGCTCCTGCTGCTCGCCCGGCAGACGCGTGCCTCGGCGCTGAGACTGCTGGGGCGCAGAGCCGAGGCGGCCGAGCCGCTGCTCGAGCATTTCGCCGAGTCGGTCAGAACCGGCGCGCGCGCGAGCGCCTGCGCGTATGCGGGCGCTCACGCGATCCTCATGCTGTGCCTGGCCGGCGACCCCGAGCGCGCACGACCGGTGTGCGACGCGCTGCTGGAGATGGTCGCGGACCTGCGCCCGTCGCTCGCGACGATCCTCGTGCGCACGGCGGAGGTGCAGCTCCTGTTCTCGGAGGGCCGGCTCGTCCACGCCTCCGCCGCGGCGGAGGAGCTGGTGCGCCACCTCGCGGCGTGGCCTGAGCCGAGGATCGACGAGCTCGGCATGGCGGCCAGCGCGTGCGCCTGCGCGTTCATCGGGGACCCGCGCAGCGTCGTGTTCGTCGCGCTGCTGGCGCTGTCGGGGCGTCACCCGCAGATGACCTCCACACGGGTGCCGGCCCAGATGGCGGGCGTGTACGGACAGCTGCCGGTCGAGGCGGTCGACGCCGCCGCCGCGGAGCTGGCCGCCGAGCTGGAGCGCACCCTCGCGCGCGTCGGGATCACGGCCGATGCGCTGCGCGAGCGCTCGCGTGGCATCGCGCAGGCGCTGGGTGAGGTCTCCAGCGCCGCCCCTGAGGTGGCGGTGCTCGGCGAGGCGGCGGCGGACGCGATCGAGCGGCGCGCGGCGGACGGCTGCCTGCTGTCGCAGCGGATCCTGGAGGTGGCGCGCAGAGGGCTGGGCCGGCCGGCCGCGCCGCCGACCGGTCCGCGCCCGTTCGATCCGCACGGGATCGCGCGGCGCCATCCGCGCCTGCGCGAGCTGGTGGGGCATCTGCTGCTGGCACCGGTCGCCGAGGCGCTTCCGGTGCTGTTCGACGCCTGGCACGGCGACCGCGAGGCTGCGCTCGCGTGGGCTGCTCTCGTGATCGACGACGCCGAGGTCGGACCATCGGCTGAGTCACATGCGCTGGCGGCGCTCGCGCGCCACGACCTGCAGGGGACGTGGAATGCGCTGCACGGCGTCGACGACCTGCGCGGCACCGTCTCGCTCTGCGTCACGATCGAGGAGTGCTGCCTGAGCGAGCCCGCCTCCGACGCGGCCCGTGCGTCCGCGGCAGCGGCGCTCACGCCGCTCGCGTCGGAGATCTGGCGGCGCTTCCTCGAGCAGGCCGCCGCCTTCCCGCCCTCGGCGCGCGCTCTGGGGCTCGCGCTCGCGTCCTCGCTCGGCACGCCCGGCGCCTTGCTGCGCGCGCTGTCGGCCGCGCGCGCGCAGCGGAGATCGCTCGCCCAGTTCGCCGGCGCGGGCGCGCAACGGCCGCTCGCCGCGCAGGTGCTCGACACGATCGAGCGGCGTGTCGACGTTCAGCTCGTGCTGGCGGAGGCGGCGATCGAGCGCGAGCCCGAGCATCGTGCGGAGGCCCTGGAGCTGGTCGGCGCGCTCGACGGCGGTCTGGACCCGGAGCTGCTGGCGCGCGCCGCCCGCGCGCGCGTGCGGGGGCTCCTGCGGGACGAATCGGAGGACGGGCTCGCGGACGCGCTCGACGAGCTGCTCGCACGCATCGAGCCACTCGCCGCGGATGCGCGCGAGCGGGCCGAGTCGCTCAACGCTGCGGCGGTGGCCGCCTGTCGGATCGACCGCCACGACCTCGCGCTGCAGGCGGTCGACGCGCTCGAAGCGCACCCGATCCTGCGAGCGACGCCGCTGCTGCGCCTGGCCAACTACAGCCAGCGCCTGCACTGCCTCGTCCACCTGGGCGAGGCGGAGAAGGCTGCGACCACGCTGAGACGCATCGGCGTCGAGTTCGGGTTCTCCGCGGCGTGCGGCCTGCTCGTGCAGCTCGCGCCGGCGTTCGTGGAACCGCTCGCGTCGCCGCTCTCCGCCGTGATGGCCGAGCTCGCGCGCGCTGACGATCAGGGCGCCTCGGCGCCGGCCGCGCGCGCCGCCCGTGCGGCGCTGGTGGAGCGGATCGGCGACGCGGCGATCTGGTGCGACGTGCGGCGGGCGACCGAGACGACGCTGAGGGCGGCGTGAGAGCGGCCGAGTTGGCCGCGCGCTATTCGCGCGAGCTGCGCCGTCAGCTCGGTCTGTGGCCGGCGTGGCTGCCGGATGCGCGGCTGAGGGTGGGCGACTTCGGCCGCGTGCAGGGGGGCGTGTTCGTGCCCGAAGGACGCGTCGGCCAGCTCGGAGTCAGAGTCGGGAAGCCAGCCCGTCACACCGTCGCGGACCAGCTCTTCGCCAGCCGCGGCGTGCGCCAGGCGATGCTGGCCGGAGAGGCGGCCGAGCAGCAGGTCGGCGCGCGGGCGGGTGCGCGCATCGAGTTCGGCCGCGGCTTCGGCGTCGTCGTCGCCCTGCGCGAATGCCACGAGCAGCGCGTCGCGGACCTGGTCGCGCTCGCCGCGCAGCTCGACCGCAGCCGCGCGGCGGGAGCGTGGTCGGACGATCGCTGCCTCGTGCTCGGCGTCGTGAAGGCGCGCGCCGCGCTGATCGCCGTGAGCGCCGACGGAGGGGGAGCGCTCGAGCTCGCCGCCGGGGCGCCGGCCGGCGATCTGCTCGGACTCCTCGGCACCGAGCTGCGCGTCGCACGGGAGGCGAGCGTCGGCTACCGCTGCGTGCTCGCGAGCGGGTGCACGCCGCTCGTACGGCTGTTCCGACTGACGCGGCGGGGCGAGCTGACGCTGCGCGGGCCGGCCGCCGCGCCGCCGACGCTCGTGGAGGTCGACGCGCGCGCCGGCCTCGACCAGGCGCCGTCCAGCTCCTAGGGACCGGTTTCGGCGGCGCCGCTCGACTTCCGGGCGATCCACTCGGTGCCCGGCGTGTCGGTCAGCCCGTGCGCCACGATCGAGCACAGCACGATGAGCGCGGTGAGGTTGAAGATCCGCTCGTTGCCGGGGATCGCCTGGGTGAGGACGAGCAGCGAGAAGGTCATCGTCGCCACCCCTCTGGGACCGAACCACGACATGAACGCCTTCGTGGGCCAGTCGACGCGCAGGCCGGCGAGCGCGGCCCAGACGGCGAGCGGGCGCGCGAGCAGCAGTGCGACGGCGACGAGCGCGACGGCCGAGAAGCCGTCGGCGAAGAGCCCGTGCAGCGTCAGCAGCGAGCCGAACACGACGAAGATCCCGAGCTTGACGATCTCGATCACGTCCTCGCTGCGCTGCGCGACGTAGTCGCGCACGTCGGGGCGGCGGATGCCGAGCACGATCGCCGCCACGAACACGGCGATGTAGCCGTTGCCGTGCGGCGGCAGGACCGCGATCCCGTACGTCGCGAACGCGACGCCGAGCGCGTAGAGCGCACGCTGGTGGGCGGGCATCGCCTCGCGCGTGTACGCGCCGCGCGGCAGCAGCAGCGAGGCGGCCAGTCCGCACGCGAGCCCGAACGCCAGCCCCAGCCCGACGTCCTGCAGCACGAAGCGCCACCACACGAAGTCGCGCGAGCCGCCGACGACGAGCGCTGCGCTGAGCGCGAGCACCGGCGGGAGCGCGAGCCCGTCGTTGAGGCCCGACTCGAGGTTCAGCGAGTGACGCACGATCCGCGGCACGCGCGGGTTGGTGACGACGCTGGAGGACAGCACCGGGTCGGTCGGGGAGAGCAGCGCGCCGATCAGGAAGGCGCGCGTCCAGTCGAGCGACAGCAGCGCGTGCGCCGCGAGCGCGACGACCGCCGCGGTGACCGGCATCGCGACGACGAGCTTGCGTGCGGGCCAGGTCCAATGCCGCTGGAGCATCTCGCTGTCGACCTCGAGCCCGTCGCGGAAGAGGATCGCGATCAGCGCGACGGACGCCAGCTCGGCGACGAAGCCCGAGCGCGCGTGGAAGTGCAGGAAGCCGACGCCGCCCTGACCGAGCGCGAAGCCGGCGAGCACGTAGAGGGGCGTGAGCGCGAGGAAGCTGCGGCGCGCCAGGCCGGATGCGAGCGCGCCGAACGCCAGCAGCGCGCCGAACGCCAGCGCCGCGTGGTCGAACGTCGTCGTCGCCGCGGCGAGCACGGGAGCGGGGGACATCGTGACGGGAGCTTCGCAGAGCCGGCTGCCGTCCGAGGGAGGCGCTCGACGCGAAGCGGATGCGTGCGGGCGACGGCCGACATGATCGGAGCGCAGGCGGCGTGCAAAGCGCGCCCATCGGCGCGTGCTCCCGGTCGCGTCCGCAGAAGCGACCGCCGGCTTCACGGTGACGTCACCGGTGACTGCCGCTGTGACACGGAAACCCGAAAAACGTCGGAAAGAGCGGGGGCGCTTCGCCATCTATGGGTGTGAAGGCGGGCGGAGTCTGTTAGCTTCGCGCGCCTCGCACGGCCGCTCATCCCCCCAATCGCGGGCGAGCCGTGCAGCACGGACACGCGCGCCGGCTCCCCCAAGACGCGCGCGCTTGTCCGCTCTCCCGCCAGCGGCCTCGGCCCTCAGGCGGTGGCGACGTCTCTCGTCCCCCATCCCCGGGAGGCGTCGCCGTATGCTCAGGCCGATGGTGCGGCGCTCCTCTTCGCTCCTGCTGCGCGAGACGCGTCCGCCGCTCGTGGTGGGCATGCTCGCGGCGGCGGCCGCGGTCGCGGCGACGACGCTCGCGATCTATCCGCTGCGAACCGTCATGCCGGCGGTCTCGACCGGCGTCGTCTACCTGCTGGCCGTCCTGCTCGTCTCGACCTGGTTCGGCGTGTGGGTCGGTCTCGCGACCGCGATCGGGAGCGCGCTCGCGTTCAACTGGTTCCACCTCCCGCCGACCGGTCGCCTGGAGATCTCGAACCCCGAGAACGTCGTCGCGCTGTGCGTCTTCCTGGCGGCGGCGGTGATCGTCTCGAGCCTCGCGGAGCTGGCCCGCGCGCGCGCCGACGAGGCCGAGCAGCGCCGCCGCGAGGCGGACCTCGCGGCCGAGCTGGCGCGGCTCCTGCTGACCGGGCCCGACGCGCGCGACGCGCTCGCGCCGGCGGCGCAGCGGCTCGCGGAGGCGCTCGAGCTGCCCGCGGCGGCGATCGAGCTGGAGGCGGGCGCGCCGCCGAGCGGCGAGGAGGTGCGCATCCCGCTGCACGCGGGCGGTCGCGAGATCGCGGCGCTGCGGCTCGCGCGGCGCCCGTCCGAGCATGCGCGCGCGCGGCTGCTCGAGCGCGTCCTGCCGAGCCTGGAGGCGCTGCTGGGCGCGGCGCTCGCGCGCGACGAGCTCCAGCGCGAGGTGGTCGAGACGAAGGCGCTGCGTCGCAGCGACGACCTCAAGACCGCGCTGCTGCGCGCCGTCTCGCACGACCTGCGCTCGCCGCTGACCGCGATCGCGGCGGCGGGCGAGGCGCTCGCCTCGCCGCGCCTGAGCGAGCAGGAGCGCGAGGAGCTGGCGGCCGCGGTCGTGGGCGAGTCCTCGCGCATGTCGCGGCTCGTCGACAAGCTGCTCGACCTCTCGCGCCTGCAGGGCGGCGCGGCGGCGCCGCGCGCGGAGTGGTGCTCGGTCGAGGAGGTGCTGCGCGCGGCGATCGAGGAGACCCCGCACGCGGCCGGCTGGAGCGTGGCGATCGATCCTGAGCTGCCGCTGATCCGCGCCGACGCCGCGCAGCTGGAGCGGGCGTTCGCGAATCTGCTGGAGAACGCCGCGCGCCATGGCGGCGAGCACCCCGTCGCCGTGCGCGCGCGGGCGGTCGGGCCGCGCCTGCTCGTGCGCGTCGTCGACCGCGGGCCCGGCATCCGCGCGCCTGAGCGCGAGCGCATCTTCGAGCCGTTCTATCGCGGCGCTGAGCAGGCGGACGTCGTGCATACCGGCTCGGGCCTCGGGCTTGCGGTCGTGCGCGGCTTCGTCGAGGCCAACGGCGGCCGCGTGTGGGCCGAGTCGCTGCCGGGCCAGGGCGCGACGTTCGTCGTCGAGCTGCCGTTGGCCGAAGCCGCCGCACCGGCCCCGGCGGAGGCATCGCGATGAGCGCGCCGCGGCGCGTGCTCGTCGTCGACGACGAGCTGCAGATCCTGCGCGCGCTCAAGGTGATCCTGCGCGAGGCCGGCTACGAGCCGGTTGCCGTCGCGACCGCCGAAGAGGCGCTCGACGCCGCCGCCACGCGCCCGCCGGCTGCGGCGATCGTGGATCTCGTCCTCCCGGACGGCGATGGGATCGAGGTCTGCCGGCAGCTGCGCTCCTGGAGCGAGATGCCGATCCTCGTCCTTTCCGCCGTCGGCGAGGAGGAGCAGAAGGTGCGCGCACTGGAGGCGGGCGCGGACGACTACGTGACCAAGCCGTTCGGCGCGCGCGAGCTGGTCGCACGGCTCGGGGCGGTGCTGCGCCGGGTCGACCACGGCGCGGAGGAGCCGACGGTCGTCGTCGACGGCCTGGAGCTCGACTTCGCACGGCGGGTCGTGCGGCGCGACGGCGAGGAGGTCCATCTCACGCCGATCGAGTACGACCTGCTGCGCGTGCTCGCGCGCAACCGCGGCCGCCTGATGACGCACCGCGCGCTGCTGACCGAGGTGTGGGGACCGGCGTACG
>Ga0070714_100002604_pt1 | contig 13295 bp, 11 predicted proteins | sample LARL83metaG_FD_65450 | JGI IMG/M metagenome (GOLD analysis project Ga0070714, IMG submission 65450) | Corn, switchgrass and miscanthus rhizosphere microbial communities from Kellogg Biological Station, Michigan, USA - LAR L8-3 metaG | ecosystem: Host-associated > Plants > Roots > Rhizosphere ...
GGCATCGGGAGGCGGCGGATCACGAGGACGGCGGTGTCATCAGCGTGGCTCCCGCTCTGAAACGTCTCCAGATCCTTCGTCAGCGACGTGATCACCTGCGCTGCCGCGCGCCCGCGGCAGCGCCCGAGCATCTCGTGCAGCCGCCGACTTCCGTAGCGGGTGCCATCCTCTCCCACCGCGTCGGTGACACCGTCGGTATACAGCATGATGGTGGTGTCGGGGCGGATGTCGACGACTCGGTTTTTCCAGGCGGCCTTCGGAAAGCCGCCGAGGAGCGGTCCGTACTCACCGAGCTCGCTCACCCCCTCCGCGGTGAGAGCGACCGGAAGTGGGTGTCCGCCCGCCGCGAGCGTTGCCCGATCCTGCTCGAGGCGGATGCACAGCGCCGTACAGACCGACCGGCTGGGCTGATCGTGCAGCGTCCTGTCGACGCGGGCCAGCAATCTGGCCGGACTTGACTCGAACTCTGAGGCAGTGCGCATGGTGTGGCGAACCAGAGACGTCAGCGCTGCCGCCTGTACCCCTTTGCCGGTGACGTCGCCGATGACGATCATCCAGCCGTCCGCGACACGCCAGACGTCATAGAAGTCCCCGCCGACCTCGGTGGTCTCAAACGCCGGGATGTAGACGCTTGCCAGTTCGTAGCCCGGGACCCGGGGCAGCTCCACCGGCAACAGGCTCTGCTGCAGCGTGTGCGCGATCGATGATCGTTCGCTGTACAGACGCGCGTTTTCGATGGCGACGGCGGCGCGCGCGGCGACATGCTCGGCCAATTCGAGATCAAACCGATCGAGCGTCCGACCCGACTCAGCGTTGACCAGAGTCAACGCGCCGAGGCTCCGGCTACTGGCGCGCAGCGGGACGATCGCGACCGAGCGCATCCCGACCGCCCGCAGAAGCTCCAGGTGGCGGTCATCGACGGCGGCATCAACAAGCATCGCATCGGGAATCTCGGGATAGAGCCGCGGTTCGCCCGTGTGGAGCACCCGACCTAGACCCCGCTCGGCGTCAAGGCGTTCGGGTTCATACGCGCGGAGCTGCTCGGCGCGCCGGACCATCGCCGGGTCCTTGTGCGCGAGCGCGACCTGGTGGCGGTCACCGTCCTCATCCACCAGGTCCACGACACACCAGTCCGCGATATCAGGAACCGCGAGCTCGGCAACGTTGCGGAGCGTCTGCTCATAGTCCAAGGAGGACGCCAGGACGGCACCGGCCCTCGCCAGGAAAGCGTTCTGGCGCTCGGCGCGCTTCTGCTCGGTCACGTCTTCGATGATCATGATCGTCGCCTCGACCTCGCCCGCCTCATCGAGGAGTGGAGCCGCCTTGAGCAGGTTCCAGTGCTGCTCCCCCGTCTGGCGATGAATCGTCCTGATCAGAAGAGGCTCGGCCGTCTCGCCGCGGAGAATCCGGACCGACGGGATGTCATCCATCGTGACCTGGTTGCCGTTCTCGGTCCAGACCAGGTAGTCGGCCATGATCTCGGCCGGTGCTGTCGCCTGCAGGTCCTCCCACGTCGCAAACCCCAGATGGGCGAGCGCCGCGGAGTTGGCGTAGAGAAATCGGTGGTCGCGGTCGCGGATCGTCACCGCATCAGTCAGCGAGCCGACGATCGCATCGAAGCGCCGCTCGGAGTTGTGCAATGCGCGCTGCAGCTCGTCCAACAACCGGCGATGCTCCTTCTCGCTGTCCTTGCGCTCCGAGATGTCGTGGATGAAGGCGTGAAAGCTCCACCGGCCGGCGTCCTGGAACGCCGAGATCGTCATCTCGGTGGGGAACTCCGTGCCGTCCGCCCGCACGCCGGACAGCTCGATTCGCTGATCCAACATCGGCCCCTGCCCGCTGCTCAGGAAACGTCGTAGTCCCGCAACGTGCGCAGCGCGAAGCCGCTCGGGGACGATCAGGTCCGCTACGGCGCGCCCGATGGCATCCTCGCGAGCGTGTCCGAACATCGTCTCGGCACTGGGGTTCCAATACGTCACTACGCCGCTCTCGTCCATCGAGACCACCGCACTGTGGGCCCGGTCGAGAATCTGCTCGGTGAGGCTGGCGCTCATCCGCGGGGATTATCGGCCCTGCCGAGCCTGGGAGCGGGCATTCTCTGGCGCACTGTCAGGGCCCCGCACTGCGGGGCGGTCTTCATGCCGCAGGGTTGGCGGCGGAAGGCGGCGGAGCGACGCGGCGGTTCCCAGGCGCGTCAGGCATCGAACTCCGAGATCGAGTAGGCGCTGCAGCCGAGCACTTCACAGGTCGGCTGCTCGGGGTCGGCGGGGTCATGGCGATAGACGATGAACGGCTGATGGGGCCCCATGTCGAAGATGGCGAGCACCGTCTCCCCGCACACCGGATCGGGCGCGCCCACGACGGTGACGCAGTCCAGGTTGCCGCGGCGCGTCCACAGCTCGCTGATCCGACGGCGGGCCGGCGCGCGCCCCATACGTAGCTCGGTCTCCCGGCGCAATCGCTGATACGCATCCTCACCGGCTCGGCCCTCGGTGGTCGGCATGAAGAAAGCTCCCACGCTGCTCACAGCCCGCGAATGCGAGCATCCTTGCTGAGCGCGGCAGCCAGCGTGGCAGGGTCAATCTGCCTTTCAATCTCCGACAGGCGCTTGTCCTGACGCTCAGATCCGCGGTGTACGGAATCTTGAAGACCCTGGACGAGCTGCTCCAGATGGGCAACCCGAGACCGCAATTCGGCGACCTCCTCGCTCAGCCGCTTCTCCCGACTGCCGGACGACGGCGGCGATGCCGGTTCGTCCCGGGACGCGTCGCGGGGCTCGTGGCGGATGCGGTCCAGGATGCCCGACGGCCAGCGGCTCATCGAGACATCCCCGCTGTCACGTCGGCACTCGTCATCGGACGCCTCCGTTGCTGTCGAGGAAGTCGAGGGTCGGCGGGCGTGAACGCGGACTCCCATGACGGGCGTGACGGCCCGTCGGTGACATCCACCGTACCACCTCGTCAGCTTAGGTCAATCGGGCGCGCCAGAGCCGAGTCTGGCGCTGCGGTGACCGGTCGCGCTATGGTGACCATACGCCGCGCGACCGCGCGACGATCATCGCAGTGCCCCGCGTTTCGCCGGCTCGTTGCTCGCAGCGACATCCCCGTGTCTCGCTGCGCACGTAACCGAAGGAAACGCAGACATGCCCACAGGAACCGTCAAATGGTTCAGCGACGACAAGGGCTTCGGGTTCATCACTCCTGATGACTCCGGCAAGGACCTGTTCGTCCATCACAGCTCGATCCAAGGCGATGGGTACAAGTCCCTCGCGGATGGCGCTCGAGTCAGCTTCGACACCGAGCAGGGACCCAAAGGTCCTGCGGCGGCCAACGTTCAGCCCGTCTGACCTTGCACGCGACGTCGCAGCGGGACGGACCCCGTCCCGCTCGCGGCCGACACAACCGAGACTGGCAACCCGCACGCGACATCGCCTCATCGGCGCTGCCGCCTAACCCAGGAGATCGCGATGGCCTCGCGCGGTAAGAAGAAGACGACCATGGCCAAGCTCAGCCGCGAAAGCCGGCTACGCGAGCGCCGCCTCGAAAAGGACGCCCGCAAACGGGCACGGCGTGACGGCGCAGCGACGCAGCTGTCAGGGGACACATGGCACAGACCGGAGAACCACGGCGCTGCTGATGTATCGGCGTCCGACCGCGGGCCGGAGCAGGACGCCACACAAGCCGCCGGCTAGCGTGACGAGGGGCGGTCGGCCAGAGCTTCGTCAGACGTCGCGAGCGACGACCCGATCGGTTTCGACCGCCTCGCCAGTGCCGGAGTCCTCATAGACGACGATCACCGTTGGCGGGCCACCGAACCACGTGCTGGTCTCGCCCTCGCCAACGAACTCAGCGGGCCTCTGCGAGCCATCCGGGCCCATGACCCAGATGGGCTGACCCTTGTGGAATTGGCCATCGCCGATGCTCACGGCGATCAACTCGGCGCGCGGCTGCGCGCTGGGCTCCTGCCGCGGCCGTTGGGCGACGGCGCGCGATGGTCGTCGATCAGCCGGGTGGCCATCGCCTTGGCCCGCTTGGCCGCGTCGGTGTAGCCCTCGGCGGCGGAGACGATCGAGCCTTTCATGAGGATGTACCACGAGCGGGTGAACCCATCGGGGTCTTCAAGGCCGGCCTGGGCCGCGAGCCCGTGCACGATGTCGCGCAGGTTAGCCAGATGCTCGATGCTGGCTCTCCCCGCGGGGTGGTCGGCCCCGAGCTCGAGCAGCACGTTGACGAACGAGCAGGCCTCGTAGTCATCGCGGTGAAACCACTCGTCGTAGAGATCGAAGATGGCCAGCAGCTCTTCCTCGGGCGTGTCGGCGCGCCGTCGCGCCTCGGTCTCCACCCATCCGCGCATCCAGCGTTCTTCGCGCAGGTCCAGGAACGCGACCACGAGGTCGTCCTTGGACGCGAAGTGGTGGTAGAGAGTGGCCTTGGTGACGTGGGCGTGCTCGATGACCTCGTTGATGCCCACGTCGCGCACACCACGTCGCGAGAACAGCTCGTAAGCAGTCTCGACAATCCGGTCGCGGACCTCTGATACAGGTAGGGCACGCGGCACGCCGTCAGCGTCGCGCATCAGCTCAGCTTACCATCCCCTTGACATACCAGTCTGTCTAGGGTAGAACGACTTGTCTGTCTGCCAGAACGACCTGTCTGTCTGTCTGGCAGCCGCGACAAAACCACATTGATCTTGGGGAGGGACTGCGTGTCGGTGGACGTTCTGACCGCGACGGTGAGCAACGAGGTGCGGGCCGCCTGCAAGCGCCATTGGGGTCGCGGTCCGCAATGGGCTGGCGTGCTGCACGCCGGAGACGACACCGTTGTCGTCCTGTTGAGCGGGATCCTGACTCACGCTGAGCGCAGCTTGCTGGCCGTCGACCATGACCGGCTCGTCCGCTCCACGCGGACCGCGCTCCATCAGGTCCTCGAGCCGGAGATCCGCGAGATCGTCGAGCAATACACCGGACGCCAGACCGAAGCGGTCATGTCCGGCGTCGACCTGGATTGCGACGCGGCGTCGATTGTTGTCACCCTGCGCCGGTCCGAGCGCTCTCAGCCGGTGAGCGTCGGCGATGACCCACCCTGCCCCGCCGATCTCCCTGACGACGGTGGGGTATGGCACGACGAGCGGATCGTGATCGAGGGAACCGAGACGCGGTGATCTCGCACCGGTGTCACGCCGCCCACACCCCGAGATTCCTCAGGGCGGCGTCCATCGCCGCGTCCCATGTTTCCGCGAGCCGTGTCGCGGCCGCGCGCTCCTCCTCAGCGATCGCATGTGCCGCCGCGGCCGTCTCGGAGTCCCCGGCTCGCTCGGCGACCCGGCAGAGCAGCTCGTAGGCCGCGATCTCCAAGTGCTCAAAAGCGAACGCAAAGCCGGCGAGCTTCACGGGCGTGTCGGGTTGCGCGCCCAGGAAGCCGGCGAGGTTGAGTCCTCCCAGGCGAAGCGTCGTGTCCTGGAGGTGCGATGGACCCGCGTCTTGGGCCTCGAGGCGCTCCTCGACCAGTCGCCGATGTCCCTCGGTCACAGAGAGGTGGTCGCGCAACGCCTCTGCCAACGGCTGCGCGCCGGCAATCTGGGGCGCCACCTTGAGCAACTGCAGACCCTGCATCTCGATGGCGTGGGCATCCTGAAGGTAGGACACGACCTCCGCGCCGAGGTCAGACGCGCCCTTGACACGTAGCGAGGCGTCAACCGCCTGGTCGAAGGCCGCCGCCAGCCGGCGCCCCATCGCCTCTTCCTCGCTTCCGATCCGCTGCGCCAGAGCCTCGACCACCGGATCTGCGGCGCGCCCCGCCGCGCGCTGAAGCAGTCCGTAGGCCGCCAGCTCCATGTGCTCGTAGGAGAACGCGTGAGCGACCAGCTTGCCTGGCGTGTCGGGGTTCAGCCGCGCGAAGGCGATCATCGCCCAGGCGCCGACGCGCCCCGTCAGATCCTTGAGGGTGGAGGTGTCAGCTCCTCGCTGCCTCAGGACTTCGAGCACGAGCCGCTCATGCCCGCGCGTCTCGTCGAGGTGCTCAGCGAAGATACGCGCCAGCGCAGCGTCGCCGGCGATATCGGGCGCGCGCTCCAGCTGGGCCAGGGCCTGCACCTCGATCGAGTGCACGTCGGTCAGAAACTTGATCAGCTGCTCATTGATGGTTCGTTCGCCCATGGCGGCAGGCGACTACCCGGAGCACCCGCCCACAATCAGCTCCGCCGCCCCGCCGTCATCCATCCGGGTGATGAGCGCCGCGCCGCGGGAAAGATCATCGCCCCCGAGCCGATAGAGAGCTCGCCGCAAGCCAAGCCGATCGCCCCGCCAACGTCGAGCACACCCGCGGCTCGATGCGGCGCGCGGCCGCTATGACCGATCGCTGGCCCAGACGGTCGTCGCGCAGCTGAAGGCCCTCGCCCAGACATCCAGTATGGGCTTCGCCCTGCGTCCTTGACCGGTTTGATGGGTGGGGCGGGTCCGATCCCCGGCATCACGCGGCCGCGGAATCAACCCTCTAGCGCCGCCCATCATCCCAACGGGATGACGCGCCGTCACCGTGCCGCGCGATTCTCCACGGCGAGAGGTAGGCAGCCGGTGACCCTTCGGAGACGCATGTGACGACGATCGAGCAGCCCGGGCCCAAGGTGGTGTGGCACGACACGGCAGCCGAGGTCGCGGCGGGGCTCGGCGTCGACCCCGAACAGGGGCTCGACGCCGCTGAGGCCGAAAAACGGCTCGCGCAGTACGGCCCCAACGAGCTGCCGAAGGAGCCGCCGCCGAGCACGTGGACGGTGGGGCGGGCCCAGCTCTCCAACCCGATGAACATCATGCTGATGATCGTCGCGGTGGCGAGCTTTGCCATCGGCCAGATACCGACCGGCATCTTCGTGCTGGGGCTCGTCACGTTCAACGTGGTGATGGCCTCGGCCCAGGAGCTCAAGGCGCAAGCCAGCGTGGATGCGCTGGCTCAGCTGCAGGTCCCGCACGCCCGCGCTCGCCGCGGTGGCGCGGTCGAGGAGCTCGAGTCGACCAAGTTGGTCCCGGGCGACGTGGTGCTGCTCGAGGCCGGTGATGTCGTGCCGGCCGACGGCCGGATCATGACCTCGGCGACGCTCGAGCTTCAAGAGGCGGCGCTGACCGGCGAGAGCGCGCCGGTGGCCAAGGACGCAACCGCGCTGGATGCCGACACCGTGCTCAGCGACCGCACCAACCTCGTCTTCCAGAACACCCAGGTCACCCGTGGTGCGGCGACGGTCGTGGTCACCGCGACGGGCTCGGCGACCGAGATGGGCCGGATCGCCAACATGGTCACCTCGACCCAGCGGCAGAAGTCGCCGCTGCAAAAAGAGCTGGACGGGATGACCAAGGTGTTCGGGTCGGTGGCGTGGGGGGCGGTGGCGGTCATCGCCATCTTTGGAATCGCGCGGGGCCAGGACATCGACACGCTCCTGCTGCTGTGCATCTCGACCGCGATCGCCTCGATCCCGGTCGGATTGCCGACGTTCGTGCAGGCGATGCTGTCCTCCGGCGCCCAGCGGCTGGCGGAGTCCAAGGCGGTCGTCAAGTCCCTGGCCGACGTGGAGACCCTGGGCGGGACGACGGTCATCAACAGCGACAAGACCGGGACCCTGACCCTCAATCAGATGACCGCAACCACGATGCTGGCCGGCGGTGACTGGTTTGACGTGGAGGGCGGTGGCTACCGCAAGACCGGGGCGATTCGGGGCGTGGCCGGGGCCGAGGTCCCCGACTTCAGGCGCCTGGCCCTGGGGCTGACGCTCTGCAGCGACGCCACGGTGGCCGATGACGAGTCGATCATCGGCGACCCGACGGAGGCGGCCCTGGTGGTGGTGGCCGCGAAGATGAACGCCGACGCGGAGCACACCCGCAACTCGCTCCCGCGGCGCGCGGAGGTGCCGTTCGACTCCGAGTACAAGTTCATGGCCACGTTCCACGACCGCCCGGACTGGCTCTCGGCCGGGCTTCTCAAGGAGCCGCACTTCATGGCCGTGAAGGGCGCCCCGGACGTGATCATCGGGCTGTGCAGCCACGCCCTCTGGCATGGTCAGACGGTCCCGATCGACGAGGTCCGCAAGGAGCTCCTGGACGCCAATCAGCACCTCTCCGAGAAGGGCCTGCGCGTCCTGGCGTTCGCCGCCCGCGACCTCGACGACGCCGCGATGGCGGCGGCGATCGAAGACCCGATGGCGGCGGTCCACAAACTGATCATGGTCGCGCTCGTCGGGATCATCGATCCCCTGCGCACCGAGGCCAGGGATGCGGTCAAGTCCGCGCTGGCCGCCGGGATCGACGTCCGCATGATCACCGGCGATCACACGGTGACCGCTCGGGCGATCGCCGATCAGCTTGGGCTCGGTGTCGGGGTGATGACCGGCGGCGAACTGCAGCGCCTCTCCGATGAGGATCTGACGGCTCAGCTGCCGAACCTCCACGTGTTCGGCCGTGTCGCGCCCGAGGACAAGCTGCGACTGGCGAAGCTGATGCAGCGGTCGGGGGATGTCGTCGCCATGACCGGCGACGCCGTCAATGACGCGGCGGCGCTCAAGCAGGCCGACATCGGCGTCGCGATGGGGAGCGGCTCGGAGGTGTCCAAGCAGGCGGCCAAGATCGTCCTGACCGACGACAACTTCGCAACGCTCGTCCGCGCGGTCGACCTGGGCCGCGACATCTACCGCCGCATCACCTCCTACGTGAAGCTCCAGCTGACGATCCTCTCCTCGGTGCTGCAGCTGATGGTGCTGGCGACGATCTTCAACGTGAACCACGGCGTCGCCCTGTTCCCGATGCAGCTGCTGTTCTGCAAGTTCTTCGTGGTGGTCACCGTCGTGGTCGGGTTCATCGTGGACGTGCCGGATCCGAGCGTCATGCACCGACCGCCCCGAAAGCCCGGCACGCGGATCGTCAACCAGCCGCAGATCATCCGCTGGCTGCTGAGCGGCCTGATCGTTGCCGTCACGGCGTTGCTGATCCTCGATCTCGGACCGGACCAGCCCAGCACCGAGCACGCGTCGGTCTCGATGACGATGGCCTTCGCGTTCGTCGCGTTCACGGCGGTCAACCTCGGCGTGGTGATGCGTCGCGAGCGTGAGGCGCCCTGGTCCTCCCCGCTCTTTCCCTACATGGGGTGGATCATCGCCGGCTGGGCCCTGACCTGGGCCGGCGTCGAGCTCGGCATGCTCCAGCGCCTGCTGGACACGGAGTCGCTGACCGGGGGGCAGTGGGCATGGGTGCTCGGCCTCTCGCTGATTGCCCCGGCGCTCGTCTGGGCCGACAAGACCATCCGGCAGCGTCGCCAGGGGCAGGCGTCCACCAAGCCGACCTAGGTATCTCGACAACGCGCCCGGCAATCCGTTGCCGACGAACGCGGGCGCGCGTCTCGACGGCGCCGACGTCGATGCCCCGCTCGCCTGGGGACGCGGTCTGCGCCGCCAACGGATCGACGTGATGGGGACCTTCGACGCTCCGGCCCGCCGGGTGCGCGGGACCCTCCGGGCCACGGGACTCATCGCGACCAACCGCCCATGCGACAGCCGCGCCATCACGTGGACGGCGCGAGTGACGCATGTTGGGTGATGCCCTGGCTCGTGGCCGCGGGGTCTGCGCCGGGATCGGCGCGCTGTGCGTTGTGCTCGTGGCTCTGATGGCGAGTCCCGGGGTCGCGCTGGCGACGGGCTCGGGGTACTACGTCACCTTCGTCGCGCGGTCCTGCCCGTCCTACCAGGACGTCTTCGCCAACAAGGTGCGCAACAACGTCCAGGAGAGCCTCGAGGACCTCGGGCCGCGCTCTCCGTACCACCTGCTGGCGTTGGTCGACCCGCTGGTCGAGAGCAGACGACCACAGAGAGCGTGCAGCCCGTTGCCTGGCTGGGAGTTCACGCTCGGCCGCGGGTATGAGACGCGCGCGGTGACCGGCCCGTGGGGTTCGTTGTCCAAGGTCACCGACCCCTTCTCCCGTGCCCCGATCGTCACCGAGGTCTCGACCCCCTTCTACAACCAGCATCACCACCGGCTCGACCACCTGTCAATCGCGGGGGCGACCACGATCCAGCTCACCCGCGAGGAACGCAGGCAGGCGAGTCGCCGGGACCAGTTGTGGGCGCAGGGCGGAACGCCGGAGGATCCCGTCCTGGCTCAGCGGTTCCCGGGCCCTGCGTACGGGTTTGCCGCGATCCGGTGCGCGACCGACGCCATGAACGGCGACAACGTGGAGTACATCTTCTTCCCGGCGGGAGTGACCCACGTGTTCTGCTACGCGTTCTACGCCGTGCCGCCTCCGACCTCGGGCACCATCACCATCGAGAAGCGCGTTGACGGCGCGCCGCTCGGCGGGAACCCGTCCTTTGCCTTCAACGGATCGATCTCCTTCGACCCGGAGGGCTTCACCCTCGCCGACGGCCAGTCTCAGGATTTCGTCCGCGCGGGCGGGCAGACATGGGACGTCACCGAGGCCCCGGTGACCAACTACCTCCTCTCATCGGTGCAGTGCACCGCCAGGACCGCCTCGGGCAGACCAGGAGCCAGCACGGCCACTGTGACGGGCTCGACGGCGGTGATCCAGCTCGTCGCCGACGAGCACGTCACATGCATCTACACCAACGCCTACCAGCCGCCGCCAGGCGGACTGACCCATCACCAAGATCAGCCGCGGCGGCGTTGGCCGGTTCGGCTACACGATCGCTCCCGCCGCCGTTGGCGCGACGCGTCACCCGGCGGCCAGGACGCAGACTCCGGGCGTTCCCGCCGACGCCAGGCCCGCGCTGACCGACCTGCCTCCGGGCCCCTACACCATCACCGAGCGCTCGCCGACGACGGGGGCCGGTCGCTGGCGAACCAGCATGGTCAGCTGTGACGGCGTCCGCCAGGAGCTGACGAGCCCGATTCACGTCAGGATCCGCAGCGGGAGGGCGACCACCTGCGTGTTTCGCAGCGCCTTCATCCCCGCCGGCTCGATCTCACTGGGCAAGATCACCATCGGATCGACCGGGACCGTCGGGTTCCTCATCGCGGCTCAGACCGCACAGCCACGGCAATACCGGCAGCACGCCACCACGGCCAGCGAGGGCGTCGTCGCCGATGCGGTCTCCAATGGTCCCGGCAACGGCACCGATCATCTGCGCCTGGGCCGCTATCTGATCGGCGAGCAGGCCCCACCTTCCGAGGACCCCGAGAGCTGGATGCTGCAGTCCGTCGAGTGCAACGGCGAAGTGGTGCCGTTCGATCGCGGCCTCACCGCGGTCACCCTCACCGCCGCGCATCCCAGCGTCCACTGCGTCTTCGCCGACCGGTTCACCGCCCATCCAACTCCCCCACCCCTGCCTCCGCCGACGCCCGCCTTCCCGCCCGCTTCCAACCCGGCGGTTTCGCCGTACCCCACGTCAGACCTGACGGTGGCCAAGCAGGCACTCGACCCGTTCGCGGTGGCGGGCCAGCCCGTGACCTACCGGATTACGGTCCACGACGACGGACCGGACACCGCCGCGGACGCCGTGCTCGTCGATCAGCCGCGCAGCAAGGCCACGGTCGTGTTCGCTCGCCCGTCCCGCGGCCACTGTACGATCGGCGCGCTCATCGTCTGCCGCCTGGGGAACATTGGCACCGGTGCGACGGTCTCGATCATGGTCCGGCTCATCCCCACCGCCACGGTCACACCGTTCGTCAATCGAGCCGTCGCCGGTGGCGCGACCTCGGAATCGACGCTGGACAACAACGTCTCCCATTCGACGATCCGCGTCGTCGTCCCGCCGGCCCACCCCGTCGCCTGCCCCTCGCGCGTCGCCCAGGTTGCCCGCGTCGCGTGTTGAGCGCCGGGCGACCCCCGGCGACCTCACTTGACCAGATCCTGGGGCACCTTCGAGGAGGCCCGGTACACGGCGTCCTCCTCGAGGACCGCAGGATCGGCGGCCTCAAACCATCGGCGATGGAAGAACTGCGGGAAGAACGGCCACGCCGCGAACATCAGCACGATCCCGACGATGAGACCGCCGATGCCGACGATGATCGGCGTCTCGATGCCGATCAGCGGCTTTGAGTAGTTGTTGCCGGCCGTGCTGTAGTAGCTGTAGGCCTCGATCGCGACGTAGAGCATCATCGCGCCGCCGAGCACCGGGATCAGCCCCGCGAGCACGAAGTTCCGGGCGCTCTTGAGGAGGTCGCGGCGGAAATACACCGCGCAGGCAAGGCCCGTGAACCCGTAGTAGAAGCACACCGCGAACCCGAGCGCCGAGATGGTGTCGCCCAGCACGTCCTGGTTGGGATTGAACGCGAGCAGCGCGATCGTCCACAGGATCGAGAGCCCACCCATCAGGACCGTCGAGAACGTGGGAGTCATGAACCGGGGGTGAACCCGGCCGAACGCCGAGGGGATGGCCTGCCAGTGCGCCATCGACAGGGTCGTGCGCGCCGTCGGGAGGATCGTCGTCTGCGTCGACGCCGAGGCCGAGGTGAGCACGGTGATGATCATCAGCTTGTCCAGCGGGGAGCCGAACACGTTGCCTCCCAGGGCGTTGAGCACATCGCTGGAGTTGCCCGAGAGAAATGCGGTGCCGTGATACGCCTGGGCGGCAGCGCTCACCGCGACGTAGATGAGGAGCAGGATCACCGTCGAGACCACCGCCGCCTTGCCCGGTCCGCGCGTGCGGTCACGCGACTCCTCGTTGACGGCGACCCCGGAGTCCCACCCCCAGTAGATGAAGATCCCCAGCAGGACGCCGTCGATCAGCGGCCTCCAGCCGAGGTCGAACGGGTTGAACCACGACCCGGACACGTGGATCGAGTGGGCCGGGTTGTTGGCGTAGACCTTGATCAGCGCGACGACGACGAACAGCGAGAGGGTGAAGATCTCCACGCTGAGAAGGATCGTCTGCACCCGAGCCGAGAGCTCGATGCCGCGGTAGCAGATCCATGTCATCAGCGCGATCCACACCACGGCGCCGATGATCAGCGCAAGGTTGGAGTTCGCCCCCCCGTGCCAGCCGACCAGGAGATACGAGTAATCGGCCGCGATCGCGGCCAGTGACGCCATCACGATGATGTCGGCCAGGAAGATCGCCCACCCGTTCACCCAGCCGACCTGGGGGCCGAACCCGCGCGTGACCCAGGCGAAGGTCGTCCCCGCATCGGGATCGGCGAGGTTCAGGAAGCGATAGCCGACCGAGACGAACAGGATCGGGATGAACGAGACGATCAGGACGGCCGGCGCGTGGACGCCCACCCCGCCCACCGCGACGATGAAGCCAAGCGTGGCCGCAAGGCTGTAGGCCGGCGCGGTCGAGGCCACCGAGATGACCAGGTTCGAGGC
>Ga0070714_100002605_pt1 | contig 13294 bp, 10 predicted proteins | sample LARL83metaG_FD_65450 | JGI IMG/M metagenome (GOLD analysis project Ga0070714, IMG submission 65450) | Corn, switchgrass and miscanthus rhizosphere microbial communities from Kellogg Biological Station, Michigan, USA - LAR L8-3 metaG | ecosystem: Host-associated > Plants > Roots > Rhizosphere ...
CGGACCCGGTCGGCCTGCCGGCGCAGCGCGTCCACGAGGGTGCCGTCGCCGAGCGCCGCCGGCGTCAGCGCGCCGACCAGCGCCCTGGCCTCGCCGAGGTTGTCCCTGGCCGTGTCGGCGGCCAGCCGCAGGTGTTCGGCGGCCCGTGCTGGATCTGTCCGCAGGATCGGCGTCGCGGCCTGGAGCAGCGTGAGGATGCTGGTGAAGCCCTGGGCGAGCGTGTCGTGGATCTCGCCGGCCAGCCGTTCCCGTTCCTCGGTCACACCGGCCTCCCGGGACAGCGCGGCCACCTCGGCCCGGCTGGCGGCCAGCTTCTCGATCAGTTCACCGCGCAGGACGGTCTCCCCGACGATCCGGTCGATGGTGCTGCCGAGGATGTGCGACAGCGTCACGATCGCGACCGCGTACAGCACCTGCAGGCCCCAGGAGCTGTGGACCCCGTACCTGGCGAGCACGACGACCGGCGGCGCCAGGTTCAGCAGGACGACCCAGCCGAACGCCGCCCGGTGCGGGCGAACCATGTAGCACTGCGGGCACAGGCCGAACAGCATCCACGTCGTGGACAGCGACAATGCGACGACGGGCGTGAACAGCACCGCGACGCCGGCCAGGTAACTCACGCCCTGCCACGCGGGTGCCGAGTCCACGTGGGCGAACGCGAGCCGGCGGCCGAACAGGAACCACCAGCCGGCCATCGCCGCGATCAGGCCGGTGATCGCAATCTTGCCGGCGACCGACGTCTCGCCCCGGGTGAACCACGCCAGGGCGAGACCGACGATCCAGGCGACCGCGTAGATGATCTCCCAGCGCGGCAGCCGCAACGAGTCGTCGAGGGTCAGCGTTCCCCGCGGTTCGTCCAGCGGAAGGTCAGCACGCAGAGCCCCAGCCCCGCCACGCACCAGCCGCCCAGTACCAGCGCGGTCGTCAGGTGTTCCCATGTCCCAGCAGCCTCCAGCGACATCATGCCGTCCGGCAGGAAGACCGACCGCATACCCTGCGCGATCCACTTCAGCGGGAACACCGACGCGAAGTCGATCATCCACTTCGGCAGCGTGTTCACCGGCACGATGAACACGCCGGACATGAACTCCAGCACCAGGAAGATCAGGTTCAGGATGGCCGGCGCGGACCGGGCCGACTTCGCCAGCCGGCTGGCCGCGATGCCCAGCAGCGCGCACGCCGTCGTGCCGAGCAGCACCACCCACGCGAACGTCAGCCAGTCCCCCGCCGTCGCCGGCAGCGTGACGTGGAAGAACAGCCCGCCGACCAGCATCTCCAGCCCGAACCCGGCCACGCCGCTGACCAGGACGAGCACCAGCTTGCCCACGAAGTACGCCGACAGCGGCATCGGCGTGCCACGGAGCCGCTTGAGCGTGTGGTCGTCCCGGTCCTGCGCGATGCCGATGCCCAGGTTCAGGAACGACGTGGACACGATGCCGGCCGCGACGATGCCGCCCATCACCAGCTGACCCTCGGAGACGCCCGGCGGCAGTCCCCTGTCGTGCAGGATCGACGCGAACAGCGCCAGCAGCACGGACGGCAGCGCGAACACGAACACGACGGCCATCCGCTGCCGGAAGAACTGGCGTAACTCGACGCCACCCCGGGCGATGCCGACGCGCAACGCCGACGGCAGGGCGGCCGTGCTGGTCCGGCCCACGGTGCCGGCTGTCGTGGTGGTCATCGGTGGTCTCCGATCAGGTCGAGGTAGACGTCTTCGAGGCTGGGCCGGGTCACGGTCAGTTCGGCGAGCTCCCCGGCCCCGCCGAGCTGGTGCACGAGCGAGGTCGGCGTCGCTGTCCGGACCTCGTGCGGGCCGGTGGCGTCGTGCCAGCGCACGGTCGCCTCCGCGGTGGCCCGGCCGCCCAGGTTGGCCGGCGTGTCGCTGGCCACGATCCGGCCGTTCACGATCACCGAGACGCGGTCGGCCAGCGCCTCGGCCTCCTCGAGGTAGTGCGTGGTGAGCAGGACGGTCGTGCCCTGGTCGGCGAGCATCCGCACGAGCTGCCAGAACTGCCGGCGGGCCTGCGGGTCGAACCCGGTGGTCGGCTCGTCCAGGAACACCAGTTCCGGATTGCCGATGATCCCGAGCGCGACGTCCAGCCGGCGACGCTGACCCCCGGACAGCGTCCCCAGCCGGTTGCGCGCCTTGTCGGTCAGCCCGACCTGGTCGATCACGGTGCCCGGGTCGCGCGGGCTCGGGTAGTAGCCGGCGAAGTGCCGGACCGCCTCCCCGACGGTCAGCTCGGTGCCGTCGAACGCGTTCTGCAGCACGATCCCGATCCGCGCCCGCCAGTCGCGGCCGCCGCGCGCCGGATCGGTGTCCAGCACCCGCACGTCACCGCCGTCCCGGCCGCGGTGGCCCTCGAGGATCTCGACGGTGGTGGTCTTGCCGGCCCCGTTCGGGCCGAGCAACGCGTGGATCTCGCCGTTGGCGACGTCCAGGTCGATCCCGTCGACGGCCGGCCGCCCCTGGTAGCTCTTGCGCAGGCCCTGAATGTGTATCGCGGTCACGGGAGTAATCGTGTGGCCGGCGACCGGGTCGTTGTGACGACCACGCGACGGAATCCGGTTGTCCGTCGTTCGATGGACACGAATGACGCCGTGTCACGTCCAGAACCGCCGTACGCCAACAACTGGCTACCTAGACGTGACATACACCACCCCCATTCAGGTGAACATGAGGCAATGTCATGAACAACATGTAAACGCGGTTTCGCGGCTGCAAGGTGCACGGCACCATGGACGCGTGCCCGCGTTGACCGACGACGTGCACGTCGCGTTCCAACCAGTGTTCAACTTGCACACCGGTGGCGTGATGGCGGTGGAGGCTCTGGCACGGCCGGCCTCCGGCAGTATGCGTGACCTGTTCCGCCATGCGGCGGACACGGGCCAGCTCACCCCGACCGACATGGGGCTGGCCGCGATCGCGATCCGCCGCGCCGCCGATCACGAGTCCCGCATCCCGTTGCACGTCAACGTGCTGGCGAGCTCGGTGGCCCGGGCGCACGTCGCGCTCGACCCGGTGATCGACGCGCTGCGCGAAACCAGCCGGCGCGCGGCCGATGTCGTACTCGAACTGAACCCGCCGTTCTCGCTGGTGCGCTGGAGGGCGTTCCGGCAGGGCGTGCGGTTGTTGCGGGACACCGGTTTCCGGCTGGCCGTGGACGCGGTCGGCGACGGCGACGCCCCGATGATCCTGCTGGGCTGGCCCGAGATCGGCATGGTCAAGCTGGACACGTCACTCACGTCCGGCGTGCCGCACGAGCCGGGACTGGCCGCCGTGGTCACGTCGATGGTCCACCTGTGCGAGACCAATGATCTCCAACTGGTCGCGACCGGCGTGTCCGACACCGACGAACTCGCCGCCCTGCACGGGCTGGGCGTGGCCCTGGCGCAGGGGGACGCGTTGCGCCCGGCCTTCCGCCGCCCGCTGACCGACGTGTCGATCAAGCCGATGGCCGGTGACTCGATCGCGGTCGCGACGGTCGAACAGGCGGAGCGCAGTCGCACGCCACGCGTGACCGAGCTGATGCACCCGGCCGTGACGCTGCCCGCCAACGCCACGGCGGACGAGGTGCGTTCCGCGCTGGCGCACGACCAGACCGCCAGTTGCGTCGTGCTGCTGGACGACTCCGGTCGTCCACTCCGGACACTGGACCGCAACCGCTTCCTGCTGGCCGTCACCGGACCGTACGGGCACGCGCTGCACGCCAAGCGATCGGCGATGCGGCTGGCCGACGAGCCGAGGGTGATCTCGGTCGGCGCTTCCGTGTTCGACCTGCTGGACGTGCTGTCGGGTGCGGTGCGCGAGCGCGGCAACGACGACGTGGTGGTCGTGGACGCGGCGCACCGCTGCCTCGGCGTGGTGCGCGCGACCGATCTGGTGCGCGGGATCGCGGACACGAAGGTGCAGGAGGCCGCGTCGCTCAACCCGCTGACCCGCCTGCCCGGCAGCGACTCGATCGACCGCGCCGTGACCCGGCGGATCCGCGAGGGCGACGTGTTCGCCATGGGCTGGCTGGACATCGACTCGTTCAAGTCGGTCAACGACGAGTTCGGCTTCGCCGCCGGTGACGACCTGATCCGCGACGTCGGCCAGGCCCTGGCGGACGCGGCTGACGGCCTGCCCGGCACCCGGGTCGGCCACATCGGCGGCGACGACTTCCTGTTCGTCACCGGCCTGGACCAACTGATGCCGATGGGCAGCCGGCTGATCGACACCAAGTGGGTGGTGCAGGGCGAGCCGGTCACGATGTCGCTGGCGACGCTGGTGTGCGCCGCCGGTACGGTGACCAGCTACCGCGAGGCGTCCCGGCTGCTGGCCCCGTTGAAGCGGCAGGCGAAGGCGCTGTCGGGCTCGAGTTGGGTGGTCGGGCGGCCGGGCAGCGACCGCGTCGACATCCTGCGGCGCGACCGCCCGGAACCGCTCCCCCAACGCACGCCGGCCGGCCGAGCCAGCTAGGAACGTCGCCGGTTCGTGTGATCTTCGCCGTTGGAGTTGTGCACTGAGGCAAGCCTAACCTAACTTAGGCATCCCGGTCCCCGGCCCAAGGATGCGCATGCCCTCGAACCTGTGCCTCGTCGCGCTCAACCCGACCGATTCGGTGACCGACGGATTCCTGCCGGCCGCCGCCCGGCTCGGCCTGCGCGTCACGCTGCTCACCGACCAGCCCGACGCGCATCGGCACGCCTATCGGGCGCATCCCGCGCCGCCGGCCGAGATCGTCGGCTGCGACGTGCGGGACTTCCGCGCCGTCGTCGACGAGCTCGACCGGCGCGCCGCGATGGACGCGGTGTTCAGCAACAGCGACCACCTCCAGACCCAGACCGCGTTGATCGCGGCGTATTTCGGCCTGCCCGCGAAGGACTGGCGGGCCGCGCTGCGCGCGAAGAACAAGGCGCACATGCGCCGGCACCTCGCGCAGCACCGTGTCGACACCGTGATCAGCCACGAACTGCGGCCCGGCGCCGCGCTGCCCGACGGGCCGTTTCCGGGCGTGGTCAAGCCGCGCGAGGGCGTGGCCAGCGAGGACGTCGTGCTGGTCGCGGACCGGCACGAGCTGGAACTGGCCTGCCGGGACGTGTGGCGCCGGAAGCCGGAACTACCGCTGGTGCTCGAGGAGTTCCTCGACGGCGAGCTGCGCAGCCTGGAGACCCTCGGCGACGGCCACAATCCCCGTGTGCTGGGCGGATTCCGGACCACGCTGTCCGCGCCGCCGTACTTCGTCGAACGCGCGATGGTGCACGACCCGCTTCCACCCGCCCAGCACGTGCGTGCCGTGCTGGCGCACCTGGCCGCGCTCGGCGTCGGTTTCGGCGCCTGCCACACGGAGTACGTCGTGTCAGACGACCGGGTGCGGCTGATCGAGGTCAACTACCGGATCATCGGCGACCAGTGCGACCTGCTGCTCGCCGACCTCACCGGCCTGCCGCTGCACGAGTACGTCCTCCGCGTCCACCTCGGCGAACCGCTGCCGGCCGTGTTGCCGAACAACGGTGGCCGCCGCGCCCGAATCGACTGGCCGTGCGCGGATCGCGGCGGTTCGCTCGTCGCCGCGCCGCCCGCGATCGACGAGCACGTCGACGGCGTGTCGTTGGCGTACCGGCCGTTGCGCGCCATCGGCGACGAGCGGCCGTTGACCAACACCAACCGCGACTATCTCGGCGTACTGCGCACGATCGGCCCCGATCAGACCACAGTGGACAAGTTCGCCGCCGACTTCCTGGCCGCCCAACGCTGGGACATCCGGCCGTGAGCGAAGCACTGTTGTCCGCTGTCCTGAACACGTTGCTGCGCGAGGACTTCTGCGGCATCCGCACGAGCGGCCGGATCGAGCGTGGCCACCTGTGCTTCGACCACGTGGGCCGCCCGGCCGAGATCCCGGTCCGACCGGACGGCTTCCTGTGCGACATCGCCGTGGCCGAACCGGTCGTGGTGCACGACGGCCGGGCGCATCGGGATCTCGCGTCGATCCTGGCCCTGTTCCGGCAGCGCGTGGCGCCAGAGGATCTACCCGGGTTCGACGACTTCGCCCGCGAATGCCGGGCCGCCGTGGCCACCGAGCGCCTCCAGCGGCACCACCGTGCCGATGCCCTGCGCCGCATCGCCGGCCGGCCGCGCACCGGCATGGCCGGGACGCTCGGCTACGACTCGCTCGCCGCGTTCGCCGGCCATCCGGTGTACCCGACCGGCAACGCGCGGCTGGGCATCGGTCGCCGGGACCAACTGCGCTACGCCCCGGAACACCACGCCACCTTCGCCCTGCGCTGGGCCGGCCTGCCGGCGGAGTCCGTCCGGGGTTCGGGTGAACTCCCCACGTGGTGGCCGGACCCGGCCGAACTCGGCCTGGCCGCGGGTGACGTGCCGTTCCCGGTCCACCCGCTGACCGCGACCGGCCACCTGGCCCGGCCGGGCCAGGTGGTGGTCCAGCCGACGCTGTCCATGCGTACCGTCGCCGTCCTCGCCGATCCGCACACGCACCTGAAGCTGCCGCTGCCGACGAGTTCGCTCGGCGCGCGCAATCGCCGCAGCATCAAGCCCGGCACGCTGGTCGACGGCGCCGTCACCGAACGGCTCCTGGCCGCGATCCTGCGTCGTGAACCCGAGTTCGCCGGTCGCGTCGTGCTGGCCGACGAGCAGACCTACCGGCACGCCGACGACGAACTGCTGGCCTTCCTGGTCCGCCGCTACCCGGCCGACCTGGCCACCGCCGAGATCGTCCCGCTAGCCGCCCTGAGCGCCCCTGGGCCGGACGGTCGGCCGGTCCTGGACACCTTGGCCGACCGCTACTGTCACGGCGACCGTACGGCGTTCCTGGCGGCCTTCCTGGCCCCGCTGCTGGACTTCCAGACGACCCTGCTGCTGCGCTACGGCATCGCGCTGGAGTCGCACCAGCAGAACGTGTCCCTCGTGCTGGACCAGACCGGCGTCCGGCTCCTGTTGAAGGACAACGACGGCTCCCGCCTGCGCACGGACGTGGTGCGTGCCGCGTTCGGTGGTGCCCTGCCGCCGGACGCCGATCCGGACCTGCTGGCCGACCATCGCATCCTGGTCACCGACACCGAGCCGCTGATCGACGTGTTCACGACGATCACGCTGCACCTGTGCGCCGCCGCGATCGTGTTCGCGCTACCGGAGCCGGACCGGCGTCCCGGACTCGCGCTGATCCGAGGCCTGCTGGCCGCCGCGATCGATCGCCATCCGCCGTCCGATGACGCCAAACGCCTGCGCGCCGCGACGCTCGACGCGGACTCGCTGCCGGTGAAGGCGATGGTCACCGCCGGCACGCTGTTGACCAAGGCGCGCTCCGGCGCGACCGACGTCAACAAGTGCTACCTGCGCGGCGGCCCGAACTACCTGTCCCGCTAGACCCAACGAAGGGGAGCATCCGTTGCCCAGCTCGACCGTCGGTCTGGACCGCGCCATCGTGTCCGCCGATCACGTCGTCGCCCACACCCTGCTGAACTGCTTCGTCCGCGAGATCGCCGGCCCGGAACGCCAGGCACGGTTGACCGGCGGCGAACTGCACCTGCGCCTGCCGCGCCTGGGCGTGACACTGCGGGTCGCGGTACGCCGGCCGGCGCTGTCCGGCGCGCACCGGTTCACCGGCCCGGTGTTCGGCGACGACGGCGAACTGCACTGGCGGGAACTGGCCACCCACCTGGCCGACGAGCTGACCCTGGCCACGGGCGTCGTCAACGAGGAGTTCCTGGACCAGGTCGCGGCCAGCCACGCCGTCACCGAGGAATCCCTGCGCGACCGGCCGATGCTCACCGACCGGTACCTCGCGTCCGAACAGGCACTGGCCCTGGGCCACCGGTTCCATCCCACGCCGAAGGCCCGCTGCGGCGACGGCGACTGGCAGCGCTACGCCCCGGAACGCGGCAGCCAGATCCAGCTGCGCTACCTCGCCGCCCGTGCCGACGTGGTACGCGAAGACGGCCCGTCCACAATGGATGATCTGCACCCGGCGCCGCCCGGCTATCGGCTGCTGCCGGTGCACCCGTGGCAGTTCGACCTGTTGCGCCACAACGTAACCCTGAGGGAGGCGCTGAACGACGGTCGCCTGCTGGACCTCGGCACCGGTGGCCCGCTGTGCACACCGACGTCGTCCGTGCGCACGCTGCACGTCGGCGACGGGTTCCTGAAGTTCAGCCTGAACGTGCGGATCACCAACTGTGTCCGCAAGAACTCGGCCTACGAACTGGCCGCCGCCGTCGCGCTCACCCGTGTGCTGGACACCCTGCCGATCCCGATCCTGCGCGAACCCGCGTACCGCACGGTCGACCTGGGCGACCGGGAACTGTACGAAGGCTTCGGCGTGATCGTCCGGGAAGGACTGTCCCGCCACCTGGCGCCCGGCGTGACACCGCTGCTGGCCGCCGCCATAGCCGACGAGTACCCCCTCTCCCCCGCCCACGTCTCGCATCTCGTGCGTCCCGACGACGTCCTTGGCTGGTGGCGGACCTACCTGCGGCTGCTGGTCTCACCGGTGCTGACCGCGTTCTTCGCGCACGGCGTCGTACTCGAACCACACCTGCAGAACGTCCTGGTCTGCGTCGACCCGACCGGCACGCCGGTGCGGATGCTGTTCCGCGACTTGGAAGGCACGAAGCTGCTGGCGGCACACCACGGCCCGGTGCTGGCCGCGTTGTCGCCGGACGTGGCCGGGCCCATGACGTACACGCCGGAACAGGGCTGGCGTCGGGTCGCGTACTGCCTGCTGGTGAACCACGTGTCCGAGGTGCTCGCGGCGCTGGCCGACCTGCGGCCGGACCTGGAGGCCGCGTTGTGGGGTGCCGTGCGCGCCGAACTCGCGGCGTATCCGGACGCGCCGCCGCAACTGCGCGCGATCCTGGCCGGGGTTCCGGTGCCGGCCAAGGCGAACCTCCTGGCGCGCTGGCAACGCGGCAGCGACCGCGAAGCCGGTTACGTCCCGCTGTCCCTCCCGCTCACGTGATCACCCCGTCGGTCCGGTCATACGTCGACCGCCTGCCCGACTGCGCGCTGCCGGCGTACGTCCACGACCTGGCCGGCCTGCGCGCGCACGTGACCGGCATCCGCGCCGCTCTCCCGGCCGACGTCGAGCTGTGGTACGCGGCCAAGGCCAATCCGGCCGAGCCGATCCTGCGCGTGCTCGCGGACACCGTGGACGGCGTCGAGGTGGCGTCCGGCGGCGAACTGGCCCACGTGCGGGCCGCCCTGCCGACCACCCCGATCGCCTTCGGCGGCCCGGCCAAGACCGACGCCGAACTCGACGCAGCCGTCGCCGTGCACCGGATCCACGTGGAGAGCCCGCACGAACTGCGCCGCCTCGGCGTGGCCGCGGCCCGGCATCGCACCCCGGTCCATGTGCTGCTGCGGATGAATCCGGCGCTGCCGGTCGGCACGTCCGCGCTGGCCATGGACGGCGGTCAGTTCGGCATCGACCCGGCCGACCTGCCGTGCTGTCTGGACATCATCCGGCGCGACCCGTGGCTGCGCCTGGCCGGTATCCATACCCACCTGGCCAGCGGCCTGACCGCGACCGACCAGGCCGCGCTGGCGCATCGGATCGTGGACTGGGTGCGGACGCTGCCGGTGCCGGTGGCCGAGGTGAACCTCGGCGGTGGCATGGGCGTGGACTACCGGAACCCGGCGGCCCGGTTCGACTGGCCCGCGTTCGGCGCGGCGCTGCGCGGTATCGGCGCGCCGGACCTGCGGCTACGCATCGAGCCGGGCCGGTCCGTGACGGCGTACTGCGGCTGGTACGTGGCGGTGGTCGCGGACGTGAAACGCAGTGGCGGCCGGACGTTCGCCCTGCTGCACGGCGGCACGCACCACCTGCGCACCCCCGTCGCGAAGGGCCACGACCAGCCGTTCGACGTGCTGCCCGTGGACCGCTGGGACTGGCCGTGGCCACGTCCGTCGGCGATCGACGAGGCCGTCACGATCGCCGGTCAGCTCTGCACGCCGAAGGACGTACTGGCGCGGGAGGTTCCGGTGGCGCAGTTGCGCGCGGGTGACCGGGTGGGGTTCGGGCTGGCCGGGGCGTACGCGTGGAACATCTCGCACCAGGACTTCCTGATGCACCCGCGGCCGACCTTCCACTACGCATAGAAACGGGTGGCGGGTCATGACGACCCGCCACCCGTTCTCAGGTGTCGCGTTTCAGCCCTGATCGTCCTCGAACGAGGAGAAGGCGAGCACCGGCACCAGGTGGTTCGCCTGCGGCGAACCGAGACCCGAAGCCGCGTCCCAACCCTTGCTGGCCGAGAAGCCATCGATCGTGATCGGGCCGTGGAACGTGTTGTCGCCCATCGTGATGTCGTGGAACAGCGCCCCGTAGAGCGGCGTCCGCGCCAACCGGTAGATGGACGGGTTGATGTCACCGATCCGGTGGTGCCCGGCCTGGTCAGCCAGTGCGGTGAGACCGGCCCACTGCGGGGAACCCGCGCTGGTGCCGCCGAACTGGAAGATCAGGTTCGCGCCCTGACCGGAGGTGCTCCACACGGTCAGCACGCCACCGATGATCGCGGCGTTGTACGCGACGTCGGGAACACCGCGCATGGCCGAATGGTTGGCCGAGCGCTGGAACCGAGGCGTCTGGTACAGCGTGCTGAAGCCACCGCCACCCGCGGCGGCGAAGTCCGGCTCGTTCCACACGACCTCGCTGTTGTACGCGCCCGTCGTGCCGTTCGCGTCGAGGATCGTGCCGCCGACACCGGTGACCAGTGGGTCGGACGCAGGCGTGCTGACGGCCTTGAAGAACGAGGTGCCGTCACACGTCGGCAGGGCCGCGCCCTGGTCGGCGGAGGATGCGAAGACGGTGATGTGCCTTTCGACCGCCTTCTGGTACAGGACATGGGTTTCCGCCTGGATGGTCGGGTCCATGCACTGCTCGGCCTCGCCGAAGCTCTGCGAGAGAGTGTCGCCGAGGTTGTGGTCGATCACGAACTTCTGTGCCGAGAAGATGTCGGCGTCATTGCTGGTCTTGGCCAGGACGAGGTCGATCGTCGCGGCCGGAGCGATGGCGTGCGAGTACTCCACGTCCAGCGAGATCTCGCCGGCCCAACTGGTCTGGACCGGGTCGCTCTGGTCGAACGGCGTCATGCCGTCCGGAGCGATGATGTTCAACTTCGGTGCCGGCAGGCCGAACACCGTGTCGAACGTCGCCAGGTCCTGGGTGATCGTCGGGCTGGAGAACGCGTCGACGATCACGATGGTGCGACCGGCACCGTTCAGGCCGGCCTTGGCCAGCTTGTCCACACCGTAGGCGGCGCGGACCTGGTTGGGTCCGTAGCACTGAGCCGGAGTGGTGAGCTGGCAGCTGAACGTCGTGTCTGCCGGGTTGGCAGCGACATGCCCGGCAACCTTGTAATGGGGGCTGACACCGATGGCCGGCGTCATCACCCCTCCTGCGGCGACGGCCGTGGTCATGCCGGTCAACGCGGTGGCCGCGGCCACCGCCAGACCAGCTAACGCCGCCATGTATCGGCGGCGGGATTCTGTACGCACGAGCCCTCCTGGGATCACGCCCGATCCCCGACCCCCGGGCGAGTGAATTTTGCGGGGGGAGCGTTACATTTCCATCACTCAGGGTCAAGATACGACCCGGTGGAATCCCATCATGCTGACGGTTCGTACAAGATCGAGTACGCTGCGTAAGCCCTTATTGTCACCTTACGCGCTGGTCATCCCGTTCATGACCTACGGAGAGTAGCGGTTTGCGACTCTCGTCCGAGAATTGTCACGACCACGTTCTGGACATCTCGATCAGGCGGTCGCCTCGTCCACCGAATCCAGCGACTCCTCGGTTTCGTCGAGATCCACGAACCAGCCGAACCCGTCCACCAACCCGTCGTACAGCGGGAAGGGGTGCAGCAGCACCTCGGCCCCGACCGGCCGGAACCCGGCCGCCAGCGCCGCCCGCACCGACGCCGCGTTGCCCGGCGCCACCTGCGCCCACACGTGCTCACCGACCGGCAACAACCCGCGTACCGCGGTGAACAGCCCGCGTCCCAGCCCGAACCCGCGCAACGCCGGCTCGACCTCGACCGACACCTCCCACCGCCCGCCGACCCCGCGGCCCAAGGTCAGCAGTCCACCCGGACAGCGCCACGCACGTACGCCGATCCGCTGCGCCAACGCCCGCGCCAGACGTGGCGGCAGCGGCTCGATGAACTCGTCGAGCTCGGTGAGGTCCATGCCGTTGTCGCGGCCGGTGGCCGTGGCGACCAGCGTCATGTCCAGGTTGTCCAGCACCCGCCCGGTCGCGGCGGCCAGCACGGTCAGGAAGGGCGGTTGCAGTGGTGCGGCGAGATCCGGCTCGGGCAGCCAGCCGCGTACCCAGGAGTCGGCCACGTCGGCCGACACCACGTTGTACCCGGCGAACGCGAGCACGCCGAACGACCGATCGTCCGGCGGAGACAGGACGGTGAGGTCCTGCCGTCCCACGTTCGGATCGCCGTCGGCGATCTCCCGCATCAGGTCCGCGAGTTCGGCCACGTGTCCTGTCATATCGCACCAACCCCCCGGCTGGCTGGAGTATCGACCAACAATTTCCGCACCGATCGACTGACACCGGCCCCCCCATGCAACCAATCCCCCCACTTCGGTGTTCTACAGGGGTGACCAGCGCAAAGATCGACACCATGACCCCACCGGACGAGCACATCGTCGGGGCGCTGGTGACCGACCTCGACTCGGGGTTCGTCGCACTGTTCAACGCCCTGCGCCACGTGGTGTTCTCGACCGCACTGCGCGTCAGCGGGCGCTGGGCCGATGCGGAGGACCTGACCGCCGAGGCGTTCCTGCGTGCCTACCGAGCCCTGTCCGACTACCCACCCGACCGGATACTCGAACTCAAACCACGAGCCTGGCTGTTGACCATCGTGTTGAACACGTGGCGCAACAACCAGCGCGAGAAGTCCCGCCGACCGGCCGACTACCTACCCGACCCACCGGACCCGCCCGACCCCGCATCCGACGTCGAACGAACCATCGGCGAACGCGAAACCGGCCGCGAACTGGCCGACCTACTCAACACACTCCCCGACGAACAACGCGTCGCCGTGGTGCTGAGACACGTCGTAGACCTGCCGGTAGCCGAGGTAGCGGAGATCCTCGGCCGCCCAACAGGCACCGTCAAAGCACAGATATCCCGCGGCCTACGCCGCCTGCGCGAGCAGTACCAGACACCCCCATGAACACCGACAAGCAGCGGACCACACATCAACACGATTCCCGTGACCAAGGCACAGACACCCCGCGGCCCGCACCGCCTGCGCCAGCAGTACCCCACGGAGGCAC
>Ga0070714_100002609_pt1 | contig 13282 bp, 13 predicted proteins | sample LARL83metaG_FD_65450 | JGI IMG/M metagenome (GOLD analysis project Ga0070714, IMG submission 65450) | Corn, switchgrass and miscanthus rhizosphere microbial communities from Kellogg Biological Station, Michigan, USA - LAR L8-3 metaG | ecosystem: Host-associated > Plants > Roots > Rhizosphere ...
GTGCGACAACAACATCTCCGCCTTGCCCAGGAACAGCAGGCCACGGCGGGACAGCGCGAAGTGGAACTTGTCCAGCACCTTCGTCTGGGTGTCGGCGTTGAAGTACATCAGGGTGTTGCGGCAGGCGAGTAGGTCGATCCGGGAGATCGGGGCGTCCTGTACCAGGTCGTTGCGTCCGAAGATCACCGCGCGCCGCAGGTCCTTCCGGAACGCGTACCGGCCGCCGGAGTGGTCGAAATAGCGCTGCGCCAGGTCCGGGCCGAGCGGCTGCACGTCCTTCTCGACGTAGAACCCGAGACGGGCATGCCCGAGGGCGTCCTCGTCGACGTCGGTCGCGTAGATCTTGACCCGCTGCCGGAACTCGTCCGGCCCCAGCGCCTCGGCCATGACGATGGCCAGACCGTAGGCCTCCTCGCCGGTCGCGCAGCCCGCGCTCCACAACCGCAGCGGCTCGTCCGGGGCGTGCTCGGCCAGCAGCGACGGCACGATGTCGGTCTGCAGGAAGTCCCAGGCCTCCGCGTCACGGAAGAAACCGGTCACGTTGATCAGAATCGTGTTGAACAGCGCCACGAACTCGTCGGCATTGGCCTGCAGCACGTCCAGATAGTCGACGTAGCTGTCGATACTCACCTGGTTCATCCGCCGGTCGACACGACGCATCAGGCTGCTGCGCTTGTACCCGGTGAAGTCGAAGCCGCGAGTCTCCTTCAGGTAGTGCAGGATCTCCTCGAAGCCCTCACCGGACAGCTCACTCGTCTCCGCCACGAGACAAAAAATACCGGCAGATCAGGGCGGCGGCGGATCGCCCGTGCCGTGTGGTTGAACGGGCCGTCCAACAGCAGCCGCCGCAGCACGCCGACGGCCCCGTCCACCTCGTCGATGTTCTGGCCGTAGCGCCGAGCGAGTTGGTCGTAGCCGCGTGCGACGGCGTCACCGAGCATGCGCTCGGCCAACTGCCGCTTCTCCTCCAACGCCCGCAGCGCGGTCCAGAGCGCGCGCTCGAGCTCGGCGTCCTGTTGCGCCAGCAGGGCCTTGGCGGTCCACGCGTGCCCGAACCGGCACCGGAACCGCCGGTCGGCCTCGACCGTGAACAGCACGCCCTGGCAGTCCGGGCAGGTCAACCCGGACGGCTCGGTCATCGTCGCCATGACATGGGCGGCGTAGTTGGGAAGTTCACCCGCCACGATCCGTGCCTCGATCGTGTCCAACGGCGCCGCCCGCGCGGGCGGTTCTCGTTCTCGTTCATGAAAGGTCTTCATCAATGCTGTGCCGATATCCCTGGCCCGCAGTACGTGGTCAACGGCGATGGTGGCCAGCGCGCTTTCCGGCATTCCACGGTACAACGCGTCGTCCGGATCCTGCACCACCGTGATGCCACCCCGGGACCGGATCGCGGCGAGCCCGGCCGTGCCGTCGTCCAGCGTCCCCGACAACACCACGCCCGCCGTGCGGGCACGCCAGTTCACCGCGGCCGTGCGGAACAACGCGTCGACCGCCGGCCGATGCCCGTTCTCGGTCGGTCCTCGGGAAAGAAACACATGAGAGTCGGCGACCAGCAGGTGACGGTCGGGCACGGCCGTGTAGATGTGGCCGGCGGCCAGCGGTGCGTCCTGCGTCGCGGACTCCGCCGGCAGCGGCCCCGACCTGTTCAGTATCGGCGCGAGCGCGCTCACGCCCCCGGCCGGCAGGTGCAGCACGACCAGCACCGCCGCGGCAGATCGGGCGGCAGCCCGCCGGCGAACTCCCGGAGTGCCTCGACACCGCCGGCCGACGCCCCGACCACCACCAGATCCAATGGTTCGGCCATCCGGACATCCCTCATCTCGTGTCCTCGGCCTCTCACAAGTGTGACACTTCTGCATCTGGCCGGCGGATACCCAGGGATGGGCCGGGCAAAGATCCGCGTTCCGTCAGGCGATGGCGTACGAGACGAACGCGAACCGGGTGGAGTCGGGACTCCAGCTGTTGACGTTGATCGTGCCCTGCCCGCCGAACACCGGTATGCGCGCCAACGGCGTCGCCCAATCCGCGGTGTCGACGAGAATCAGTGCCACGTCGACGTTTCCGGGATGACCGACCGTCCCGGTTGGATACTGGAGATACACGGCCAGGCGGCCGCTCGGTGCGATGTGCGGGAACCAGTCGACGGTGTCGGTGGCGATCAACCGCTCAACCGTGTCCGCGGTCGGGTTCGCACCAGGCACTCTCGCCAGTTGGGCGTGACCGGGTGTCGATGCCCAGCGCTCGGTGTTGAAGTAGATCCATTCGCCGTCCGGCGACCATTCGGGCCCGTCGACGTGACCCGCGCCGGTGTCCACCACCGTGACCGGACCGCCGTCGGCGGCGATCAGCGCGAGCCGGCCCGGTCCACCCATCCCGTCCATCCGCACGAAGCCGAGGGTGGTTCCGTCCGGCGATACGCCGTGCAGGTAGTGCCACACGCCGTCCTCGTCGGTGATCCGGCGAACGGCGCCGCCGTCCAGCGATCCGTGATAGATGTGGCCATCCATCGCGGACAGGAAAATGGCCGCACCGCGCGGATCGAGCACGTGGTCGTTGTTGATGGCCGGCAGCCCCTCGAATTCGACGCGACGGCGCACGAGCGGCGATTCGAGCGAAAATGCCCACAGCGCGCCGTCGCCGTTCAGATAGACTGTGGTGCTGTCGGCTCCCCAGTTGGGCGCCTCGAAGTGCGTGTCGTCGAACTCGGCGATGACCGTCGCCGAACCGGTCGCGACGTCGAACACATGGAGTCGACACATAACGCCAATAATGCGCGGTTTGCCGGTTAGATCCGGGTCAGCTCACGATGTGTGACGGTTCGCGATCTGGGTACCCGAGGATCGACCAGTGTCCCCGCGCAGGAAGACCGATGATGAGCAGCTATCACTACACGGCTTCGCGCATCAAGCCCGACCCGAGCCGCCTGTGGGCCGGCGGCGGAGCGACCGCCGTGGTCGCGGCGCTCGTGGCGATCGTGGCGATCCTCATCGCGCGCGGCCTGGCCCACGTGGCGATCCTCGCACCCAAGGGTGAAGGCACCTGGGGCGACGCGAGCACCGTCGAATACGCGGTCGGCTCGGCCATCTGCGCGCTGCTGGCGACCGGACTGCTGCACTTCCTGCTGGTGACGACACCCCGCGCGACCCAGTTCTTCGGCTGGATCATGGTCCTGCTCACGATCGTGGCCGTCGTGATCCCGCTGAGCCTCGTCGTGGAGACGGACACCAAGATCGCCACCGCGCTGTTGAACCTGGTGATCGGCCTGGTCATCACGTCGCTGCTGATCAGCATGGCCGCGATGAGCGTCCGGCGCGTCGTCCCGGCCGAGCCGATCGACCCGATCGACCCGGTGGCGCCGCACCAACCGCCGCCGCCGACCCGTCAGTGGGACGCCTGACCATCGGACCACCGGTTCGCCGTGCGGGGCTCACGCGTCCCGCGCGGCGATGCCGTCGTACATCACGCGCCGCGCCGCACCGCTTCGCTGAGCCGGCGCTGGTGCTCGGCGTCGGGCCGGCGCAGGGACGCGATCGCCGAGGCGAGGATCATCCCGTTGATCGCACTGGCCGTGCTGTCGACGTCGAGATCGGCGCGCAGATAACCCAATTCGACCCCGTGCGACAGATAGGCGGCGGTCAGGCCCCGCGCCACGTCGAACAGGTCGAGAACGCGCTCGGCCATGGCCTTGTCGATGCCCGGCGCGTCGAACATCAGTAGCCGAGGGACGCGCGGGTCCTCCCCGAAGATTCGGGCTAGTGACTCCCCGATGCGCGCGGACTGCTGGCGATACTCGTCGAGGTTCGACGCGGCGTCGGGGGCGTTCCGGGCGGTCAGGGCGGCGGCGATCCGATCGACGAGGTCACCGACGACATGGTCGACGATGTCCCGTTTGTTCTGGAAATACCGGTAGAAGGTGCCTGACATATGGTTCCGAAACTGACATCCCATTCCGGAGGTGGGAGCGTGGCACGCTACGACGCCGTCATCGTCGGTGCCGGGTTCGGCGGCATGGGCGCGGCTCACGCCGGACTACTCGTTCGGCTGCAAGCGGCCCACGTTCTCCAACGACTACTTCCCCACGTTCACCAAACCGCACGTGCACCTGGAGACGTCCACGATCGCGCGGATCGACGAGGCAGGGATCGTCACCGTCGACGGACATCGCGCCGACGTCGACGTTCTCGTGCTGGCCACCGGATTCGACCGGTGGGACGTCAACTTCCCGGCCATCGAGGTGATCGGACGCGGCGGCAGGGATCTGGGCAAGTGGTGGCGGCAGCACCGTTTCCAGGCCTACGAGGGTGTCAGCGTGCCCGGATTCCCGAACTTCCTGTCGTTGAACAGTCCCTACGCCTACAGCGGGCTGTCGTATTTCACGACCATCGAGTGCCAGATGAAGCACATCCGGCGGCTGTTCACCGCGATGCGCGACCGCGGCGCCGGTGTCTTCGAGGTCACGCAGACGGCGAACGACGAATTCCTGGATCGGATGCGGGCGAAGGTCGTCCGCGATTCGGTCTTCTCCCTCGGCCGATGCGCGACCGCGCGCAGCTACTACTTCAACCAGCACGGCGAAGCCACCCTGCTGCGGCCGGCGTCGACGATCGGCGCGCACCGCGCGGCGGCGGGCTTTCCCTTGGCGCACTACACCTACACGCCATCGCGTGACCGCGTCGGGTTGTCGGCGTAACGTCAGCCGCCGCCGTCGACGGTGAGCGTGGTGCCGGTGACGTAGGTGGCGCCCGATGAACACAGCCACAGCACGACCTGTGCGACCCCGTCCGGCCCGCCGGTCCGGGCCAGCGGTCCGATTTCGGGGCGGACGCAGTTGACGAGGATGCCGTGTTCGGCCAGTTCCTTGGCCGCGACCCGGGTGAGGCTCTCGCTCGCGGCCTCGCCGGCCGAGAAGTTCACGATCCGGCCACCCTGGCCCTGGGCGACGAGCACCCGCGCCGCCGCCTGTGTCATCAGCTGCGCCACGGCAGCGCTGTTCACACAGAAGTCGAGTCGGCCGAAGTGTTCCGGTGCCGCGGCGACGATACGGCCCGCGTCGTCGGCGTCGGTGATGTCGGCCGTGACCGGGACGACGGCGTCGCCGAGGTTGCGGCAGGATTCGGCGAGGCCGTCGCCGTCCCGATCCGTTGCGACGACCCGCGCGCCGGCCAGCACGAGGGCGTACGTGACGGCCCGGCCGATGCCCCGCGCGGCCCCGGTGACGATCGCGACCGTGCCGCGGTAGTCGTAGGTGACGGTCAATGGAAGACCGATCGGACGAGGTCCAGGGCGCGGGCGTTGCCGAGGGCGTCGGTGGCCGCGAGGTGTCGTGGTGCGGCGCGGCCGGCGTGCACGTCGGCGATGTGCGTGATGCCGTACTGGAACGCGCGGATCGGGTCGGCGGGCCACGTGTCGGTGAGCTTGCCGTCGCGCCACAGTTCGACGGTGTCGGTCTCGGTCGGGTGGAACGGGTTGGTGACGCGGAGTTCGCCGTCGTCGCCGATGATCCGCGCGTACGTCGACGGGAAGCGCCGCATGCCGACCGAGAAGATGAGCCGCCGCGCGCCCGGGAACGCCAGGATCGCGGCGCACTCGTCGTCCACACCGGACTCACCGAGTACGGTGCTCGCCAACGCGCCCAACGGTTCGGCACCGAACAGCAGGCGCGCCAGGCGGATCGGGTAGCACCCGACGTCCAGCAGCGCCCCGCCGCCCAACGCCGGATCGAAGCGGATGTTGCCCGGTCGGGTCACGCGGAAGTGGAACTCGGAGATGATCTCCCGTACGCCGCCGATCGACTCGGCCAGCCGGGCCAGCAGCGCGGTCTGCGGGTGGAACGGGAAGACGAACGCCTCCCACAGCCGCGCGTCGCCGATCCGGCCCAGCAGGTCGTCGACCTGGCCGGCGTCCAGGCCCAGCGGCTTCTCGCACAGGACGGGACGACCGCTCGCGGCGGCCCGCGCGGCCCAGTGGACGTGCCGGTCGTTGGGGGTCGCGATGTAGATCGCGTCGACGTCGGGTGCGTTGATCGCGTCGTCGTAGCTCGTCGCGCGGGCCACGTCGTTCGTGCTCGCCCACGCGGCGGCCCGGTCCGGATCGCGGCTGCCGACGGCGACGGCGACGTGGCCGGCGGCACGCATCGCCGGCAGGAACGCTCGCACGGCGATGTTCGCCGTGCCCAGAACCGCCCACCGCAGAGATGTCATGCCGTCATCCTCGCAGCCATCGACTCATCACGTCCCGGTGAGCGGATCGGTGTCTTTGTCGGATTGCTCGTGACTGCTAACTTCGCCCCGTTTGGCCACGCTGCTATCGGGGGAAGGCAACGATGAAACTCGTTCTGGCCGGCATACTCGTCGCCGCACTGCTACCGGCGACGGCATCCGCTACTTCAGGACCGCATTACCGGAGCGTCTGCGCCGCCGCCGCGCCCGGTCACGCCCGGTGCCTCGCCGAGATCCGTACGGACGTGCACGGCGGCACGGGTGTCCGGAGCATGGTCGCGTTACCCGACGGATTCGGACCGGCCGACCTGAAATCGGCCTACCAGCTGCCCGGCACCGGCGGTGCCGGCCAGACGGTGGCCGTGGTCGACGCCGGTGACGACGCGGACGCCGAAGCGGATCTCGCGACGTACCGCGCCACGTACGGCCTGCCGGCGTGCACGACAACGAACGGGTGTTTCCGCAAGATCAACCAGAACGGCGCTGCCAGCCCGCTGCCGGCCGACCAGTTCTGGGGCTTCGAGATCTCGCTCGACCTCGACATGGTGTCCGCGGCCTGCCCGAACTGCCACATCGTGTTGGCGGAGAGCAATGACACGGACATGACCAACATGGCCGCCGCCGCGCAGGCGTCGATCAACGCCGGTGCGACCGAGGTGTCCAACAGCTACGGCTCGACCGAGTTCAGCGGCATGGCCGCACTCGAACCGTCCTATCAGCACGCCGGCACCGCCGTGCTGGCCGCGACCGGCGACTCCGGCTACGGCGTCCCGAGCGCGCCGGCGGTGTTCACCAGCGTGATCGCGGTCGGCGGCACCAGCCTGTCGACGGCGTCCAATGCCCGTGGCTGGACGGAAACGGCGTGGAACGGCGCGGGCAGCGGCTGTTCCGGATCGATCGCCAAGCCGGCCTGGCAGCACGACGCCAAATGCGCCTTGCGGATGGTCGCCGACGTCGCCGCGGTCGCCGACCCGACGACCGGTGTCGCCGCGTACGACGGCCACGACGGCATCGGCTGGACCGTCGGCGGTGGCACGAGTGCGAGTGCGCCGTTCCTGGCCGGCGTGATCGGCCTGGCCGGCAACCCCGGCCGCTACCCCGACGCGTCGTACCTCTACGCGCACGCCAGCGGCCTCAACGACGTGACCAGTGGCAACAACGTCAACGGCACCGACTGCGGCGGCGACTACCGGTGCAACGCGGTCGCCGGCTACGACGGGCCGACCGGCAACGGCACGCCGAACGGCATCACGGCCTTCTAGGGCGTGACCTGGATCTTGCGACCCAGCCCGGCCCGGAACGTGTCGATCGCCGCCGGGTACTCGTCCAGCGGGAACCGGTCGCTGATGAACACGTCCGGATCGAGCACACCGGCGGCGAACAGGTCGGCGGCCCGCTCGTAGCTGTTGAGCACCGCCATCGAGCCGGTGATCGTGATCTCCTGGTTGTAGATCCGGTACGGCTCGATGGTGGCGTGGGTGGCGTAGTCGGCCACCCCGAACTGGAGGAACGTCCCGCCCTTGCCGACCCGGTCCAGCCCGTCCTGGATGGCGGCCGCGTTGCCGGTCGCGTCGACCACCAGGTCCCATGCGTAGGGCCGGTCGGTGATCTCGTCGGGGGTGGTCGCCGCCTGTGAGCAGCCCAGTTCCCGGGCGGTGACCAGGCGATCCGGGTTGATGTCGACGACGTCCACGCTGGTGGCGCCGGCCCGCTTGGCCAGCTCCAGCATCATCAGGCCCATGGTGCCGGAGCCGTAGATCAGCACCCGCGAGCCGAGTTGGCTGCGCAGCACGTCGTAGCCGCGGATCGCGCAGGACAGCGGCTCGATCAGCGCGGCGTCCCGTGGATCGACGTGCGAGGGCAGCCGCACGCAGTTGCGTGCCGGCGCGAGCGCGTACTCGGCGGCCCCACCGCTGACGGTCACGCCGATCGCACCCCACCGCTCGCACAGGTTGTTGCGGCCGTTGCGGCAGTAGTGGCAGCCGTAGCAGTACAGCGACGGGTCCACCGCAACGAAGTCGCCGACCGCGACCCCGACCGCTTCCCGGCCGATCGCGACGACCTGGCCGGCGAACTCGTGCCCCGGGATCACCGGCAGGGACGGCGCGAACTCACCCTGCAGGATGTGCAGATCCGTGCCGCACAGCCCGCAGGCCGCCACCTCGACGACGACGTCGTTCTCGCCGGGCAGCGGATCGTCCACTGTGACCAGTTCGACCTTGTCCACCCCGCTGATCACGGCTGCTCTCACTTCACGGCTCCCAACGACAGGCCCTGGACGAGCTTGTCCTGGGCGGCGAATCCGGCGACGAGCACCGGCAGCGAAATCACCGTCGCCGCGGCGCACACCTTGGCCAGGAACAGGCCTTGGCTGGTGACGAAGCCGGTGAGGAACACCGGCGCGGTCTGCGCCACCACGCTCGTCAGCACGCGGGCGAACAGCATCTCGTTCCACGAGAAGATGAAGCAGATCAACGAGGTCGCCGCGATGCCGGGCAGCGCGATCGGCATGATCACCCGCCGCAGCACCATCGGCAGCGACGCGCCGTCGATGGCCGCCGCCTCGACCAGCTCGACCGGGATCTCCGCGAGGAACGAGCGCATCATCCACACCGCGATCGGCAGGTTCATCGACGTGTAGAGGACGACCAGCAGGTACACGTTGTCCAGCATGTGGATCTGCTTGGCGATCAGGTAGATCGGCAGCAGCCCGGCCACGATCGGCAGCATCTTGGTGGACAGGAAGAAGAACATCACGTCCGTCCACTTGCGCACCGGCCGGATGGACAACGCGTACGCGGCCGGAACGGCCAGCAGCAGCACCAGAATCGTCGAGCCGATGCTGGCCGACAACGAGTTGATCAACGGCGGCAGCGGGGACACGCCGGTGCCGGCACCGAAGAACTCTCGGTAGCCGTTCAGGGTCAGCGGCGCGCCCAGCGACGGCGGGTTGGTGCCGGCGTCGGACTCGCTGTGCAGCGACGTCAGCACCATCCACAGCACCGGGACGACGAACAGCAGGCCGACCACCCAGGCGAGCACGCCCCACAGCGGGTGCGACCGTGCCCATTTCGGCAGAGCCGTACGTGCACTCATCGGATCACCTCGTCCCGGAACAGCGACAGCACGACCCGCAGCGCGAACGTGGCGATCACGATCGATCCGATCACCACGACCACCCCGCTGGCCGACGCGACGCCGTAGTCGTGCGCCTGGTAGAAGGTCTCGTAGATGACGTAGGGCAGGTTGGCCGTGCCGAGCGAGCCGCCGGTGATGGTGAACACCGCGTCGAAGTTCTGCACGATGTAGATCGATCCCAACAGCGCGGCCAGTTCCATGTACCGACGCAGGTGCGGGAACGTCAGGTATCGGAAGATCTGCCAGGCGCTGGCACCGTCCACCCGGGCGGCCTCCACCGGCTCGATCGGCTTGCTCTGCAGGCCGGCCAACAGGATCAGCATCATGAACGGCGTCCACTGCCAGATCAGCGACGCCTCCACCGACAGCTTCGGCATGGTGGTGACCCAGTCCGGCTGCGGCGGGTGCGCGCTGCCGAACAGGTGCCAGATCCAGGTGATCACGCCGTTGAACAGCCCGTACACCGGGTTGAGCAGGGCGTGCTTCCACAGCAGCGCGGACGCCACCGGCACGATCAGGAACGGCGTGATCAGCAGGGTCCGCACGAACGGCCGGCCGAAGAACGACCGGTCCAGCAGCAGCGCGAACGCCAGCCCCAGCACCAGGCTCACCAGGACCACCACCACGGTGAGGACGATGGTGTTCAGTACGGCCGCGCGCAGGTTGTCGTCGGTGAACACGGTGGCGTAGTTGGACAGTCCCACCCACCCGCGGTCGGTGGGGTCCAGCGCGTTCCAGTGCAGCAGGGAGATCACCAGCGTGCCGACGAACGGCAACTGGGTCACCACGACGAGGAACACCAACGCCGGCAGCAACGGTGCGCGGCGGGCCCAGGCGGCGGCGCCCCCGATGACGCGCCGCGGCCCAGGATCCCTGCGGACCGCTTCCCGATTCACCGGAACCGTTGCGGTCGCGTTCATGTCGTGCTCCTCACGACTTCTGGTACTTCTTGGCCACCGTCTCGGCGAGTTGCTGGCCCTTGCGCAACGCGTCGGACACGCTCTCCTGGCCGGCGATGGCCGCGCTGATGTCCTGCGACACCTGGGTTCCGAGATCGGTGAACTCCGGGATGTCCACGAACTGCACGCCGACCGTGGGCCGCGGCTGGGTGCCCGGGTTGATCGGGTCGGCCGACGCGATGGCCTGTTCGGTCTGCGCGTAGAACGGTCCGGCCGCCTTCTGGTAGTCCGGGTTCTGGTACGTGGACGCGCGCTTGCCGGCCGGCACCCTGGCCCAGCCGAGTTGCTGTCCGACGAGTTGCTCGTACTGCTTGCCCGACGCCCACGAGATGAACTTCCACGCGGCGGCGGACTTCGTGCTGGCCTTCTGGACCGCGAACGCCCACGAGTACAGCCAGCCGGAGTTGGTCGTCTGCACCACCGGCGCGGACACGTAACCGATCTTGCCGGCCACCGGCGAGTCGCTGCCCTCCAGCGACCCGGCCGCGGATGTGGCGTCGTACCACATCGCGACCTTGCCCTGCTCGAGGTCGTTGAGGCACTCGGTGAAGCCGGCTTGCGGGGCGCCCGCCTCGCCGTGCTGGCGCACCAGGTTGACGTAGAAGTTGGTGGCCTCGGTGAAGGCGGGGCTGTCGACCTGTGCCTGCCAGTCCTTGGTGAACCACGTGCCGCCGAAGGTGTTCACCACGGTGGTCAACGCCGCGATGTTCTCGCCCCAGCCCGGCTGGCCGCGCAGGCAGATGCCGCGCATGCCGGGCTGTGCGTTGTCGACCTGGCCCGCGATGTCGGCGACCTGTTGCCAGGTCGGCTTCGCCGGCATCGTGATGCCCTTGGCCGCCAAGACGTCCTTGCGGTACATCAGGAAGCTCGACTCGCCGTAGAACGGCTCGGCGTAGACGTGGCCGTCCGAACCGGTCAGGCCCTCCGCGATCGGCTTGAGGATGTCGGCCTGGTCGAAGCCGGGATCGGCGGCGATGCTGCTGTCCAACGGTGTCAACCAGCCGTTCTTGGCGTAGAACGGCACCTCGTAGTTGCTGATCGTGGCCACGTCGTACTGACCGGCCTGGCTGGAGAAGTCCTGGCTGATCTTGTCCCGCACGTCGTTCTCCGGCAGCACGGTGAAGTTCACCGTGATCCCGGTCTGTTTGGTGAAGTTGGCCGCTGTCAACCGCTGTAGGTCGACCATCTGCGGGTTGTTCACCATCAGCACGTTGATGCTGGTGCCACCGGAACCACCCGACGAGCCACCGGCACCGGCACAGCCGGCCGCGGCCAGTGCTGCTGCCAGTCCCATCGCCGACAGTGCGAGCACCGTCGGCCGTGTCTTGAGTGGACGTTGTCGATTCGCCATCTCGTTCTCCTGTCGAGGGATCTCGGACGGGGAGATCACACGCGGATCACCTGTGGTCCGCTGTTCATGTAGCGGCGGGCTTCGGCCACCGGCAGGCCGACATCCGTGATGATCGCCTCCATGTCCCGGACGTCGCCGAAGCGGCAGAAGCTGCTGACCCCGAACTTGGTGTGGATGCCGGAGAAGATCCGGCGGCGCGACGAGCGGATCGCCTGCGCCTTCACCCCGGCCACGGCCGGATCCGGTGTGGTCAACCCGTGTTGTCGGGAGATCCCGTTCGCCCCGATGTAGGCCAGGTCGATGACCAGGCCGGCCAGCATGGTGACCACCCAGTGGTCCACTGTGGCCAGTGTCCTGCCGCGCACCCGGCCGCCGAGCAGAATGACGGTCATGCTGGGCACGGTGGCGAGTTGCGCGGCGGTGGGCAGCGCCGCGGTGACCACGGTCAGCGGTCGGTTCGTCGGTAGTGCCCCGGCGATCAGCTGCGGGGTGATGCCCTCGTCGATGAACACCGTTTCGGCGTCCCCGACGAATTCCACTGCGGCCGCGGCGATCCGCCGCTTGTCCGCGATGTTGTGCGTTGTGCGCGTGGCCAGTGTCGTCTCGAAACCAGGGCTTTCCACCGGGTACGCACCACCGTGCACCCGGCGGATCAGTCCGTGGTGTTCGAGCAGGCGCAGGTCCCTACGGACCGTTTCGGCGGACACGCCGAGGCCGGCGGCGAGCTTCCCTACGTCGACGCCACCCTCGGCCCGTAGGCGCTCGAGCATGCTGTGCTGCCGTTCGTCGGCATGCATATTCAGACCTCCTGCCTGAACCAGCCGCCTCGAGCACCGGAGACCATGTCCTTTGCTAGACCTGTATAACAGCGCGTCCGGACCCGGGGCGTGACCGAATACCTGACCGAGTGTGCCCGCTTGTGCCCGGATCCCCAACTCGTCACCGCAGTTGACCGCGCACGTGCGCGGATCGACGTGACCGGTAGCACATGGCCGTTGACCGAGTGAAAACCGTTTTCACTCGGTCGCCGCGCTCTGGAGTCCGGTGTGGATGGTCAACCCACCCGGACCGCGAGATCAAATCGCCGGTCCGGCGACTGCGCGTAGCCGGCCATCCCCCTCAGCCGCCCTGCGCGAAATGTGGTCACTGTCCACATCAGGTCGTGGAACTTTCACGGCTTGTACCAAGGCCGGACAGAGGTGCTGCCATCGATTGACACCGGTCGTCCCGCGCCACCACGCTCGTCCACCGTGTCCTCGACGGTGATGGTGCCCTTCCACGGCACCGGCGCGGGTGTCGCCGAGCTGAGTTGGGGCCAGCGCGAGATCTGGGCGGCGATGCGAGCACAGCGGCACTGGCTGCCGCTCGGTGGCACGGCCGCGTTCGACGTGCCGACGGACCTCGATGCGGTCGTGGCGGCGCTGGGCCGCTCGATCAGCCGGCACCCGGCGCTGCGCACCCGGCTGCGGTTCGACCCCGACGGCGGCGTCCGGCAGGTCGTCAGCGGCCACGGCGAGGTCCCGCTACACGTCGTCGACGCGCCCGGCGACCCGGCCGAGGCCGCCGCCGAACTCGACGAACGGCTGCGGCGCAACGACTTCGACTACGAGCGC
>Ga0070714_100002610_pt1 | contig 13281 bp, 10 predicted proteins | sample LARL83metaG_FD_65450 | JGI IMG/M metagenome (GOLD analysis project Ga0070714, IMG submission 65450) | Corn, switchgrass and miscanthus rhizosphere microbial communities from Kellogg Biological Station, Michigan, USA - LAR L8-3 metaG | ecosystem: Host-associated > Plants > Roots > Rhizosphere ...
GACCACCTCTGTGACCGGATTCGCAGCGCGCGGGTACTTCGCGCCTGCGCCGATGATCAGGAGGTCGCCGCCGACCGCCGGACAGCTGTTGTTGCCGGCGGGGAGTTGCGTGTGCCAGAGCGTGCGGCCGTCGGCGGTTGCAAAGGCGGTCACGCGGCCGTCGTACGTAGGCACGAAGACCGCGTCGCGCGCGACGGTGGCGCAGCCGAACGGGGCGGCGCGAAGCTGTCGCTGCCAGACGGTCTTCCCCGTTCCCGCCGCGAGCGCATACACCGTTCCCTTCCCTTGCGCGGGCGATCGTGCAAAGGCGCTCTTCGACGTGACGGCGCTCTCTCTCGAGCAGAGCTCGACCACCGGGACGAAGAGCCGGCCGCCGGCAGATGCCATCGGCGTCAGGACGCCGCCGAGCAGCCCCGGGCAAACCGTCGCCGGCTGCATAGGCAGCGGGCCGAGGTCGTGGAGGTGCGTGCCGACGGCCCGGGACCAGAGTCGAGTGTGCGCGCGCCGATCCCAGGCGACGACTCGGCCTCCCTTACCCGCGCCGAAGACAACCCTCCGGCCGCCGACGCTCGCGAGGATCGGCGACACCTGAAAGTCGTAGTCGCGCACATCGTGCGGCGTCACCTGGTCGTACCAGAGGAGCTTGCCGGTAGCTCCGGCGAGGACGACGAGCGAATCGGTGTAGAGCGCGGGCCCCGGGAACGAGCCTCCGTTCGGCGAGGCGCTCGATCCGCCCCACGGGCCGGGATTCGCGATGCCCGCGTACACGTTGCCGTGCTCGTCGACGCTGACCGCGTTCCAGACACCGCCGCCGCCGCTCCGCTCGGGATGCGGCCACGGCAGCTTGATCGTCTGGAAGCGCCAGACGATCCGGCCGGTTGCGGCGGACAGCGCGTAGAGGACGCCGCGGCCGCCCGGTGGGAAACCCTGGGTGCTGACGTAGACGCGGCCGCGGTCGACGATCGGCGCGACGGCGACGAACTGCTCGAACCGGCCCGCCAGCCGGCGGGCCCAGAGCGGCCGTCCGGTCGCCGCGTCGAGTGCGAACGCCGTCGTGTCGGTCGCCCCGTAGATGCGCGAGCCCGAGATCGAGAGCCCGTTCGGACCGTCGTTCGGATCGTCGAGCGAGTGCTTCCAGACGAGGGCGCCGCTTCGTGCATCGAGTGCGTAGACGCTCGAGGCCGAGTCCTGCAGATAGACCCGGTTTCCCTCGATGATCGGGTTCGAGGTGATCGCGCCGAAGTCGGTCACGCTCGCGTGCAGGCGGAAACGCCATCGCACCCTTAGCTTCGGGATTGTTCGCGCGTCGAGCTCGGTCGCCGTAACCGCTCGCTGACTCTCGACGCCGCCGTTCGCGGAAGCCCACGGCCGGCTCGCATGGCCGCCGCCGCAGCCGGCGACGAGTGCTGCGAGGCAGAAGGCGAGTGCGACAGCTGCTTTGCTCACTTCGTCTTCGGCAGTGCGAAGGCGACGACCTCGGGTCCGGCGCTGACGACCAGCAGGCCGCCGACGAGCGCCGGGCACGCATTCACGCCGGCACGCATCGTGGCGTGCCACAGCAGCTTCCCGTCTCTCGTCGAGAAGCCGTACACGACGCCGGCGGCAGTCGCCGTGAAGACGACGTCGTTCGCGACCGTCGCACAGCCGAGCGCCGGCGAGTCCAGCTTTCGCTCCCAGAGGACGGTTCCGTTCTTCGCATCGATCGCGACCAGCCGGCGGCAGCTCCCGCCGACCGGCACGAAGAGCCGCGCGCTTGCATACGCCATCGGCGCCTCGACTCCACAACCCACAGACGTCGTCCACCGGCGCCTCTTCGTCGAGCGGTCCCACGCGCCGACCCCGCCCGCCTTGCCGACGCCGAAGACGAGATCGGCGGCGCCGACATTCGCAAGGATCGGGGTCGACTCGAACTCATCGATGCGCGCGACGGTCCACTGCAGCTTCCCGGTTTTCGCGTCGAGGACGAGCAGACGGCTGGACGTGCCCGCATAGAGGCGGCCGTTGGGGTCGACTGACTCGCCGAACGCCCGGTCGAAGCGCTGCCAGCGGACCCGGCCGGTGTTTGCGTCCAGGGCGTACATCCTCTTGGGGCTGCTCGTAAAGAGAAGCCCGTTCCAGACGATCGGCTCGCGCGCATTCGTCACATGCCGCTGCCAGAGCTCACGGCCGTTCCTCGAGGCGAGCGCGAACACGGAGTCGCGAGTCACGCCGTAGACTCGGCCGCTGTTGACGGCGACACCGTTCGGGCCGTCGCTCCGCGAGTTGTAGCGGTGTCTCCAGCGGAGCGCGCCGTTCGCCGGGTCGAGGGCGAAGACGTTGCTGCGGAGATCCTGGACGTAGATCGTGTCGATGTCGGCGACAGGCGCGGACGCAAAGTTGCCCAGGGGAAAGCGCCAGCGTGCACGGAGCTGCCCGACGGTGTGCGCCGTGATGGGCGAGACCTCGGCCGCTCGCACCGCGGCCACATCACCGTTCGCCTCGGCCCAGGAACCGCGTCCGCCGCTCCCGCCGCAGCCGCCGAGCACGGCCAGGAGCGACAAAGCGAGGGCGAGCGTCGACCGGTTCATGGGCGTCCCTATCATGGACTTCGTCTTGAGGCCTCAATCGGTGAAGGTCGCCGCCCTGGCCGGAAGCTTGGTCGTTGCAGCCGGTCTCGTCGGCGCGGCAGTTGCATTTCGGGGCGGTGGTTCGAGCACGTCGACGACGACCGCCCAGTCGGAGGCCTCGCCGACCGGCAACTTCCCGGGACCGCCGCACGGTGCCGTTGTCTACGCGCGCGAATGGGGAAGTAACGCGCTCGCACTCGGCGTTGTTCCCCAGCGCGGCCAGGTGCTGGCGCAGGCGTCCGTGCTCGGCATGCAGGGTGCCGGCATCTCGGGACTGCACGTGTCGTTGAACGGGCACGTCGCAACTGCCTGCGGCAAGGGCTGTTACAGCGCGACGCTTTCGGGCGCGCCGTCGAGCATCGAGATGCGTGTGCGCTCGACGAGCTGGCGCGTAACGCTGCCCGCCACGTGGCCGCCGCCGGATGCCACTGCGCTGCTCGAGCGCGCGGGGCGTGCGTGGCGGTCGCTGCGCTCGCTGAGCTTCGACGACAGTCTCGCGTCCGGCCCGACGCACTCGACGAAGAGCACATGGCGTGTGCAAGCACCGGATCGAGTCGCGTATCAGGTAGTCGGCGGCTGGGCAGGCATCGTCGTCGGATCGCGCCGCTGGGACCGCTCGCCGACGGCCAAGAAATGGGTCATGTCGCCGCAGAGCCCGCTCACGCAACCGGTGCCCGGCTGGGTGCACGTGACCGATGCGCACATCCTCGGCAAGGCCACCGTCGGCGGCCATCCGGTATGGCGGATCTCATTCTTCGACCCCGGCACGCCGGCGTGGTTCACGGTTGCGATCGATCGCCGGACGTACTTCACGATGGACTCGCGGATGATCGCCGCGTCGCACTTCATGCACGACGTCTACAGCGGGTTCAACACGACACCCGCGATCACGCCGCCGCGCTGACGCGCTCCATCGACTGACTCGTCAGTCAGGTTTAGGCAAACGCCAGTTCGCGGTACAAGCGCGGCGTTTCCTTTCCAGCTTCGCTATCGCCCAGGAGGAACCGCATGAAGCTCCGCTTCGTGTCCCTGCTTCTGCTCGCGCTCGTTGCAGTTCCGGCCGCGCAGAGCCAGGCTGCGGTAGGCACGACGGTCGTGCAGAGCGCCGCCGTTCGCAATCTCGGACTTGCCACGCTCGTGGGAGCCGTCCCGGCGTCGACGCGCATCACCGTCGGCGTCACACTTGCGAGCTCCAACGCTGCGGCCGAGACGAGCTACATCAAGACGCTGTACGACCCGAGCTCCGCCAACTACCAGAACTTCCTCGATCCCGACCAGTTCGCCGCGCAGTTCGGCGTGCCCGCGTCGACGACTCAGGCTGCATCGGCGTGGCTAACCGGCGCGGGCCTCACCGTGACGACTGTCGACGGCACGACGAACTATCTCGTCGCGTCGGGCACTGCCGCGCAGGTCTCGTCCGCGTTCGGCACTGCGCTGAACAACTACACGTGGAACGGCCACGCGTTCTACGCGAACTCAGCCGCGCCGAGCGTGCCGGCCTCGATCCCGGTTGCGGGCGTCGTCGGGCTGAACGACTTCGCGCAGTTCGCCGTGCCGCGGTGGCAGGGGCAGCAGGCACCGAGCTCGACCACTGCGAGCGGCTCACTCGGCACGACGACGCCCAACACGGGACTGCTGCATCCGCGCGACCTCTGGTCGATCTACGACCAGCCGTCGACGAACCTCGGCAACGGCCAGACGATGGCCATCTTCGGGTGGGGCGTGACGACGCCGGTGATCCCGGACCTCCGCGCGTACGAGGCGGAGAACAAGTTCCCGGCCGTGCCGGTGACGATCCGGTCGTTCGGCGACACGAGCACGCCGGACCAGAGCGGTGACGGTGCGACCGTCGAGTGGGAGCTCGATACGCAGGCGTCGACCGGCATGGCGCCGAACGTCGCCTCCGAGTCGCTCTACTTCGCGCATCACAGCACCGACGCCGACATCCTCGCCGCGCTCGCGGCGTGGGTGAACGACCGGCACGGCCCGATGCAGGGGAGCGCGTCGTTCGGGGAGTGCGAGAACGTCGGCGGAGCGGACGCGATCCTCACGAACAGCATTCAGGCGACCGGCGATCCGCTGCTCGAGCAGGCGGTCGCGGAAGGCCGGACGCTCTTCGCATCGACCGGTGACACGGGCGCGTCGTGCCCGCTGCTCCCCGTCGACACGAACGGCCTCGCGACGCAGCTCTATCCGGGGCAGGAATGGCCCGCGGTCAGCCCGTATGCGGTCGCAGTCGGCGGCACGATCCTGAATAGCGACGGCGGCAATCCGCCGAACCGGTTCAGCGAGACCGGGTGGGAGTACGGCGGCGGCGGCTCGAGCATCTCGGAAGCGGCCGGCCCGTATCAGGTCGGGACCGCGCCGACGAGCTGCCTCACCGACGAGGACGGCAACGTCTTCGTGCCGGGCATCGCGGCAGGCCCGCCGTGCCGGTCCGTCCCCGACGTCGCCGCGCAATCGGGCGACGTGTTCACCGGCAACGGGATGCTGATCACGGACGACAACGGAGTCGACCAGCAGGGCGCCGGCACGAGTCTGTCGTCTCCGCTCTGGCTCGGCATGTGGACTCGCATCCAGGCGGCGGCCGGCGCACGGGGCAAGGGCCTCGGCTTCGCGAACTATCCGCTGTACAAGATCGCGACGAGCGACGCGTACCACAATGGGTTCTACGACGTCGTCGTCGGCGACAACCAGCCGTATCCGGCAAAGCCGGGCTACGACAACAACACCGGCTGGGGCTCACCGGACGTGTCGCACCTGATGCAGCTGCTGACCGGTCGCCTCACACCGGTGAGCAGTGCGAAGCCCGCGCCGCTCGCGACCTTCTCGACGACGTCGTGCGGCTCGATCGTCACGGATCCGACGGGTGACGACAACTACGACCCCGGGGGGCAGGCGCAAGTCGCGCAGCCGGGGCAGAACCCGCAGCTCGACATCACCGGCTTGAGGATGCAGCTCACGCCCGACGGGCAGACGCTGCGCATCATCGTCACCGTCGCGAACATGAGCACGACGATCCCGACGCCGGGCGTCGAGAACGACTACAACGTCGTCTGGTCGTACAACGGCACGACGTACTTCTCCCAGCTTGCAGTCGAGCCGGGAGGCGTCGTCAATGCCTATGACGGGCAGCTCGTCCGTGTGACGCTCGAGAACCGCTATCAGCAGACCGACGTCGTCTCCGGCTCGATCACGACGGGGCCGAACGGAACTGCAGAGGTCGATGTCCCGCTCGCGGACATCGGCAACCCGCCGCTCGGCGCGGTGCTGCCGTTCCCGACAGCGCAGTCGTACGTCAGGCTCGGCGTGCTCGCGGGCTCGCTCCAGCCGGTCGACGCGACGAACGCCGGTTTGTCCTATCTCTTTGCGGGCGGTTGCTAGCGACTCCGAAGACTGCGGCCTGGTTTAAACCAGGCCGCAGTCTGGGACCTCCCCGTGTGAGGGGTCATGGTCAGACATGTGCCGAAGCTGCTCGGTTTCGCAGCGCTCGTCTTCGCGCCCGCGGCGCACGCGTCGCAGCTGATCGCGCGTAACGCGACCGGCGTCCGGCTGCAGGTCAACCAGTCGCAGGCGAGCGTCACGTTCCGTTCCGGCGGCGCGACGAAGCATGTGCTCGCGTGGGGTGCGGTGAACGCGCTCTCGCCGAATCCGAATGTGCCGCAGGTGAAGTTCCACCTCAACTACACCGGCTTCGGTTTCAAGGGCGGCGCCTGCCGGCAGTACACCGGGCCTCCGCTTCCGTGGCTCGTCGCGGCGTGCACGGGTCCCGACGGCAGCTTCTGGGCCGCGCAGGCGTTCCCGCAGGCGCTGCCCGACCTCGGCTTCACGCCGTGGCTCGCGTCGCAGCGCGCGGTCTGGCTCGAGCTCTCGCACTGGACGGGTCCTGTCCCGCAGTTGACGGTGGGGCAGGACTGGGTCTACTCGGGCAGGTTCCGTGAGGTGTACGGCCGGCTCATGTACGCCGGCGTTCCGGTGTACGGGTTCCATACGACGCGCTTCGGCGCGCCGCTCGGCGGTTACGGCAGCCTCGTGTACCTCGACGTACTGAACGCGCCTGCGTACGGCGCAGGGTGGCGCCGGGAGAACTCGTTCGTCACGCACGAGAGCTCGGGCGGCTTCTGTTACGGCTTCTACCCCGCCGACCCGACGAAGGGCGGCTACAAGCATCCGCCCGGAGCGAGCGGCCGGCGCGGCCCCGGCGTCGGCGTCCGATACCGCATCACCGCGCACGGGCCGGGAGTCACTCCCGACATCAGCTGGACGGGCGCCGCCCTCGGGCCTTACGACGCGCGCAACCCGCAGGACAGAGCGCTTCAGTCGGCCGCTACCGCCCAGATCCAGAGCTTCGGCGACCGCTCCTGCATGGCCGGGCACTAACCCTTCTAGCCGTTTGCAAACACCAACTGGAGCGAGGCGATTGCGACGTTGCTCCGCGTGTCCGACGCCATCACCTGCAGCGTGTAGGTGCCGTTCGGGAAGAGCGCCGTATCGAGGTCGTGCGTGATCCAGAAGAGGTACTGCCCGGGGCGGTTCGGCTTGTTCTGGTACGTGCCGGGCGCGTAGTACCAGTTGTAGAGGTTGTTGAACGGGAGCCCGGTGCCGAACGACGCGGTGAGATCCGCCGCCACGAGTGCGCCCGAGCTCGACATCAGATCCCACCAGACGGACGCAGGTGCAAGCCGCGCGACGTTCCACGGGGGCGGCGGCGTAACCGGCGGCGTGTCGAAGATGTTCGCGACTATGTCGATGGGGCCCGCGAGTCGCCCGTCGTCGGCCAGAGCGCCGCTCGGCGTCTGAATTCGCACCGACGCGATCGTCGGCACCGTGTGATCGTAGAACGGGGTGAGCGCACCCTTGCGCAACGGGTTCCGGTAAGTCCCGGCGATGCTCTCCGCGAGATGGACGTGCCCCCAGCCCTTGATGACGTGCCCGATCAGCTGATGAAGGCGAACGTGCGTGCCGCTCTTTACGACGGGCCGGATGTGCCAGTAGCCGAAGCGGCGTCCCGACGACCGGCCGATCGTGACGGAATCGCTGTGCAGTCGGACGACGACTCCGGGCTCGACCGCGTACACGGGTGTCCCGTCTGGGGCGACGATGTCGACGCCGAAGTGGAATGCGGACAGCTCGCTCTCGGCGTCGACGTGGAAGCGCGGATCGCCGAAGTCGCCGCGAATGGCGTGCGGCTTGTCGAACGGCTTTACCGGCCAGCTGTACCCGGACGCGAGCCCCGGGACCGCGAGCGCGAGTAGCAGGACACCGGTCGCGACGGGCACGCGCACCGACGGGATCTTAAGCTTCGGGTCGTGCAGCTCGCTCCGGATCCGGTGGCCGCTTTGACGGCCGACGTATTCACCGAGGCGCAGAAGCGTATTGCACCGCACGTGCACCGGACGCCGATGCTCAGCTCGGCGACGCTCTCGCGCGAGACGGGCTACGACGTCCGGCTCAAGGCCGAGCTCTTCCAGCGCACCGGCTCGTACAAGATCCGCGGCCCCTCGAACAAGCTGCCGCAGCTCTCGCCCGACCAGCAGCGCGCGGGCGTCATCTGCTCGTCGGCCGGCAACCATGCGCAGGGCGTCGCGCTCGCTGCGGCGCAGCTCGGCATTCCCGCGGTCGTCGTGATGGCCGCCAACGCGACGCCGTCGAAGATCGCGGCGACGAAGGCATACGGCGCCGAGGTCGTCCTGCACGGCCGGATCTGGGACGACGCGAACGCCGAGGCGCAACGAATTGCCGCCGAGCGCGGCCTGACGATGGTGCATCCCTTCGACGACGTGCAGCTGATCGCCGGGCAGGGAACCGTGGGGCTCGAGATCCTCGAGGACGTCCCCGACGTCGACGTCGTCGTCGTGCCGATCGGCGGCGGCGGGCTCATCTCGGGTGTCGCCGCTGCGATTCGCACGCGCGCACCCGGCGTGCGCATCATCGGCGTCGAGTCGAGCGGCGCTCCGGCGATGCAACGGAGCGTCGAGGCAGGAAGGCGCGTGCTGCTCGAGGAGGTGAGCTGCTCGATCGACGGCCTGACGGTGAAGCAGGTCGGCGAGAGCACGCTCGCACTCGTTCAGGAGTACGTCGATAAGGTCGTCTCACTCGACGACGCTGCGATCTTCGATGCGCTCATCTGGACGATGTCGCGCTGCAAGCTCGTCGTCGAGGGCGCCGCCGCCGCGCCCGTGGCCGCGCTCCTGAACGGTCTCGTCGACGCCGAGCCCGGCGCAACGGTCGTGTGCGTGCTGAGCGGCGGGAACGTCGATCTCGAGCGCTTGCGCGATCAGATCTGGAACTAATTGGCGATCGTCACGGGCGTGCCGAGCGGCAGCTGCTTCGCGAGGCGCGTGATCGCAGCGTTCGAGATGCGGATGCAGCCGTGACTCTTGCTGTGGCCGATACTCGATGCGACGTTCGTGCCGTGGATGCCGATCTGCCCAGGCCCACCGCCGAAGCTGAACAGCACGTTCGAGAACGCGGAGAGCCCGAACGCGTACGGCCCGTACGGGCCGTTCGGGTCGGGCTGCTTCAGCAGCTCGACGATGTAGTAGCGGCCCGTCGGCGTCGGTAGCACCGAACGGCCGACCGCGGCTCGGATGCGCCGGACGACTCGCGCGTTTTTGCGCAGCACGAGCTGATGCTCGCGGAGGCGGACTTGCAGGCTGTACGCGTTGCGCGCGAGGCTGACGTCGGCGTCGCGGACCCAGCCGGTCGAGTCGTTCGGGCGAATGGGGAGGTAGACCTGGTCCCACGCGCCCTCGCGGTGCTTGACGAGGAAGACGAGCGGCGCGCCGGACGCGGTCGGGTTCGAGAGATGCAGGTACGCGGCCTTCGCGTGCGTCGAGTGATAGACGGCGACGCTGTGCCGCCGTGCGGTCGCGACGATGCTCTCGCCTTTGGGCCGCGGCGCCGGAGCCTGCACGGGCGGCGTCGACGGAGCCGTTGCGAGCGTCGGCCGTTGCGCGCCGCCGCAGCCGGACGCGGCGAAACCGACGAGTGCGAAGGCGAGTGCGATTGTGCGGAGGAAGGGCCGGTTCGTTCCGGCCCCTCCTCCGTGCACGCCCCGCCGCAGGGGAGCTTGCGGGCTCAACGCGCCGGCTAGCCCGTGAACTGTGCGGTCCCGAGCACCGCGTGCGCGGGGCGCGCCTTGCGCGTGACCGGCTTCCCGAGCCTCGCCTGTGCGCCGAGCACGCCACCGCTCGCGGACGTATGGCTCGTGCTCGTCTGCGTTCCGGCGACGCCGCCGCTCGTCGACGAGGGTGTCGACGACTGCGAGGAGACGACGGCGCTCGACTGCACGCCGGCCTGCGCCTGCGACTGCGACTGCGAGGAGACGGAGCTCGAGCTCTGCGTGCTCGCGGTGCCGCTCGTCGTCGCTGCAGTGCAGGCACCGGCCTGCTTGTTCTTCAGCGCATGCACGTCGACATAGTGGGTCTTGCCGTTCTTCGGGCAGACGGCAGCCTTGTGCGGCTGGCTGTTGCCCGGCCCGTAGAGGTTCGTGCTGGAGCTCGCGCCGTTCTTGATCGCGATCTGGCCGGCGGTCTGGCCGTTGCCGTACTGCTTCGTCTTGTTCGAGCCTGCCGGCGCATTCGTGTTGTGCTGCGTCGTCGAGCTCGGCTTCACGCCGGTCGAGTTGTCCGAGGTCTGAGGCTGGGCGTTCGCAGCTGCTTGCTGCTGCTTGCTCGCCTGGCCCGGGGGTGTCCCGTGGGGGTTGTCGGCCGCAGCGACGCCAGCCAAGACACAGGCCGCAGTCGCGCAAGCAGCGAGGAAGAAAACGTTTCGCTTGCTGGCTTTCATCTCCGTCTCCTGACTTGAAAGGGACCGAACCTATGACTTGGAAGGGGGGATTGCATGCTTTTCAACGGGGTCACTTGCAAATTGGGTACGGGACACCCCATTTCCCCCATTCGGGGGACTGACGGAGAGGAAATCAGGTGCGAAAGTCGTATTCGTGCCGCGGAAAAGGCAGATTCTGCTCGTTCTTCTTGCTACGTTCTGCGCATTGCTCGCGGCCTCGGGCGCCTCGGCGCGGCCGTCGCTCAGCACCGCCGAGGCCGGATTGCTCCGCGCGGTGAACGCGACCCGCACCGCCCACGGGCTCTCGCGGCTCTCCGTCGACCCGACCCTCGTCCGGGCCGCGCGGAGCCACTCCCGCTCGATGCTCGACGGGGGCTACTTCGCGCACGGGAACTTCGCCGGCCGCATGGTGGCCTTCCACGTGCGCGGCCCGTTCGTCGGCGAGAACCTCGCCTGGGGCTCCGGCAGCTACGGGTCGGCCGCGATGGTGATCTCAGAGTGGCTGGCGAGCCCTGAGCACCGCGCGAACCTGCTGCGGCCGAGCTTCACCCGGATCGGCATCGGCGCCGTCCAGGGCAGCTTCCTCGGCAACGCCGGCGCGACCGTCGTTACCGCAGACTTCGCCGGTCGCTAGCTCGAGCGAACGCTCGCCGCCCAGTCCTCCAGGCGGTCGGAGAAGCCCGGGGTGCCCGCCCCGACCTCGACGACGACGTCCGCCGGGACGTCGGCCCGCCGTGCGGCGGCGAGGATCGCGTCCGCGGACGGCGCTTCGTAGAGGCAGTACGTGCGGCGCCGGTCGGCGCTCAGGAACGAGAAGAGCCAGCGGACGCCTTCGTCGCCGTTGATCTCCTCGATCAGCTCGATGTCGTTGTCCGTCAGATCGAGCTGATCCGCGAACGTACGCTCGATCATGTAGAGCGGCATCGTCAGATGGTAGCGAGTTGGTGGCGATGCGCATATGAGGCGGCCTCGGTGCGGTTCGCACAGCCGGTCTTGCGGAGGATGCTGCGCACGTGATTTGCGGCCGTGTGCTCGCTGATCGTCAGGGACTTGCCGATCTCGCGGTTGCTGAGGCCGCGGGCGACGAGCCCGAGGATCTGCACCTCGCGCGGGGAGAGGCCGTCCGGCAGCTCGACCACGCGCGCGGACGCGCCGAGGGCCTCGATCCGCGCGAGCAGCGTGGGCATGCCGATGCTGCGCGCGAGCGTCGCGGCCTCGCCGAGGAGCGCGGTCGCGTGGTCCCGGTCACCGCGTCCGCCGGCAAGCAGAAAGCGCCCGTATTCATAGGCGGTGTGTGCGAGCCAGGTGACGGCTCCCATTCGCTTGTTCAGTGCGAGGGCGCGCTCGAAATGCTCGATTGCCGTCCTCGAGTCGCCGAGCGTCGCTGCGAGCATCCCGAGGTAGCGATCGGCCGCGCCGTAGCACGCGACGAGGTGCCCGATCATCATGTTCCCGCCGCTCCGCGGCTCGAGCTCCGGATAGACGAGCGCCGCCGTCGCCTCGTCGTGAACCGCCGAGCTCGCGTCCGTCAGGTACATGAGCGTCGTCAGCCAGAGGGACTCGCGGTGGACGTCGAGGCCCGCCGCCCTGATCCGCGCGAGCTCGCGGCTCGCTTCGGCCTCCATCCCGAGCTCGGCGAGTAGTGCAGCGAGGCCCGGCCGCCACGGGCCGTCGCCCCGGCCGTCCGCGGCGAGGATGCGGACGACCGGTGCCAGCTCCGCGAGCCGGCCCTGCTCGCGACGGATGCCGAACATCTGGATCCCGTACACGCCCGAGGCGTCGCGTCCCGTCAGCAGCCGGCTCCATTCGTGCGAGCGCAGAGCGTGGAGCTCTGCGTCGTCGAGGCGCCCGTCGCAGAGTGCGAGCGCCGACGCGTAGTGCTCGCTGACGTGGAGCATGAACGGCTGCGCCGTCTGCTCTCCGCCCTCGCGCAGGGCGGCGATCTCGCGCCGGGCCGACTCGTGGTCGCAGAGGGCGACGAACGTCGGCACGCGCCATGCCATCGCTTCGACGCGGATCTCGTTGTCGCCGAGCTCCTCGCCGATGTCCCGCGACTCCGTGACCATGTCGAGGATCTCCTCGAGCGAGCTGGCGCCGAGCGACCAGTACGCGCGCATCAGCACGTGGGCGAGGCCGACCTGGTCGCCGAGCTCGCGGCCCATCGCGATCGCGCTCGAGCGGACGATCGCCCCGCGCTCGAAGTCACCCTGGAAGTCGAGCGCGCGCGCAAGCCCGCCGAGCAATCCGACCCGAAGCTCCGAGTTGTCGTCGCCGAGCGCCTCTGCGGCTTCCTCGAGCAACTCGACGGCACCCTGGTCGGCCATCCCCGGTCGCCAGCACGCGTCCTCGTAGCCGATCGCCGCGCGCGCGAGCAGGCGGGGGTCGTAGAGCTCCCGCCCGATGTCGGCCGCGGCGCGGAACGCTGCGAGCGCGTCGAGCGCCTTGCCGCCCCGGTGGCACGTATCGCCGAGCTCGAGCAGGGCCTCCGCGCGCGCACGCGGGTCTTCAACGCCGAGCTCGAGGGCCGTGCTGAGCCGCGCCGCCGCCTCGTCGTACGCGAGCGCCTCGGACGCGGCTTGAGCAGCGAGCAGGTTGTACTCGACGCCGCGCCGCCTCGCATCGAACGGCGCAGCGGATGCGAAGTGATACGCGAGGTCCGCGAGCGCACGGCCCGACCGCCCGGACAGTCCTTCGAGCGCCTCGCCGACACGAAGGTGCAGCTCCGCTCGTCGCACGGCGGAGAGCCGGTCGTACAGCGCGCGGCGGACGAGCTCGTGCGCGAAGCGGTACGCGAGCCCGTGCGACGGCACCTCCTCGAGCATGCCGCTGCGAACGGCCTCGTCGAGCGCCGTGAGGAGCTTCGGCTCGTCGAGCTTCGCGGCGA
>Ga0070714_100002613_pt1 | contig 13278 bp, 11 predicted proteins | sample LARL83metaG_FD_65450 | JGI IMG/M metagenome (GOLD analysis project Ga0070714, IMG submission 65450) | Corn, switchgrass and miscanthus rhizosphere microbial communities from Kellogg Biological Station, Michigan, USA - LAR L8-3 metaG | ecosystem: Host-associated > Plants > Roots > Rhizosphere ...
CTAAATGATGTGATAGAACATTTCCGATTTCGAGAATATTTTTTCCTTGATACTTTCTCACCATCTCCATTACGATTGGAATTTCTACGGCTCGCTCACCGTGCCATGTCTTAAAGGTGTCATAATACCAATAAGTTTTTTCAAGAACGAAGGTGTTATGTCTCCTAATTTTTCTGCAATAAATAAAATAAAGTAAATTACGAAATCCTCTGAAATTAAAAGCATAACGAATTCCGGGTGATATAGGAAACCTTCTATTCAAAACGCTTTTCAACTTTTTAAATTGTTTGGATGTGACGTTTATCAAATTACTACTATTCTCAAGACTTCTTATTGCTCTTATTTTTAAATAAATCTATTACGCACAGGAAAGTGATAGAGTAGCATTACTCATGCGAATTCCGATGACCATATAGCTAATTTTGGTCCGATGTTGGTGTTAGGAATACCAATCACGGCGTTCGGTTGGCCCCTGCGCATTTAATACGTGTGTACTTTAAACTGGCCTCTTTCGGCTCGCGAATTCAGGTTTCTAACCTCAATTTATTTATGTCACGTGATTGTTCAAGTAATTAGAAACAAAGAACAAAAATAAATGGTTGGATTTGCTGAATCTATACTGGGCTAAAGGGTAAAAATCAGAAAAATTCTTTAACGGCTCAATTTCAATCTTATTTTACTTATGACGTTAAATCAGGGCCTCATTGACGCAATCATAAGAACGAAAAACTCTCAAGAGTTACTAAAAGAGTGTTTAGAGGCGGTCTTAGCCGAAATTCCTGTGCGGCGAATAATTATTGTGGACGCGGGATCTGCAGACCGGACCAAGGAGATAGCATCATTTTATGATAAGGTAGATTTCTATTCTCGTCCAGATATGAATTTGGGTCAGGCCACCAAATACGGTCTGTCCGTGGCACAAACAGAATGGGTCGCGATAATAGATTCCGATGTTGTATTACGAAAAGGATGGTTTGAGAATATTAAGAAGTACATGCAAGAGGCAGATGCGATTGAAGGATGTCGAATTGATCATTACTCCTTTAATGTAAAAAGAGAGACTGGCCCAAATATTGGGTGGTTAGGGCACACCTTAATTAAGAAAGGGCCGATATTGCCTATGGATCTTGACACGCAGTTTGGAGAAGATACAATTGTAAAATTTAACTTCGATAAAGAAGGTAAGATATGGAAAAAGATACCAAATTCTATTGCTGATCATTACACGAAGATAGATAATACAAAGCACTTACGAACGGGTATGATTTTTAGGCCCGAACCACAAGTGATTAATGTTCCCAAAGACACGCAAATACTGCAGGGTCATATCGTTAGGGAGTGCCAATCTCTAACAAAAAAACAGGCAATTAAAATATTATTGCTGGTTCCAATCTATGAAGCTTACTGGGCCTTCAAGAAGAACTTCTGGTTTACCCTCGCATATTTCAGATTGATTTAGGGAGCAGAATTGATGATTTGATCGACAGCATTATATGTCCCATTTGTCCCTGTGAATGAAATCAATACAAATATACACTTGTTGAACAAATTCTAAGAGAATATAACATTATAGCTAAAAGTATGGCACATCTAATCTAAGGATCTGTGAAGCATCAATTATATTTTGTGACTTGGCTTGTTTTCGATAAATTCTAAATACGATATGGACATGCTCCATGCATTATGGGCCCTGTAACTTTTCGTTCTCGGCATCAATTAGAGGTTCAGTAATTGATCATGTTAAAGCCAAGATATGAAATGCAAAATTGCAGAGATCATGTAGAAGCAATAAGATAAATGCCAAGTTGATACGATTGACCATCGTCTTGACACGGGCACAAAACAATGAATCGGGTATTGGTAGGCGGTTCTATCTATTGAAAGACAAATATAGAAACGGCTATTTTTGATAAACTGTCGAAATGGATTCTCTTCCAATCTTTCTAAAGTACGCCAGATATCGGTATATCGCTTATAGAATATTTTTACGTATAAGAATGGGCAAGAAAAAGCGGGATGGCTTCCTAAGAGAAAGGGGACTATCTGAAATAGATTTCTTACCTGAAAGACCCTACTTTATTAATAACATCAATGCCCTTCCCAGAAAGGGCACAGATGACTTCTATATGTTCTATATCCCACGGGAGAAGGCTATAGAACTCCACTTGGTAATGCAGAAAGGAGAAACTTTTGTGGACGTGGGCGCAAATGTTGGCTATTATTCGTTAAAGATTGCAAAGGAATATTCATCAAAGGGAGTAGGTATCGTAGCAATAGAGGCTCATCCCGGAAACTACAAAGCACTAAGTAAAAACATAGAGTTAAACGATTTTAAATGTATTACCGCGATTAACAAAGCAGTATCAGATCATAAAGGCATTGTGACACTCTATGAGAGAGTAGACTCCAAAAATCGTATTCGCTCAGAATTTTATAGCCTTTCTAATTCATTTATTCACGAATCAAACTTTGTTCGACTTGAAGGAGTCTCCTTAGAAATAGAATCTGATACTCTCGATAATATTTTGGAAGGGCGAAGGGTTGACGTCATGAAAATAGATATAGAGGGCGCAGAGGTTTCTGCATTAGAAGGGGCGAGCAGTATTTTGAAGAGATTGCGTAAAATCATTGTAGAAGTGCATGGATCTAATTTCGATAAAGTAATGCAAATACTTAACACTCATGATTTCAAGTGTGAACCTATTGAAACGCCGGTAATGAATTATATCGTAGGGACGAAACTAAAGTAGACTCAAACATATTGATTCCCTTGATGTACTACACTCCGACTATTCCGAAGATTTCGAAAAAAATATCAGTTTACGGTAGTATTTTTTTCGGTTCCTGTTTTGACTACGCAAGAACTAGTAGCCATAGCAAGCCAGTAAAACCCGTCAGCATTTCCTCAGAACGTAAAAGCTATAAGTTTCTCATAGCGGCTTGGAATCTTTCTTACTAAAGCTCAAAATTATATTTTTTAACCTGTGAAGTTGGCTTTCTCTGATGTACTGTCGGATGTGTGTGTCATACATCCGATCATAGCCAACCGATTTAGGAGAATAAGTTAGGTAATAATACAGCATATAAATTGCTCCCAGTCTACCTGTAACTTCGCCGGTTACAAAGCATTTCAAAAATCTGCCCAAAGCAAACAAAGGAAAGTACCCCAACGTACGCATGCTCGCACCAAATTCATAAAATTTGTGTGCTTCGCCAAGGGGCCTTACATGTTCAAATTGGGCATCTGCTCTGACAATATAAGTATAGCCACGGCGGCTAGCTTCGTACAGAATGGCGGACTCGTAGCCCATTTGCTCTGGATAGTATCCGTTCCAAATGGTCTTCTCGAAAAAGGAATTTCGAACAAATCTTCCTGCTCCGTGCGGCATAATAGATTTATATTTAGAGTAGCTCCCCGAAGCAATGGCCAGTGACGGGTTTGAATCCATATGTGAAATTATTTTTCTCGCATAGTCACGAGGATAGATAGTATCATCAGTGGCTATCATATGGTAATCAGTTTTCTGCGTACCGCTGTTTCTATTCAGTTTAATCGCAGCATTCCAGTTCTTGACAACCCTGCTAATATCATATCCTAAATCAGGGTTAGATATCACATATAGAGAAGGCCAATCTTTCTGCATATCATCTAGTATATTTTTTGTTTTGTCTGTTGAGCCATCATTTATGACTATAACTTGTTGAGCACTTATCGTCTGCTCTTTGATCGATAATAAAGCCCTCCTTATTGTTTCTTGAGAATTTCGACATGTTACTACTGCGAAATAGGTTTCCACTTAGTTGAAGTCTAAAAGCAGATCAAAGTTATTTATGTTGTTCTGATAGGTTAACCAGATACAGTCCTTCTTTTACGATACGCAAATTAGAAGAGCAAAAAGGCCTCGCGTCATCGCATCGTAGAACGTTATCACATTCTCATTATTACAGTCCCAAACACAACTCCTCGCTAAGATTTCAATAGATATGAACCGATCGAATTCAAAAAGATAATGAAATTGAATGTTTAAATTAGAAGGCTAATCTTGGCATTATCATAACTATAGTACGCAAACCATGAAAATAGCACACATAAACAATACCTCCGGCATTGGCTCAATTATCGCAGATCAGCAAAGAAAATCAGGACACAAGGTTGATGTCTTTGTATTTAATGACATGATATTCAGACAATTTGGGGGTAGAAAACTAAACTATTGGTCACCACTGGACAGATGGAGACTCTTTAGAAAATTAGGAAAGTATGATGTATGGCACTATCACTATCCGTATGGCTCTCTTAAGAGGAGTCTGGAAAAGCGAAAGAACCGTAAAATATATCTAAAACATTATCACGGTAACGATTTAAGGGGTAGACTAGAAGAGAATTTTTGTCTAGTCTCTACGCCAGATCTCTTGAAATATGCCCCGAATGGCAAATGGCTTCCTAGTCCAATAGACTTAAAGGAAATTGAGAAGACGAACTCAGAATCAGCCTCTTCTAACAATAAGGAAAAGCAAGGGGGCGGATTGATTAAAGTTGCTCATTATCCTTACTACAAAAATTATTCATCTAATGACTATTACAGCGATGCATTATCCAGGTTAGAAAACGAAAAGAAGTGTGAAGTAATCAGTATCTTGCATCAGCCACATCTACAGGCTTTGAGGATTATGGCCAGCTCTGACGCAATAATTGGTAAAATTTTGCCAGACGTTGGCTGGTTTGGAAAATTCGAACTAGAAGGAATGGCTCTTGGCAAATCTGTTATCACTTATGTTTCCGAGGAGTTGTATGAAAAGTATAAACCGCCGGTTTACAGAACCACAAAAGATACATTCAAAAAGGATTTGGAAGCATTCATTGAAGATCGTTCTGAAAGAGAACGGTTATCTAACGAAGGACCTAAATATGTACGAAATAATCATTCTCCAGAATCCGTTGCAGAAACAGTAATGGGGTGCTATCACTAAGATGTTGTTCCCGTGATCTCGCAACACAATGTGATGTAGTCTAACACTACAACTTCTACCCAATCCCATCAGATAATTATAATTACCATATTGACGAATGATATTTTCGAACGCTTGAGAATTCTGCATCTTTCACACGAATCCTTGCCCGATTGGAGGGTAGAGAAGTCGGCAATATCTGCAGTCGACAAAGGTCATGAGGTAGCCTTTGCAGGGATATACCCAAAAAAATACACTAACGAAACGTTTTCTGAAATACATAACCTGATTTGGACCGCTAAAGCTAGGTTTGGCATTCCATTCTATTGGCGTTCTGTGAAAAAGCAGCTTGCAAAAGTACTCATAAAAGCAAGACCTGATATTGTCCATGCACATAATCTATTCTCAGCTAAATTGATGTCGGAATTCGACATGCCTTTTGTTTATGATGATCACGAATTCTGGCCACTTCAGGCAAGGCTATTGAAAGAGATAGGTAATCTATCATCGTTAGATAAAGGAAAGACGTCCGTCTTTAATTTACCGAAAAGAATTAGGCGTAAATTTATCAATCATTATGCCAGTCGTTTGTGGACAAAATGGGAAAACGAAGTCATTACCACTCATCCAACAATAACTGTGTCTTCTAGTATTGCGGAGGAGATGAAAAGGACGGTTGGTAACAACAAGAAAATCTTCGTCGTTCCTAATTATCCACTTCGGGCCGAAGTGGATAGCATTAGAAAACCGCGCCCTCACTCTAGATTGTCTTGTGCTTATGCTGGTGGGGATGCACAAAATAAAGAAAAATATCCCCACCTTGACAGAGACGGACTGCCTGAACTATTTAGTACTCATGATATGGGTGGCCTTGTCATCATTGGATCGGAAGGCCCTACCTCAAAAAATGTTAAGTACACGGGCTATCTCGAGCGAGATTCTATGTATACAGAGATGGCCGAACATTCCATTGGTTTGATTCCATTCAAGAAGCATTGGTCGCATCCGTACCTTAATCCCAACAAAGCGTATGAATATGCGAACGCTGGGCTTTATGTTATGTGTACTAGTTCTCTGACGTCAATACAACAAAACCTGAACGAAAATTGCTCGACATTCGAGGACTATGAGGCGCTAGTGCCGCTACTAGAGTATTTCAAAAACAATCCAGAGGTTCTTTATAATAAACGACTTAGACTATTTGAGTTTGCTCAAGTCAATCTGATTTGGGAAAAAAATGAGAAAGACATTTTCAGAGCATATGAGATTTGCTGACATAATTGGAATATTTCTGATTCTGTCTTTCATAAGAATGACAGCAAACCAATTGTTTATGCAATCAACCCGTGATATATAGATCGAAGGAAATGTGATACAAAAGAACATGGTATATAATATGCAAACTGTAAACTAACAAGATCGAGTTATTCCTTCGCATGAGAAAATCTATACTCCGTGTTTTCATTATAACTTTCATAGTTGCTATTACTATGGCAGCAGTAGTGTCTACCAGGCCTTGGCTTCTATTAAATAACAAACCAAAGCTCCCAGTTGAATTTAAGGGATTAAGTATTGCACTTGTCAAGCCTACGTTTACAGCCGCAGCTTACTACAAGTCATTTTACAAGTTCTACTTCATCTATTCTACTATACCACTACACGCACGAAAGAATATCACATCAGACTTGAATTTGCTCTCAACCCCTGTAGAAAATCTTTTGACAAGATCATCTTCGGCATCTTCAATCCTTTACTTAACTACGCACCTGAAGACCGCTCTCCCTGAATCCAACACTCATGTCCTAACTGACGAAGACGTAGATGCTGGCTCCATATTTTTGACAAATGGTAGTAACAAATATGACATCCTAATACTTGGACACCAAGAGTATGTTACTCAACATGAATACGATAATCTGAAACGTTTCGTCGCAAATGGGGGTACAATGATTCTCTTGGATGGAAATGTGTTCTACGCTCAGGTGAAATATGACAGGAGCACTCATAAAATCACGTTAGTGAAGGGACACGGTTGGGCCTATAATGGTAAATCAGCATGGAAAAGTGTAAGTGAAAGATGGGAAAATGAAACTTCAGAATGGGTAGGAAGCAACTACCTTTGTGTTTCGTGCAATGCAACAATTCCTAAAAATCCGTTCCATTACAGCCATCATGAGGAACAGTACCTTTCGAATCCAAATGACCTGATTTTGCTAAATTACAACGCATCAGTATCAAAGAAACTACGTATGATATTAGACCCTGTAATTGCAACATACGAACTGAATTATCAAAAAGGCAAGGTAATAGCACTAAGTATTTACTCAGACGATGTAATGACTAATCCTGAATTTACTAAATATTTTGACAGCTTGCTGTTGAAGAATGCACAGAGGGCTCAGCTATAATTTACCATTATGGAAATGAACATGTATCAACCCCGTAAATATCGAGTGTCATGGCGCTTTCATATAAAAACCCAAATAGCATTAAGATAATAAGAACCACAGGATAAGATGTTCTACAAGATTTTTTCACCAGTATTAATAGTGACATCGATTGATTCCTTATTTTTGGTTGCTGCTATCACTATTTCATTTTATGTTCAGCCAAGTGAAGCTATGGCTCAAACTCTAGAACATACCAACAATAGCAGCAACTCCACTAATTTCTTGACATATGAAAATCCTATTTTCGGGATAAAAATGTTATATCCCACTGATTGGGTTAAACTAGAAAATACAAGCAGTCCTAACAAGAATAGTACACTTATTGACCTTGTTACATTTGACCCTCAGTCTAATACCAGCTCAGATATACCCGGTAAGTTAGTTGTAAAGGTAGATAATATATCGGATATCAAACCTATAACCGTGTCCGAATATTCTAATCAGATCATTAGCGATTTAAGACAAGATTTTAAGGTTGCTGAATCAACCACAACTCTGGCAGGATTACCTGCATACGAATTTGTATACACCGGAGCAGAGGAGAGTGTAGACCTTAAGGCTATGGTGGTCTTGACGATAAAAGGGGATAGAGCATATATTATAAGCTATACTGCTGAACCAGAGGTATTCCAATCTTACCTTCCTAAAGTACAAAAAATGATTGATTCTTTTGAAATCTTGAAATGATAGTAGTCTGCGACTCTAACCCCGTCGAGTGGGAGTCGGAGCCGCCGCTAGCATTGGTGACGTAGTATACGTAGTATAAATACATCGAATACCATAATCACGCCATTTTCATGTTAAACCTGTTTTGATCGCAGGAAGTCGAACACTGCACTTCTAAGAAACATTTTCCAGTCATTCGCAATGCCTCTTAGTTTTGTAATTTAAAAAGGATTGAATTATTCAGGATTACTTTTAGGATTTGCTTCGATACAAGGAGGCTCAATTAGCTTTTTACCAAGGTATGGAATAAGGATTGCTTCGTGTTTACTGAACTGAGCCAAGATCCTTTCTTGATAATTGGGACGCGATAAACATTAGCTACTCCTGGGACATTTCTATATATTTTCTCGTATTGGTGAATGAAATTATGAGGTTCTGCCTTTTTTGGTGTTTGTTCTTCATACCAATCGATGTTGACTATGTGTTCGTTTGACAAATTAATGAGTTTGCATATAACTCCGTTAATTTCGGATGGCAGTATATGCATAAGTACCTCGGAAGCTATTACCAAATCGTATTTCTTCTGAATTTGAAAGGATTGTATATCAGATACCATAAAAGTAATCGTTGGTTCGTGTTCTCTAATTCCTATACATTGTCCAACTAATTCTTTAGCATTTTCTATTTGATGAGGCGAAAGGTCTATGGCAAGATATTCAGTGATATTTGGAAAATTTGATAGCAGTAATTTGGTAATCCGTCCGAATCCACATCCTATTTCGAACACACTGGAAAAAGATACATTATTTTTCAGATAATCAATCAGTATTTTCTCCTGCAATTCAAAGTTTTTGTTATATCGAAATTCATCTTTGTATGTCCTTCCATGTTTAGACCAATATTCATTAGGAAGATATGACATTTATAACAAGCCTGATGCTATTCTACTTAAGGGTTCTTGGCCTTACGTCAATCTGAATTTAGGAAAAATACCAGAATTTAATATTTCAAGTCTGGGTCCGGTATATAGCATCTGAGATTATCATTTGGTTTGGTTTTGTTGCGGTTTTGCTACTGGTAACTGGGTAAAAGGAAGTGCACCACTAGCTAGAGCAAAAGGCATTTGTCCGTTCCATCTGTTGATTGACAACCACTGAAGATATTCTGGACTTTGCTTTAACTGTACTGTTATGACCTTGATTGCTTGTGACTCACCACCTGCCTTAGCGACATTTGCCCTTGCTGTTGCTAACGCTTGGACAACGGTTTGGTTTGCAACTACTTGTATAGCTTTTAAGTTATTTTGTTCTGTCAGAAACTTTTGGAATGCTACTACCTTTGATTCTACCTGATTAGCAAATGCTTGGGAGAATTTAAAGTCAGTTATGAATACTGTCTCGACAACTATATCCCGTGCTGATAGGGTATTACTAATGGTCTGAGATATCAAAGCCTTTGCAGTAGCCCTCTTAGTTATTAGTTCTTCAGCATTGAATTTCGCAACACTTGCTTTAACAGATTCCTGTATAGTCGGTGCAATTATTCTGTCCGCATAGTCAGCACCTAGTTGTTGATAAATGATGTTTGCCTGACTTGGGCTAATATGATAGTTCAATGCTATCGTAGTTTGGACCTCTTGCAGATCGTTAGAGGCAGCCGTCGCGTCGGCCTGGAATTTTAGAGTGCGTACTTCTAGTGGTATTACCTGTTCAGCAAATGGAATGATAAAATGTATCCCTTCGCCTAATACGCGGTTTTCAACTGCACCCACATACAGAACAACTCCTCTGTGTCCTGCTTCTATAATAACGACCGATTCAAACATAAAGACAACGATAACAATTAATGTTATAATTGCAGCCAAGATTTTTAATGTGTTTTGCACCTTGGGAATTCTTGGGACCGTTGAAGGGAACCTTGACATTGATAATACATCGAAATGCCGGTTTATTAATTGAGTAGTTCGTACCCATCATATCCATCATACATTATGTTTATGTAGGGAGCCTTCTTGCAAGGGTCTAAAGCTTTGTGTTCTGGGTTAAGTTATTGGGTATTTGCATAAGAAATATGTGTTCTTTCTATTTGTAGAGAATATAAAGAAAAAAATATCACTCCTTTCTGTCTCATTTTCAATCGCGTTCTTCTAGATTAACTTCTTGCACATATTCAGCCCCATACTTTTTCACGAAAAGTCCATTTCTTATTGAGAAGGAAATTGCTGACTGAAGCAGCGGCTACTGCCAAAACTAGCGAGGCTGTGTATTGAAAACCAGACTGAACGAACAAATATAGGAGCATCAATTGCACTGCTGCTCCTACAGTACTTAAGCCAAGAAACATGCCATACTGTTTTAAAGTGTTACTAGGTGAGAAGTTTCTGTCCTCGAATGTCCAAATTTTGTTCAGAAAAAAGTTGGAAGTTATTGACAAGATTATTGCGATTATCGAGGCTTGTAAGTACCAAAAATTTGAGATGATTCCTTTAGTCAGCATCATTGATACAATATAGTTTAACAACAAGCCCGAGGCACCCACAGTATAAAATCTAGCTGCTTTGGATAGAAATAATACCGATTTGCGTTTCTCCACTTTGGCCCGAGTTAATCGTTTTGGCTTTCGGCCGTATCTGTACAAATACCATACTGCGTTGACATAATCAAACATCACGCGAGTGTCTAGCTTGCTTTCTCCCGACTTTCTATCAATAAAGGCATACGGTATTTCCTTTACTCTTATCCCTTGGGCCTTGACCAATATTTCAAGAAGCAACTTGTATCCATAAGTGTCGAACCTAATATTTTCGATAATATGACGTGGAAAGGCAAAAAAGCCAGAATTAGGATCTCTAATATTACACAACTTCAATCCATGTATTGCAATCTTTGCTGCCATCTTGCTCAACAGTCGTCTCTTGTAGGGCCAGCCCCGTACTGATCCCCCTCCTACATATCTCGATGCAACCGCGATGCAGTTATGATCACCTAATAACTCATTGACTAAAAGCGGCACAACTTCTGGCGGATGAGAAAAATCTGCATCCATCACCAAGATGTACTTACCTGTGGAAGATTTAATTCCCTGTAAGACAGCAGAAATAAGGCCACTTTTGCTTTCTCTGCGAACAAGCTTAACTATCGATTCTCCGGTGTTAACTGCCATATTGTTGCTATTTTCATGTGCTTGGCGAAGGCTAGGATATACGGCGTGGGCGTCCGCTATATAGTTCGCAATTAGTCTACCCGTCCCGTCAGGAGAATTGTCATCTACAATAATTATCTCTGTAGAAACGCCATCTGGAATCTTTTCTTTTATAACTTCAACTAAATGTAGAATATTGTCATATTCATTGTATGTGGGAATTATTACAGATAAATCGGCTTTTGCAAACAAATTTCTACTATTATCATCTTCTAAATAACTTAAATGTTATGATATAACGTGGAGTTATTCGTGAGACATAACTTTCAAGTTTTAAGACTTCTCATAACTTTCAAGTTTTAAGACTTCTCATAACTTTCAAGTTTTAAGACTTCTCTGCATGTCAAACCTCCAAACCAACGCATTTCAAAAATTGCTGCAAAGTGGATATAATATGCAGAACGTCCACATTATGCGTATCTTTTCTCCAATTCCATGTATTTCTGCAAATCCACAAATTTGTTAAACTCATTGAACGTAACCATTATTCCCCGTCCCTGGTCTGTGGTGCCCGTTTTCTTTAATTCGCTAAACACTTTCAATATAGCGTAAGTCGAAGCATATAGAGCAGATAATGGAAACAGAGCAACGGTGTACCCCATTTTAAACAGCTGCTGAGCGTTAAGGGTTGGTGTCACTCCTTCCTCAATCATATTTGCCACCAATGGAGCATCGATTTCATTTGCGATTCTAGATAATTCCTTTGTAGACGTTGGCGCTTCGATAAAAATCACATCGGCACCGGCCTTGGAGTACGTTTTGCCTCTGTTGATCGCTTCATCCAAGCCCCGACTGGCCCGGGCGTCAGTTCGGGCAACAATGATGAAATCCTTGCTTTCACGCGCATCTAGTGCTGCCTTGAGTTTCAGAATGTAATCGTCAGTTGGAATAATGCTCTTACCTTGCATGTGTCCGCATCTTTTTGGCCAAACTTGATCCTCCAAAAATATTCCAGCTGCACCCATACTCTCCAAATCCCGCACTAGGCGCCAAACACTTAAGGGATTGCCGTACCCAGTATCCGCGTCTACGATTACTGGCAGCTCCGCAGCGCGTATTATCCTGCGTGCATTATCTGCCGTTTCCCCGGCGTTCAAAAATCCAAAATCAGGCATCCCAAGCAGTGATGCAGAGGAACCGTAGCCTGTTTGAAACATTGCGTCAAAACCTACGTGCTGGGCTATCCTCGCACTCAGGGCATCGAAAACTCCAGGCATAACTATAATTCTATCGCGTGATTTAATTTTATACTGCAGAGATCGTTTTGTTCTTGTCCTCTTCATATATTACGTGTTAATGCTCGAAAATATTAAAGCTATTACTCGATGCAGAAACAGTTCTCCTCCAATGTTACAATCTGTATTTTGTCTAAAAATCTCAAATCTCGAATACCAGATTATAAATTTTTACTTTCGTTGGTCCTTTATCTCTAAGATTTCATATGTCTCGTCAGGATACTTAGTGACATTGACATTGCATATGCGACACTGGTAGTATTTTAGTGGAGGATCATGACTAATGGAACCGTTAAGCCATACCATCATTGTGCCACATATCGGACAATTCATGGTCATATAGTTGCAGTTCCTCGATTATTCCTAATATGCCTTTACCCTTGTTTTCGCTGTCTAATCCATTTTCAAATCGAAATCCGATACCAAAACCTTGTTGGATAAGAATTCGTAGAACTAGCAACCTCTATAGTTATTATGATTTACGGTAATGCCACTGAAAAAGTATCGGCTCCATTCCAGTAAAAAGAGAAGAAGAATATAATAACCGAAAAGAAAGGGAACAAGATTGGATTAAAACCCAACCTGATAAGACGAGGGTACCATTTTAAAACTATTTGAGGGTCAAACGGACTCGACAATAAATGAGTGAATAGTGATTCGAAGACTAGTGTACTAAGAAACTTTTTGGGGTTGGTAGAAGCTAGAAAGTAGAAACGGCTCAGAGCTAGAAAGAGGTCATCATTACCGTTTCTTGCAATAACACTTGGGCATACTGC